>Ga0154020_10002470_pt1 | contig 22532 bp, 18 predicted proteins | sample Klosneuvirus_201_FD_109709 | JGI IMG/M metagenome (GOLD analysis project Ga0154020, IMG submission 109709) | Active sludge microbial communities from wastewater, Klosterneuburg, Austria - Klosneuvirus_20160825_MG | ecosystem: Engineered > WWTP > Aerobic digester > Activated sludge | place...
AATCCGAAACACTCCAGCAAGCCACAATCAGAAAACAACCAGCCACGAAAAAAGAGAAAAGGAACTATTTACAAATCACACCCGATGCACCTTTGGTTCGTCTACGAAAAATCTTTTCGTGATGGCTTTCGGCATGACAATTCAGGACTTACGTCGTTTACAGTGCGTATACGTTTGTCGTACTACCGTTCAAAAGCTGATCTACAGTTTGGGTTTACGACGTTTACATCTGTGTTTCTGACTTTTTTTAAGTGGACCTGGAAATGGCGAAGCGCCCTGTTAGTGTGAGGGTTACAGAACATCAGATGGAACTTCTCGACGAGCGAGCGAAGTCTCTCGGGAAGCGAGACCGAAGTGCCCATATTCGCGATTTGATTATCGACGATCTTACGACGGCGAGTGCCGCTGAAACAAGCTCTCCGGAAATTGCAGAAGTCCGAAAGGAAATTCGGGCCCTTCGGAATTCGCTGGCCACAGCAGTTGTCGGATTGCTTACGAATCTTGCAAACGGAATCTCTAACGAACAGGCAGAAGAATGGGTGAAAGAACACCTATGACTTGGCCTGCCAAAACTGAAAGCAGGCTGCCATGTTGTCAATTGCTGCCCTCGGCGGAAACCTGCGCTACTATCTCGATCTGGCGAATGTGGAGTACTTCCATGATGGTGGTGAACCGCCCGGCCAGTGGTTTGGTCGTGGTGCGAAAGCCCTCGGACTGCAGGGGACTGTGGACAAAGAGACGGTTAAAAATCTGGCCAAAGGATTGAGTCCTGACCGATCAAAAAAACTAGTGCAGCTGCAACGTGCGAAAGGCAAGAAGCAGCATCAGGCGGGCTGGGACCTGACCTTCTCCGCACCGAAATCGGTGAGCGTCGCGTGGGCGGTCGCCAATGAGGATCTCCGCCAAATACTTCAGCGGTGTCATGATGAAGCAGTGCGCGCGACAATGGAGTTCATGCAGGACAATCTCGTGTTCTCGCGAACCGGAAAGGGCGGTACGCAGCTCGTTCACTCCGATATGATCGCAGCGATTTTTCAACACGGAACCTCCCGAGCCGGGGATCCCGGTTTTCATTCTCATGTCCTCTTCATGAACGTCGGGGTCTCAGACGGCAAGACGCGGACGGTTCTCAGCAAGGAAATCTACCAGTGGAAGATGACTCTCGGGGCACTGTACCGGTCTGAGTTTTCGCACAACATACAGCGGGATACTCACCTCAGAGTCGAGGCTGATGGATTTGCTTTCAGGATACGGGGCATCGGCAAGGCAGTCGTCGATCTGTTCTCAAAACGACGACAGGAGATCGTCGCATTGCTTGGAACCAAAGGGCAGTCGTCGGCAAAAGCGGCTCAAATCGCAACTCTCGAATCTCGTCGGCCGAAAGACGTCAGACCCCGAGGAGAACTCTTTTCGCAATGGCAGAAAGATGCCGCACGATTCGGGCTGACTGCGTGGTCACTCAACCATTTGCGATCAGGGTGCCCGCAAAAAGTGAATCCCTACAAGCTGGTGGATTCGTCTTTTCGGAAACTGACGGGAATCAGAAGTACATTCACCAAATCTGATTTGCTGCGTGAAACCGCTCTGCTGGGTCAGGTTTACGGCGTTTCGATTGATCGTCTGACTCGTAATGCGGATCAATTCATCAGGAAGCATCCGGAAATTGTCGCCGTCGGGGCCGATCGATTTACGTCCAAATCCAACCTAAAGCTCGAATCTGAACTGCTCGAAATGGCCACGTCAGAGGAATCCCGGAATAGCCGGAAGCATGTCGTTGATATCTCGATTGTCGAAAAACACTTGATGCAGAACGACGGTCTCGAACTCAAATGGGAACAGCAAACGGGCGTTGCGCACATGGTCATGGCACCTGGGAATGTGACACTTATCACTGGAAGAGCAGGAACTGGTAAATCGACTGCCGTGAAAGTCGCGACCCAAATCTGGAGCGAAGCTGGCTACAAAGTGATCGGGGCCTGTATTTCCGGCAAAGCGGCACGAGAGCTCGGAAAGAAAGCCGGTATCAAGACGTACACAATTTCAAAGCTGAAACAGGGATTCAGTAAGTCACTGAGCGATTGTGTTTGGCACCAAGCCAAACAATTGGCTCGGGCAGCTCAGAATAAGCCCACGCAACGTCGTCGAGACGTCCCGAAGCTCGACAGCAAGACCATTCTGATCATTGATGAAGCAGGTATGCTCGGCACTCGCGACTTGCACGAAATCCTGACTGAGGCTATCAGAGTCGGTACCAAAGTTTGCCTGATGGGCGACCCCAAGCAGCTCCAACCGATTGAGTTGGGCGCAGCATTTGTTGCACTGCTGGCCCGGATGGGCAGCGTTACGTTCTCGGAGATTCTACGCCAAAAGGACGCCTTCGATAAACAGGTCATCGAGGATCTTCGCAGCGGTAATTCCCGCGATGCCATTGAGAGCCTGAAGGCACGTGGGCGTCTGCACGTCTGTGATTCCCGCGATGATGCCATGAATAGAATGGTGGCCGATTGGTTCAAAAAGAAGAATCGCAACGATCCGATGTTCGCTCCGACGCATGTCGAAGTCGATAAGCTCAACAAGGAATGTCAGAAGCTCCGCCTCAAGAACGGAGAACTGCGAAGATGGGAAACGCTTCACGACGCAAACGACCGGAAGTTTCATGTCAACGATCGCATTATGTTCGAACGAACCTCTGAGCAATACGACGTCAACAACGGTGATCTTGGAACGATTACGGGCTTCAATTCGAAGAAGCGACTGCTCGCGGCAAAACTTGACGATGGCCGCAAGGTCATGATCCACGTGGACAAGTATCAAGACATCAATTTGGGGTACGCAATGACCGCTCACAAGGGGCAGGGTACGACGGTAGATGATACTTTTGTCCTTCTCGGTGGCAGTCTGCAGGATCAACACCTAGCTTACGTGCAGTTGAGTCGTGCCAGAGGCGTAACTCAGGTTTACGTGGATCGATTTGAAGCAGGCGAGGATCTGAAGGGACTCGAACAAAGCCTGACTCGAAGTAATCCAGATTTGCTGGCCCGTGATTTCATCGATGACATCGTCGATCGAAAACACAATCATGGATATTCACTCGGATGAGACGATTCGTTGTTGGATTTGTGGCAAGTCTCGTTGTTCCCGCCGTATTCTCTGTCGGTCTCTTCGTCCTGCTGAATCGAATTCACTTTCCGCTTGCCGTCAAACTGGCGGCTCCCGCCTTTCTCAGTTTCATTCTCGTGGGTCGCGGTCGCGTGAATGCCAAAAGCTATTTGCACGAATTTGAAGAAGGCGAAACAACCAGATCGGGAACTGGATTCCTTATCAGTTATTCAACGCCATTTCTGGCAGCTCCTCCGCTGGGAATCCTCGCTGACTACATCGACTGGAACTACGGTTTTTTTATCCCAACCGTTTCGGCACTGACGACATCAACCGTGGCGTTCATGATCGGGCTTGCCAGATCTCACGGCAGCTTGTCCTTGCCTCGGTGGATCGCACTACGAGGTCGGGTCATCATCACGTACGAAAAAGCCCGTAAGATTGCCCAGTCCCTTGGTTACGGATCAGTAGGACTTCAATTCGCAGGTTTGACGATTCCCTTTTCAAAAGCCCTGCTCCATTTCCTGATTGTCGGAGCATCCGGAAGTGGAAAGACCATTACCATCAGAAAGCTGCTGATTGATATCTGCCGATTCATGCAAAATTCGAAAGCATGTCAGGCAGTCATCTTTGACGCAAAACTCGACGTCATTCCGGCGATCCAGGAATTCAGCGGAAAACAGTTGCCGATTCTGGACCTGCACCCATTTCGGTCTGGATGTTATGCATGGAATATCGCTGAGGACATTCGGACCTCACGAGATGCAGAACTCGCAGCCCTGACGCTGTTCCCGCAACAGCAAGGGAATTCTTCGGATCAGGAGTTCTTTCGCGAGGGGCCGCGAACCCTGATGGAGGAACTTGTTCGAGCTCTGCAGGTCGTGGCACCACGCAACTGGACGCTCCGTGATGTTTATATCCTGATGACAACACCTCGCCTCTGTCGTCAAATGCTGCAGAAGTTGCCTGACGCAAAAACTCAGATTGAAGATCTGCTGGAAGATTTCTTTGACGGTGATCCTCGCACAACTGCCAACCTCAGGGTTTCCATTCGAGCCCGGTTTCGCCGGTTCAAGCATATTGCTGCCGCATGGCACTCAGCACATTCAGCAGGACGGTCTGTCAGCCTCAAAGAATGGGCAAAATCAGGCAAGGGTTTTCTGGTTCTTGGAGCAGACAAGCTGGATGATTCTGCTGTCAATGCCGTCAATCGTCTCGTCATGACGGTCCTTGGAAAACACTGGCTTGAGGATCGGGCTTCATATGCAGAGCCCAAACACTTTCTGATTTTGGATGAAGTGCAAAGTGCTGGAGAGTTTGACCTGTTGCACAAACTGCTGACAGAAGGTCGAGAAAAAGGCGTCTCAGCCATTCTTGGGTTTCAGGATATTGGCAGCATGCATCGTGTGTACGGGAAAGAAAATGCCGGGGCAATACTTGGCCAATGCGGCATGAAGGCTTTCCTGCGAATTGAGGGCGAACAGACCGCCGAGTGGGCATCGAAAATGATCGGAGATGTTGAGCAACTGGAATTTACCTACGGGAAATCATCCAGCTATTCTCCACAGCAAGGTGAATCGCAGTCATGGTCGCGCAATGAACAAATTGTCCGAAAGGCGGCTGTGATGCCATCGCAGTTCATGACTCTGCCCGTGACGAATCAGAAAAACGGACTCTCCGGATATTACGGTGTCAATGAAATCGGAGTGTGGCGACATACGATGTCCGCCTCTGAGTTTCCTCCCCGAGTTGGCAACTCCGAAGATGATACTGATGCGGACGACTCTGAGGATGCTGATGTACAGCTTAAATCGTTTGACGCAGCAGACTATCAGCGACTGCAGCTTGTTGACCCGGATATGGCTCAAGCATCACCCATGTTTGACGAAAAACAAGCACAGCCGAAGAAACTCAAATCCGTCAGAAAGCTCAATCTGACAAACGACGACGAATAATCTGATTATCAGAATGTCATGCGAAACGGTTTTCGCTGCTGAATCTGTTTCAGAACCTCTGCCGTCGAAGCAGTAGGGTTTCGCAACTTGTTCAGAATTTTTTCCGCATCGTCCGATCTGCCAGACTCAGCAAGGGCTCGCGCAAGGCATTCCACTGAAGAGGAATTCCCCCAACCCTGCTCGCTGCACACTTTCTCCATGATGCCAACAGCCGCCACCGGATTGCGGATTTCTTCTTCTGAACTGCATGCCAACATGTCGGCAGCAAGCAATAGCTGCTGATTGTCAGACACTTCTCCAGCGATCTCCGGTACATGAAGACTCCATGCGTCTCCCAGAGCATTTTTGAAATGTCCCATGCGATATCGACAAACAGCCCGGAGGTACAAAGCATCCGGAAGCTTTTCACCGTCGCGAATCAAGGCGGTTAGATCTTTTTCACTGCCTTCATGATCGCCCATTTTCAGCAAACACTCGGCTCGCTGAAAAATTAAGTCAGGATTCCAGCCAGAGATTTTGCTCAACTTGCTGAGTGACTCTGCGGCTTCCTGATTCTTTCCGTCAGCAAGTAGCTTTGCTGATTCCACTTCAAGCTTCGTCAACTCCTCATTCTTCACTTCTTCAGCGGCCGCGACTTGATCCCAAACAAGGTGATCCCGTTCGCTTTTGTACTCGTTCAGTTCTTCTTCTGGCAATCGGCATGTGACTTCCCAGACGGGTCTGTACCGAGCCCGTCCCGCCCGCAACGCGGCAGCGAGCCACTTGCCAGAATGAACGTCATTGTCCCACAACCTTAATTCAAGAACTCGGTGAGGCATTTCTAGATAGGATTCGCCTTTTTGGGCTTCCGCCACCGCCTCTTGCACATAGTCCATCTCGCTCTTGCCTAGGTTTTTTTCCACCTTTTTCGATATGGAGTCCAATCCTGCATTCACAGCGTTTTCCCAGATCGTTGACTGTCGTTTGGTGATTTCCGCAAGTCGATCTTCCATCATCGCCAGTTTCCCGATCGGGTAGCCATTGGCCGGAAGCTTTGCACTCCCCAACGACTCAAGCTGTATGAGCAATTCTTCGAACGAATAGATTTCTTCCAAAGTCAGATCCGTGAACCCTTCCGTCTCACTCCGGAATTCAAACTTGCGCAGTCTTCTTTGGTACTTATCATTGTTGTTCCGATCCCGCTCCATGTTGTCCTGCATGTCGTTGTACTTTTCCTTCACGCACTGTTCGATCGTCTTGCCTTTGTGTTCCTGCCCATGCAACCAGGTTGAAAAGACTCCGCTCTTGTAGGACTCCGTCAAAGCTCTGAATCTGTACTCCTCGCGTTCAGCACGTCGAACAGCCAAAGTGATATCGAACCCTTGGCTCGCACCGAAATCTTGATCAAAATTGTACGCTTCTCGTTCACGTGCATTCTCACTCACACCGACTTCTTCAAGCAATTCTGGAGGTAAGTACGCGAAAACTTCATCCTGCTGACCTTCAATCAATAACATCGCTCCCAGAGTAACGATCTCATTCTGCAATCGGGCTGCAAGTTCACTGACGTCGCCAATCGTGGTACTTCCTTCACTAATCTTCTCCAGAGCAGACTTGAGATATCGTTTAACATCTTTCACTTCATCAATTGAGACTGACTGCGAGTCTCGCAATAGTTTTCGCACGTTGTCATGTATTACGAGGCCGTCGGTGATCGACGTCGCGAGCCATTGCTTGATGGCATGACATTTCAGCATTTCCTGCCTGCGGCGATTCATGGCAGACTGGAACATGGCTCTTGTGTTGATTTCCTGAAGGACCTTCAATCCTTTGCCAAACAGAACTTCATCAGCTCCGGTGATTTCTCGATTCACCAGCGGCTCCGCCACCAATTCATTCCGACGACCAAGATCGGCAAGGCGTGCCTTTCCAATCCAGGTTGATGCAAGTTCGGTAAACTCCGTCAATGTCTTTCGGTCTTCGACACTCAGTGCAAAGCTCGCAGAAATTCCGCTGCTGTCAGCGGTGTCATTCGTCGTAGGCAAAGCCGACGGCTCGGCTGCTACTGCTGTCTCCGCCGTGCGACTTTCGCGCTCGCAACCTGTCATTCCAAGGATCAACATCGGCACCAGCGCCAGAGATATTCTTTGCATCAACCAGCTCCTGTTCTCACGGACTTCCAGACACTCCAGCAATTCTAAGAGAAATGATTCAAATCTCTCTACTGACGGCGTGTAATTCGTTCGCCCAGTCGGAGATAGTTTTCTGCGGTTGTCGAATTTGTTTGCAAGTAGCAGGCAGGAATCTGCCGCGACCGGAGCTGGCGCACGGTCGAGTGACTACGCGTAAAAAATCTCGGGATGATTGATTGCTCTAAGCTTCCGCTGCTGTCAGATATCGAAACACACTGCGTTCGCTGACGTTGAGGGCATTGGCGATTTCGGGGATTTTGAGACCTCGGTTGCGGAGTTCGATGGCTCGTTTGGGCAAGGCTTTGGTGGTTCCGGATTTTCGGCCTTGGTAGATTCCGCGATTGCGGGCGACTCGAATTCCTGCTGCCTGGCGTTCTCGACGGTATTCCAGTTCAATTTCGGCAAGGCCAAACATCACGCTAGCGACCATGCGACCGACGGGGCCGGTGAGATCAATCTGCTGAGTGACCGAAACAATGCGAACTCCCTGCTCGCACCAGTCGGCGAGCACATTGATTCCGTCTTTTAATCTGCGGGACAGGCGATCGAGTTTCCAGACGACGACGGTTTTGATGCGGCCTGAGAAAATTTCCTGCTGGAGAGCGTCGAAGCCGGAACGCTGAATTGTTTTTCCGCTCTCGTGGTCTTCAAACCATTGGACGGATTTCGGGGAAAGGCCATGACCTTTCAGCCACCGCTGAATTTCGGCTTTCTGGCTGTCGGTCTTTTGCTGGCGAGTCGAGACGCGGCAATAGCAGGCCACGGACTCGGCGGAACTGGTCTTCATGACAGAAAGAGTAAACCCTTTTTGTCAGGCTGTCACTCTGTTGATTTTGACTCGTTTTTGATGCACTTCTCGGAGTCAAAACTTTGGGAACCCTATTTGTCAGGGTTTCGCCGATTGTTGGGTGGCTGAAGATCGAATTCCGCAAATTTGAATTTGAGCCTGAGCTCATTGATGACTTGACTGACGGGACGCCCACGATGGCCTCCGTCATAATCTCGCAGCGAAGATCGAATGGCCAAAACATCAGCATCCGTTGCTAACATACTCGGGTATTGATCGTTATTGTCGCTCATCAGCTTTCTGTCTTGCCTTCTGAAATCAATTTCAGTGATTCGAGTGACTCATAATCTTTGTGATTGTGGGTCAGCAATGGGACTTCCAGCAGAACAGCAGTCGCGGCAATCCAAGCATCGGAACTGCTGAGGTGTCGCCCTTTCTGTTCGGCTTCCACTCGCAGTTTGGCCCAGACACTGCATAGATCAGACGTCTGATTGAAGATTACGAAGTGCTTCCGCAAGAAATCTGACAGACTTTTGCGGCGAGCTTCGCCCCAGCTTTTTCTCAGCATCCCGAATTCAAGTTCTGCTACGGTCATGAACGAGATGATGCAGCGATGATTCAGGATATAGGGCAGGTAAAACTGTTCGCGACTGTCTCCACGAAATAGAAATGACACAGCGTCGGTGTCCACGACAATATCATTATCAGTCATTCAGGGGATCCCTGACTGACTCTTCGTGGCGTCCAGCTTTGACAGCGGAAAGAAATTCGTCCAGTTCGGCTTCAGAATTCAGGAAATCAAAACGCAGATCGGAGACGCTGCGAATGGGTGTTACCCCTTGATGAGCGGCAAGTTCATCCACATACGCGCGGGCTCTGGCGACCTTTCGATCAGGATGTACGGCGGTTGCAGATGTTCCGTTTGCCTGCTGCCTGCGTTCCCATTGCTCAGCAAGAGACGTGAGCGACACGTCGGCTCGTCCCGACTGAATCTGCTCTCGGGCAAATTCGCTGAATCGTGTGAGGTCAATTTCTCGGATGCTCATTGTCGTAATCTCCTGCCGTCAAGTTTCTGAATCTTCAGTTTACCAGTGTTTAGGCATGACGGTCAACGAGTTTCGAATGGGCGCTCGAATTGAAGGGTTTGAAAGACCCCCAAGCCAAAAGCTCACCAGCAAAAGCAGCGGTTTGGCGGCGGGGCGGGGCGTAGGTTTCTGACATGGCAGCAAGGTTTCTGCTTTCTCCTCCACCACTCATTGGCTGGGGTGGCCCCGTGAACCCCAACCAATAAGCGGCTCCGGCGAAAGCAGAAACAGTCGCAGCTCAAACTGAATTTGCTTAAGAATTCAGCCTGCAGTATTCTCGAAGCATGGCAGACACGACCACAACGCAACAATCCGATGACAGTTCCAGTGTGAATCTTGCAGCAGAATCATTGACCTGCGGCGGTTGCGGAAATGACGGGCCGGAGGCACTGCAGGATGCTGTCGTCGATGGATGGACACGGTTGGTTCCAGATCCGGAAGGATTGTCCTAGAACTTTGTCGGTGAATGCCCTGAATGCCACACTGATAAGTAATGCCTGAAATGCCGCTTTGCGGTTCCCGACTGCATCAAAACACTTCCAGCCTTGATCCCCTGCAGAAAAATTTGAGTAAGACTCAAATCCGTGAGAAAATCCTGCTTCAACATCTCATGGAGGATTTTATGGAAAACCAAAACAACAAAAAACACATCTGGGAAGGCTCAGTCGGAGTTTGCATTGACCAACGTCAAAACAACGAAACCGGTGAATCCTTTTTCACGTTTGAACCAGTTCGCTGCTTTAAACGCGACGGCAACGACAACTTTGAATACAGCCACAGCTTCACGGAAAAGAACGCGGAAGCTTTGGGCATCGTGCTTTCAAAAGCCATGTCGTACATTCAAACGGAATCAGTTCGACTGCAGCCAGCGGCCTGATCAATTCTCGTTGAGCCCAATCATTGGGCTCAACCCACAAGCTGATTGGCCTCTCAAACTACTCAACACTCCCCTTCCGTACTGCAAACCTGTTCGAACTCAAGCCCAGCAATTCCTGCAACTCAACTGATTGACAGTCAACCCCCTTACGACCAGAATCCTTCAATCTTCAAACTCACTATAAGCCGATCTGCAATCAGGGTTTACGAGCCCTCAAATCCCGTGCTAGCCTCGAATCCATTATGGCCATCAAGAAATCAGATCTCTACAGCTCGCTTTGGAAAATGTGTGACGAATTGCGGGGCGGCATGGACGCTTCGCAATACAAGGACTATGTGCTCGTCCTGTTGTTCGTGAAATATGTCTCTGACAAATACGCTGGTCAGAAAAAGGCGCTCATTGATGTGCCGGCAGGCGGCAGTTTTGCTGACATGGTGGCCCTCGCCGGAAACAAGGAAATCGGCGAAAAGATCAACGTGGTCATTGCCAAGCTGGCGGAATCCAACGGGCTGCGAGGTATCATTGACGTTGCTGACTTCAATGATGAAGACAAGCTCGGCAAGGGCGATGAGATGGTGAAGCGGTTGTCGAATCTGGTAAAGATTTTTGACAACTCCAACCTCGATTTTCGCTCCAATCGAGCAGACGGTGATGACCTGCTCGGCGACGCCTACGAATACCTGATGAGGCACTTTGCGACGGAATCCGGTAAGAGCAAAGGTCAGTTCTACACGCCTGCCGAAGTTTCGACCGTGATGTCTCGCCTGATTGACCTTGAAAAGGCTAAGGACGGAAGCCAGACCATTTGCGATATGACCTGCGGTTCAGGTTCCTTGTTGCTGAAAGCTCATGATCACGCAAAAAATGCGACTGGAATCGACCTGACTCTTTATGGTCAGGAAATGGACAACGCCACATCCGCTCTCGCGAAAATGAACATGATTCTTCACGATTGCCCAACCGCTGAGATCTGGAAGGACAACACCCTTGCCAATCCACACTTCAAGAACGACAAGGGCGGACTGAAGACTTTTGACTTCGGAGTTGCCAATCCGCCGTTCTCATTCAAATCGTGGAGCAATGGACTCAATCCGACAGAAGATGAATTCGGTCGTTTTGAATACGGCGTCCCGCCCGACAAAAACGGTGACTATGCGTTCCTGCTGCATTTTCTGAAGACGTTGAAAAGCACCGGCAAGGGCTGCATTGTTATGCCCCACGGTGTTTTGTTTCGAGGAAACGTCGAAGCACAGATTCGCACAAACATCATCAAGCAAGGTTTCATCAAAGCCATCATCGGCCTGCCGGCAAACTTATTTTACGGAACGGGCATTCCTGCCTGTCTGATTGTGCTCGACAAAGAACATGCCGGAGCACGCAAAGGCATTTTCATGATTGATGCCAGCAAAGGCTTCATGAAAGACGGCAACAAGAACCGCCTTCGGTCTCAGGACATTCACAAGATTGTCGACACGTTCACGCGACAAGTCGAAATCGTGGGCTACTCGCGAATGGTGCCTGTGGCAGAAATCAGTGATCCGAAAAACGACTACAACCTGAATCTTCCTCGCTACATCGACAGCACAGAAAAGGAAGACTTGCAGGACATTGACGCCCATCTGAACGGCGGTATCCCGAACCGCAACATCGACGATCTGGATCGCTACTGGAATGAAATTCCCGGTGTGCGAGCCGCTCTGTTCAAAAAGGCTGACCGTGCGGGCTACAGTCAGCTCAGAGTTCCAGCCGCAGACATGCGGAAAACAATTTTTGACCACCCGGAATTCACGGCATTCAATCAGGCTGCCACAAAGCTGTTTGCGAAGTGGCAGAAAGCCAACACCAAACATCTGACTGGAATCACAAAAGACACGCGTCCCAAAGAACTGATTCACACGATTGCGGAAGACCTGCTGGCAACGTTTGAAAAAGCCCCGTTGCTTGATCCCTACGATGTTTATCAGCATCTCATGGACTACTGGGCGGAGACCATGCAGGACGACGCCTATCTGATCGCAGCAGAAGACTGGCGCAAGGCGGCTCAATTGCAATTGATTGTGGAAGACCGAGCGAGTAAGTCCAAAGTCAAACCCGACTTCACAATCGGCAAAAAGAAGTACGTGGCCGAACTGATTCCGCCGTCGCTGATGATTGCTCGCTACTTCGACAAACAGCAGGCGGTGGTTGATGAACTGGAATCACAGATCGCAGCCGTGCAGCAGCAGTCCGAAGAATTGGCTGAAGAGCACACCGGCGAAGGCGGCTTGCTGGAAGATGCGAAAAACGACAAGGACAAGCTGACAAAGGCATCTGCCACAGCTCGATTGAGAGACATCAGAAACGAAAAAGAGGCGGCGGATGAACGCAATGTGCTGAAGGAATATCTGGCACTCTGCGAGCAGGAATCAGAACTCTCGGGCAAGTTGAAGAAAACTCTGGAAGCCCTGATGGTCGAAGTTGCGGCAAAGTACGCACAACTCAATGAGGACGACATCAAGTCGCTGGTTGTGGATGACAAATGGCTCGCGACTTTGGCGGCTTCAGTTCAGCGTGAACTCGATCGCGTTTCACAAACGTTGACAGGTCGCGTTCGGGAACTGGCCGAACGCTATGCCAGTCCATTGCCACAACTCACTGAGGAAGTCGCCACACTGGCCAGCCGCGTTGAGGACCACCTGAGAAGGATGGGTGCAACATGGAAGTGAAGCGTCGAAGCCGACTGACGGACTCGCATGCAATCCCTGAAAACTGGGAGTACAAGCCACTTAGTTATTTTGTGACGTATACGAACGGCAAAGCACACGAGCAGAGTATCGCCGACTTCGGACCATATGTTGTCGTGAACTCTAAGTTTATCTCTACTGGCGGGGAGGTTAAGAAATATTCCAATCAATGTTTTTGCCCAGCTGCTGCTGGCGATGTGTTGATGGTCATGAGTGATGTCCCGAATGGAAGGGCGATTGCCAAATGCTTCTTAACTGACGATGAGACCAAGTACACAGTCAACCAGCGGATATGCATCCTTCAACCAAGAAACATTGACGGAAGATTGCTATACTACAAACTCGATCGGAATCCTTACTACTTGGCATTCGACGACGGAGCGAAGCAAACAAACCTGCGGAAAAACGACGTCTTGTCGTGCCCACTCGCTATCCCCGTATGCCGCGAGGAACAACACGCAATTGCATCAGCGTTGGGTGATGTGGATGCGTTGCTGGGATCGCTGGAGCGGCTGATCGCCAAGAAACGCGACCTCAAACAGGCCGCCATGCAGCAACTCCTCACCGGCCAAACTCGCCTTCCCGGATTTCATGGAGAGTGGGAGGTGAAGCATCTCGGGGTGGTATTGAAAGTACGCCACGGAAAGAGTCAACACGACGTGGTTTCGAACGATGGAAGGTATCCGATCCTTGCTTCGGGTGGAGAGATTGGAAGGACGAACGAATACCTATATGACAAACCTTCCGTCATGATCGGCCGCAAAGGAACCATCGATTCACCTCAATATGTAGACACACCGTTCTGGACAGTGGATACACTATTTTTCACGGAAATGCAGGTTGGAGTCCATGCAAAGTTCGTATTCTACAAGTTCTTATTGATTCCGTGGCGAAACTACAACGAAGCATCTGGAGTACCGAGTCTTAATGCTCGAACGATTGAGAGCATCGAGGCTGTATTTCCGAGTTTTGCAGAACAAATTGCCATCGCCGCCGTGCTGACGGACATGGACGCTGAGTTAACCGCCCTTGAACAACGACTCGCCAAAACTCGCGATCTCAAACAAGGCATGATGCAGGAACTTCTTACCGGAAGAACGAGGTTGATCTGATGACTGAGATTCTGGAAAACAAATTCGCTGCCGCCGTCGATGAGTCCATTGAAACCTCTGAATCGCGGTATGGCTACGATCCGACCGGAATGAAGGCCATGATCACTCGCCGAACTGCCAAAGGGCAAACCGTCGTCGATGCGGTAATCGACCTCATTCATGCTGGAGATGTACAGACTGGTTTTACACGAATCTGGGAAATCAGCCAGAAGCCCGGGAACTCTGACGCCTACATGGTAACACTCGAATGGCTTGTCACTCGGCCTGAGTTTCGCTCGCTCTTTGAACCAATGACACGAGACGCCGCTGCCAAACGTCTGGAAGACTACTTCGGAGTTCAACCATGACAGACGTCGGCCAAAAAGAACGAGCGACCCAGAATCGCGTCATCAGGCTGCTGAAAGATCAGCTTGGATACGCCTATCTCGGCAACCGTGAAGATCGCCCGAACAACTGCAACATCGAAGAAGCCGAACTGCGAACCTTCCTGCGTGACACGCAGGGATACAGCGAGACGCTGATCAATCGAGCACTCTTCGAACTGAATAAGATTGCCGGTGACCAGACCAAAAGCCTGTACGACCTCAACAAAGAGATCTACCGCCTGCTCCGTTATGGCATCAAGATCAAGGAATCTGTGGGCGAAAACAAGCAAACCGTCTGGTTGGTCAATTGGAACGAGCCGCAGAAGAACAATTTCGGAGTCGCTGAAGAAGTCACGGTGGATGGTAAACATCAGAAGCGACCGGACTTGGTTCTTTACGTGAACGGAATCGCTCTTGGAATTCTGGAACTAAAAAGGTCCAGTGTTGCAGTCAATGAAGGCATCCGTCAAAACCTCGACAGTCAGCGAAAGGAATTCATCGAACGATTCTTCGGCACGATGCAACTGGTGATGGCCGGAAACGATACCGAAGGCATTCGCTACGGAACAATTCAAACGCCGGAAAAGTATTACCTGACATGGAAGGAAGACAGCAGCGTCGAAAATCGCCTTGACCGGCATGTGCTTCAGATTTGCTCAAAGGATCGCTTCCTTGAACTGATCCACAACTTCACGGTCTTCGACAGCGGGACCAAAAAACTCTGCCGACACAATCAGTATTTCGGCGTTCTAGCGGCTCAGGATTTTATCCGTCGCCGCGAAGGCGGAATCATCTGGCACACTCAAGGTTCCGGCAAGAGCTTGACTATGGTTTGGCTGGCCAAATGGATTCGTGAGAACGTAAAAGATTCCCGAGTTCTAATCATCACCGACCGAACCGAGCTGGATGAACAGATCGAAAAGGTTTTCACCGGAATCGATGAAACAATTTACCGCACAAAGAGCGGTGCGGATCTTGTTGGCACGCTGAATGCGACTGTTCCAAATCTGATCTGTTCGATTATTCATAAGTTCGGTGGCGTGGAAGATGACGAAGAAGTTGGTGACATTTCAGCATTCATAGCTGATCTGAAGAAGAATCTTCCCAAAGACTTCCGAGCAAAAGGACATTTCTACGTCTTCGTGGACGAGTGCCACAGAACTCAATCGGGTCTGCTGCACGACGCAATGAAGGCACTGTTGCCCAATGCCGTCTTCATCGGTTTCACAGGAACGCCGCTGCTGAAGAAAGATAAAAAGAAAACGCTGGAAGTCTTCGGTCGGTACATTCACACCTACAAGTTTGATGAAGGCGTGAGAGACAAGGTCATTCTGGATCTTCGCTACGAAGCCCGCGACATCGATCAGAAGATCACCTCTCAGGCCAAGATTGACCAGTGGTTCGAAGCCAAGACCAAAGCCCTGACCGACTTGGCCAAAGCTCAATTGAAACAACGCTGGGGAACCATGCAAAAGGTTCTCAGTTGTCAGGATCGACTGGAGAAAATCGTTGCCGATGTGATGATGGACATGGCAACGCGACCTCGCCTGATGGACGGTCGAGGAAATGCCATGCTGGTTTCTGCCAGCATTTATCAGGCTTGCAAGTATTACGAACTGTTCGTCAAGAGTGGGCTCGGTGGCAAGTGTGCCATCGTTACGTCCTACAAGCCTTCGCATCGAGATATCAAGGGGGAGGAAACTGGCGAAGGACTGACTGAGAAGCTCCGGCAATACGAAATCTACCGCAAGATGCTGGCGGATTGGTTCAATGAGTCTGAAGATAAGGCGATGAACCGAGTCGAAGAGTTTGAAAAGGCCGTCAAGAAAAAATTTATCGATGACCCGGGGCAGATGAAGCTGCTGATTGTTGTCGACAAACTGCTGACTGGCTTTGATGCCCCCTCCGCAACGTATCTCTACATCGACAAGGAAATGCACGACCACGGATTGTTTCAGGCAATCTGCCGAGTGAACCGTTTAGACGGCGAAGACAAAGACTACGGCTACATCATCGACTACAAGGATTTGTTCAAGAGTCTTGAACGCTCAATCAAAGATTACACAGTCGGTGGATTCGAAGGCTTCGATCCTGAAGATGTGGAAGGATTGCTGGATGATCGGCTCGAAAAAGCCAAGCAGGCCCTTGATGATGCCAGAGAAGCAGTGAAGGCATTGTGCGAGGATGTGGAAGCCCCGAAAGACCAAGCGGCTTACTTCCGGTATTTCTCGACTTCCGATTCTGGCAACGCGACGCAACTAAAAGACAACGAAGCAAAACGATTGGCACTCTACAAGCACGTTGCTGCTCTTGTTCGTTCATACGCGAATATCGCCAACGAAATGCTGGATGCCGGATACTCGGTCAAAGAATGCCAGACCATCAAGGAAGAAGTTCAGTACTACGAAGCCCTGCGTGATGAAATCAAGAAGCACAGTGGAGATGCAATTGATCTGAAAGCGTATGAGCCTGCCATGCGGCATCTGATTGATACCTACATTCGAGCCGAGGAAAGCCGCAAGATTTCTGCATTCGACGATATGTCGCTGGTTCAGTTGATTGTGGAACGCGGACCAGACGCAGTCGATGCATTGCCGGATGGCATTCGCAAGAACGAAGGAGCTGTTGCGGAAACGATTGAGAACAACGTCCGAAAGTTGATTGTCGAACAAACACCGATCAATCCCAAATACTACGAAAAGATGTCGCAGTTACTGGATGCTCTGATCGAAGCTCGCCGCAAGGGAGCGGAAAATTATCAGAAGTATCTGCAAAAGCTAGTGGACCTGACTCGGAAGGCAATGTCTCCAGCTTCCGATGGTGCCTACCCTGTTTCCATGAACACACCGGCGCGGCGAACGCTTTACGACAACCTCGGGAAGAACGAAGGCAGAGCACTGGCCGTCGATACCGCCGTTCGTGTCAGCCGACAGGACGGCTGGCGTGGCAACGATATGAAAATCAAGAAGGTTCGAATCGCGATTGAAACGGCACTCGAAGGCACAGTGCCAACAGGAACGTCATCTTCAGCCAGCGAAGGTGCAGCGGAAACTCCGCAGGACTATGAAGTTTCCGTCACTGACGCATTGGTCGACCGTGTGCTCGAATTGGTTAAAAATCAGAATGAGTACTGAAGAATTCATCCTGAACATCAACGGTATGCGAGTCGAAGTCGTCCGCAAGGCGATCAAGAATCTGCATCTGGCCGTTTATCCGCCAAAAGGCCGTGTGCGAGTCGCCGCTCCCGAGGTGATGAGCAACGATGCCGTTCGTCTTGCGGTGATCGACAAACTTGGCTGGATCAAACGCCAGCAGACAAGCTTTTCAAAACAGTCTCGCCAGTCACAACGTGAATTGGTTACCGGCGAAACGCATTTTCTGTTCGGCAGACGTTATCGCCTTCGCCTGTTTCCGACCGATGGCCGAATTCACATTGAACAAACCGGAACGTCTACGCTTCGCCTATACTCACCGACCGACAGCACGCACGAGCAACGTGAAGCAGCTTTGTTGCGTTGGTATCGCTTGAAGTTGAAGACAGAAGCAACAAGCCTGTTTGCCAAATGGCAGAAAATCATCGGCGTTGAACCGTCCGACTGGAGCATCCGCCGCATGAAAACCAAATGGGGCAGCTGCAGCACTCAGACAAAACGCATCTGGCTAAATCTGGAACTCGCCAAAAAACCACTGGAATGCATCGAGTACATCGTCGTCCACGAACTCACCCACCTCATCGAACGCCACCACAACGACCGCTTCATCGCGATCATGGACAAGCACCTGCCACAGTGGAGATCACTTCGAAAGCTGCTGAACTCAGCACCGCTGAAGCATGAGGATTGGGGGTATTAAGAGCTTATCTGTTCCGCAAACTTCGGCTTTGGATATTTCGCCGACTCAAACTTCGATCACGGACTCCACTGCCACTCGAATCTGTTGTTCAATTGGGGTGTATAAGTCTGTCGTAACGTCATCGGTTTCGATGGAAACGATCAACGAGTATCTGGCTTGCTTCTTCCAACCATTCAGATGATTTCTTTCCTTCCACCAGCCGGTCACTGGAAATACAGCAAGGATACCGCATTCAGCGAGTTCCGCCGCAGTTCCGATCCAAGTATCTGAGTGAATCGAACCTTTCTTCTGCAGATTTGGTCCCAACTCCCAATTCCGAGCGTCTGAACCGGAAGTGATGTTCTCATCTTCTTCCTGAGCTGCCCTGCTAATCCTTTTCTGGAACTCTCGAACCGTTTCCAATGGTCGCTTCACATCGAATCGCAATCCGTGCGACTGGTAACGATATTTCTTATCCCACCCACGACGTCCCGGACTGGGTTCAACAAAATACGAAAGCGTAACTCGCATTCGAACGGGAGCTTCACCTAAATCTTGAAGAACCTGCTTCGGCCACGGGAGTGAGTGCAGGTGGAGATCCTTTGTCTTGATTTTCTTGTCTGTGTCCTTATGGAAAGGCTGCAAACTCTCCTGCACAATTAACGTGGCGGCATTTGATATGCTGGACAGTGTCCGCTGAATATCAGGAGTTCCATAGCCATAGCATCGCAGGCGATTTTGCCTATCGGCAGCTCGTGGGAACTCACTCAGCATTGCATCTGTCCATCGAGCTGAGTGAATCAATAATGCCCGAACACTTTCTGGCCAAAGATGTGGATACTCGGCCCAAATCTGAGCAGCGAGTTTTGCCGCCAAAGCCGTCGCAGCACTTGTATCTGCAGTAGTCGTAAGTTGGGCACCTTGGGGCGAGACCTTGGTGGTCAACAGCGACAAATCATCAACAAAGTCAGCACGAGACGTACTCGGATCAATTGCGTTGTTTCCACCTTCCATAACGATATCAGGCTTCACCGGCCATGACTTATCGTCCCATACGATCGAAGTTCTGCTGGAAGGACTCAATGAGCCCAGCGACGCAATGACCTTCCAATGTTGAACTAATTGTTCAGATATCGTGGCCTTCCATGTTGCAGCACCAACAGCAATTGCATTCCACGATTGAGCCGGATCTTTGACTCCTTCGGTTTGATTTCGGTCCGGGTATTCATGTCTGTCTGTAAGTTCAATGTTACCGGCAGAAACAAGGAACAATCTCTTGGGGGTGTCCTCGGTTTCAGCTCCAGCACAAATCTGATCAATAGCAGCAGACCACGACGACGGATAACCCTCATCTCTTCCATCTGCTGCCGTGACCGTCAGGCAGAACGCTCTTTGAAATTGAGTATTCGCAATTTCAATCCGAGAGACAGCCTGAGACATAATTTCGCCATGCAACTCCGGTCGATTACTCTTGTACTTCGAGAAGATCTTCACCGACTCGATACAATGTCGAAGCTGAACATCTTGTGAGTGATTCAACAACTCTGACAGGCAGCCGTAAAGTGCCAAGCCAGCCATTTCCGTTCCGTGGCCGTCCAAGTCCAAAGCCGCATCGTGTGGATGCACATATAGGCAATGCTGAGGATCAATCGCTAATTCCAGAAGTGGATGCCCCGATTGAACGCCGGTGTCCAGATGACAGACCGTTGGCGATGTCGCTACGGGAGGCGAAATGCGATTGATCGCATCCGTCAGAAATTCTCGTTGCTCTCGTGGACTCAGTGACAGGAACTCACTATTTGGAATCTTTGCCAGACGCAATTCGGCAACACAGTCGAACAGAACCGGAACATTCAACAGACTTTGGATGGTCGCCGTCACCAGCAAGACGCTTCGTTCTGGGAACTGAATCTGTCGTTCCTCGACGTTAATGCCAAATCCACGAGCTTGCCTGATAAACTCCTTCGCGTTTTCGAGTCGATGTTCTTCGTTTTCTCTGATTCCATACTTCGAAGGATGTTGCAGTCGTCAATTCAGGAAAGTACTCCGGCTTGTCCGTCCAAAATGACTTGATAGATGCCAGTTTGATTTTTTGAATACTCTCAGCCAGCTTTTGATTCTTTGGTTTGCCCGATCGACCGTCGTTCTCGAAACAATAAGCTTCAAACCGTTTAAGGAAATGCTTCTCTTTCCCCTCTGGAATGAATACTGTTGCAATCATCACATCGTCCACGGTGCGTGAATTTAGAAGCTCAATACCGCTTCGACGAAATTCCAAACTCTCGATTGCTAACTCAAAGCCAACATCGCTGGAGAATTCCAGCACAATGCCGCGCCGATTTTGCTGTGCTGGAGTTGAAGATTCGGCTGCAGCAATAGCGTCTTCAACATTGGCAATAAGTTGCTTGCCGTGCCCTACTCGGTCATCCCGTGGCGGAACCTTGAAAGCAGACGATCCAACTTGACGTGGATACGTATACGGTTGCGACTTTGCGGTCCGGGATGGAAAAAGATGCGGGCGTTCATCCATAGCGAGCGATTACCTTAGTTGCTTCCGCCGACGGAATGGAGTTTCCGATGCCGCTGTTTCAAGGCACTGCACAGGGACGTCGTATTGATCTCGGCTGACTTGGCCAGTATGTGAGTCTTCGCTGCGTCGTCGCAAGCTCTTGCCACTTCTGCGTGGCTCAAACCTTGGGCGTTTGCCCAAACTTTTTTCCAGCCTACCCTTTTGGCAAGAAATGTGCCCAGCCGATTTTGAATCAATGCAACAACTTGCCCCTCTGTGGGCAAGAGGTAATGAATCACGTCGTCGAACCGGCGAAACAATGCATCGTCGAGCATCGCCACGTAGTTTGTCGCAGCTAGAACCAAGCTTTGTGATTCATCCTGCTCCAGAAACTGGAGGAACGAGTTTAGAATTCTGCGAATTTCCCCGACGTCATTCCTGGCACCTCGATCTGATCCGATCGCGTCAAACTCGTCAAAGAAATAGACGCCGCGAGTCTCCTTCATCGCTTGAAAAATTAAGTGCAGCTTGACGGCCGTCTCTCCCATAAATTTGGTGATCACACCATGGAGCTGCACATTGAACAAAGGCAGATTAAGTTCGCCCGCCAGTGCCGAAGCTGTCATTGTTTTTCCGCAGCCCGGAGGCCCCACCAGCAGGAGCTTCCTTCGAGGACTCAATCCGTGGTGCAGCAATTGATCTGCAGATCTGTATTCTTGCTTGACTCGATCGAGAATCACACGAGTCTCATCGGCTAAGACCATCTCTGACAGTCGAGTCTTGGGATACGCAACTGTCAGAAGCCCAGCAAGTTCGCCCGTCGGCTTTGTAATCGGAACTGACTTCGCCGACTTGCCATTTGCCGGTCGTCGCTTGATTTCATCAACGAGGTCTCTGAGTTCCTGCGCGAGTTTTCCCTCTCCGCCGCGCGCAGCCGACGCCGCGATCTGCAGGGCGACGGAAACAAAATGCTCCTCATCACCCTGCAAATGACTTTTTAAAAGTGCGCGAACTTGTTCAGAGCTTGCCATTTAAATCCCTACATGAAAACCAGCCACAGCTTACTGCATTTTCTGAATCCAGTCACCTGACAAGTTTTGACTGAAAGGAGTAACAAGATTTGGGGCAAAAGGCTCTCACTATTAGACATTTTCGGTCAGGCAGCGATCGGGGCCGTGGATTCAGTCATGAAAGGCTTTACAACCTTCCTCTTCAACCAAATCGCAGAACTCGGGATCTGCTCAAATCCCGCCACCTTGCGGACTCGGTTCACTTCCCGAAGGATGTTGAACATCTGCCGTCTTATCGGTGCGTACGGTTCAAACGGGGCGGCGTAAAATTCTGAGATCAGGGTTTCTTTTGTTCGTCGCAGGGCAAGGCCGACATAATGGGCTTTGAGTTGTCGGTAGGTTTCGTCATCGATTCGAACCTGAACATGTCCGTTCCGGAACGAAATCAGGTAGCCGCCGTATTCAATCCCCTTTCGCCTGGCGTCTTGAATTCGGCTGGCTTCTCGTTGCTTGAAAACGTGTTCACCGTCAGAGGCCAGAATCACGAAGAAGTTGCCGTGCCGGATGTACTGCAAATTTGCGAGACCCTGTTCCTTCCTTCGGGCTCGTTCCCATTTCTTCCATGTGATGCCATACCGCTCAACCAGTTTTTGGTCGATGTCGGCTGGAACTTTGTCGTCCGGAATCTGGCCGGTCACATACCACCAGTATCCTCGGCCAACGTAGGAAACGGCCAACTGCTGAATAAAGCCTTCCAATGTCGTGGCTTCGCTTTCGTACTTCTTGTTCACGCGCCTCCGATAAAAAGTAAAAGAAGGTTTGTTTGATGTCGCTCAAACAAACCAAAAAGCGAATCGCAAAATCGCAGGAAACTGAGTCTTGTTATTCACAAGACCTGCAGTTACGGACCAGCTTCAGACGTAAACAAATCGTCTTCACTGGTCGCAGCAACTGTATTCTAATAAAGCAGTCCGCCAATACTTGGTGGTCGCTTATCTCCTGCGTTCA
>Ga0154020_10002471_pt1 | contig 22531 bp, 21 predicted proteins | sample Klosneuvirus_201_FD_109709 | JGI IMG/M metagenome (GOLD analysis project Ga0154020, IMG submission 109709) | Active sludge microbial communities from wastewater, Klosterneuburg, Austria - Klosneuvirus_20160825_MG | ecosystem: Engineered > WWTP > Aerobic digester > Activated sludge | place...
ACTAACCAAGTATACTATAGAGCCGCATCAACATTACCCAATATATACAATACTAATGGTACTTTAACATCGAGCAGAGTTGTAACCGTTCCAGCTGCGACAAATTTTACGATATCAGGAAATGCAACAGCTACATATGCGGTTGATGGATTTCAAAATATTTTGTTAAATACAGCTAATAATGTAAATATAGTAGGTAATACTCGCTTAAATTTATTATCAACCGGTGGTATGATAAACATTGGTCAAGCGTCAATGCCTTTATCAATAAACATCGGGAATGTACTTAATGTACCAATCGTAAATATTGCTGGTATAGCCTTAGATTTAAATACGGACAATAATTTAACTATTACAGGTCTTAGTACTGATACAAATACTGATCACCTTTTATATTTTAATAATTTTACTAAGCGAGTAAGTAAAGCACCTATTATTAAAGAATATGCTATAATAAGATTCTTAGGTCAAACTTCTCAAACTATAACATCCACATCGCCTCAAGTTATAACCGCAGGTACTGCTTCAGCTATTTCTACATCTATAAATACGTCGATAAGTGCGAGTAGAAATATACTATACTCGGGACCATCTAGACAGTTTAGAATTACTTATACTGGTAATGTTTCGGCTGCAGTCGGCGCTCAGAATATAGGTGTGTCGATATTCATAAATGGTACCGAAATGGCTAATACAAATAAAAATACAACAGTAACATCAGGAGAAACTACAGAATTGAACACTTGTGAGTTTATACAAACATTAGGACCAGGTTCTTTAGTAAGTATCGGATTTTCACGATCAACAACAAATACTACAGTAACTTTTACTGGTAATTTATTTATAGAATCCCTTACTTTAAATCCATTAGCATAGATTATGAATAATAGGAAGTTATTCCGATACTCTTGATGCGAGAAATATATTTTTTACATTCTTCTAATACAAGTTTTTGTCTGGATTTATATACTTAATATAGATTCAACTACATTTATTATAATATTAAATATTCTTCTTAATATAAATAACAGACAAATGTCTAAATTTATCACAACTAATGACCCTATTAAATTTGGTTCACCTAATATTATTTTTGATGTTAATAATATTAATTTACCGAATTCGCCCATTGTGAATAACTCAAATACTAATATATTATCACGTAATACTGTAACAGGTGATATTGAAGTAATAAATTCATTACCACCGGCTCCTGCTACGAACATATACAACTCTAACGGATCATTAACCGCGAATCGAACATTAACATTGGGAGGGTTTAATCTTACTATAAGTGGCATCGGTGCAATTACTATAGTATCATCAACTGCTTTGACATTGGATAGTTCACTAGGTGCAGTAAGTTTCGGAACCTCAACTGCAACTTCAGTAGATGTTGGTAGATCCGGAATTAATACTACTCTTGGAGGTAACTTGTTCGCATCTCATCTTGCGTTAGATAACACTAAGCCTAATTATTTAGCATATGATTCTGCTACTAAACAGATATTTTATAATACTGTTGCAAATATACCATTGAATAACATATATAATACAAGTGGAGTTTTAACATCTACAAGAAATGTAAGTGTACCTACTACGATGTCTCTTAATTTTACAGGAGCAGGAACTGCTGTATTTAATGCTACTGGATTTTTAGCAGCTAATATATTATCAGTAAATAGTAATTTTTCTGGAACTAATTCAGCCACTTTATCAACTGGTGCAAATGGAGTAATTTTTATAGGAAATTCGAATATAAATACTATTTCAATTGGTAATTTAAATACAATTAGCACAACTTTATTAGGTGCAAGTTCAGTAATACAAACTACAACTATAACAACTCCTTTATTAGTCGATGCTAATAAATCCAATATAGTTTATTTCGATCCTATAACTAGTCAACTTTCTAAATCTTTAATTGTAAACGATTCTGGCGCTATAAGATTTAATTCCCAAACTTCGCAAACTATAACAAGTAGCATAGAACAAGTAATAACTGTAGGTACTGCTATTACTGCATCCCTTACATCTAATTTAACATTAAGCGGATTTCGTAATATACTTTATTCTGGTCTTACTCGTAGATTCAGAATTACTTTTACAGGTAATGTATCTGCTGCTGTAACTGCTCAAGAGATAGGAGTTGCTATATTTATTGACGGAATTCGTCAAGATGCAAGTGTTAATATAACTAGAATACCTTCAGCTGGCAATTTTGCGTTGAACACGTGTGAATTTGTTGTTAATCTTACATCTGGTAATTTAGTAAGTATAGGATTTTCGCGATCAACTACTGATACAACAGTGGGTTTTACTGGTAATTTATTCTTACAAACAGTCACATTAAATAACTTAGCATAGACCGTAAAATAAGAAAACTTTCAGATACATATATTATTGCTTTTTTTTCGGAATAATTATTTTTAATATTTATACGTAATATATACAGTCTTGTTTTTAATGTCTAAAACAGTAGTAAGCAATATACTTACATTTTAGTTGATAGATTAAACCTAAATCTGACTAATAATGTTTTGTTTAGAATCGATATAAGAAATTCACCCGGTACAACTATCGATTCTACAATATTATCAATCAACAATTTATGATCAAAAATAACATATACTTAAGAACACTTTTAACTAAAAAAGTAAAATAGGTTTAGGTAAATTTTAAAATCTGAGTCGATCTACATGCTTTTCGAAACCATCTAACGATCCATTTTTTTCGAAGTAGTAAGTCTTATAATAAAGGAGGGTATGTTCTTTATTAATCAACGGATTTTTACCTTTGTTAAATGGCATCGGATCGTCGACGTCTTTCAAGACTCGATAAACAATATCGAACATATTATTAGTAATTTTCTTACCATCGGATACTAGCTTATCTACGGCAAACAACTGGCACAACATTAACTCAACTTTATTAACAGTAATAATATTGAAGTTATCAAGGATGTAATTTATCTTAGATATGCTTCCCGAATTTGAATGATAGTACCAATTATTAAGAAGGCAATTTGCGTCTATATCATCCCAACATGATACCAATATTTTGAACAAGTTGAAATTAGTAACACGCAAAATGAGCGTATCATAACTAAGAGTTCGTTTGAGTTTAGTATCAAGATTCAAAACATACTCAATAATATCATAGCGTCGCTTTTTATAAGCGGATCCAATTATTGGTATTTCAAATATCGTATCCGCTTCGTTAACACAGTAATCGTTATGACACGACCAATTACCATCAAAGTTATCACACCATGTATTAGTTATCTCGAAATCCATTTCTTCAACCAAGAATTTGACGATGTCAAACCTATCATGTTCAATAAGATAATCCCAATCAGACAATCCAAACTTAGTAAGAATACCAATAGAATGCAGATTTTTGATATACGAGATACAATTATTTAGAGTATTATCAACTAAATGTACTGGTATATACTTAAGCAAAGTTGATTTTACGAGATACTCACTGCAATTTTTAAGAAGGAAATCGAGACTGTTTTTAGAATACGTATATTCATATTCAATAAACTTAGATAACGATATCGGAACCGAGTAAGGTTTATCGCGTAATATTGTTTCATAACACTTCTCGCATGTAACATTACCGTCTTTATCGAATTCGTATTCTACGTAGAACATATTATCCATCGTATAATTTCTTATAACACATTCTTTCATAAAGTCAGTATTAAACTGAGAAGTGTAACCAAGAAAGTAGTTGAATAATCTCAAATTCTGCGACGAAATCACTTTGTTATATATGACTTCAGGTTCATGTCGTAAAGTCGATAAGAATAACTCCGATTGTGTTAATGATTTTACTCGTTGATACTTACCTCTGCTTATAGCTGTTGTTAGTTTATTAAGCCATCTTAAATAGTTTTCATTCCGAAATTCGGACTGTTCATTATCTTGAGAATCAATAAAGTACGTTTGATCGTTAATATTTATCATCATTTCTAGAGCTAGAGACAAGGGTTATCTATTTAAAAACTCAATTTTATGTTATAATGAATTACAGAGAATTTGATTGTTAAATGATTCTACTTTATTTAGATTTCAATAATTTACGATTTCAATAATTTACAAAGTTGTGATATTCTTATTTTACTCAAATAATTCTAAGTGATACTTCTTAAAATTACCTATTTAAACTGTTGCATATATGAAAAGAAATACTCCTATTATTACTATAATTATTATTATAATATGTAATATGCCCATTTTTTTAAATACCCTTTTTAATTACCTTTATTTTAACCAACTTTATTTTAATTAACTTTTAATTAAGCTAGTTAAACATTCCCAATATATTACTATATAAAAAACTTAATACTTTACTCAATAGTGTAACCTCTGCGTTTGTATTTCTTTATTATTTTGCGGGATTTTTCCACATCTGTATAAGGAAACATAAACACAAACTTAATTTTTTTATCCGAATCTGGTCGGAATATATCAATAGCTTGTTGAGATAATGACATTTTATAAGAACTTGTAATATAACCTCGTACGCATGGGAAATGATGCGCAAATACACAATACTTTTCTTTCATATAGTAAATTTGGATTTCTCTATTAGAGAAATAACCAAGGTCAAGAGTTATATATTTACCAGTATATGAAATTATATTGTTGATATCTTCATCACTTTCATTCTGCGCATATTTTAAATATCCAACAATAACTCCTGCAAGTAACTCATATTTGGTTTTATCAGTTATAACAATATCAATATCAGATTGGTCATATTGATTTGGTTTTAAGTTAGTATTATTAATATAATCAATAATCGATCCAGTTATATAATACTTACCAACTATATTACTTATAATAGATGCAAGTTTAGCAAACTTATCAATACAAACAAATTTATTAAATTTACTTACTTGTGATGAATCCATTGACTTATTTTCTTTCATAGATTTTAATAATGATACACGCGTATTTTTATCAATATATGTTGTGTCATATAATCTATTAATGTAGTACATATTTTCAATATAGAACTTATTTTTTAATAAGTTTCTATATATATTATATGTTGAATCCTCGATATTTTTGAATAAGTATGTTAATCTAATATCACTTATAACAATATTCTCATAACCTCCCCAATTGTTATTATTAGAGTAAGTATACTCTGTAAGTCCTAATTGTTTAATAAGTAGTTTATAACTTTTATTATCAGGCCTTTTACCAAATCTTACTGCATTTAATACAAAATATTTATAAGATTCTTCAAGATTATTGAATCCTATATTATAACTTTCATATTTTTGAGGGTTATTTTTAAGTAAATTATTTAAATACTTCAATAATTTCTGATCAATATGGTTAATTAAATGAGGATTTTGTCCTATTTTAAGAAATTTACTATTAACATTATTAATAAACAAATCATATTTTGCTAATAATAATTTACTAGGTACCAAAGGCATAATTTCGCGATTGTTAAATAACTCTTCGAATATTTGACCAAAAGAATTTTGAGCCATTTCTAATAATTCTAGTTATATATTTCATTTAATCAATAATTCAATTTTTTTAAGAAACTTAGAAGTAAATTAGCAACGCACCATCCCCACCTTTATACGGCCTTATACATGTATTATGTTCGTCTACCATGCAATAACAACAATTATACCCAGAACCGGATCCTAAATATCCGTCGCATTTTGGTGTAGCATTTATATTACCTCCTTCGTGTCCAAACTTAGAATACGCACCATACCCATTATTAGGTATATTATTCCATGCATAACAATTGAATACAACCCCATCTACGCGAATAAAATCTCGCAATATTTCTTCTCTCTTATACAAGTCATCTACTTCCCGCTTATATAAGTCATTTACTTCCTGATTTCCTCTCTTATACAAGTCATCGACTTCCCGCTTATGCAAGTCATCGACTTCTTGGTTATTGCGGATTTCTCGGTAAAAAGTGGGCCGAGATGAGGTTCCATTTGAGTTCCCACCAGGTACAATCAATAACAATTCTTCACCTTTTGAATCAGCAATTGTAAAAGATGAATAATTACCATTCGCATTAGAATGATAATAGCTATTATTTAATAGTTCCAATATTGAATATCCTCCTTCACCTAGAGTGAATGTAAAGGTACGATTATATGTTAACAAATTAAACGAAACAAATGATCCGGAATTACCAGGACAATACCAAGTGATACTATCCTGAGAGAAATGAGTAGAACCGGATCCAGCTCCACTTATTGAGATAAAAACGTTATCAGAGTAATTATAATCTTCAGGTTTTAAAGTATATGCACCTGATTGATCATATAAAACTCGATTTACGGATAAATATGGGCTTGCAAAACATAAGCCGAATATAATAAAATTACAAGTAAGAAAAGTAAGAAAAGTATTAAGGTAAAACATGTCCTATATTTTAGATGAATTTATTTATTAAAATAAATAATGTTCTCAATTTTTAGTTTTACCAAAGTACTATCTTATATTAGTTTTGTTCATTATAGCATATAAATCATTATAAAATAACTCAATTTCTGAGCCAGTGAGCTTTAAATAACTACATACTAAAAGCGTAACACCATCATAACTCATAAATTCGGAATTGAAGGGTTTATTTCCGATAATATTATCATAACATGCATTCAAAAGATATTGTGTTACATTAAAACGCATACCACAATCGAGACATAAATCTTTATTGTTATATTTTACAGGATATATAGTGAATGAAAAAACTAACTCATAATTATTCGGTTTTATAATGTCTCCAATAAAACAAGATTTAAGAAACAAAGTTTCCATATAATCTAAGCTTAAGAAATATTTACGAGACATAGCTATATTATTTTGCTAATATACTTATATTTAATAAACTATAAAAATCTTTGTTATGTGAAAAAAATATACGCTTTAACTAGAACCAAACTTATTAACTAGAACCAAACTTATTAACTAGAATAAAACTTCTTAATACCTCTAATAATTGCATCAGAGTATTTCTGGTTATTCCAGATAGCATGCTCTGCATCTTTAAAGAATTTGTAAAATTTCATGTTGGAATCTGATGAGAATTGTTTCTTTTCTTTACGATTAAATCTAGTCCAAATACGTTCCATCTCATTAGGATTAGTCTTTAATGATTTGAAAAACAAAGTAGGTACGTATAATTTAGGATCGTAATATTTGATACGATCTAATGCAGATAATCGACTGATAAGATTGAATACTTTGTCACCTGCCTCATTGCGTTCTTCTAAAGTTGTACCGTTCTTTATAGTGTTTAATAATTTCTCTAATTTCTTGTTATCATTAATCTTGGTTGCATATGTCTTATTTTGTTTTTCATTATATTTCTCGTAGAATTTAAGGAAGTACGGAGGATTGTCAATACATACACACATCTTACATTCTGATTTATAGGTCTTAGAATATAGTAAAGCTAATGGACCTCCATAACTATGACCAATAACAATGTATTTCTTATTGGGTCCATATTTAGCATGAACCTCTTCATGTACTTTCTTACATATATTCATGTAGTCTAAGTCTTCAAGAGTGAAATCAAGTTCAGGATCAAAAGGTTTGTATTTCTCATTAATCTCATTCCATATTTTAGATTCTTTAGGTAAATCTGGTCTAGTGTAATAGTTAATATTAAAATGCGGTAAATTAAACGTATGAATATCTCCAATACGTTTCAATTTCTTTAAGAAGTTAAGTTGCCTAAGATTTGATTTACCTTCATACGCATATTCCCAAAATAATTTAGTTGCTGCGAATCCATTAAACAAAATAATAGCCGGTTTATTAGGATCATGCTTTATTGCTTTTCCACTTACTTTTTCATTTGCTTTTCCACTTACTTTTCCACCTGTAATGCCTGCTTTAGTATCTTCAATTGCTTTGTTCAATATTTCAGTATGCTCATCATCGAATATATCAATAGTATTACCAAATAATTCGTCTAATTCTGAGCCTCCTGAAGTATTACTACTTCCTGAAACTTTATTACCTCCTGAAATATTACTACCTTCTTTATGTTTATGAGATAATGCTAATGCTACTATAATGCATACAGCAAAGATTACTATTAATAATATAACCAATCCTATTATTAAGACTGTATTCATTTTTTCCAAATAGTTTTTGATAACAAAGATTTTGGAAAAATCCGGGTATATATAGATATTAAAAGATTAATTAATTACTTAAAAAAATTAACCTTAAAATGGAAATTGTCGAGTAATGTAAGTTACTTCAACTTTTTCTTCTAAGACTTTGTTACTAATTTCTTCTAACATACCAGCGAGAATTTCTTCATACATAGGATCCGTTATAGTCTCTTCGACACCGTAATGATTACTGATTTTAGCAAACTTCTGAGTCTTACTTTTAAAGTTACTAATTTGTAATGCATTCTCTTGTAACTTCTCTAACCAATACAAAGCATGTAATCCATTGTGTGGATTGCAATGTTTATCGTCCATTGAGATTACCTCACATGATACCGAAAATTCACACCCTATTTCATTATCGCATCCCATTTCATTATCATTCCCTATTTCATTATCGCATCCTATTTCATTATCATGCTTAAGATTATCACCTGATTCGTTTTTGATAAATGAATCTCCGAGATAATCAACCCAACATAATACAATACCTTTGTATGTTTCTGGGTTTTTCATCTTGTGGGATATGTGTAATATGGTATACATTAACTCTTTGATATTGCTAAGATTCATTCCTGGAAATGGACTCTTACCTTGGATAGTAGTGAATAACCAGTAGTAATAACCGTCAGCTTCGTTTAAGAGTATATTAGACATTGACAATAAGCGTTCAAAGTTAGATTGAAATAGAAATTAAGTTATAAAAATTCAAATTTTTAGATTACTTATATATAATGGATAAATACGATGTTATTGCTATTGCCGAAGCTTCTCGGGGTAGCGAGACTTCTCATATAATACAGTCGAAATACTTTAAATTATCAGGTATCAAATATTTCACTTGCGAAGCATTGGGTCCTGTAGAATGTTATATACTCAATAAATATAAAGATCCGAAATTAATAAGCTTATTTACATTGACTGGATTTGGAACTCGAACTCAGATGATAGAGTCGCCTGATATAGTGTTTGTACCCACTGATTATTTTGTAATGTTTATTAAAAGTCAAGAGATGTTAAATTTATTGCCACCGTTAATCGTATCAGGATTAGTAACCGCACCAGACGGCAGAATCATAAGATATAATGATCCTAATGATACTTTACATGGTGATGAATTAACTTTACATTTAGCTATAAAACGTTCGTTAGGTAATAATGAAGATAGACATAAATTTTGGTCTCGGAATATAGTTGAGTTTATTGAGCATAATAAATTGTTCATTGTAGGTTACAGATTGAGTCTACATAAGTTCGATTTAGGTTCATTAATTAGAGATATTAAAGGTGATAAGTTTATAAGTATTGGTATGGGTGCGATTGCTAATTTTCAAATGCCTATATTGCATAAGTTATACTCAGGTAAACCACCATCAATAGAGACTCATCTTGAAAATATGCACGCACCTGACGCAAGTTTTACAGTAGATAACGTTTACAAATATATCAATCTCACTCGGTTTGAAAAAACATTAGATCCGAAAATTCGGGACCAATTAATATTCACTAATAAAATGTCAGCTAAAGCAACATTTCATATGTTTCCATTCGGACAATCACCAGGTTTATTAGGTAAGATTATGAAAGCTCCTAAAAGTGGTGAATCTCAGTATATTGAGTTTACTAAATATAATGGGTTTGAAGTACCTGTAAATATATTTGATGCTATTATTTTCTTAAACGAATCAATATATAATTCTGATATGAGCATATAATACCGAAAAAAATTTGATTTTTTATATCATATAATCTTATCCCAACAATGGAATTTAATTTTAGTAAACTAAATGATATACTTGAATCGTTTCCTATTAGTGAGTGTCTCGCAGGTAATACAATTGGATTTGAGTATCCTGGATCTACAAATGTAGTAGATTTATGTATGTTTGCATCTCATTTAGAACGCATCTTGTTTCCTATCATTGGTAAAACTAATATATATTGTAAGTATTATGGTGGGTTTTACTACGAAGTTACTATTGAAAGATATTAGTTATAAATTTGACTTTTTTTATAGTAAAATCTTTTCTGCTACGGTTACTTTTCTGCTGCTGTTACTTTTCTATTATAGTTACTTTTCTGCGAAATATACATGTTATCCCACGAATTAAAAGAGGCTGTTCTTAGAGATATTAATAATGGTGAAATCCCATTCTACAAAATTCTTACTAGGTTAAACTCGGATATCGTTAATCAACGATATTGTGAGACTGAATATGCTTTCACTTTCTATCTGAACGAGGAACTAAGTAGTAAGGAATTTGATGAACTTCTTTATTACTTAACATCTGATCCATTTAACTCTCGCAAATTAATGCAGTATCCTAGTTTCAAGTATAAACTTATGGGTGGATTCTATGATGATTCTATCGCTCACTTCGGTGAATACGGGTACAAAATTTGGATTATTCAAGTACAGTGATTTGAGTTATTCGAGTACTTTGATTTGGGTTATTCGAGTACTTTTATTTGGGTTATTCTTATTTTTTATATGTGAAATGTTTTAGGTTAAAAAAGTCCGAATTTAATAAGTTCATTAAAAGAGAAAAATATGATTTTAATATCTTGCATAGTCTAATTTTTTGTTATCTCTATATCTTTTATATCCGATAACAACTAAGACAAATATTACAACAGCTATTATAATTAAAAGAATCCAAACCCAAGCATTGCTAGTAGCAGCAGTAGTAGTTGTATCTGTTCCACTTCCGGTGTCTGCGCCTGTATCTGAGCCAGTATCGGTTCCGCTATTATCTACTATAGTTGTACTACTTGAAGATGAACTACTTGACGAGCTGCTTGAAGACGAACCAATACTACCTACTTTACTAACTATACCTGCGATATCATTTTTAATAATTGTCACGACTTTGTTAATAGCATTACCAATAGCTGGAATAGTAATTGGGTTTGAACCTGAATCCGATCCAGAACTAGAACCTGAACTAGAACCTGAATCCGAGCCAGAACTAGCGGGTGATAAGGATCCACTTAAACCAGGCATCATTCCGATTAAAGGCTTTAAAGAAGCATAAGGTAATGAGTTAGTTGGGTAATCTCCGTCGCCACCAGGTGATAAACTTGGATCGGTTAAAGGTGTTGGCGATGCATCTAATGCATTACCAACTGTAGTGTCAGCCAAAGCAGGATCAGTTTCTTCAAAGGAAACAAAGTAACTATATATAGGTAAATAGCTGGGTTCTAATGGCGTACCATAATTAACTGGTTTTCCATCACTTCCAGTTTTATAAGTAATTCCATCATCATAAGGTTGTTTGTTTTGATTATTTAAATACTTACGAAGTTCTCGGTCGAATATTTGTATTTGTCGTTCATTAGGATGATGTTGTGTTGATGAAGGTACTGCTTTTGCTGACATTTTGTAAGGATAATATTGATTCATAGTTTGGAATTGTTTTGCATCTTGTTGCATTTCTGGAGTTAATATTGGGGTTGTTGCGAAATCTTCGAGAGTTGTTTGTGCTCCAGTTTGTACAGGTGGTTCACTATATAAGATGTTAGTTAATTCATTATCGTTTAATTTACCTGATAACATATTAGCGAGTTTTCTATGACTATCATAAAAATCGTGAGTTTCTCTATACTCTGTTATTGTCATTTGACCTCCCACATCGGGATTAAAATTTTTAGTGTGTCTCATTATTATGAAAATGTGAAGTCTGTATATATACAAAAAAATAAAATATAATCTTACTTAATTAATGCTGCCATATTTTACCTAATTTTTATTACTTGTAACTAAATGAATATTTATGTTTGGGATATATGTGAATCTTAATTTTGGATTTCTGATAACTTCCTTTTGCGAACAACAACTTTACCAGCTAAAACCATACCATCTTTTTTATGCTCGGAACAATATAATCGACACTTTTCTCCTTCGTAATTGTAAGATGCCATGATATTGCAACCTTCTTTAGCGCATATGTTATTAGACTTACAAATCATACCTTCTTTCTTATGATTAGTACAATATAACTTACTTTTCTTTTCTTTATAATTATAAGACGCCAAAATATTACATCCTTTTTCAACACATAATCTACTATACGTATAAATCATACCTTCTTTCTTATGATTAGTACAATATAAACTATTTTTATATCCTCTATAATTATAAGATGCTGTAGTATTACATCCTTCTTCAATACAAATTTTACTAGCTTTATTAATCATACCTTCTTTCTTATGTTTCATACAATATAATCTACCTTTTTTCTCTTTGTAATTGCAAGATGCTGCAGTATTACATCCTTCTTCAATACAAAATTTGTGAGCTTTATTAATCATACCGTCTTTCTTATGTTTAGAGCAATATAATCGACGCTTTTCTCCTTCGTAATTATAAGATGCCATAGTATTGCAACTTTCTTCTATACATATGTTATTAGGTTTACGAAGTGTGACAGTTTTTTCACTACTTTTCTCACTACTTCCCTTACTTCTTTTTTTACTAATTTTCTTATTTTGTCTCTTATGGATTAAATCATCTATATTATTAACTATATTGGTTTCATCAATAGGATTAAGTAAATTAGAAATACTAGCCCAATCTGACATAGTTTATGTGTATTATAAATATATTAAAATTCAAATTTGTAAAGGATATTTATTAAAAAATTGAAAATATTGTATTTATAATTATATTGGCACAATGTATCTACAATTCTTAGAAACGAGAAATGGGTTTAAAATTGAAACCGTACCTAGTTATCATAACTTGAATTCTACATATTATATTGAATATTCTGGGTATGATTTGAGACCTTTAGTTGATGAGTATTTCGAAACAAGGGGTAGAATGACTGAAGATGATGTTAAAGAGTTGTGTTATATTCACAAAAAATCAATGGAGTTACTCGTTAATAGACCTGACAAAGTGAAAAAAATATTTGCAACACAACTACCTATACTTATGTTTTACTATGTTAATGTTAAGGAAAATCTTACTTATGTTAATAAACTTTTGAGTATTTTAAATCCTTAATCAATCATACTAGTCAACTCATTATAAGACGGTAACACTACATTTTTGCTTTTTTCATTACCTTCCTCGTTACCTTCCTCGTTACTTTTTTCGGTTGGGATCATATTTGATTTTTTATGAGCATTACAATATTTGGGTTTATTAAAAGTAGGATAGTTATATTTTGCAACAGCTAAACAACCCAACTCATGACAACAACTATCAGACTTAACAGAATTTCTAAGTTTATGTACCTTGCAATATTTAATATACGTTAAGTTGGGTAGATGAAAATATCCAATGCGGTCGCAGAATGGATAAGCACATGAATCATTTTTATTACTTACTTCAGTATATTCTAATATGTGAATCTTGCAATATCTATGTGATTTATAATGAACCACGTTTTCACATTTGGTATTAACACATATTTTGACAGTCATTTTCGTAAAAATTTCATGCTTTGATTCATGTGTATGATTTAAATCATATAAGTTTTTGTGATTTAAACAATAGAATGTATTATACAATATGTTTTTGTATAACGCAAAATTTGAACATCTAGTACATCTTGGTTTTTTAACTAGCTTTTTACTTCGGACCTTATGTTCTTCACAATACAATTTATTACTTATGGTAGTAGCTCCATATAATCCTTCTTGTTGACAATCGTCATGACTACAAATGAATTTGAAGTTAGAAATCTGGGCATCAAGTTGAGTATTCATACATGAATCGCAATACATATTCGTAAATGATCTCGAATTAGAACTAACAATATTTGCGCAACTATTCTTCCGACATTTCTTAGCGTAAAACATTGTTTGAGAAGATCTTATATTATTAAATTTTCATTTTTATAAAATATCGGATATATATAAATGTCTGCAATATCTCGATTTGAAGTAAACGGAGAAATAAGTTCTCTCACTGGTCCACTCGGATCCGTACATAATGCTAATATAAACCCACCTGCTTTAAGTAATGTTGCATTATGGACATTAGGAACCAAGCCATATAATCATTACTTGATAAATTCGGGTACATTTTTCAACTTAATATTACCTGAGATTGGTCCGTCAAATAATAACGCTAAAATCGGATATCATGTTACTATAGTCAACTCAGGTATCAATAATTTTGTTATCCGAGATTTTAATAACAACTTTATCTTAGAATTATACGCGAAAAAATCAGTCAAACTTATCGGTATTGATACCTTCCAAAATTGGTCTTTCTCTAGTACTCTATTCAAATATAATTCATTGCCTGGAGCTGATTTATTACAAAACTCAATAAGTGACTTTGAATATACACTAAAGAATCTTACATCATCCGATAATAGTGTTGATATTATTGACTTAAGTAACCAGATTGATCTTAAATCAAAAATCGGAATAAACCCACCTGGTAATATTTTAGATGTATATATCTCTACAACCGGATCAGATGCTAATGATGGTTTAACTTTGGCTACTCCTGTATTAGAACTTAGTCGCGCAATGGAAGTAGCTAATCAACAAGGTTGGAATTCCCAGATTAACCTAAATTTTGCTGCAGGTAGTTATATATTACCTGTGAATACTCCCTATGTTTTTAAGAATTCGCCACTTGGATCTAATTCAGGAGGTTGGGTTTTTAAAGGAGGTGCGCCCATATTATTCGCATCATATATTGTTGCGTCAACTGATAATACAACCTTGTCACCAACTCAGTTTGCTATGGTAAATCCTGGTATTGTGATGTCTGTTAATGCATATAACGGATTGTGCGCAACCTTTACATCAGGAGCAAACACGGGTAAGTCTTATCAAATCGCAGAAAATACTAACAATGAGATTTACTTACTTACTAATGATACGTTTGCACCTGGTGATGCGTTTGATATATGTCAAAACTCGTCAATTATAACAACTCGAGGTAACAGATTCTCAGATGGGTATATTATTATTAGTAACTTAGATATACTTTTAGAAGATAGACCTGTAATTACTCCTAATGAAATTTACTCTTGGGAAGTTATTGATAGTTTTATAATCTACGATAATTGTCGCATCATAACCAACCCAGCTGTAACAAATCCTAATATATTGTTTTACGGTGATACTCTTATTAGTTCCGATAATACTCATATATTCGCAAATGCGTATGTTAGTCAAAATCTCGGTGTTGCTATGGACGGTAGTAACTTAAGTAATCCAAGTTCTGCAATACATATCGATTATATTAACTCATTTGTATCTACATCTAAAGTATATAGTAATAGAGCTATCGGTAATTTCCAAAATTCGCAAGCATTTTCATTCTTGTTTTATTTCTCTAATGTTGATACTATCCAAGCTTTTGCAACTAGCGGGTTCTTTGGTCAAGTTGTATTCAAGAATTCTGGTACAGGTCCTAGTACCGCATTATTACAGTTGGAAAATAACTCATCATTGTTTTTAGATGGAGTACGCCAAGAAGGTACTACGACTATGTTAACAAGATGCGCCGCATCATCACTACTATTTATTAACAATGGTATTATCCAAACTCTGGATGTTATTGGTACGGTTGAGAACCTTTCTTCATTAGGATTAAACAGTGTAACTATTAATAGTATTCTCGGAACAAACCCCAATAGAACTTTTTCAACCAGTAATATATCATTTAACGGATGTAACTTTAATGTATCATCTCATAGTATCGAATTTAAATGTTGCACATGTATCGAATTAGTTAATACTACAATACTTGGACCAATAGAAATAACGTTCATTAACTCAAATGTATCTATCGATGGCTTCACTAGTAATTCAACTCAGGCTATAATCTTCAATAATTGTCGTGTAATGGGTAATACTCTTACTTTAGATCCATCAGTATCATTTTCTCGGTTAGCATTTAACCAAAGTACATGCATTTTCCGAACTATAAATTTACCAGAAGTTGAAATAACAGGTTTTTCTATGATATCAAATAATTCAACACTATTCATAGGTGATATTTTCATTCAAAATCCCGGTACACATGCTACAATCTCATTCAATATAATTACAAGTACGGTGGCAATCGGTAATTTTAATATGAACACACTTGCTAGCGATTTCAGCTTTTTGGCACTAAATTCTACTATGTATATAAGTAGTCTTATTAGTAATACTAACGGTAATAATTTCTCAATAGTTCTTACTATGAGCACTTGGAATATGTATGGCGCTTTTGTTCATAATGGTAACTTAGCAGGAGGAGAATATTTAACACTGAATAATAACTCCTATGCACGTTTCCATCTCTTCAATTTTAGTAACTGTGCTAACACATTTTGTCTTATCGGATCAGGATGTTCTCTAGTGCTCGATAGTTGTCTTATTAATAATTGTGGTAAATTTATAAGTAGTATTACTCAAACATTTGAATTAGTTCAAATAAGTAACGCAAATTTTATTGGTATGAATATGGTGTTTGATTCAATGGAATTACGAGGCGGTAAATTAATACTGTCTAATATAACTTTTACCACATCAAGTATCGGATTCAATCACTTATTTACTTTGAGTAATTGTGACGTAACTTGTGACGCTCTTAATGTAGATACACTTACTGCTGGTGGATTCGGATTAACTGGATTTAGCAAATTGACATTGAGTAACAGTAGTATATCAGCAAGTAGCGGATCATTATTAAATGGTATTAACTCTAATAACTCTAGTATTTTCATTGCTAATTCATCATTTGGTAACTTTGCTAATGGAATTAACTTGTTTAGAAAATCTAATGGTATTCTTGATGATGTAAGTGGAACTAACAATTTATATGGGTTAGTAATAAATTCGGGATCTAGTGTAAGTCAAAACGGATCTAATACAATAACCGGAGGAACTGATGATGTTCAAGTTGGTTCATTGGGATCCAAAAGTTGGGTCACTATTAATGGTGGTCTAGGTGTTGATACTAATGATTACGCCGCAGTTAATCCCCAATACGTGTTTATCACTCAAATCTAAGACATTATTTTTTTATTAACTCAATCAGTTGCGGAAATATCAAAACATATTAAAAAATAATACGCAATTAACGAACGTAAAGCCAAGCTGAATCAGTTACTATTTTATACTTTAAAGATCCATCTCTCTTTAATCTGATAACTTTATAAAAACCTTTGCTCTTATAAATTAGTCTCTTAGTATTACCATCGGAATAATATTGTATTTGCATCACGCCATTAGGATGAGTATCTTCATCATACGTTTCTATCTTAACTTCTCCATATTCATTAATTGTAATATCATAAGGTCCATTATCTTCTCTATATAATTCGTCATTCATAAAATACTTTAAAACATGAGGTTTGTAGTCTTGCCCATATTTTTTGTATATAATAATAGCAGGTCCATCTTCGTTATGCAACAAATCTTTATAATTATTTTCTTCTTTTTCAAGCTTAGTTTCTTCTTTTTCATTCTCAAGTTCATTTCTGTTTTTATTCTTGGGTTCAATGCGTATGCGTTTGTAAAAACTAACAACTTTAATATTATCACTTATATCTATTCTGGATAAGAAACAAGATATAAAAGCATACTTCCAATCGACAACTTTATAAGACATAATATAATGTTTATAAAAAAATTAAATCAATTTATTTTTGTATATAATAACAGTATATATAAGATTATAATTAATGAAGTTTAAAAGCTCAGATTTATATGAGAATTTAGAAGCATTGCCTGATAAATTTAAGATAACATATGATGATGTTACATTACCCGCGAAGAAATATGTACAAAACAATATATATTGGATCGAGTATGATAGTCCAACTCAATATACTCGTCTACAAGTATTTAAGATTCTATTCAAAAATAGTAATACCGGATCTACGGATGATTATAGTTGTACTATTGATACTATTCATAAGACTAAAAATATTAGTGGTACCCAAATTATTCAAACTATGTTAAGTTTTCTTAAAGATATCGGAGTTAAAGAAGTTTATTTGATAGACGATACTAATGTATATTGCCAAGGACAAAGGATTGATTTGGCATTATATCTAATACTAAAGAAAGGCATTACTTTTTACCAACGCTTTGGGTTTAAATTTTGTATGTCTAAAACGAGTTACTTATCTGATATTTTTAAGGATGAAACACAAATGTTACAAATATTAGAAAAAAATGTTAAAGATTTTAATAATATTAAACTTAGTATAATGAGATCCGGGTTGGTCAAGATGTTCAATTTACTAACAAAAATAGTAGTAGATAATGGATATAGTAAAACCGAAATCTCAATTGTTTACATAAATGATGGTAGTATAATGGATGTTCACCCATTAGATATTTCAATGCGAATACAGTCTTATATACCTGAACTCATAAATATGTTAAATATAATAAAACCGGAAAGCAATATAACAACCGTAAAAGATTTATTAATGTATTACTACGATGAAAAAGATTGCCAAACTTATTCTACTATCATTGATTATTTTCTTACTTTCCAATTGTATAAAGTTACATATGGTAACATTGTTTTAGTTAATAAGTATATCAAAATATTACGTATGATAGATTTTATCAAAGGGAGTACTTTACGTCTGACATTTTAACTCCTTTTGGGTTTTGTTTTTTTGGTTTTAAACAAAAAATAAGGAAACAAGAGGGGAAAAAACAATTAGTCAAATCCGTTTTCAAGTAAGAACTTTTCTAGATGCTCCTTAATTTCCTTACGAGATGTTCCGAATTTGAATGTGCGTAACTCTATCATAACTTGTTCAATAATATCAAATACTGAATCATCATATTGACACATAACATCCACTGATTCTTTGCATGCTACTAACTTTCCAAATTTGGTGTTGAAATATGATTCGTTTATTGGAATTTCATTACAGTTGTATTCACCGTCTTCACGAATAAAGATTGCTAAATTATGAAGATATATAGACATACTAAATACAATAGTGTTAGTTATATCTACTAATCTAAAACAATTATATCCGCTAATACGAGGATTATACAGCCGATATTTCTTGCTTATTTTTTTGTAGTTAGCAGGTACAGGTGTGTTTAAATTAATACCAAACATTATTCCAAGAAATATTATATTAACAAATATTAAAAAAAATATATAAACTCAAATTTTTTCAGTTAATTACTAGTATATTAATGAATATTATGTCTTGCAATAAAATTACCAATATTACATGTTTCGTATAACTTCAATACATTGGCTCGGTAAAGTCTTTTCACACTACTAGGATGTTTGTCACAACAGATAGGCGTCTTACTTGGGTCATCAGCTCGATAATATTGTTTGATGTTGTTACAAACATTGCTTGATTTTTTGTTAGATGAGATTGTTTCAATATTGCAGATAAGAGTATCTATTAAAAACATCTCATTTCTCATTGACTCATTCAGATGCATTTCACATGACCTAATTGATATATTACCAGGATATGCATACTTACCAATGTTCCTACACCAACAACAACGTTTATCAAAGATAGTTCTTTTAGCCGAAACCTCTTTGATAATTTTTGTAGTTTTATTAGTGTTAATGTATATTCCATCTGTTCCACTAATATCCAATATTGCTCCGTTAATGTCTGATAGTTGTTTTTCACTAATAGATTGTAGCCTATTATCATTATTAAGATTTGTTAATATTGGACCTGGTATTTTAGCAACACTTCTTTTATTATTAACAACCCTAAAACTAAGTTTATTGGAAGTAAGTTTCTTAGAAATAGGTTTCTTGGAAGTAGGTTTTTTGGTAATAGGTTTCTTGGAAGTGATTTTGTTAAGGGTATTATTGGAAGTAATAAAACTTTGATTGTTCAACCCAAGATTTTGGAAGTCGCTACTTTCAATAACTTCTACATTTCCAATAAATTCAGGCTCTCCTATAATTCTATCATCTAAACCACATGATTGAGATACTTTATAATTGAAATTAGAAGGTTCAAGAAATGTATCAAGTAATGTAATTGGTTTACAATCGGGTAAACTTGGCCAGTAAATTCCAGCAAATGTACTTTTATTATCAGTAGACGTAATACCTCCAAAATAAGTACCATTTAATTGCGACTCACTGAAATTAGACTCACTGAAAAATAAATCTTGATTCATCTTACAAAACTAGATTTATACTCAAAAATAATCATTTTTTCGCTAATATATATTAGCCAATTAGTTTAAAAAACATTATAATATGTCAAAATTATACTGGATTATATTTGGATTATCTATAGTTATCATATTCCTAGTTGTATTGGTAATTTACTTAATGAGACGTAAAACAACAAAACATAATATTCATGACTTGGGTCTTAATTATGATAACTTATGTAAGATATTAAAAACAGGAGATATCATACTTTTCGAGTCAATGGAGAACGGATCTATATATGGTAACTTCAAGCATTTTGTCATATCAAGTATTCTAGGTATTAAGTATAAACACTCGGGTATAATATTAAAGCATCGTGGTGAACTATATTTAGTAGAATGTTGTAGATACACTCAAGCAGGATATTGGTTAGCTAAATATATTAATGAAAATAACTACTTAATAGAATCGGATAAAGAATTTTACCAAGACTCAGGAAATACTAGCATAAAAAATAACGAGAATATGATGGAACTTAATAAGCTTAAACCTGGTGGTGTCCGAATAATTAAATTAGACGATATAATCCGAGAATATCGTAAGGAATATCGGGGCCGATTTTGCGTTAAGTTTATAAGCCAAGAAATACCAAGTACACGATTATTAGAAGAATTAAATAAGTATACTAATGTTAAATTCGCAGATATGCACAATGTCTTATTTCGCGGGTTAATTGATTTGTTTTTCTCGATGAGTAAAAATGATCCTTCATTACAAGACTCTATGGTATGTTCGCAATTCACGCATCAACTATTATCCGATTGTAATGTAGTAAAAAATAAGATAAGTAGTGATGTATTTTGGCCATACTATTACTACAACGGTAAGTTTGATGAGTTAGCTATAATCAAATATTCCAACCCGATTACATTTAATTACTGATTTTTTTATATGAACTCTTTTGGGTAAAAATAGATAAAAAATGTAACCCCTCCGCAGCTACACACACTCCCCGGTATTTCTCCGTGCTTTGGTAAGTGATCACACCCAAACATTCTATTTTTAGAACATTTGTTATAGTACAATTTTTTTTTGGTCCTGTAATACATATATATACTCTTATCATGAGTATTATTGTACCTCTCCTCCAATTCTACGAATAAAATTGCGATTTTTGGTTCAAATTCAAATTACGAAAGTCGCATTCATAATCCACCCCGCTCTCAGTATACACCTAATGCATAGTGAGCCCCCTGAACCAAGTTAACTTGAGAAAATTTCAATTTTTATTTTTATTCAAGTATAATAAAACTTAATTTAAACAACAATATTATATATAAATAACGTATGAATATTTGCGTATTATATTTAGTCTTATTTCTAGGATGTAGTTCGGCTACAAATATTACTACCTTATACCAAGAAATCTCAGAAAGTAAAGTAATACCTGATAATATGAGTCTAAAATATACAGAATATACTCAAAATAATACTCGTAATTATGCGCCTATATACTTATTTTGTGGGATATCCTTAGAAGTATTACTATCCAATCGGTTAGCACATATGTTATCAATGGCACCGGGGTTATACGGAGTCGCATTAGTAGGAGCTACATTAACGGCATTGGTTGGATCCGAATATGTACCAGATAATTCATTGATAAATGAGATTGAACTAACTAGTGTACCGGGTTGTAATGTGAAATCTTATTCGGATCGACCTCACGAGTATGACTTATTTATGCGCACTCAACCCGAGTATTTTTACGATACTATTACATTATGCGAATATGAACTATACTCACAATTCCGATATTTGGGTAATACTATTATAACCGGACCTACTAAGTTATATAAAGACAAAAAATTAATATACCAATCTGATTAATTCATAATAGTATTATAAGAAAACTATTTTAAACTTATTAATGTCAACTGTGTTTTTTCCAAAAAGGTGAACATCTTACATAAAATAAAAAATTCAATTCTAATTCATTAATTTAAGTATTTCAACAAACTTCTCACAATCTTCAGTTGTTGGTTTATTTTTCTCAAATTCGTATAATTAAGTTCTAACAAATTGACCTAATTTATAATGTATATACTCATATCCATCATCCTCGCACCTTTTTATCGAGTAATGACTTTTTGCAATAACAGGAATTTTTTCTATGAGTAACGTAGTATATTCATCAAACTCATCATTAAGATATTTATTAACATATTCAACGGCTTGAATAAATATTGGGTCATATC
>Ga0154020_10002472_pt1 | contig 22524 bp, 14 predicted proteins | sample Klosneuvirus_201_FD_109709 | JGI IMG/M metagenome (GOLD analysis project Ga0154020, IMG submission 109709) | Active sludge microbial communities from wastewater, Klosterneuburg, Austria - Klosneuvirus_20160825_MG | ecosystem: Engineered > WWTP > Aerobic digester > Activated sludge | place...
AGGACTCTTTCGGTCGATCAGCGGACTGCAAGGCATTCTGCAACTGAGCCAAAAGAGGCTGGGCCTTTTTCATCTGCTGCCGCTCCTCCCTGTTCTCATAGTTCTCATCAAGGGTCTTCTTATTTTCATTGACCCTGGCCTTCAGTCGATGCCCTTGGGCATGGGCAACTACACCAGCTAACAAAGCCCTTAGCCTAGGCCAATCGACCTGACCTTTCTCATCGTTGAGGTTGTAATGCTCAATGGCGCACTGCAACAACTCCTCGGCAACGAGATCCGAAGCATGCTGGTATTCCATGTTATCGGCACCCAAGAGTGCCTTCAAGGACCGTAAGTGCGGCACCGCTTGCCCCAGCAGCATAGTCCCCGGCTCCAAGGCCTTTGCTAGCGCCGCCTTTCGCTTTGCGGCACATGTCGACACCAACTTCTCCACCTCTGCGGCATGCTCCTCAGTGAAGGCTCTGGTGAATACTTCGCGCTGACCCTCCGGAAGGGACTTGATCGCAGCTCCGACCTTGACCAGGAAGACTTCATCCACCTTAATGGAGCCTGCCACACCTTTCCTGAATTGCACCACCCAGTTGCCGAGCAAGTCGGATAGGTCCTTGGCAACGGTCTCATCCGCGATGCGTGCCACATGAGCCGGAAAACCCTCGTGCGCAAAGGCCTTCAAGTAAGAGCCTAATCCCTCAAGGTAGAGTGCTGCTGCCGAATCGTTTCGTACCCCTGCTTCAAGAAAGCATAGGGCGCCATGGTTGGTCGCGCTAGATAGTGTTTGCCCTGTCAGTGGACCTGCAGTGATCACACGTCCCCATATATTCTTCGCCTTTTCAACGTCACCCGCACGCAGATGGGCCAGCGCGGGACCATCCACATGACCGCCATCGCAGAACCAGAATAGACCATGGAGCGCACGTTTGCTGTAATTATCGAGCGCCGAAAAACCAAAAGACACCATTTCCGGGGTACGAACGGTTCCGGCGATGTCGGCAGGCAGGTCCTCTGGAAAGTGCAAGGCCTTGCCCACATTCAGATAGGCGTTGATCTTAGCCTTCCGTTGAGCCAGTTCCTTTTCCGATATCCCGGCAAGCAGGCCGAGTGTATTGAAAGGATTCGCTGCGACCCAGTTGGATGCACCGGAAGTTGGGCCTGATCTGCTGGAGTGTATCGATGGAGGAGAGCTGTCCATTGGGGGCGACGAATGTAGCGCATGGGAACGGAGCAAACGTATCAATTGTACGAACTGTGGCTAGGTAAAGAGGCACATCTTTCTAAGTGTTCGTGTGCAGGAATTGAGCGGCCACTTTCTACCAACGGTGGTTAGGCATCTGTTCTATTTCTTTGAGTAGTAGGTCCTTCCACCTAATGCGTTGCACATATCCTCATAAAGTATTAGAACCCCATTGATGTCAATTTCAAAGGGAGTTAATTGATCGCGTATAATTATCCCATAGGAGCTAGATATCTTAAGGTCGTAAAAATATATCTCTATACTTTCTAGCATACATTTTCCAGTTGTAATATAGCCGATCTTCCCCCAATCGAAGGAATATGTGAAGGTAAGTCGTCCTTACCTGTGAAGTATGTCGTTAATCGTGCCATAGTTCATTCTCATTCTTACTTTTCTCCAGCATCTCGTTCCTTGCCATGCACTCGGAGCGCATCCAAGATGAAAAGCACGCCGCTGGCCACGTTGAATGGCACCCAAAGGGAACGATCGCCCAAGTATATAGGCGCTATGGGATTGAATAAGATTGCAGTCGCCCCGAATAGGATCACCCACACGTTGATCCCGCTTCGCGTCCAGTGGTGGTGTAGGAGCAGCAGTGCCCCGATTGTAACAGAGATGCGGAGGAAGGTGTAGTAACCTATCGGTAGCTGAGCCAATGCCAGGAAGAGCAGGGCTGCGCATACGAAGGAGATGGTCCGGAGCATGGGGTGGGTTGGTCAGCGCTGGGTAATGATGTAGAATTCCCATGTGTAGGTAGTCCGGCTCTCCATGTACTCCAGACCAATGTCAGGTATGACCCCCGGTGCGGAAGCTCTGTAGTTGTAGCTCCCCGAAGCAACAGTAAGCGTGCGGCGTTGCTGTGGGTCGAACTGATAGGTGACCTCGTTCATCTTCAAGGTGAGCGCCAACCGCGTGTTGTTATAGATCTGCAATTCCGGGTTCTGCGTTGCGCTGCGCCCGGCTGGTGTGAATACACCCTCCTCGTTCAATTCCACTGGAGCACCCAGCCGAACGAACGAGCTGTGCACGTAGCCTTCGGTGTTCGACATGATGTCGATGACTTCGTAGAATTCATTGACCGTCTCCGTTGATACAACGAACAGCTGGGTGCCTCCGGTCAGCGACCTTAATACCGAATAGTCGGTACCGGGTCCTTCGCGCAAGTTCACCTGCTTGGTCGTGTTGCCCAGGAAGGCCTGGGCGGACGCACCAGAAACCGCACAAAGCGAAATCAAGGCAACGAGAAGGAATTTCAATAGTGTTGACATGGTTTTGATTTTCGTTCAGTTCAACCCTTTACCAGCGCTTCGCGGGGTGCTTTATGGTTGCTGGAAAGCGTGAACCGATAGATGCCCCGCTCTTTGATGGTGAACTTCTGAATGCTCAGCGACGGTACCGCACGGTCATGGTGTACTTCTACTCCTGCAGGATACGTAGAGACCAACAGGTCATTCGTGCCCGGTGCATCGTCCATGGTGATATCCAACATCACCGCATCACCTGCTTCAAAGGCATAGAAGAATTCCGGCGCGGCGGTTGCGGTGGAGTCCTTGCCCGGTATGGCCAAGCTTAGGTCGGCGACTTGTACACGTTGCCCGGGTTTAGTTGCGGACTGCGCTTGGAGGAACGTAGAAAGAATTAGGGTTAGGCAGAGTAGGAGAGTTCTCATGGGGCAATGTTTAATGCAGGAATTGACGTCCTTGATCGTAATAGTATGACAAGATTAACCATCTTCGTGGCATGACAACAGAAAAAGGAGGGCTGCCTTACTTAGGCGGTAAGCGATGGTTGGATATTACGCGCGACGAACGGTTCTTCTGTGCGGAGTTGTATTTCGCGCTGAGCCGAATGGAAAACATTGCTGAGTTTATCGCGTGGTTGAATGTACAAGGAATGAAAACCATACTTCCTGAAGACAACCACTGGCAAGTAGGATACGAAGTAGTATTCTATCGTGATATGGTCAAGAAATTCGGAGCACCTTCTAGGGACAACAAGGAGATAAAAACATTCAAGATCAGTGAGACAGAGTTCTCACGGAAAAGAACGTTCGACCTGACGCTGTTCCACCCTGATCATATCGTGATCATTGAGGCGAAGGCATATCAAGGGTTGACGACAACTCAAGTAAACTCCTTTCGAAAGGACAAGGAGATGATCGAGAAACTGCTAGACAAGCAAGCGAACGCGAAACCTAAAGTGCACCTTATTTTACTATGCACAGATTACTATAATACATCAAAGCGAGCTGCGCACATACCTGAGTTCGATGGCGTAATTACGTGGATGGGCCTTGCGGAAAGTGCACGGTTATGGGGCACAACAGAAAATAGCATTGCTTGTTTTAAGCGCGCGGATGATCAAATGGGAAGCCCAACTACACTCCCGTAAAAAACTTCTCCGCAATGCCTGCATATTGCACACAATCTTTTCCAACCGCCTATGCACATCCAGCATTACGCACGTGCCCGCATCACGCATAGTAATTGCCAAGTAATAGCATTTTAGCACTTGTGCTGCGGGCGCTTTGCGGCTTCACAGGAATGAGGTCTTGGGCAATCGCCACAGACCTGTCTCACCTAGCTGAGTAAACGACATAATCTATAGACTTAAAGGCTTGTATTTGCCTAGTACAATTGGTAATGGTGGACTGAGAATCGGTTGTCTCGTGTATGAGCAATACTACCTGTTCGCATCGCTTCGATCACTTCCTCGATTTTTTCCTGATTGATCCCGTCGAGGTCGTCTGTTGTAATAACCTGATCGAATAGACCATGGTCTTTGTAGTCGATGATCCTTTGTTGCCAGTCCTTATAATACTTACGTACGTCCAACATACCTAAGTGTTCCCAATAGAGTTTTTGACCGCTTGGTAGTTCGATGGTGAAGTCTGGATGGATAAGATATGAACGGTTGCTGAGCTGAAGCGGATGTTCGTACTTGAACTTCAAGCCGCTGCGCTGAAGTGCTTGGTGGATGATGTACTCAATCCGTGATCGAACTGGCTTACCATGCGGGTCGGGCAACAGGCGGTCGGTGCGGTCCGTTGGTGCTTGGAAGATGGATGTATTGCGGCCTAGGAGGTGAGAGGTGTTCCGGGCCAGTTCGAGAAGGTTCGTTTCGTTCTCCTGAATGAACAAGAACAACCTGTACTTTGAACGAGTTAAGGCTGTGTAGATCAACTCTCGAGATAATAAGGACGTCTTCTGCGGGATGATCATGAACACGTTGCGGAAATCGCTGCCTTGGCTTCGATGGACCGAGATGGCGTAAGCCAGATCATACTCCTCCATGTCACCGACCGACGAACGTGGTCGATCAAGTTCAGCGAAATAGAATTTCCTCCGTTGCTCTTCACCCACACAGATACCCATGGAGCCATTTGATAGGACCATGCGCCTGTTCGCACCCCAGCCCCAGTACCAATTGGTCAGGCGTATCAGCTTGTCGGAATGATAGAACTGTTCATTCTCTGATGATCGAGTTGGACGATTCCGGTATCCGGCCTGGATGAACTTGTTCAGCCCTAGTGCGCCGTAGTAGCCGCTGCGGTAAGGGGTCAGCAACTGGAGCGTGTCCAGCTTCAGATGCTCCCGAAAGGCGTAATCCCCGTTGTTCACATATCCGTTGTCGTACAGACCGAACAATTGGTTCAAGGCCACGGTGCTACTCTCTGCTTCTTGATGACCTTCCTTCTCGAACAGGTCCGACATACTGTATGCGAGCGCTGCGTTCAATGTCTTGATATCCGACCAACGCGCTATGTACAAACCCGGGCTCACCCAACCTTCGCCCTTGGCCAAGTCCAGCGATTCTTCATAGTAGCGATGCCTGTCCGTGAACGCGTCCGCCAAGGCGATGATGTTCCGGTCGTTCTCCTGTCGGCAGTTCGATCGAAGGTTGATGTAATGAAGGTCCGCTTTCGCGGCGTTGCGCATGATATGCTCGATCATATCATGGAAGGGCTTTCCGAAACCAATGGGCGGAAGTTGATTCTCATCGCCCACCAGGATCAATCGCTTCGGGTAACGGTCATTCACCCGGATCACCGAGAACAGGATGTTCAGCTTCTCCAGGTCGAGCATGGAACATTCGTCCAGAACAAGGTTCTCGACAGTCAATTTCTCATCCTCGGTGACTGAGCCAAGAGGTCGGTCACCGTTCATGACCGCTGCGAAATGCTCGTATAGGAACTTATCCAGCGTCATCGCCTCCACGTCCGACAAAGCCGTGTTGCTTCGTATGTTCTGCGTTACCCTGAGCGCGGCCTTTCCGGTCGGTGTCAACACCACCACTTGTTGGTCAAGCCCGCGCAAGTGTTCAATGACCTTGCTCGTCTCGTAGGTCTTGCCTGAACCCGGTTTGCCCGTAAGCAGGAAGAAGGATTTCCGGAAAATGTTCGCGTACAGTTTATCACGCTCTTCCCTGAACAAGGCCTTGTCCTCCTCGGTGGTCAGCGTACGTTGGAGATCATCGGTCATTAAGGCCTGCTCGATGTACTCCGCGACGTTGAAGCCGGAACCGCTGTGATCCGCACGCGCAACAAGCTGCGTTGTGAACGCCTTGATCCGTTCCTCCGCTTCATGGATCCGCTTGAGGTAATAGAAATCCACATCCGTGCCGCGTGCGATGTGCAGCTTCTCGATGAAGTGGGAGCGATAGTCACTGTCAAGATGCACCAATGCTTGTTCATCAATGGTCACGCCCTCTAACTTGTAGATCAACGGGTGTTCCTTCACCTCCTTGATCATCCGGTGCGTCTGGTCATAGCAGTGCCCCACCTGGCCGATCCGTTGCAAGTAGTTCATATATACAGACCGTATGCGCTGTGGGCTATCCTCAGCGAGATCCTGAAGCTTTCGCTGACGCTGCACATGACGCCTATCGGGTATCATCCCTAAGTCAACTTTGTAAACGTCGATCGGCTCATCCTGCATTTCGGGAATGTCCAGATCATCTTCACCAGCCACATACTCCTCATACAAGGCGTAAGGGTTGCTCGCGATCTCTTGAAGTAGATCCCGGTTCCCGATGACCGAGGAGACTTGATGCTGGGTCAGGTTGAACAATGTCAACCGGGCCAAGCTTTCGATATTGTTCTTGAACAAGCGTTTCTCACCGAGCTCCAAAATATCATCCTCATACGCCTGCAACGCTTCTGGTATGTCCTCTGCAACAAGGTCCGACAATAGAGCCAGTAGGTCGTACTTCGGCGATAGGAGTGCGACCATTTCTATAGCCAGCGCTGAGCTTCGCTGTTCCTCACCAAGGAAATGGTCCAGCACCTTTGGTAACGCCGGGTAAAGCCCCCGCTTCGCCCATGTCATTTTAATGAGGCGCTCCAGGCGCTCTTCCTCCGTGATCATGTCCTTATCCACCACAGCCCGATCATGCTCTTGTATCTTCTTGATGGAACGACGCAGCTTGTACAGCAGATACAGGCATTTGTCATCGTCGATATCCATCGCCACGTACTTGAATCCACGGACAAGGGATTCCTCCTCGATCACAACGCGCATCTCCTCCAACTTCTCAGCATCCTCAGGTTGTTCCTCCGCATACCGGACATACTCCTTGTAGGGCAACAACACCGCGCTTCCAGGATCGTGAGTGAACTGGAGTGCCCAGTTCATAGATGGGAAGTTCTTCATGTTCAACGCCTGCCCCGGTTTCGCCTTCCCGGTCTCGCGGAACTTGCGCAATTCCTCATCCGTGAACGGGAAGTGCTTCGGCTCCGGCAACTCGCTGATGAGTGAACAACCGACCAGCAAATATTTCATCTCATCCGCTGATACCGGGTTGTCGTAGTTGGCATAGAAGAAGATTACGCTTTGCTTGGGTGTAAACGAGCCGATAAACCGATCTATGCGCTGATCTAAGTCCGGTGGGTAGTTCCCGTGCCGCTTCTTGTTCTTCTCCTCATGGATGAATGACAGCTTGAATGGCCAGGTCAGGATGGAGTAAGGCTTGACCATGCCGGGAATCCGGTGCTTGACGCTGCTGAATGCATGGCCCTGAGATACATCAAAGCCAGAATCACCGAACGCGTTGATGCTCCAGTAGCAAGGCGGAACATTCGCCGGTTCGAAATTGCTTGCTACCGGTTCCCCTGCAAAGCTTTCCTCCAGATTGACGTCCTTCCGCTTTTCAATGCGGCCTGATAAGAGAGAGTGCGCGCCCGTGCAATAAGTATTTCCTCGTGGGTCCTTGCAAACATGGCCGTTCCAGCCATTGTCGTGCCAAGCCATTCGTACCGTTAAATGCATAAGCTGTAGCTCTGTTTTTTAGCCAAAGAAGAGATGGACCCTAAATAGGTTAAGTAAATGAGGCTCCAAAAGGTTATGACATCGTTCCGGACCTGCTCTTTGCTCGATGCAGGTATAGGCATCGTAAGCAGATCACCGTTCGGCATGATCGGAATTGTGCCACTTTCATAGCTACTATTGACTCGTTTTTGACTGCGTATAACCTTCATCATATACTATAACACGCGCCTTCAAATAGTTGTATTGAACACTTACACATGTTCAATTTGTCCTTCCAAAATATCATCCACCATCTCTGAAACATACCCACCTGCTGGCGGATCCTGCATCAAGTATACATGGTTCTCCTTCATCACTTCCCGACTCCAACCCCAGTTTAGTTGCGCGAACGGTGTCCACGATAGCACGAAGGAGTTGAGCACGATGTTCGGGTCCTGCACTTGGCAGCGCTCTTCGATCTCCTTGATGCGCTTGTGGAACTGGATCTTCGGGTCAGCGGGACCACTGCCATGCAGAAGGCCGTGAGGCTCAATGAAGGTGACGTACTGCTTATCCCCATGCAGGATCCACAGGATGAAATCCGGATAGAAGTTGCCAGCCTCGAAGAAGCCGATGCCTTTTCCGCGACTTAGGTTGCGAAGCAGGAACAGTTCCATGCCCTTTTCTTCGAAGGCCTCTTTCTTATCGCTGCAATAAGCGCTCAGGTGTTGCACGAAATCGTACTCGCTATCGTTCAAAGCCACCGGCATGATCTTGATGCGACCGTTCTTCTTGGCATGGAAGAGCGGCTGGTACAAGTGGTTCGGAAAGCGGATGGTCTTGAGTTGGTCCGGCTTGATAAGGTCTTCCTTGTTCGCGGCGATCTCGTCGCGGAGTTGTTCGATGTTCTGTATCAGGACATCCTCACTTGTATCAACGACCAAACTATACTCACTGTCCTGCGGCAGCAAGGTTTCGTCGTTACGGTCGAGCAAACGGTACTCCAAACGCGGCAGGTAGTATTCCTCCTGTCGGTAATTGTAAACCCGCTCCATGTTCCGCTTCAAGAGCTCCAGCGCAACCTGCTGCCAAAGCTTTACGCTGCTCATGTCCTGCGCCTGCATTCGCTTTTCCGGGATGAGCAGGCAATACCATGATGGATCGGCAAGAACCGCGTAGATCCCTTCTCGCGTAATGTTCACATTGTACCAGCGCTTATCCCGCTTGTAGCGTTCCAGTTCACGGTACAGCGTATCCATGTCGAGCCACGCGATGTGCGATGGTTCCAAACGCGACTCTTTCTTGTCCACTGTACCTGCGCTGCGTTGGCTGGATGTGGAATCGATTCGCGGATACCAATCACTTTCCACTCGGTTCAACTTCAATTTGCCGGGAATGTCACCGATGTTGATCACCGGGCCATCCTTGCTGAAGCTGAGTTCGTGCCCATCGGCACGCTTCTTCGGTCGGAGGACCTTGAGCCGCTTGCCCACGTCGTATGTCACGTTCATGGGTATCCGAACCGTGGTAACGCGCTCATTTCCGGGAAGACCTTCAGCTTTTAGCCAGTCTCGGAAGTGCGCCATGAAGTCGGCGTCGATACCGAAGACGTTGAGTGTTTCCAATTCGTGGATGTGTGGCGGCCGCACCACATCGGGCATGTGATTGCTGCGCTTCAGGCTCCAGCGGTGTCCTTTGAGGCGCACACCGCGACCGAACAATTGGATCACCTGTGTGCCTTCGCCGCGCGCCACGTGCATCAAGCCCAAGGAGCTTACGCGCCAGCAGTCCCAACCTTCAATGAACTTCTTACTACCGATCAGGATGTTCACCGGACTGCTGCTCTCCTTCACTTGCTCGAACAAGCCGTCACCGAAATCGGAATCGTGTACATCGATGGGTTCCTTGTCCTGCGCTGCCAGTTCCGCGACATGGTCGCAGAGTTCCTTGGCATTGCCAACGTAGATCAAGCCAAAGGGCTCTTCGCTGATCCCACAATGCATCGCCACCTCACCCTTGTCGCCTTTGCGGCGTTCCAAGCGCAAGCCACCGCCGCCTTCGTTGTTGAACAGCAAACGCAGGATTTCCTTGTACAACTGTGCAGCCGTTACGCCCCCTGCCATCTTCTGTGCGAGGTAGTGGAAGCTGTCCTTGAAGATGTCCTCCTCATCGGCACCGATCAAACCCGTCTCTTCGCCGGTGGCGGTCACGAGAAGTTCGATGCGCCCCTTGGCCTCTTTGCCATTGTGCAGAAAGTCCGCGAGGAAGACAAGGATCTTGGCGACATCGGTCGCGGTGGCCGTCTCGTCCTTGGTCCACTTCCCACCGCTCACGCTGTGGCCCACAAAGACCCAGAGGGGCTTCTCGATATTGAAGGCGCGTAGTGTGTGCTTCTGCTCTTCGTAGATCAGGTGCTGCTGAAAGGCACGCAACAACGCACCGGTCATGTAGACCTTCTTCACCTCCTCGTCCTGTGCGCGACTGATGTTCGCGATGCGGTAGTCCTTGCCGAAGCCGTCCTCGTAGAACCAGCGGTAACTGTAATCGAAGAGCACGCACTTGGCGTAATCGTCCTCCACATTGGTGCCTTTGACAGCCTGTTCGAATGTGGCACTGTACTCGAAGGTGAAGCCCTTTGCACAGAGCATGTTCCGATTGCGCACCCAAGTTCCTTCCTCGGTGCTCTTCAAACCGCGGTGGCCTTCGTCCACCAACAACAAATTCTGGTCGCCCAAGCTGCGTGTGGCGATCTGCGTGGGACCATCCTTGTCGGCCAGTTTCGTGATCTCCATCACGTCCACGCGTTTCAAGCCATCGGTCTCGGCGGTGAACAGGTTGTTGCGGCCTTCGGCGAACCAAGAAGCGTTGATGGCGCTGTTCTCGAACTCGTCTATATGCTGCTTGCTCAGTGCTTCGTTTGGTGTAAGCAGGATCACCCGGCTCAGTTCATTAGCTCTGTCGTTTTCTTGCGCGTAATGGCGGAATTGCAAGAGGTTCACATGCATTACCAATGTCTTGCCGCTACCTGTAGCGTTCTGGTAACAAACCTTGTTCAGGTCGTCTGCCGTGTAGGGAGCGATGGACTCGTACTCTGCGTAGTGCTGATTGAACTTCGTCACATATTCGTTCAGGTGATCCAACAGTGCATCAGGTTGGCGGAAATAGCGGTCCAAATAGACCTCCGTGAATAGCAGACTGAGCCACTGGTAGTACTTCCACGTGATGGGCCGTGTGCGCTGCGCATTGATCGCCTCGGTGTGGCGCACGATGTTCTCTTCGTAGCGTAGGAGGATCTCTTTCGTAAGCGCGGCGTTCGGGAAGAGCGCCAACACCTGCGTGACCAGATTGTGGTAATAGATGTGCAAGCCGTCCGGACCAAGTCCTTCGGTACGGATGTCCTTCAGGTGGCGTGCGAGTACTTGATAGGGAAGCGCAGGCTTATCGTCGATGGTGTGTGCATGCAGTGGATCGATGCCGAACAAGCTGATCAGCCACTGGTTGAGCAGGAGCTTGTTGCGGAAAGCGTGCGAAGCCCTCGCTGCCCGCGCGGCTCTGCGGCGTGCAGTCTTCGCCATCAGTTCGGGTAGCTCAGGTGTTGCATCAAACGCCCATGCACCAATTTGATGTGCTGCGGTTTCATGAGATCCTTTTTTCGGTCGGTCCAGTTGTGGATCTCCTCTTGGATCGCGACCGGATCACGTTTGCCTGTTTGATGCATGACAAAGTCCACGGTGCTCAGTAACTCCAAGCCGTATGGAGTTTCCAACCCTTCGATCAAGGCAAGGACCTGGTCCATGCGCGCGCGTTGCGCGTCATTCGCTTGTTCAGCGATGAAGCGTTCCACTTCCGCCAGCTTGCTTGATTCAAGCTTCACGGTGGTGGTGGGCTTATTGTCTTCTTCCTTGTACCACAGATAGGCGCCGTTCAGTTTCTGAAGCAGAAAATTCAGGTTGTGCGCGTATGGTCCGTATGTGCCGCGCTCATAGGAGAGCTTCATCGGCTCTCCGAAACGCTGCATCAAGTAGGTCATCTTCTGAGCAACCAGTAGGTTGATGTCATAGCCCAGAATGCGGTACTGGGCCAGCAAGTGGAGCAGGATAGCGCGGGCCGCAGTAAGAGGCACTTCCTTGCGCTCCACCATCTTCTGGTCCTTGAAGCCAGGCTCGTAGATGGTGATGGACCAAGTATCGCTGATCGGTTCCAGATACTTAAGCATAAGGGGCTTCACTTCGGACCAGTTGAGCTTGCCATTGCCGCAGCCCAATGGCGGCAATGCTATCGAGCGCGCATCCGTTATGGTGTTCAATTGCTCCACCAGATCCTTCATTCCATCTTCCACATAGGCCATCTTGCTGGGGTGGCGCCAATGCTTCTTGGTGGGGAAGTTGATGATGTACTTGGGGTGCGTGAGGCCTGTTCGGAACAGGATGACACGGCCCACTTGGGCGTGGCCGTCCTTAACCTCGTTCTCGTAGTGTTTGAAGTTGCCGGGGAAGGCTTTCTTGAATGCCAGGGCGATGCCTTTACCCATGACCCCTTCCGTGTTCACGGTGTTCACCAGTACATCAGCGTGGTCGCTTAGAATATTACCTACGGTGTATCGGATCATGGCTAGAAATAGAGATTAGGCTGGGGTTGAACGGCGGGCTGATGAACACATCCTTGAAGCATGTGCTTAACGCGTTGTTCAGTTTGCGCGTCGTGTGTGAGAATATGCGTTATGGAAGAAAACGGCATCTGCCGATGTACGAGGAACTCCGCTTGCTTGCGGCGTTTAAGGTCGGGGTCGGCCGGGTCGTCCCAACGCTTTGCTTTTACAGCCTTTGTATCCACTTCACCAAGGTCGGCGAGGTCCGTGAAAGGCGAAGAAAAGGAATCATAAGCGTGGCCGTTATAGAACACGAACGGAAGGCCTGTGGTTGAAACAGTTTCTACAGTGGAAACCAAATATATGATCTCGCTCATTGGGCGTTGTATTACACCGTTGAATCCATGCTTGATACAATACAACATCGGCTGCCGGGGTCCAAAGTAGAACGCAACGTAATCACGGAAGGTGCCACCCGGGCCGACCGGCACCGGGGTTTGCCCACGCTTGCTTGTCAATTGTCGGTCGCCGATCTGAATATAGTCCGGGTCGGCATCCGGATGCAGTGGTGCATGCAGCAGACCGGAACCAAAGATGTAGGGCAGGTTATCCACGTGCGTAATGCGGAAAATATATGTCTGCTTCAGGTCGGCCATGGTCAAGCCAAGTGCTCCTGTAATCGCCGGAGGAGTGTTTGAGATTCAGCTGCTGTAAGGTATGGGTGTTTAATGGTCCTGGCCCAATAAAAGCCCTTGTCTAATAACTCCTTCACTTCAGCGAAGCGCATTGCTTTTGGTGCTGTGAAGTCTGTTGGAGCAGGCGTCAAGAATTCCACCTTCTGGTACAGTTCATCCTTTCCGTTGGCAAGTGCCTTCTGTGAAATGACCTTTGCTGCCGCCACCAAGCCATAGCCTGTGTGAGAATAGAATACGATGTCCCCTTTGTTCAGGAATTCGGCGTAATGCTTCACATCGCCGTATGCCGCGATCTTCTTACCCAAGATCATCTCTTCGAAACTAGCCTTGTTGAAGGTCTTGTTCGTGTCGAACATGACCCCTTTGGCATCGCCTGGATTGACCCGATGGTCGTAGGGCTTGGCGAAGAATTCGAAGTAATGCTCTTTGCCTATGGTGAACACGCGGTAGGGCATGAAGTCCACATCCAGCCCATTCGAGCGCCAATAGTCGATGGACTCCCGCAGTTCATCATCCGCAGCGCTACCAACTATGACCATCCGTTGGTGTTTATTGAACGCGGACTTCGGCAGTGGATTCTCCAAGCCAAAGGCCTCCATATGACTAGCCTGCAGTCCGCCAGGCATTGTTTCATTCCGCTTGGTGCGATACAAGCGTAACTTCTTTTCAATGGTATCATGGTCCCATTGGCGCACATCCTCAATATACCGGAATAACTGGCCCAAAGCACCACGCTCTGCTTTTCCCAATTTCAGCTCGAACAGCACCATATCCCCATTCGCGTCCATGGCTACAATGTCCGCCTCCCTCTGCATCGCTCGCTCTTGGAAGACCGCCATCAAAGGCTGATCGGCGAACAGGATGTCGAACAAATGCTCAGATAGCATGTTCTCCAGGTCTTTCTCCTTCTGGCCATCAAGGACGCTTAGGTCTTTGAAGGGTAACGGCTCCAGTGAGGCGTTGTCAAGTTTGAAAAGCATGGATTCTAATAGTTTTGATTTAATTTCACTCCACCCCCTCCCACATCAACCTGTGGAAGTCCTCCTCGATCAGGCGCACTTTCCAGTGGTCGCCGGCCTCCAGCAGGTTGGGTAGGTTGTTGCTGCCGTTCACGTAGATCACGTCGTATTCCTTCTCGCGTACTTCAATGCGGTTCTTGGTAAAGTAGGTCTCCAGCACGGCATTGTCTTTCTCCAGATCGCCGGTGAGGGTGCGCCAGATGATGAGCACCTTGTCCTTCTCGCCGTGGGGCTTGTGCCGGTCGCGGGGCATCCAGCCTTGCACTTTGCGGAACCACCACGTCTCGGCTGCGCTCGACGTGACAGGTTCCGCAGCAGGCTTTAAATTGCCCTTTACTACCAAGCGTTGAGGCTGGTCCTTGGGCACATCGGCATCCTGCACGCGTTCGAAACTTGCGGTAAAGGTTTCCGGCGCTGCGATGTGTTGCACACGCAGGCCGAGCAAGTAGTTGAAGGTCTCCACCAGATCCACCGTCTTGGTAGTGCGCTCCTCACTGCCGGGCTTCTTCACGTTCAGGGTGTAGGCGCGCGGGTCGGTGAATGCCGTGTGGTTCAGTAGGCTAGTGCTCTCCTTGGTCTCCACATCCAGCAGGTAGCGCAGGGTGTAGTCTTCGCGCAGTTCCTTGTTGGTGGCCATCAACTTCTCGCGCTCTTCATCGCTGCGCAGCTCCAAGGCGTTCAGCGTGTCCTCATAGCTCTCCAAGCGGATGTATTTGAAGCAGTGACTGATGCCGTCACGGTCCACTGGCTTGCCTTCCTTCCAACTGCGACTGTAGATCACTTTCTTCACTCTGGGCATGGTGACCGTATCGAAATAGGTCCCCATCTCTACGAGGAGGTACTTGCGATGCCCACCATTCTTTCGGTTCAATTCAATTACCGCATGTGCAGTTGTGCCGCTACCCCCAAAATAGTCAAGCAGTTGTGCATTCGGCTTTGCACCGCCCGCAATGTAAATGGCATCAACTACGGCGTGAAGCGACTTAGGATAAGAGAACGGAGACTTGCCGAACATGTCCTTGAGTAGAGCGGTCCCGTGCTCAGTCGCTGAGTATTTGGCATCGAACCACGTTGAAACAGTTACAACGCCTTCGTCATGTGGTCGGCGCTTGTAATAGATGTAGTCTTTGCCTGAACGGTCCTTCCGAACACCAAGTCGAATTAGCGAGTCCATGACCGTCTTGCCCTCCCAACGCCATGTCTTCTCATCACCTTCATCGTTAATTGGCCAGACGACTTGTTCGTCCTTCTCGGGCTTCTCCTTAACCGTCCATTCTTCCTCCGAAGCAATCCATTCCAGCTTAGGCACGCGAATTCTATCCCGCAGAATATAGATTGGATAATACAACGCCCGTCGCGCAGACCGGTCTGAATTTGAGCCTTCACGACGAAGATTCCTCCATTCGAAGGGACCATCCGCGTCCCGTTCATTGAACCTTGCCGTTTGCTCCGGTGTTGGAGGCATTCTTCCGATGCTCGCTTTGGGTCCAGCACCTGCGAAAATCAAATACTCGTGAGCCACAGCGTACCCAGTTTGCGTCGGTCGGCCGGATGGGTTAGACCGAACACAAACTGTTCCCAGTAGGTATCCGTCAAAGGAGGATTCTAGCATGTTGCTGAGCTCTCTTTGCTGCTCATCGTCAATAGCTGCTACAATCACCGCTTCCTCTTTCATCAGTGCTTTGGTATGCCACAATCGGCTTTCAATTAAGCTGCACCAACTGGAGGACTTGTAGCCATTCTTGTAATCGATTGCAGAAGCGTCAGTGTTATAGGGTGGGTCGATATACACCCCATCCAGTGCTTCACGATACCTGCCTTGAAGTGCATTGAGCGCTTGGAAATTCTCACTATGCACCAATAGGCCATTGCACTGCGCATCCAAGTCATCCAGTGCATTCAGCAGTTCGGCCTTTTCGATTTCAGACAGAAAGACGGTATCCAGCACCAAGTAGGGGTTGGCTTTGAGGAAGGCTACCGGCAGCGGCTTCTTCTTCTCGTAGCCGGGCAGTTCCTCAATGGCAAAGAGCTTCTCCCATTCAGCCTTCTGTGCAGCGTTGGCGGCAATGGCCGGGTAGAGACTTTCGGGCACCCGGTCCAGCGTAATGCAGTAGTTGGACTCCACCACGAACTTCTTCTTCAGCCACAGCCGCTTTTGGAAGTTCTCCAGCTGGGCAAGGAAGTCGGTGAGCTTGTGCGCTATGCGGCGGATCACACGCAGCTTGGCAAGGTAGTGTTCCACCTTGGGTGCTTCGGCGCCCTCCAGGTCGTCCAGGCGCATCACCTCGTTCTTCAGGTAGAAGTCCAGTTCGCGCCGCAGGAAACCGCCGAGGTCCTTGTGGATGAAGTAGTCCTTGCTGTTGGTCGCGCTGTATTTCTCAATGTACTTGCCGAGCAGGCTGCGCTCGTCCTTCTTTTTGCCCCGCGCTGCGGAGAGCTTCAGCAAAGGCAGGTAGGCGGCGGCCCGCTTATCGGTCTTGGCAAGAGCGGTGATGGTCTCTAACAAAGTGGCCTCGTTCCGGCTGTTGCGGGTTTGCTTCCACGTGTTCTCCTGCCCCGTCTTCTCGGGATCGGGCCTATACGTGAAGCGGCATTCCAGTTCCCCGGCTTCATTGAAGGCGATGGGCGCGGTGGCGTCCACGATGAAGTAGCGCTTCTTGTCACCGCTCTCCTTCACGTTGTTGTGTTCGCCCTCGGCGGCTTCCACAATGCGAAAGTGTACGCGCAGGGGTTCGCCCTCCAAGAGGCCTTCGTCCAAGCCCAAGCTTTCTTGTTCCTTGTTCTTGGTGGCCGCATCGCGGAGCAGGCGTGCGGCTTCGCGGGCATCGAAGGTGTAGTGGTCGAAGTTCTCGCTGGTCTTGATGTAGTACTGGTCGCGGTTGGCCCAGTGCAGCATCACTTCCTGCCCATCGTAGGGCACAGCATAGGGGGCAGCCTTGCCGGGCGTTTCACGCGTGAGGTAGCGGCGGCTCACGAAATCACCATCCTCGTAGTAGCGCTCAAAGAAGCGGTAGAGGTGGTCGTACACCTCGGCCTCGGCCTTGGTGGTGTCCAAGGCATCGGTCCAGCGGCCTTTGGCTTCCTGGACCACAGGCGCATTCTCGGGATCAGGCGCACCGAATTTCTTGGCCTGAACCAAGGCCTCTTCATAGGCGGCCTTCAGCTCGGCTTGCTTGCCTGCGCTGCCATCGGCAAAGGCCTGTTGCACTTCAGTGAGCAGGTCGTTCTCCAGAAAGCGTTGCACCTGCTCGGCCTTGGCGTGCATGATGCGGTAGAAGCCAAAGTCGAGCTCGGGCTGGTCCAGCTGGAACAGCTCTTGCAGTTTTTCGAGGAGCTTGGTGCGTAGTTGGGGGGTGGTGGGCATTTCAGTTATAAGAGTCACAATTCATCTTCACACCTACTTCTTGTCTTCGGTCCCGCCGCTCTGCGTACTTCCCGAATTAGAGGCGTTGGCGCCCATAGCGTTCATGCCTTTACTCCATGTATAGTCGAAGCCGGTGATCTTGCCCTGTGCCCTCAACTCATCAAGTGTTCCTTGTGCCATGTCCGGTTTACCAGTGAAACTGATGTCCACAGACGAGCCGCTCGCTGCGATTCGTGCTATTTCATCCTCTCTGAGCGTTTCTGTTCGCCCAAGAAAATCAGCGTGGTGAAATATTCCATACATGCCGGGCTGGGTTGCACCCTTTTCGTAAAGCTCGAAGTATGGCTCTTGGTCTATCTCTGTCCCATCAACACGGAAGTAGTTGGCGAAGTACATCATCGTGTTGTCACAGCTGCCTGATGCTCCAATGGCTACGAGGTTAACGTCCGTCATTCCTGTCGGAACAATTCCTTTCGCAAGTGCCTCTGGGCCATCAATTAACCGATATTCCAGCGGTGGGCATATGGCTTCCCAATCCGATCTTGTCAGTTTCGACTTGAACTTTCTGCTGAATTTGTTCTTCTGCGCCATCGCTCTTATTCAATTATGTTCATGCAACTTTCCACCGGATAGCGAAAAGCGTTTCGGTTTGACTGGTTTGCTGCATCTTCTGCACCAAGGCGTTGATAAGACGGTCCCGCTTTGTAGCGATCTCGTCCTCCACTTGGAAAATGCGTTGGCGAAGCTCGCGTTTCCTGCGCTCCCATTTGGCGATCTCCTCCTCGGCCGTGCGCTGCTCGGCCATGGTATCGGCCTGCCGGGCCTTGCGTTCCATTTCGCGGATCTTGGCTTTCACGTCGTCCAGTTCCCGCTCGGCGCTCTTCTCCATGTCGCGTGCCCATTGGTGCAACTTCTCCCGTGCCTCTTGGAAGTGCACATTATTGGTTTCCATGATGCGGTCCAAGGTGGCGCGCACACGTTGGTCGGCATCAGCCTTCATACCGGCTTCAACCGGCGCGGCAAGCTCCACGGCCTGTTGCACCTGCCCGGCACAATGGAAGAGCTTGGTGCAGGTCTCTTGGTCCAAGGCTTCGCCGTCCGTGGTCGCTGCAGTGAATAGTAGGTGGTCCTCTTCGTCGTAGCTCTTCACCCTCAAGCGTTGCAATAGCAGATAGCCGCTCTTCCCCTTCAGTTGCTCCACCAAGCTGATGCGTGTTCCGTGCCCGCTGTAGTCGAAGACCACTTCGTGCGCGGGTGTCGCCACTTCCTTGGCACGTTGGATCACATGCTCGCCCAAGGGGTGGCCCATACGGTACATCCGCATGCCGCGCTGTGGCTCCTGGTCTTTGCGGATCAATTGGTAATGCCCCACCGGCGCATTCGGGATCGGTGAACGCAGCAAGTGGAAGGCCAATGCGGGCTTATCGAAGGTGGCCTCGCTCTGCAAGGCGAATTCCGTAACGCCCCAGAACAGGCGCGAGATGGTATCAAGGCGTTGCTGGGCGTTCTGTAGGTCCAATTTCAGGCGTGCATGTACGTCCTCATCGAAGTGCTCCACGAGCAATTCCTCGGTCTTAGCCATGCGGTTGGCAATGCTGTCCTCGACATCCTTACGCAGAGCAGCGAAGGCCTTTTGGATCTCGGCCTGTGTGCGGCAGCTCTGGTAGATGTCCAGCACTCGACGTTCAAAGTCCACGGCCCCTTCGATGCTACCTAACACACTGTCGCTGGCGCCGAACACACCATTGAAGAGGCTGAACTTGTGTTCCAGCAATTCATACACACGTAGGTCCGCCTCGTTGCGTTCGTTCAGAAAGTTGATGACCACTACATCGAACTCCTGCCCGAAGCGATGGCAACGACCGATGCGTTGTTCGATGCGCTGCGGGTTCCATGGCAGATCGTAGTTGATCACCAAGGAACAGAACTGCAGGTTGAGCCCTTCAGCCGCCGCTTCGGTAGCGATCATGATCTTCTTCTCGCCCTTGAATGCATCGAGGATGGCACTGCGCACATCCACATCCCGGCTGGCGCTTTCATTCGTCTCGCGCCAGCGTTCAAGGAGCACGGTGCTTTCCGGTTCGCGGTTGGTGCCGTTGAACGTGACCACTTCCCCGGCATGTCCGTTGGCTTCCAGAAAGTCCTTGAGGAACTGTTGTGTGCGACGGCTCTCGGTAAAGATCACTGCCTTGGGTTGTGCACCCATGATGGCCATGCGCCCAAAGCCTACATCAAGTGCCTGTGCCAGAGCGCGCGTTTTGGTATCAATACCTATGCTCTGCGCCCAGCGAATGAAGGTGTTCAGTTCCTCGATCTCGGCTTGCAGTGCAGTACGGTCGATGGGCGTTTCACCATTCGCTTCTTCCTCGGCCCCGTCCTCGATATCCGAATCCTCTTCATCCTCCAACAACTCAGCGATCAGTTCATCGCCCAGTTCCTCGTCATTGATCAAGCGGTCCACGATATCCTGCTCGGCAGGCAGACCGTCCAGCATGCGCTGCAAGCGATCGCGCAACACGGTCAACGTACCAGCCAAGGCACGCGCACTACTGGCAAGCACTTTGCGCACAAGTAGAATGAGAAGGTGTCGCTGCCCCTTTGGTAAGGCATAGCTTCCGGGACGTTGCAGGTAAGTGCTTACCTCTTCATACAAGCGGTGCTCCTCGTCCGTTGGCGTGAAGTTCTTCGTGATCAGCTTCCGTTCCGTGTAGCTGATGTACTCTAAGACCTGGCTACGCAAAGTGCGCTTCACTACAGGTTGAATGCGCTCACGCAATTCGGTGAGGTTGGCCTGTGCACTGGTGTACTGCGTCTTGAACGAAGGCAGGTCGCCGAATAGATTCTCGTCGATCAGCGTACTAAGACCATACAACTCCAGTAACGAATTCTGCAAGGGTGTAGCAGTGAGCAGTAACTTTTTCCGGTCGGTCAGGGCCTCTCGCAAGCGGTTGGCCATTACTGAACTTTCGCGATAGGCATTACGCAGCTTGTGCGCTTCGTCGATCACCACGAGGTCCCAAGGCACGGCCTTCAACTCTTCGCTCTTCCTACTGGCATAATGGTATGAACAGATCACGACCTGCTCGGTCATGAACGGTTCGGTGATGCCTTCGTTTCTTAAGATCTTATAGCTGCGTGCGTCCAACACACGCGCTGGTAAGTTAAACTTGTCGATCAATTCAGCTTCCCACTGCTTGCGAAGCGCAGCCGGACAAATAACTATGATGCGTCGCTTACGCTCCGCCCATAATTGGCACATGACCAAACCGGCCTCAATGGTCTTCCCAAGACCTACTTCATCGGCAAGGATGACACCTTTATCCAAAGGCGACTTCAGAGCGAAGAGAGCCGCATCGATCTGATGTGGCTGCAACTGTACTGAGGCATCAAAGAGGGATCGGCCCAAACGCTCAACACCCGAGCCGCCCCGTCGGGTAAGCTCATGGGCAAAGTATTTGGCGTGGTACGGGGTTAGTGGCATAATTTAACTGGGGTGGAGAGTCCTTCACTCATTTAATTCAGTGCGGATCAGTTGATCCAAGTACGGGTCATGAAAGTGCCGTGTCTTCAGTGGCTTTCAATTGGTTCGGCAAAGTACACTAGAACAGAACAACGCTCACAGGTGTGCATAATAATTCCGGTGGATACTTGAGCGTCCTATAAGACCGTTGCACATGCGCTTTTGAGATAGCAAAACAATACGTGTTGAATGTTGCAGGTAATAATTCATTCTTCATAGGGCTCTTCATTCGATTTTCTTGCACGTTGGCACACCAACAACCTCCCACCCCCCGCAAGAAACACCAAATACTTCACCCAGCCCCTATGCCAACCACAGTGTATGTCCACCAAAGAACACCAGTGTTCATAACTAGGTTAAAAGCTCCCTGTGTAGGAACGGGGAGCGCACTGGAAACTAACGAGCTTCGTATAGTCTAACCCTAACATCTCCTCTCCCATGGAAGTGCGTAAGATCATTGGCTCTGCCATTCGCACCCGTTGTACCCTGTTGCGTGCATCCCTTTGCGGACCTGGACGGCGGAAACCACCACGCTAAGTAGAGCACCGGCGCCAACACTCCCCGTAGTTGGTCGCTTTGTTTTTTCGACCTGTTCACGGAACGGTCGATCGGGAATAGTCACACCCTTTTTTATTTCCCGGTGCGGTAGTGCGCACCTCTTAAATGAAATGTACATGAAATGGGAACCATTGAATACGGACGGCGAACCTGTGCGACTGGCTGTGGTGGATGATCACCCGCTGATGCTGATCGGCATCAAGCATTTGGTGGCCACACTGCCGGAGTATGTGATAACGCTGAGCTTAACAGATGCGCGTTTATTCGACTTTCAGATCGCCGTGGCGGAGCGGCCGCACATTGCCATCATTGATATGTACATGCCGCACATGGATGGGGAACAGACCATGCGCACCATCCGCCAGCACTGGCCGGAGACGCGGTTGCTGGCGATCAGTTTAGAAAAGTCGGCCGCCAATGTGAGCAGGGCAGAGGAAGCTGGTGCGTGCGGTTTCCTGCCCAAGGACATGGACCCCGCCTGCATGCAGGAGGCCTTGGAGAGTGTGCTGCGCCGCGGCTACTACCATAACGCTGAGCTGTATCGCGGACTGCTCGCTGATGGCATGATCAAAAAGGAGCCGGTGTTGGAAGAGAAGTTGACGGCACGCGAGCGGGAGGTGCTGGATTGTGTCTGCACGGACGATGAACCCACGTGGGAGATGGTGGCGGATCGGTTGAGGGTAGAGGTGACTACGGTATATACCCACCGGAAGCAATTGTTAGCGAAGTTGCAGAAAAAGAGCAAGGCCGGTCTGGTGAGCTATGGCCAGACGCACGGGTATGGTAAAGGTCTGTATTGGGTGAAGGGTTAAACGCTAGGCAACGTGTTCTTCCGCGTGGCGTAGTAGTGGGTGCAAGCGGTGGGGTACCATACTACTAAGGGTGCAGTGATGCGGTCCTGAATGTTGCAGGGCTTTCGCGTCTTAATTTATTCACCACTAAAGCGCTACGACCCATTCTGGGTCGAAACCCTCACTTGTCAAGGACTTTGTCTAATTTCTGTGACCCTTTCAGGGTCCATTTGTGAGCTTCTTCCGACCCTGAGAAGGGTCGCAGAAATTAGACCTATCGGATCGCCCCTAGTCCTTATTGACCCGGAACGGGTCACAGAAGCGGAATTCTCGAAGAATAAATATGTTGCCAGACGCGAAAGCCCTGCTGCCTATCGGCGGTTCCGGTTTAAGGCGTGATGGGTCGCATGCTGGTGTCAACGATCCATGATCCAGCTCCGACCATACGTATATGCAATGCGCTGCGCTGCGACCAAGGTTGCTGGGGAGTGGTTCCGGTGCTGGCCGCGTGTG
>Ga0154020_10002474_pt1 | contig 22520 bp, 18 predicted proteins | sample Klosneuvirus_201_FD_109709 | JGI IMG/M metagenome (GOLD analysis project Ga0154020, IMG submission 109709) | Active sludge microbial communities from wastewater, Klosterneuburg, Austria - Klosneuvirus_20160825_MG | ecosystem: Engineered > WWTP > Aerobic digester > Activated sludge | place...
ACTTTGGTTAATGATTTCGCAGACATACCGAGTTTTTTAGCAAGACTTATCAGAAAAGCTGCATCGGCCTTCTTTTTAACATTGACAAGTACAGACTCCATAATTTTAATTTTACTCAAATATATTAAAAAACTTAAAGCTTTCAAAACGACTGCAGACAAGGGCTTGGGAGTGACGGCAACTACCTATAACAGCCAACTGGCGCCACCGCGGACAAGAGACAGCTTCACGTAAGCGCCGCCTGTTTTAAATTAAGGCGCCGTCGGCGGGACAATTGTGGCGGCGGCGCACCAACCAATTTAGCATTCGGCCGAATTTTCTATCTTTAACATCAGGCTGGCTCTCCGTAAGGCGGCAGCGCCAGTTGGCAAAACGTTAACGGTCATGCTATGACAACAGTGCAAATTCAAAGGGACAGACAAGAAACAAACAGAGAGGATTACATTTGAGAATAAAATATGAGAAAAGTAATTGCAGCAACAAATATTACCATTGACGGAGTTTATGACCATACTGAGGGACTATCGGACGGAGAAATCCATCAACACTACGCAGACCTCTTAGACAGTGCGGACCTCATCCTTTATGGTAGGACGACTTACCAACTAATGCAATACTGGCAGACACTATTAAAAAATCCTTCAGGTGAAAAGACTGCGGACGACTTTGCTAATTCCATTGACAGGGTTACAAAAATTATTTTTTCAAATACTTTGAAAAATACAGACTGGAACAGCGCGAAACTTGCAACTAAACCATTGGACGAATTGGTCAGGGAATTAAAGAAACAATCTGGAAAGGACGTCTTAGTTGGCAGTAGGACCTTAATAATGCAACTTATGAACCTAAATTTAATAGACGAGTACCAACTTTGCATTCAACCCGTTGTTGCTGGCAAAGGCTCTCAATTGTTTGACAATGTAAAAGAAAGGGCTATTCTCAAACTTACAAAGACTAAAAACTTTACTAACGGTGCAATAATCCTTTATTACGAACCGACAGTAAAATGAGAGCAAACATTGACCGATACATCATCGTAAACAGAAAAGCACGAACCGCTAACCACACCTTCTCACAATCCGTTAGCAGTCGTCGCAGGGACCACTCCCCGCAATACAAGATTGATGAATAATGACACTATTGTTACACAAAGAAAATGAAAACAAACTCTCGATTACCCTTTACTTTATTAGCCGTACTTGCTTTAACATTTAATTCTTGTAAAAGAAAACACACCTGCGAGTGTGTAAGCACAAGTCCATCCACTTTATCTGCTTCAGGTCCTAGTACGGAGACGTTTCCTGTTAAAGAAACAAAGTCTAATGCAAAAACCATTTGCGAAAATTTATCAATCCCGCTTGACAGTTACGGAAATGAAACTAAATGTACTTTAAAATAGTTCTAAGAGCTGGCACCTACTTAAATGTGTGTCTGTAACGAATTACTAACCCACAGAGCCAGTCAGCTCACACTGGAATTAAACGAAGAAATTATATTCGATGAGAAACAAGCTGCTTATACTTTTAACCCTCTTCAGCTTATCTATTGATGCTCAACTTATCCAGGACAAAAACTATGTGGGTGTGTATAATAAATCCATTTTGGAATTTGAATTTCATACAAATGAAACCTTCTGGTACAGAGCCCAGGGCCGCACCGGTAATCGAGAATCAACAGGTAGGTACCATGTTATTGGGGATACTGTGGTGTTGAACTCTGTTGAGACAGACACTACAAACTGGAAATTCAAAAAATTGATTAGTAAAAAACTATTGATTCTTCCGGACACCTGCCTTTTAGACTTGGGAAACGGATACGACTATTGCGTAAAGTACTTTAGCTCTTACGGTGACTCTTTGGTGATACTGCCTTCGCAAAGAAGAGCAAAGCCCAATAAAGCATTTCGAAAAAACAAGTAAGGCGCTGGTTATGCTGTTAACCAATTTCTTAAGCCTAAATTAACTTTTGTACTGCTCAATTTTTTGCAACTTTAAATGCTTTAAGGGGTTTTATACTTATGCAGGGCTTCCGCTTTCAAAGCTTTTCGGCAAAAGGCCAATCTAAATTTGAAGAGTTGTTTAAACTCTTTAAACAACTCATTACCCACACCAGCGGCGATGTTGAGGAAACCATTGACTGGATGCGGGAACTGGACAAGGAATACCAATTGACCGATTCCACTTATACCATTGATGATTTTGTTGAGGACTTAAAAAAGAAAGGTTACCTCAGGGAAAAAAGTGATGAGAAAGGCGGGCTTGGCATCACCCCAAAAACAGAACAGGCCATACGTGAAAACGCCCTGGAGCTGTTGTTCGGTAAATTGAAAAAAGGAAAATCGGGCAACCACAGCACCCGTTACGGGGGCAGCAGCGGAGAGGAACAAAGCGATGTACTCAGAAATTTTGAGCCCGGGGATTCCCCGCAAAACCTGGCCCTGAACGAATCGGTGCAACAGGCCCAACTGAACAGCGGTATGGAGGAGTTTCGTTTAACCGAGCGCGACCTGTTGGTGCACGAGCAGGAATACAAAACCCAAACGGCTACGGTATTGATGATCGACATCAGCCACAGCATGATTTTGTATGGAGAAGACCGCATTACACCCGCCAAAATGGTGGCCATGGCTCTGGCCGAAATGATTCGTCGTAAATACCCAAAGGACAGTCTGGATATTATTGTGTTTGGCGACGATGCCTGGCCCATATCGTTGAAAGATCTGCCCTATTTACAAGTGGGACCTTACCACACCAATACGGTAGCGGGTCTGGAGCTGGCTATGGATATTTTGCGCCGGAAAAAAACGGCCAACAAACAAATTTTTATGATCACGGATGGAAAACCTTCCTGCTTGAAAGAAAACGGGAGCTATTACAAAAACAGTTTTGGTTTGGACCGTCGCATTGTAAACAAGTGTCTTGAATTGGCGGCGCTTTGCAAACGCAAACAGATTGCCATCACCACCTTTATGGTGGCCAGAGACGAATACCTTCAGCATTTTATTGACGAATTTACCGAAGCCAATCAGGGTAAGGCTTATTTTACAGGATTAAAAGGATTGGGAGAAGTCATCTTCAGGGATTATAACAGCAAAAAATCGAAACGCGTTTAGTATGAAACAACCAAACATCAGCACCTTAGGTGAATTAAAAAAAGCGGGTTACAGCTGCCTCAGCATTAAGGACGAAATCAGAAACAATCTGATTGAAAAATTAAAAAATAAAGAACCCATTTTTGATTCGGTATACGGTTATGAGCAAACCGTGTTACCTGAAGTGGAGCGGGCCCTCTTGAGCAAACACAACATTTTGTTTCTGGGTTTGCGCGGACAGGCCAAAACCATGATGGCAAGGCAAATGTGCAATTTGTTGAACGAATACATTCCGGTGGTGGCAGGTAGCCCGCTTCACGACGACCCTTTTAAACCTGTTTCCGCTTTTGCGAAAGACCTCATCGAAAAAGAAGGGGACCTCACCGGAATTGCTTGGTTGCACCGCGATGAGCGTTATGCCGAAAAACTGGCCACGCCCGATGTAAATGTGGCGGATTTGATTGGAGACATTGATCCCATTAAAGCAGCCGGTCAAAAACTAAGTTTATCGGATGAAAAAGTGATTCATTACGGCATGATACCCCGCAACAACCGGGGCATTTTTGTGATCAATGAATTACCCGATCTTCAACCCCGCATTCAGGTGGCTTTGTTTAATATTCTGCAGGAAGGCGATGTGCAAATCAGGGGTTTTAATTTGCGTTTGCCTTTGGACATACAATTTGTGTTTACGGCTAACCCTGAAGATTACACCAACCGAGGCAGCATTGTAACGCCACTCAAGGACCGGATTGGTTCTCAAATTCTCACGCATTATTTAAATGCGCCCGAACAAGCGCGCAAAATTACCGAGAGCCAGGTGAAACTCAGCGAATCGCAAAAAACCATTCGTGTTCCCGACTTACTGAAAACCCTGGTGGAACAAATTGCTTTGGAAGCCAGAAAAAGTGAATTTGTAGATGCCAAGAGCGGGGTAAGTGCCCGCCTCACCATCAGCGCTTATGAAAATTTAGTGAGTGCGGCCGAGCTGCGTTTTTTAAAAACGGGGCAGCCCTATACCTTTGCGCGTATTTCTGATTTGTACGCTTGTATACCGGCCATTAACGGAAAAATAGAATTGGTGTATGAAGGCGAGCAAGAAGGTCCCGCTGTGATTGCCTACAACCTCATCAGCATGGCCATTCGAAATTACTTTGTTCGTTTGTTTCCTGACCCTTCCAAATTAAAACGCAAAAATGAAAAAAATCCCTACACCGAAATCGTAAATTGGTTTTCAAATGCTCAGCGCATTGATCTGCTGGAACAACAAAACGACAAAGTGTATTCAGCCGCCTTATCATTGGTGAATGGCCTCAGCGAATTGGTGGAAAAATACCAGCCCCAGCTAAAAGGCGATGAAAAAAACCTGATGATGGAATTTGTGCTACATGCCCTGGCGGAGCATTCTTTGTTGAATAAAAATAAATTGGCAGAAGGGGTGGGGTTTAGTGATTTGTTTGGAGCTTTGTTGAATCAGAATTTGGATTCAGGCAAAAGCGAAAATTGAGAAGGGCTTATTTCTCCTGTATAAAAGAATTTCTTAGTCCCAGCATTTTAATGGCGGTGATGGCCGCCTCACTGCCCCTGAAAAGCGTCTTTTCCTACGGTCCTCCAATCAGTCTTCAACGTTCTTTTGCTTGATTAGGGCAACAAGCCAGTGGCTTGTTGAGCCAGCTCGTGGGATGGAACCAAATGCCGATAGCTATCGGCACAAGGCTTCCGAAAAATTTGCAGAAACCTTCGGAGGGCTTGAGCTGAAGGTTTGATCATGTCCTGACGCCCTACCGGGGTCAGAACAGCAAACCTTCCACGCACAAGCTGCTCGAAAGCATACCCTGACCACCACTTTGTGCTAAGCTTGTGCTTTCATCGCATCGCCTTCAAGCCCTCCTTGTTTTCTAGGCAAATTTTTCAAAGGCCGCTTTTAATGACATTATCGTGCATTGATGGAACATTACGTTACCATAAAACTGAAAATAGACTTATTGTGTATGCTTGATGCAAAGCATCCGAATTCTGGCCCAGCGCGCAAGCTCAGACGCGGCGCGGGGCAGAATGGCGTGAATTGTTTTTTCGCTAGGAAGACGGCAGGGGCGCTTGCGTTTAATTTCTGTGCCTTTCTATATTTCCATTTGGGCACAGAAATTTTACCCTGGCTGACTTCCTCGAAAAAACAAGAGAGTGTGGACCGATCGCTGCGTCTTGATTTTTGCCTACTTTTTATCAAGAAAAAGTAGGAAAGAACATTTAGGTACAGATATTTTACCTTTCCTCGAAGAATCAAGAGCGCTTAGAACCATCGCTCCACCTTGTGCGATAGTTATCAGTATTGCGTTCAGTAATTTTTTAGGGCGCTGCTGAATCAAACTTAGATTCAGGAAAAAACAGAAATTAAGCAGGACTTATTTCTCCTGTATAAAAGAATTTCTCAGTCCCAGCATTTTAATGGCGGTAATGGCCGCCTCGCTGCCTTTGTTTCCGTGTTTGCCTCCGGCGCGGTCAATGGCTTGCTGCATGGTGTTAGGCGTTAACACACCAAAAATAATCGGCAAATTGTATTTGATGTTAAGGTCGGTAATGCCTTTTGCCACCGCATCGCAGATAAAATCAAAGTGGCGGGTTTCGCCTTGTATCACACAACCCAGGCAGATGATGGCATCCACTTCGGTAAATTCAGCGGCGTACTGTGCGCCAAGGGTTAACTCAAAACTTCCTGGTACAGGCTGAACACGAATGTTTTGTTCCTTAGCGCCAAAGTGTTTTAAGGTGGATAGGGCGCCTTCTTTTAAGGCTCCGGTTATGGCTGAATTCCACTCGGAATAAACAATAGCAAAACGAAATGCGGATGCGTTTGGAACTTCACTTCCTTCAATGCTGGAAAGGTTTTTATCTGCGCTGCTCATGTGTGGTAAATAAAAAAGTCTGCAGGGTTTGCAGACTTTAAATTAGTTATTCTGTTTGGATTAGAAGTCATCTCAAAAATACCTATTGTGCTATTTTCGTCGTCTTTTTCATTAATACTTCGTTGCCAGCACACCAGCTGGCTCAAATGCCCTGTGGGCATTTGCCCTTTGCCAAGAGGTCGCTGAGCTATTGGCTTCGGAAAGCGCCTCGTCTGAATGAAAAATACTTGAAAAAGCCCTAAAACCTATTTTTTGAGATGGCTTCTAAAGATTTCCTAAAGCTTTTACCCTTGCTATTTCTTTGCTGATCTCTCTGGCCTCTTCAGCCCTTGAATATTCCTTATTCAACCTCTCATACATATCAAGTGCCTTTTGGTAGTTGCCACTGAGCTCGTATGCAAAGCCGGCTTTTTTCAAGTAGAGCGGAGTGGTAAAGGTGTTGTTGCTATTTTCAGCGGCTTTGAGATAATACTTAATGGCCTCTTCTGTTTTGTTGAGTTCCATGTTGGCATCGCCAATGGCACCGATCGCGATGGAGGAAATGATCTCGTCCTTGCCATCGTATTTTTTTAGCCATTCAATGGCTTGTTCAAATTTTCCTGTTCTTAGGTAACAGATGCCGGCGTAATAGTTGGCCAGGTTGCCGGTTTTGGTGAGGTTGTAATTTTCAGCCACCTGTTCAAAGCCCATCATTTGTTTCTGTCCATCAGGGGTCATCACCATAACGCCGCCCTTAAGCGCGAGATTAAAGCTGTCTCTTTCGAAAAGATTTTCTGCCATGTACATTTCATTGGCTGCTTCTTTTTCCTGCTCAGGAAGGTAAAACAACTTGAAATACACAATGGCTACAATGAGCAGGGCCAAACCACCACCCAAGTAGTTGATCACTTTTTTGTTCTTCTCATAAATGAGTTGAAAACCCTGCAAGCTGGGGTCGATGCTTTTTTTAGGAGCTTCTGCCTGCTCTTCTACCGGGTTCGTTTCGTTGCTTTCTACCGGGTTTTCTTCTTTTAAATCAGTCATTTGAATTTGAAAAATTTAGTCTGCGAAGATAGTCTTTTTTGCAGAATCTCCGAATTTTTTTTGCCAGGCTGAAAAGCCTTAAAATAAGCGTACTTTTGCATAAAATCATGTATTTAAAGCAATTATCCCTGGTTAATTTTAAGAATTACACTGATTTTGAGGCCAGTTTCTCAAAAAAGGTGAATTGTTTTGTAGGCAATAACGGGGTAGGGAAAACCAATTTGCTGGATGCCATACATTACCTTTCGTTTTGCAAAAGTTTTTTTAACCCCGTGGATAGCCAGAACATCCGGCACAACGAGGGGTTTTTTATGTTACAGGGTTGGTTTGAAAAGGAAGGCGAGACCAGCGAATTGCATTGTGCCCTGAAACGCCACCAAAAAAAGATCTTCAAAAAAAACAAAAGGGAATACGAACGCCTGAGTGAACACCTGGGGCAATTTCCTCTTGTGATGATCTCCCCAAGCGATACGGAGTTAATCCATGGCAGCAGCGAACAAAGGCGAAAGTTTATTGACAGCATCATTTCGCAGTACGACAAAGCCTATCTGGACAACCTTATTGCGTACAACCACGTTTTAAAACAGAGAAACGCCCTGTTGAAACAATTCCAGGACCAAAGGACCTTCGACGCTGAAACCCTTGACATTATGGATGAGCAGCTGGTGATACACGGGCAGGTGATCCTTGAAAAACGACTGGATTTTCTGAGAACCTTTATTCCCTTGTTCAACCGCTACTACCAGTACATCAGCAGCAGCGGAGAAATCGTGAGCCTGAATTACGAAAACAGTCTTGGAGAACGGGAATTCAAAACGGCCCTGATGACCTCTTTATCGCGCGACAGGGCCCTGAGCTACACCAGCATTGGGCCGCACAAGGACGATATGGATTTTCAACTTGAATCCTATCCGCTCAAACGGTTTGCCTCGCAGGGTCAGCAAAAATCCTACCTGTTGGCATTGAAACTGGCACAATTTGAGTTCATTAAAAACCAGAAAAACATTAAACCCCTGTTGCTGCTGGACGATGTGTATGATAAACTTGACGAGGAGCGTTTTACCAAATTGCTGGAATTGGTAAGCGGGGATCAATTTGGTCAGGTGTTTATTACCGACACTCACCCGGAACGTATGGAACACTTGCTGAGTGCCCGAAGCATTGAAAACCGAATTTTTATTGTTGGAGAAACCGAAACGGCCAGCCTTGAGCCCTGATTTTTTATTCAATTCTTCTGATTTTCAGGCCGTCAATCGCTGGTTTTGGTGATTTAGGCCCGATTTTTGACTAAATTTATTCAGGCCCAACCATTTCCCTTTTTTAAGTGTATAGATAACTGAGGCCTTTACTAAACTTTTTATGCTTATTCAGCTCACACTGATAGATTCTTGCATTCATGGCGAGCGTAGGGCCGAGTATGAACTCTTTAAAGTATGTTACCCATACCTAATGAGTATTTGCATACGGTATACCCGAAATCAGGATAAAGCAAAAGAAGTTTTGAATCAGGGTTTTTATAAAATACTGAGCAATCTCAATAAGTATGATAGAGAAAGTCCGATTAAACCCTGGATAAGAAAAATCATGATCAACACGCTGATCAACGAGTTTAAAAAGGAGAAACTGCATTACAAAACCATGCACTATGTGGAGAACTACTATGAAGATGAATCTTATTCGGAATTGAACGAAAGTTTGGCTCGGTCAAACGCGGAGGAGATCTACGCTTATATCGGGCGACTGGCTCCGGCCTCACGCCAGGTGTTTAACCTGTATTTTATTGATGGGTATAAACACCGGGAAATTGCCGAGATGCTAAGCATCACAGAAGGCACATCGAAGTGGCACCTGAATGCGGCGAAGGAAAAATTGAAAGAACTACTAACACAAAATGAATTGATGCTTAAGGAGAATAACAATGAGTAAGGAAGAAAAATTCAAAAAAACGCTTCAACAGCTTTTGGATGAGCGGCAATTTGCCTTTGAAGAGGGCGATTGGGAAGCCGCTAAAAAGGTGATTGATGAAAACAGAAGAAAAAGACGGTTCCTTCCGCTTTGGTTTGTGTTTACAGGCCTGGTGATCTTTATGGGCACGTTGATGGTATGGCCGGAAGCGAAACCTTTGGTTGATCAAACCAATAAACACATCGAGCAAAACAACCTGGCCTCCACAACAAACGCGGCCCTAATTTCTGAAAAAGAAAATTCCTTTAATGAAACCCATGCAGCCCCTGCCATAGCCCAAAGCAAAGCTCCGGCAATTTCAAAAAACAGGGCTCCGGCACCTGGGCAACAAACTCCAAAACCTTTAATCGCTTCGCCGGTTGATGAAGTTTCTCTTGCTCCAAATGCTGTAGCCGCCCAAAAAGAAGAGGCGGTTTCTGAAACTAAACCTGCTGAAGCCTCCGAAAAAACAAAGCTTCCTGTTGTGGCTATAGCCACTGCAAACCAAAGCTCTCAGGAAGAAAATAAGGCCTTGGTCTCAATAGAGGAAAAGACCAGGGAAGTTTTTGCCACAAGCGTTCCCTTAACAGCACTTGAAACCACTTCCCCTGTGCCGCTTGAAGAAGCGAAAGCAACTGAAAAGAATGCTGTTGCTACGGCATCAGCGTTACCAAAAGACACTACAGAATTGGCCCCTGTAGCCAGTTCTGCCCTGATTCAGCCTGAAGTAAAGAAAAATATGCTTTGGAGTGTTGAAGCCGGATTTAATGTGTTGTATGGTTGGAACAGCCCTGCAGGAACTGAAGGCAGAGGCTTTAATCCGGTGCTCGGCCTCAATTACCACAACGCAATTACGGATCGGTTTGATTATTCACTCGGACTGCATTTCACCAGTATTGCTCACCTTGGGGCTTACAGCGACACTTCGAAGATTACAAAATACAATTTTGGGGAAGAGAGTCAGGTAACCGTGATTAGTCCACAAACCTTTTATTACCTGAATGTCCCATTGCGTTTCTCCTGGAACTTCGGCAACAAACAATCCTTGGGCACAGCTCTTGAGCTTGGCTACTTGCTTAATGTAAAAAGTACCGTGGAAACTTATGAGGAGTCATTCACCACCGGCGAAAAACAAAGCACCAAAGAACTTGGTTACACAGAAGGTGTAGCGCCCTTTAATTTTCAAATGGGTTTCTTTTACCGACGTGAACTGTTTAAAAATCTCTATATACAACCCGAACTGTTTTTTGGTCTTGTTGATCTGAAAGACGATGCCTTTTTTAATTACAGCGGAAAAGAAAGAAGTTCAGGACTAAAACTCACCTTACTTTATTCAATCAAAAACAGATAATAATGCATTTTCTACGCCTCTTTATACTCTTGTTTCTCTTAGGGCTGTTTAGCGCCTGTGAGAAGAAAAAATACCCCGAGTCGATGGTAACCAACGAGCCCGAGTTTTATGCTGACCTCAATGGCAGCAGTGTTTCTGCTTTTATGGAAGCAGGCATAAACAATTACCGGATGTATTCTTCCTATACTCAGGATCAAAACGGATTGTATACCTACGCGGCTGAGTTTCGCCAAAAAAACTGCCCAAGTTCCTGCCCCAACAGCATACGTTTTGAGATTAGCGATTCTAAAAACTCTGCGGCAGGTTCCGCGGCCGATATCGGTTCGGCCATCTACACTGGTTCATACCCTTATGCTTCTCCACAATGGCTTGTGAGTTTTGAGTCCTCGTTCAACAAAGCGGTTTCATCTTATTCCTGGCGGTTTGGCGATGGTGAAGTGTCATCGGCTGCAAACCCCTCACACGTTTATAAAACAGGAGGCGTGTACAATGTGTGCCTGACCATTAAATCCTTGAACGGTTGCGAAAGTTCAATATGCAATAACGTGGCTGTTGGTTTTGCTTCTGACCATTGTATGACCTACGTGAGCGATTCTGTGGTTGGTGTAAACACCATGCGTTTTAAATCCCAAACCTTTGGTACTGCTCCCTTTACCTACCAATGGGATTTTGGGGATGGCAAGCGTTCAACTGAGGCCTATCCCCTCCACACCTACGCTTTGCGCGGCGCCTACCCCGTAAGGCTCAGTTTATGGGATTCAAAAAATAACCTGGCGGTTTGGAATTACAATACCATCACTTCAGGCGATTCCTCTTCTTGTGCCTCTAACTTTACACCACTTTCCATGGTCATGAGCAATGACTCAGTCCCCTTTTCTAAAGTAATCATTAAATACACCGATGCTGGTGGGTTAGAATACACTTCTGATGTCTATGCGCAGGATCAAAGCAGCAAGTTTGAAGTGCTTTCGGTCAGTGATTTTGAGCCAAACGAACGTGGGGAAGCCACTAAAAAAATGAAGGTGCGATTCAGTGTTACACTTTATAACGGAACGAAAATAATAAAATTCGAAAACTCTGAAGCCGTGATCTGTATTTCATATAAAAAATAAAATTTGACCCAACCATCACCTCAACCGGGTTGTACAGTTGTGAAACAAAGGGAATAAGCTGAAAATCCCAAAAAGAGTAAGCGGAACTATATTTCTAACACATGAAAACAATTACCAAACACTTAAAACTACTAACGATCCTGATCGCCCTAATGGGGTTTAGCAAATCCTATGCTCAGGGTTGTATTCCCAACTTCACCTTCACTGTAAACCCTAACGGGATAGTGAGCTTTACCAGCACTTCAGTAGGTGTAAATTCCATCACCACCCAATATTATTGGAATTTTCCAGGTGGCAGTCCCACTACATTTACAGGAACCGGAGGGGCGGGAATGACGGCTATGACCACATATACTGCAGCTGGCAACTATACCGTTTCTCTATTTATTTTAACTGTGCCAAGTTGTTCAAGTCAGGTGATCTACACCCTTTCCATTAACAGTCCAACGCCTAACTGCTCTCTGAGTGTAGGCACCACGCCTGCTACAGGAACCGCCAGTTGTAATGGCTCGGCTACAGTCACGAATGTAACTGGACTTTGCGGAGCACCTTCTTACACCTGGATTCCCGGAGGTATGACAGGAGGTTCGGTTGCTGGTTTATGCCCTGGAACGGTTTACACCGTTATCGCCTCTGCCGGAACAGGAAGCAATTGTTGCCCTACTGTAAGCAACACCTTTAGTGTATCGGCAAACAATTGTAACGTGAACGCCAATTTCACCCATACTGTGGGCGCCAATGGTCTGGTGAATTTTACCAATCTGTCAACGGGCACCAATTCAGTTTCCACCACTTATAGCTGGACCCTGGGGAACGGACAAACCAGCAATGCTCAAAATCCAAGCACGACCTATACCGCCAACGGACAATATTTCGTTGCGCTCTGGGCAATCAACAGTCCAAGTTGCTGGGATTCCGCTTGGGTTTTTGTTAACGTGAATACGGTGACAGGGGGTACCTGCAACCTGAATGCCAACTTTAGTTATACTAATGGTCTTAATGGTTTAGTAAGCTTTGCGAATACAAGTACAGGTACTGTAAATCCAGTATTCTATTCATGGAACTTTGGTAACGGGCAGGGAAGTAATCTTGCCAATCCGTCCATCACTTATACAGCAAATGGAAGCTATCAGGTGAAAATGAAAGCGGTGAACGTTTCAACAGTTGCGCCCTATTGTGCAGATTCTCTTACACAAGTTGTAAACATTACAAATGTTTCCGGACCCTGCAATCTTTCAGCAAGTTTTACGCACACAGTTGGTGCCAATGGGCTTGTTAACTTTGCCAACACCTCAACGGGCACTGTTGCCAATACCGTTTACTTCTGGAATTTTGGTGATGGAACAACCGGTTTTGGTGCAAATCCAAACCATACCTACCCTTCTGCAGGCGCCTACTTTGTGTTGATGACCGCCATTAACAATTCACTGAACTGTATGAGTACGGCAAGCACAGCCATTAATGTAACTGGAATCAATTGTGTGGCCAACTCCAATTTCAGTGTTGCGCCAACAAACACCGCGCAATACTGGACAGCAACGCCGGCCTTCCCATGGAACATCTCCAACGCAGTTTGGTCATGGGGTGACGGTTCAAGCAGCAACGGGCTTTACAGTTCACATTCTTATTCTGCAGCCGGTAACTACCCAATTTGTTTAAGTGTTACGGTTTCCTGTGGATCCACCTCATCCACCTGCGCAACGTATTCGATTTCAAAAATGAGTGCTGCCAATGCCATGATCCAAATCAATGTGGTGGCACCTGAATTGGTTGAGGTAGGCATAGAAAGCACAATCCAAACATTAAATGGCTTAAATGTTTATCCAAATCCCAATAACGGTATTTTGAATCTTGAGTTAAACTCGAACACAAATTCACCACTGAGTTTGCAAGTAATGGATGTTAACGGCAAACTTGTGTATGAAACACAAATCGAAAATCCTTCTAATCAAAAAACAAATCAGTTGAATTTACAGGAACTACCGAATGGTATATATCTCCTTCAATTTAAACAGGCGGATCAGCGCCTGCACAAAAAGCTGGTCATTACTAAAGATTAGTTCTGTTCTCGTTCTGTGTGCAAAAGCAGGGGTCAAAACATCGGCCCTTGCTTTTTTGTTTTTAACTGTGTTTTAAATCATCCACATCATAATTTCTACCATTTGTAAAGCCGATTTGGTATTCGGTCAGCAAATGAAAATACTTTAGTATGATTTTCAGAGATTGCAGCGTGGAGTTAGTTTGTGACCACCCTCTGGAATATGGGGATAATTGAACTGAATTTTAGATTAGTTCTGTTCGTGTTTTGTGTGCAAGCAAGGGCCAGGTCATCGGCTCTTGCTTTTTTTAAACAAAAAGCACTTGACCCAACCAAAATAGTAACTAGAACGTATTGTTTGAATAAAAGGAGATAACCGAAAATCCTGAAAAGAGTAGGCTTTATATAAACAAAACGAACATGGCTCTTTTTACAAATCCTCTTAGAACGTTATTGGTCTTGCTTTTACTCGCAGGAGGTAAACCCCTGGCTTCTCAAATATGCACGGTCAACTTTTTCCCAACCAATCTGGGGATGGGTGCATATGGCTTTACAATTACAGGTGGGGTTGGTACAAACTCGGCCACCGTGTATACATGGAATTTTGGAAGCGGGGCGCCCAGCTTTTCAGCAACAGGCGCTGCGGGATTGTATCCATCCTACCAATATACAGCAAGTGGGATTTATACGGTAACGGTTAATGCATTTACGCCTCCTAATTGTTTTGCAAGCGCAAGCCAAACCATACAGGTGACTGTACCTACCTGCAGTTTAGTGCCGGGTTTTACGTACAGCAACACAGCATTTAATGGATTCATTGACTTTTTCGATACAAGTACGGGAACAGATTGGTCAAGCACCTACAGTTGGAATTTTGGAAACGGCAATCAAAGCAATTTGCAAAATCCAGGCACTACCTACACAGCGAATGGAACGTATACTGTAACGCTTTTTGTAACTACAGCCTCTATTCCTAACTGTACAGCCACTCTTAGCCAAACCATTGCCGTCAACAATGTAACAACTTCACCCTGCAATTTGAGTGCTAACTTCAGCTTTTCATACGCACCAAACGGTGTGGTCAATTTCTACGATTCTTCTACAGGTACCGGCTCACTTGTTAGCTATTCCTGGTACTCCTACCAAAACTTACTCACCAGCTCCAATCAAAATCCAAGTTTCTACTATTCAGTGAATGGCTCATATACCGTAAGACTTTTAGTAACCAACCAAAATACATCCCCGCTTTGCCAGGACTCCATACTTCAACAGGTTGTTATTACAAATGCCGTTGGCCCCTGCACTTTGCAGGCGGGCTTTTCACACAGCGTTGGCGCTAATGGTATGGTAAGTTTTTCTAATACCTCCGTTGGAACTTTAAGCAATACCACATATTTCTGGGATTTTGGAGACGGAACTACCGGGGGCGGAGCAAACCCAAATCATGCCTATCCTTCTTCAGGCCTTTTTTACGTTGAATTAAATGTCATTAATACCCTCAATCTTTGCGAAGACACCGTTGGCCTAGTCATAAATGTTACAGGCATCAATTGTGTGGCCAACTCTAATTTTAGTGTTGCTCCAACCAACACCGCTCAATACTGGACCGCCACGCCGGCCTTCCCATGGAACATCAACAATGCTGTTTGGTCCTGGGGAGATGGTTCAAGCAGTAATTCACTTTATACCTCACACAGTTACTCCGCCGCCGGTAACTATCAAATCTGCCTGAGTGTTACCGTAAATTGTAGCTCAAGTTCATCCACCTGCGCAACGTATTCCATTTCAAAAATAAGCTCAGCTCATGCGATGATTCAAATTAATGTAGTGCCCCCCGAATTGATTGAAGTAGGGCTTGACAATATTGGTTCCGTTTTAAATGAGATTCGTTTTTATCCCAACCCAAGCAGTGGTCCCTTGTATTTGGAGCCGAATTCCACTAAAAATGAAACCATTGACATAAGAGTTATGGATCTCAACGGAAAGCTTGTTTATGTAAGTCAGCTCTTGCCAGATGAATATGGAAAAACACAGGAGATCTCCCTGAGGAAACTACCTGATGGTGTTTATGTTCTTCAACTGGAGCAATCGGGCAAACAGCTGAACAAAAAACTAGTCATCTCTAAGGATTGAGAAAATAGTGCTAAACAAAGAAGGAGGCCTTAGCCTCCTTCTTTTATTTAAAACTCGCAGTTTTTTGGTGTACGGGGAAAAGGGATCACGTCGCGTATGTTCGTCATTCCCGTAACAAATAACACAAGGCGTTCAAAACCCAAACCAAATCCGGCATGTGGGCATGCACCATAACGGCGGGTATCGAGGTACCAGCTTAATTCTTCGGCATGTATGCCCATTTCTTTCATGCGAGTTTCTAATAGGTCCAATCGTTCTTCGCGTTGCGAACCGCCCACAATTTCACCAATGCCCGGGAATAAAATATCCATGGCCGCAACGGTTTTTGTGTCTTCGTTCTGACGCATGTAAAACGCCTTGATCTCTTTGGGGTAATTGTAAAGTATAACCGGCTTTTTAAAATGTTTTTCTACCAGATACCGTTCGTGCTCACTTTGCAAATCCACCCCCCACTTGTCCACCAGATATTGAAACTTTTTCTTTTTGTTGTGGTTAGATTCCCGAAGAATGTCGATGGCTTCGGTATAACTTAATCTTACAAAACTACTGTCCAAACAAAATTGCAATTTCTCTAATAAGGTCCATTCGCTCCTTTCCTGTTGTGGTTTTTGTTTTTCTTCTTCGGCCAAACGAGCATTTAAAAACTCAAGGTCCTCTTTGTTGTTTGTCAATACATGACGAATCAGGTATTGTAACATTTCCTCGGCCAGCTCCATGTTGCCTTGTAAATCGCAAAAGGCCATCTCCGGCTCTATCATCCAAAACTCTGCCAAATGCCTTGCCGTATTGCTGTTTTCGGCCCTAAAGGTTGGACCAAAGGTATAAATGTTGCTAAAGGCCATCGCCGCCAGCTCCCCTTCCAATTGTCCGGATACCGTAAGGTTGGTGGATTTTCCAAAAAAGTCCTGAGCAAAATCAATTTGACCGCCTTCGTTTTTTGGAGGATTGTTTAGATCCAGATTGGTGACTCTGAACATTTCGCCTGCCCCTTCCGCATCGCTTGAGGTGATGATGGGGGTGTGCATGTATAAAAATCCTTTTTGCTGAAAAAACTGATGCACCGCAAAAGCAAGGCTGTTGCGTAAACGAAACACTGAACCAAAGGTGTTGGTGCGAAAACGCAGGTGCGCGATTTCACGCAAAAACTCAAGGCTGTGTTTTTTTGGTTGTAAAGGGTACTTTTCAGCGTCGCTATCGCCAATAATATCAAGGGTTTTTGCTTTCAATTCAACGGTTTGACCCTTGCCCAAAGAAGGGATTAAAATGCCCTGAGCCCTGATGGCGGCACCTGTGGTAATGCGTTTTAGCTCCGCCTCCGGCATGTTTTGAAAATCCACCACCACCTGCAGGTTGTTGTTGGTTGAACCGTCATTTAAAGCAATGAACTGATTGTTACGGAAAGTTCTCACCCAGCCGTAAACGGTTATTTCCTGTTCTTTTGCTTCGGTTGCCAGCAATTCACTAATGCGTTGTGGTTTCATTGTTCTAGGTTCAAAAAATAGAGTGCAAATTTAATAAGATTTAGGGATACGGCCTGCTTTTGCTGGCTATTCTTGCAAGACCTGATTGTAGTCCTTTTCACTGATCTCCAGGGCCATTTCAGAAAAATTCAGCACCAGATCACGGATAAAAACCATTTCGGGAAACTGTCCGGCTTTGATAGTCCTGATTTTTTTGAAACTCCCAATAAGCTGAACCTCCTCAAATTCATGCGGGTTCAGAATTTTGAAATAAGTCTTCCTGTTTTTATAACAACGGTAAACGGGAAAGTTTATATCTTCAATTTTCATGGCAGTTCCTTTTCTTAAACAGGTGGCCGATCACCTGCTCACACAACACAAAGATACACTCGAAAGTTGTTGCGTGGTATTGCCCAACAAAAGGGCTGCTCTTTTTCTAAAAAAACACCTGGCTTCAGTTTCGGGCAAAACCCTGTGGTTACCGAAAATAATGGGTGCCGAGGAGTTTTTTTCAGAACTCAGTGAACTCACCGTACTGGAAGAGATCGATCTGGTGTGCCGATTATACGAAAGTTACCGTGCCTGTTACGGTGAAAAAGCCGAGGCATTTGATTCCTTCTCCAAATGGGCGCAACTCATCCTTCAGGATTTTAATGAGATTGACCGCTATCTGGCCGATTCGCATCAGCTCTACGAAAACCTGCGTAACATCAAAGAAATTGAGAACTGGAGCCTGGGCGAGGAAGCGCTTACTGAACAACAGCAAGAGTATCTGGCGTTTATGGCCAGCATGGGCAAAATCTACTTGCATTTTAACGCACAATTGCTTGAAAACAATCAAGCCTACCAGGGCATGGTATACCGCAAAGCCATTCAAAAGTTTGAAACCGCCGAATTGCTTGCTGCTCACAGCAAATTTATTTTTTGCGGATTTAATGCCATGAATACCGCTGAAGAAAAGATCATTCATACCCTCTACCTCCGTGGAAAAGCGCAACTGCTTTGGGATACAGACGCCTATTACATGAACGACCCGGAGCAGGAAGCCGGTTTGTTTCTGCGCCGTTTGGTAAACCTCATGCCCGATGGGCGCAAATGCGATGCTGAAGAAAATTTCAGTACATCAAAATCCATCCATGTGGTTTCGGTTCCAAAACAAATGGGACAGGCTATGGTGGTAAAACAAAAAATTGAAAGCTTTCTGAAAGAAGGGGCTTCTCCTGATCAAATCGCGGTGGTACTCGCGAATGAAAAATTACTTTGGCCAGTACTTCAACAATTGCCTGAAGGTATTGAACAGGTAAACATCACCATGGAATACCCCATTCGTTTTACCCCAGCTTATAGTTTATTGGAAAGTTTGATACAACTGCAAGCCTCTTTCTCACGACGCGCGAAAGGAAAAAGCACAGTATATTATCAGGATTTTATACAGGTGGTAAAAGAGCCCTTATTTCTCACCTATCTTGAATCGAGATCAACTCCATTAGACCCTGAAAAAATACTCTATCAAATCCGCCAACGTAACATTAGTTTTTTAAGCACGGCTTTAGTAAAAGAATTTTTTGGAAGCGCTTACCCTCATGTAAAGGCCTTTTTTGAACCCTGTGTTGATTTCAGCGTTTACACCGGCAAATTAACTGAATTGCTTGAAGGGGCATCTGCCTTTTTGAGGGAACACAAAGCCCCGGCCACAGGCGCCCTAGAACTTGAATTTATTCAACTTATCCTCCATCAGTTCATCCGTTTGCAGGAGCTCTTGGTTGTTTATCCCCATTTCAATCAGTTGAACACCTACAAACAATTGTTTCATCAGGTAATAGGCACTTCAACGGCACCTTTTTCAGGAGAGCCTTTACGAGGCCTTCAAATCATGGGACTACTCGAAAGCCGAACCCTTGATTTTGAGTACCTGATTCTTGTAAATGTAAACGAAGGGGTGTTGCCTTCGGGGAAAACCTTGCACTCCTTTTTGCCCAACGATTTAAAAAGGGCCTTTGGTTTGCCTTTATATACCGAGAAGGACGCCATTTACGCCTACCACTTTTACCGTTTATTGCAACGCGCCAAAAAGGTGTGCATCACTTACGATAGTGAGACCGACACCTTTGGCAAGGGCGAAAAAAGCCGTTTTGTAACCCAATTGGAATTGGAGCTTCCTTTGTATTCCGAAGAAGTGATTTTGAAAGAGGAGATCGCGTCTTACACACAACTGCCTGAAGAAAAAGACTACAGCATTCGTATCAGCAAAAGTGACGAGGTGCTAACAAAACTGCTGGAAAAAGCCATCAGTAAGGAGGAGTACAAAGGCCTATCGCCTTCCTCACTCCTCGCTTTTAAAGCGTGTTCCCTACGTTTCTACTTCAGGTATTCAGCAGGACTGAAAGAGAGCGAGGAAGTTGAAGAAAGTGCCGAAAGCAATACCATGGGTTCTATCCTTCACCTTAGCCTCGAAACCTTGTACCGCGATTGCTGCGGAGAATCCTTAAGCAAAGCTACTCTCGCAGCGAAGAAAGACCTGGTGCCGGTCGTGGTGAGAAACAGTTTCATTTCCTTTTTCGACAACACAGAACCCAGTGGAAAAAGTTTGCTACAGGAAGAAGTGATCAAAGTGTATGTGAACAAACAGTTGAAACAGGACCTGAGCTCCATTGAGAAGTTGACCGCGGCAAAAAAACAAATGCGGCTGGTGCATCTCGAACACGAACTTAGCGCGAAACTGGTTTTGCCGGGAGGTATTGAGCCAGCAGAGGTTTTTATCAAAGGAACGGCCGACCGAATTGATTTCTACGGGGATGATTTGCGCGTGATTGATTACAAAAGTTCCGTTAAACCCACTGACAAATTTGAATTTGAATCATTTGAGGTTTTGTTCACCGACAGCAAACACAACAAACAACTGCAGTTGTTCATATACGCCTGGCTGGCATACAAAAATAAACTGGCAAAAGCTTCCCACATCAAACCCTGCATCATTGCGTTCAAAAACTACAGCGAAGAACCCGAATACCTTCTCCTAAAAAAAGCCCCTTTGGTTTTTTCAGACGCCTTTTTTGGGGAATTTGAAAATGCCCTTGGCGAATTTGTTGCTGGCATTTTTAACAGAACGGTGGACTTTCAACAAACCGAGGACCAAGACCTCTGCCTCTACTGTGCCTACAACAGCATTTGTAATCGGATCTAGTTATTCCCCCTCTTTTTCCGCAACCAACACCAGATTTTCCAATCCGGCGGTTAATTTTAAATGACCAAAACTCAAAACAGCCTTATCTGAAAACAATTCCTCCACTGTGCCAATTTCCTTGCCGTTCAACACACGCACCTTGCTGCCAATTTTTAAACTCAACTTGAGTTTCTCAACCTTTTTAATCGCCTGCTTTTCGCGTTGTCCCGATTTTTCAAAGGCTTCCATCTTTTTTGTCTCAGCGGTTAACCCATCAATAAATCGTTTTATGACCAGCTTCCTGTCTTCTTTATTTTTCCAATCCTCCAATAAACGCAGGTATTTTTGTCCATACAAAGCTTGCTGGCGGAGTTCGGCGCGCTGCTCCTTTTCTTTCTCTTGCTTTTCTTCCCAGGTCTGGTATAAGTTCAGGTACTTTTCCTTGGCAATCTTCATTAAAAACACTTCATGGTCTTTTTGTTGAAGGAGTTCTACCAATTTTGATTTTTGATCCTGAACTTCCGCCAGAAGGGTGTTGAGTTTAAGTTTATCTTTATTCAAACGGTTTTTTGCGCGGGTGATCAGGTATTTTGGAAAACCAATGCGTTCGGCCACTTCAAAGGTGTAGCTGCTGCCGGGTTTGCCCACACTCAAAATAAATTTTGGTTCCAGTTTTTCAAGGTCAAAGAGCATACATGCATTAAAAGACCCATTCAACTCTTCCGCCAATAGTTTCACATTCCCGAAATGCGACGTGATAATGGCCTTGGTTTGTGAGTTCACCAGACTTTCAAGTACGGCCTCGGCGATGGCGGAACCCAATTCAGGATCGGTACCGCTTCCAAACTCGTCCATCAGCACCAAACTGCTTTCGTTGGCGGCTTCCACAATGCCGGTCATAGAGATCAGCCGTGCGCTGTAGGTACTCAACTCGTTTTCTATACTTTGGGTATCGCCAATGTCCACAAGAATTTTTTCAAAGATGGGAAAGGAACTGCTCTCGTGCACCGGGATAAGCAATCCGCTTTGCAACATCGCCTGAAGAAGGCCAATGGTTTTTAAGGCAATGGTTTTTCCTCCGGCGTTGGGGCCACTGATCACCATCACCCGTTCCGTTTTGTCGAGATGGATGTTTAAGGGCACAGTTGTTTTATTCAGCCGTTTATTCTGCAGGTAAAGCAAAGGGTGGTAAGCATTCACCGTTTTCAATTCATACGCGGTATTGATCTGAGGCAAGGTAGCGTCAATGCTTTTTGCAAACAGGGCTTTCGCTTTTTGTACATCCATTTCAATGAGGAATTCATAAGCTGCACTCAAATCGGGGGCTGAAGGCCGGATGTAGTTGCAAAGTTCACGCAGGATGCGCCGGATCTCCCTGAGTTCATCAATCTCAAGTTCCCCAATCTCATTGTTGATTTCTATGATGGAACTGGGCTCAATAAAAATGGTTCTTCCGCTCTCACTTTTGCTGTGCACAAATCCACTCACCTGCGATTTGAACTCACTCATTACAGCCAGGGTTCGTCTTCCGTTAAAATACCCTTCCTCGTTATCGCGCAACACCTCCAACTTTCTAAACGTATTCACCGCATGGTAAAACCGTCTGTCGCTTTCCTTTCTTTTTTCACGGATCTGTTGCCTTAGGGCAAGCAGTTCCTCTGAAGCTGAATCCTTCACACCACCATCCTCGTCCAATATGCTGCTGATCTCATGTATCACCCGCTCATTCGTTTTCAGGTTTTTGGCCAAAACAAACAACGCCGGCATTTCCTCCTGTTTGCCTTTAAGGAACCGGATGAGGGAATCGGCCGCCACAGCCGTTTTCATGATGGCTAACAAGCGACTTTCTTCCAGCACTGAGCCATCGAGACCCAATACCCGAATGTCGTTTTCAATGTCGTTGTGTTCCACAGAGGGAAAATACAAACCCGAACTGAAGACGTTTTTTAACTCCAATCCCTGTTGCAGTAATGGTTGTAAGACCTTGTAGTCGTTTTGTGGTGATACCGCTTCGCACCGTTTTGCTGCAGCTTTACTGAAACAAAAGGTTTTAATTTGCTGCACTACCTGAGAGAACTGTAAAAGTTCCAGGCCTTTCATTTCAATCATGGTTAAGGGCGAATTACAAGTTACAAAAATCATAATAAAAAAACAATCCCCGCAAATTTTTGATACCCCCTGAAATGCCTTACTTTTGGAGTCCTCAGAATTGACTAGAAGATGAAAACTGAACTGATTCAGAAATTAGAAGAACTGCTCCTGAAGGATGCAGGTGAAGTGGCTACCGATGTGCGCGCTCTGC
>Ga0154020_10002476_pt1 | contig 22519 bp, 18 predicted proteins | sample Klosneuvirus_201_FD_109709 | JGI IMG/M metagenome (GOLD analysis project Ga0154020, IMG submission 109709) | Active sludge microbial communities from wastewater, Klosterneuburg, Austria - Klosneuvirus_20160825_MG | ecosystem: Engineered > WWTP > Aerobic digester > Activated sludge | place...
GAGAATCCGGGCGAGCAACGCGCGGGCTACCTCTGGGTGCGTGGCCAGTACAACTGGATGAACAACAAGTACGAGTGGGTCCCGGGTCACTGGGAGCGCGCACGTGCGAACAAGCGCTGGGAAGATGCGCGTTGGGAGCAGCGGAGCGGCGTTTGGATCCAAGTCGAAGGCGGCTGGCGCTAACGCGCTGCTGACCGATCGATCGTGGGGCCGTCGCGAGTGATCGCGGCGGCCTCGCTGCTTTCGGCGACTAGAAGTGGCGCTTGAACAACGGCAGTCGGATCTCGACGCCCCGCTCGCCGCGATACTCGGCGGGTGCCATCTCGACATCGGGAAGCTCGATATCGACGACGTGGCCCGCGATGCCGAACGATAGCTTCGCCGTGATGCGCGCGACGCCGTGCGTGAAGTGCACGTCGCTCGACAGGTGGAACACGAGGTAGCGATCCGTGGTCGTCGCGTCGATGCGCACGAACGCGCGGCGACGGCGACCATCGAAGGTGATCCCGAAACGTCCGTCGGACAACTCGCCGACGTGCTCGTTGACCGAGTTACCGAGCTCGGTGAACGCATCGGCGATCTCTTGCGAGATCGTGAGGCGCTGGTTGATCGGCGCTTGCGGCCAGAGGCGCTCGTAGAGCTCGCAGTAGTCGACGTCGCTCTTGTCCGACGTGTTCGCGACTGCGACGCCACTCGTCGCCCATGCGACCGCGCACACGAGTGCCCCGCGCCTCATGCGGTTATCCTCGCAAAGTGGCTCGCCGGTGTTCTGTGAGCGGGGTTACGTCCAGCGTGCTAAAGCACGCGCATGAGTCGCGCACTGTTGATCGTGACGTTGGTGACAACGTTTGGCATCGGCTGCAAGAAGGCGGAGCCGACGAAGGGCGAGGCGACGGGATCCTCGACGGAGACGAAGGCGCCGGAGCTGAAGGCGCCCGCAACGCCTACACCGGCACCGTCGGTTAGCAGTGATCCCTGGTCGAAGCCTGCGCCCGCGAAGGACCCGCTGCCCAGGCCGTTCTTGTGGTCGATCGAGAAGGACGGGAAGACAAGCTACCTCCTCGGAACGATCCATCAGGGAGTCGACGCCGAGTCGCGACTGCCGAAGATCGTGTTCGACAAGCTCGATGCATCTCCCGCGTTCGCGATGGAGACCGACCTGTCATCGGCATCGGATGCGATGAAGGAGATGATCCAGTGCGTGGGTTGCTCGCTGAAGAAAGAGCTGACGCCCGAGGAGTACAAGAAGCTGGAGGACGTGCTGGGCAAAGCGACGGTCGAGCAGGTCCAAGGGATGAAGCCGATGGTCGCGGCGACGATGGTCTCGCTCTCGTTCATGCCGCAGACCGCGCCGATGGATGGCGTGCTGCAGGGCCGCGCCCAGCGGCTGAGGAAGCAGATGATCTACCTCGAGAAGGCAGAAGACGCGGCGAAGGTGCTCGCGAAGTGGATGGATGTCCGCGCGCTCAAGCTGATGCTGGAAGACGTCGAGGGCGGCAAGAAGCAGATGGCCGACATGCTCGCGTCGTACATCGCCGGTGACGACAAGAAGCTCCTCGAGATCAACGACGAGGAGAAGGACAAGACGCTGAAGATCTACACGCAGGCCGAGTACGACCAGCAGCAGACCGACATGCTCTACAACCGCAACGCGGCGTGGCTGCCGGCGATCGAGACGATGCACGCGGCGGGTGGTGGATTCGTCGCCGTGGGTACCCTTCACCTCGTCGGACCGAAGAGCGTGCCGGACCTCCTGGAGAAGAAAGGCTACAAGATCACGCGGATCACGCCGTAGCGACGATCCTCGAGGCAGCCGGCAATGGCCGAAAATGAACCCTTGTTCAATTGTGCGAGACCTCGGTAATCTCCGACCGCCCAACAGGGGGGTGTTCGATGCGCGTAGTCCTCGTTGCTTCGCTGAGCTTGCTGTTCGCTTGCGGAAATGATGGAACCAACACCGGTGACGATCAGCCTGGTGTTGACGCCACGCTGAGCGGCGAAATGCTCTCGCTCACGTACCCGACGTTCACCGTCAATCCAGGCTCCGAATCCACGAAGTGCGTGTGGATGCGGCTCCCCAACACGGGCGAGGTCAAGGTTCACCAGCTGCACAACGTGCTGGGATCGAGCTCGCACCACCTCATCGTCTATCGCGACAACATGGACACGACCGAGCAGCTCACGCCGGTCGATTGCCAACCGTTCACGGGTGCGCTCAACACGACCGGCATGATCGCGCCGATCATGATCACGCAGCGCGCGGATGACGCGTTGTTCCTTCCCGAGGGCGTCGCGTACACGTTCGCGCCGAACCAGATGATCAAGCTCGAGATGCACTACCTGAACGCGACCGACGAGCCCGTCGAGGCGACTGCGCAGGTGAACTTCTACCTCGCGGATCCGTCGACGATTCACGACGAGGCCGACATCCTGTTCATCGGCTCGCCCGACATCACGATTCCCGCCGGTCAGCCGCTGCACCTCCAGCAGTTCTTCAAGGTCCCGAGCTACATCGATCTCTCGCAGTCGAAGATCTTCGCGATCACGGGTCACACCCATCACTTCGGTCTCGACATGCAGGTTCGGGTCGGGCCGTCGAAGACCGGTCCGTTCGAGTCGGTCTACAAGCCGAGCCCGTTCTCGTGGAGCGAGCCGATCACCACCGTGCACAAGCCCGAGTTCAACGTGCCAAGCGGTGGCGGCTTCGAGTTCGAGTGCTCGTACATGAACACGGGCACGCAAGAGGTCGGCTTCGGCGAGTCGGCGAATGACGAGATGTGCTTCTTCTGGGCGTACTACTACCCGTCGCAAGGCTCGAAGGTCTGCGTGCACACCGATCAGTACGGTGGCGCGAATGGGCTGAACGTGTGCTGCCCGGGCGATAGCCTGTGCGGCCTCGTCGAGCAGCAATTCTAGGCGTACCATTCGGGGTATGAGCCCCGTGCGAGCGTTGCTGCTAGCCACCCTCGCGGGTGCTTGCGCGACGACGCCGGTCCGCGGCGTGGTGTTCGCCGATCGCAACGGCGATGGCGTCCGCCAAGGCGACGAGCCCGGTGTCCCCGGTGCGGTCGTCGCGTTCGAGCGCTCGACGTTCGTCACCACGGGCAGTGACGGCGCGTATCACCTCGACGCGCCCGTCGACCAAGGCCGCCTGTGGGTTCGCATCCCGAGCGGATATCGGCCGCAGCCGTTGTCACGCCCGATCGCGAGCGAGCCGATCGATCTTCCGCTCTCACCGCTGTCCGACGACGAAGCGGCCACGCCGCTGACGTTCGTGGTCGCGAGCGATAGCCACGTGCCGAGCCCGGGCGGCAACGACGACTGGGACGGCGGCGATCTCGTCGACGCGGTGGATCAGGCGGTGAGCCTGGCCGAGCGCCCGCGGTTCTTCACGATCGTCGGCGACATGACGACCGGCAATCAGAGCTACGAGTTCGACACGCTGCAAGCAGCGGTCGATGCGTCGGGCATGCCGTGGATCCCCGTCGCCGGCAACCACGACTGGTACGACGGTGGTGCGAACTATCGGCGCTACTACGGGGTCGACAACTACAGCTTCGATATCGACAACGTTCACTTCATCGTCTGGGACACGAACCTGGGCGTCGACGATCAGATCGCATTTCTCACGGCGGATCTCGCGCACGTCGCGGGCAGCATGATCGTGGTCGCCATGGCACATCACTCGCCGCTCGACGAGGTCGCCGATGCGATGGACGAGCTCGGCGTGGACTACATGTTCACGGGCCACTGGCACGCGAACCGGCGCATCCAGCGCGGAGACATCGTCGAGCTGAGCACGCAGACGTTCGTGATGGGATCGATCGATCAGACCGCGCCGGGCTATCGCGTCGTCACGTTCTCGAGCGATGGCGCGATGCACGTCGAGCACCACGAGAAGCTCGTGCGCGGTCAACTCGACTTCGTCTCGCCGCATCCCGGCACGTGCGTCGCCGGCGATGGGTTCGAGGTGATCGCCGCCGCCGCGCTCGATGCATCGACACCCGACGTCAACGTGCGCGTCGATTGCGGCCCCGAGCAGACGCTATCGGCGAGCGGTGGGTGGAGCTTTCGCGGCGACGTCGGCGCGCTGTCGCCGGGAACGCACTCGCTGACGCTGACGGCGATCTCGGCCGGTGGGCGACGCGAGGAGAAGCAGGTCGCGATCGAGGTGTGCGCGCCGACCAGCGCGATGCCGGCGTTCAGCGATTGGCCGCAGCTCGGTGGCTCGCCGGAGCATCACAACGCGCAGCCAGCACCGACTTCGCCGCCGCTCGTCGCGCGGTGGACCAGCAACGTCGGAGGCACGATCTCGCTCGGCACGCCGATCGTCGTCGGTAACCTCGCGATCGTCGTGATCACCGACAACGCCGCCGGCGATCAAGGAGGCCTCGTCGCGCTCGATCTCGCGACGGGCACCGAGAAGTGGCGCTATCGCACGCCCTACCCCGCCGTCGGCGCCGCCGCGGCCTCCGGTGACACGGTCGTCGTCGCGACGAAGAGCGGCGAGGTCCACGCGGTCGCGCTCGCCGACGGTGCGCCGCGCTGGACGCACGACGCCGCGGCAGGCGTGAGCTCGTTCGCTGGATCGCTGTGGGCGCCACCGACGATCGCCGACGGCCTCGTGTACATCGCATTGCAGGGCAACTTCACCGCGCTCGATCTCGCGACCGGCAGCCCCGTGTGGGCGCGCGATCCGGCGGACCCCGAGTTCAACTGGCTCGGTTCGCTCGCGGCAGTCGCGGTGTCGGAGGGCAGCGCGATCGCGGCGTTCAATCGCACGCTCGGTGTCGCGAGTGCGAGCGCGACGACGGGTGCACCGCTGTGGTCGATGAAGGACGGGCGCGCGGTCGCGGTCAACGCGTCGCCACTCGTCGACAACGGCATCGTCTACGTGATCAACGCGGCCGGCACGGTCAGCGCCGCGACGCTGTCGACCGGCAGCGTGCTCTGGACCCGCACGATCACGCCCGGCGCTACGGAGTGGCACTACTCGGTGACCACGACGCCTGCACTCGCCGGCGGGCGATTGTTCGTCGCGACGCAATGGGATGACCTCGTCGCGCTCGATGCGGCGACGGGCGTCGAGCTGTGGCGGGTGCCCGCACCCGATGGCGTGCTCAACTTCACGCACTATCGCGACGCGCAAGCGGCGTGGCCCGCGTCCCCCGTCGTGACCGGCGACATCGTGTGGATCGGCGGACTCGACGGCCGCTTGATCGCGTTCGCCGCGGACGATGGCCGCGAGCTGTGGTCCACGCAGCTCGGCGCGCCGATCACGAGCGCCGTCGCACCGACGGGAGATGCGCTCGTCGTCGCGTCGTACGACGGCACCGTGCGCCTGATGACACCGGGCACACCTGCAGCGCCGGCCGCGGTCGACGCCTGTCCGCCACTCGTTCCGTCACCACCTGCTGCCACGCCGAGCGGCTGCGCGATCGGAGCGCCCAGCTCCGTGCTCGTGCTACTCGCGGTCTCGCTATCGCTCGGGCTTCGCCGCCGCCGACGCACGGCTCGCTAGAAACTTCGTCACCGCCGCGAGCACCGCCGGCGGAATCTCGTGACCGCCGAGGAACGAGTGGAACTCGACGTTCGCACCCGCTGCGATCAGTCGATCGCGCAGCACTTCGGCGATCGCGTAGGGCAGCAACATGTCGTGGCGACCGTGCGACTGGATCACCGGAACGCCCGCGAGCTTGCCGAACAGCGGCTTCCACACCGACTCCGCCGTCAACGTGCCCGACATCAGCACGAGGCCCGCGAGCGGCGCCTCGCGATGCAACGCCGTGTCGACCGACAACATCGCGCCCTGCGAGAATCCACCGAGGACGAGCTGGTCGTTCGCGATCGAGTAGCGCGCCTGGAGTTGATCCAAGAACCGCCCCATCTGGACGCGCGCGTTGTCGAGGCCCTCGGGCACCTCGGCGATCCACGTCCGCATATTTCCCGAGCCGAGCGATGCCTCGAGCCGCGCGAGATCGAGCAGCCACCACGCGCGCGAGTCACCGTACAAGCCACCGAGCTCGAGGGGCGCCGCCGGGAACACGAACCGCGTGCGCGGTGCGTGCAGGTACGGCGCGAGCCCGACGAGGTCATCGCCCGGCGCGCCGAAGCCATGCAGCAAGACCACCGTCGACGAGATGTCGCCGCTCGGTGGCTCGACGATGCGGGTGGTGAGGCCGGCGATCTCGAGGCGCGATGATTTCATCCCGCCGACACTACTCGATCGCGTTCGTCAGGTGCCCGCTGGACCACCCGAGCCGCGATCCGCGATCGGACGGTCGTGCGTATCCGACGAGTGCGGTGGACGATCGTTGTCCGCGTCGTCGCTCATGTCGAGCTCGAGCTCGGGCTCCGTGCCGCCCTCGACCGAATCCGTGGCCAACGATTCGAGCCAGTTCTGGCCATCCTCCATCGCCGCGTCGTCATCCAGGTGCGTCTTGTCCTCGGCGCGAGGCGTGTGCAGGCCATAGAGATCGCCGACGTCGTGCAGCGACGCATCCATCGCATCGAGCGTCATCGGATCCGTCGGAATCTCGACCTCGTCGCTCGTGTCGCTCGTGTCGGTCTCCGAATACAGCTCCTGTACGGGATCGCGCGGATCCGGGGGCGGGACCGTGCCCATCGCCCGACGCGCTCGGTGCGCCGTGCCCTGACGCACGCTGTGCACTACGTAGGCGCCCGCGGCGCTCACGAGGAGGACCTTCGGAATTGTCATGAGTCTCATGCTCGACAGGAGCAGCACGTCGCGTGCCTGCTAGTAGCCATCGACGTCGCGTGATGGACCCACGCCCTCGCAACCGCGCGCGCACCGGCGTACTGTGGAGGTGATGCGACGTCGCGAGTGGCTTCGTCTCGTCGGCGTCGGCGCCGCGAGTCTCGCGACGAGCTGCGGCGACAACCTGCCTCCCTCGCCGTCGACGGTGGCGGCCGCGATCCTCGAGCCATCGCAGGATGGCTTCCTCGTCGCGATCTACGACGCCCACGCGACCAGTATCGCGATCGAAGTGCGCGACGAGGCGGGCGAGCTCGTCGCCGCAGACATCGTCGAGCTCTCGCCGACCGGTGTCGCGGCGATCGATGGCCTCGCGCCCGGTAGCGCCTACGACGTGTTCCTGCTGCAGCTCGCTCACGCACCGCTCGGCCCGTTCCGCGTCCGCACGGCACCGCGTGATGACGATCCGCGCATCGTTCGCATCGCCGTTTCCGCGGACTACGATCCGCATCCCGACTTCGAGAGCGCGCTCGTCGATCACGTACTGGCCGCGGATCCGGATCTGTTCGTTTCGCTCGGCGACTTTCCGTACTGCGACAACGGGCCCGACGTCGTGCAAGACGTGGCCGGATATCGGTTGCGCCACGTCCAAGCGCGCTCTTCGAACGCACTACAGACGCTGCACGCCGGCGTCGGCGTCCGATCGATCTACGACGACCACGAGTTCCGCAACGATTGGAACCCCGATTTCGTCGCGCGCGAAGGCTCGCGCTATGCGGCCGCGATGCAGGTGTGGGACGAGTTCTTCCCGCTCCGCGATCCGATCGCCGACGTTCGCTATCGCAGCTGGCGCTACGGCGCGAACGTCGAGTGCTTTCTCCTCGATTGCCGCCGGTTTCGCAGCGCCGCCTCCGAGCCGGACTCGCCGCTCAAGACGATGCTCGGCGCCACGCAGCGACAATGGCTGCAGGACGGCGTCCGCGCGAGCACCGCGACGTTCAAGCTGATCTTCACGAGCGTGCCGCTCGACTACGGCGTGGGCTTCGATCACTGGAAGGGCTACGCGGTGGAGCGCGAAGCTCTCCTCGACGCGCTCGTCGGCATCTCGGGCGTGCTGTTCGTGTCGGCGGACCAGCACTACTTTGCGGCGTACCGCCACTCGCACGGCGTGCGCGAATTCCAGGTCGGTCCGCTCGCGCGCGGCATCGGCCCGTTCGGAGACGAGCTGCCGGGCGTGATGTTCCGAGCGGGCCGGTTCAACGCTGGGTTGTTCGAGATCGAAGGCACCACGCTGCGCGTCGTCGGGCTCGGTGCTGATGGCGAGCGGTTCTTCGAAGAGACGTTCACGCCCGACGATCTGCGTCCGGCGTAGCACCGCCACGACGCCGCGTGAGAGTTACCGCCACGACGCCGCCGAGAGGTACCGCCACGACGCCATCGAGAGTTACCGCCACGACGCCACGACACCAAGCTGAGACCTTTTTTCGCTTCGCGAAGAAAGATCACATCGCGTCGATCTTGAGGCGTGCACGAACAAGCCCCACTCGGGATCGCGTTCGATCGAATTTGGACGCGTGCGCGAAGAAGCCGTGATCGCGTCCGATCGAATTTGGCGGCGTGCGCGAACGAGCCCACTCGTGATCGCGTCCGATCGACTACGGCGGCGCGCGAACAAGCCCCACTCGGGATCGCGCCCGATCGAATTTGGCGGCGTGCGCGAACAAGACCCACTCGGGATCGCGTTCGATCGAATTTGGCGGCGTGCGCGAACAAGACCCACTCGGGATCGCGTTCGATCGAATTTGGACGCGTGCGCGAAGAAGCCGTGATCGCTCATCGAGTTCGGCAGCGTGCGCGAAGAAGACCCACTCGTGTTCGCGGTCGATCGAGTTCGCCACGTGCGCGAAGCAGCCCTGATCGCTCATCGAGTTCGGCAGCGTGCGCGAAGAAGACACTCGTGATCGCATCCGATCGAGTTCGGCGCGTGCGCGATGAAGACCCACTCGTGATCGCGTTCGATCGAGTTCGGCGGCGTGCGCGATCGAAGGACGATCGCATGCGGATCTACCAGTCCTTGGCGCCATGGCGTCATGGCGGTAACCGCTGAGTGGCGTCTTTGCGGTAACCGCTGAGTGGCGTCTTTGCGGTAACCGCTGAGTGGCGGCTTTGCGGTAGCGGATGGCGTCATCGCGGTAACGCCGGACGGCGTCATCGCGGTAGCGCCGGACGGCGTCATCGCGGTAACGGAAGGCGTCTCGATAGCGGATGGCGTCATGGCGGTAACGCCGGACGGCGTCATCGCGGTAGCTCGCGGCGAGCGCGGCGTCATCGTGCAACCCACGACGGCCGTGGTGGCGGTACGATGGCGTATGGGCGTCCAAGGCGCGCGGTCGTATCTCGCGGCATTCGCGAGCCTGCACGCGCTCTCCGATGCCGACGAGCGGCGGCGGGTGGCGCGGCAAGGACTCGCGGCGCTCGCGCAGATCGCGGAGCGCGAGCCCGCACCGCTCGAAGGCATCGCGCCCGAGGCGTTGCTCCTCAGTGTACGCGCGGCGCTCGGTGATGGCGTGCTCGCCGAGCTCGAATGGATGTCGCCCGCGGCGAGCGCGATCGCGATGTTCGAGCTCGCACAAGCGCTGCCCGCGGGCCCCGAGCGCAGAGAGCTCGGGCGGCGCGTGCTGTTGCGGTTGCGCGATGCGGATCGCGAGAGCTTCGTGCGGTTGCTCGTGGCGCTCGCGCGGTCGGCACCGAAGCTCGTCGCGAGCGATAGCTTGCGCGCGCGTACCGAGGTCGTGCTGTCGGCTCCGCTGACTGGGGCGGCCGGGGCGATCGGCGAGCTCGCGCTCGGGTTATGCGCGCAGCCCGTGTTGGCGGCGAGCTGGATCGAGGAGCCGGCGATGGGCTCGCTGCCGGCGCGTCGACTCGCGGCACGGATCCTGGCGCACGGGGCGCGCGAGGCGCTCCGGCGTCACGACGCGGGCGATCGCGGTGGCGTCGCGGTGATGGTGCGTCCCGGGATCCGAGCGGCGATCGAGCGGTTGCTGGGCGATCGCGAGGCGCTCGTGTGGAGGTTCGCATCGATCGCGCGCGGGCTGTTGGCGCACGTCGATCTCGATCTCGCGGCGGCGATCGATCGCGAGCTGAGGCCGAGCGCGTCGTCGACGGAGCTGCGGCGCGGGGCGGCATCCGCGGCGGCGGCGCTCGAGCGCGGCGGATCGGCGACACGATGGACGCCCGTGATCGTCGAGCGCGCGGCGAAGGACCCCGGCGTCGCGCGGGGTGCGATCTTGGGGCTCGCGGGACTCGCGGTGAAGGAGCCGGCGGTGGCGGATCAGCTCGCGCACGAGCTGATCCAGCGCGCGCCGCTCGACGGTGCGGAGGCGCTCGCGGAGCTGCGCCGCGAGGAAGGCAGTCCATTGTTGCCGAGCGCAGCGAGCTTCGCGCTCGGATGGGCGCGCGAGCAGGCGCGTGCGGCGGCGAACGACGACGGGCGGTGGGCGCTGTTGCACGCGCTCGAGCTCGAGCTCGGAGATGGCGTGCGCTCCGACGACGGCGGCGGACTGCGCGAGCCGCTCGCGAATGCTCGCGCGGCGTTGGATGCCGGCGACGTACCGCGCGCACTGCGAGAAGCGCGCGTCGCGATCGAGGAGGTCGCCGCAGCGGCCGATTGGCTCGAGCGCGCCACCGACGACGATCCGATCGATCGCCGGCATTCGATGCGGCTCCTGCGCGAGATCGATCGCGAGCTGCTCGCCGACAACGCGCTCGCGGCGGTGATCGCACTGGCACCCGACAACGATCCGGCGCGCGAGCAGTACGCGCGAGCGCTCGGCGCGATCGAGGCTGCGTTGCTCGCTCGCGAAGCGCGGCCCGAGGGCGGCCCTGTCGCCCACGGTGGTCTGCGCATCGCGCGACTGCGCGCCGTGGTCCGCCTGCTCGACGGCGTGCGCAAGACGGGCGAGGCCGACCTCGCGCCGCGCTTGGCAGCGGTGCGTACGCTGATGGCGCGAGCGGCCGCGGATCACTCGCCGCTGCGGCGCGCGGTGTGGGCCGCGCTCACGCGTGCGGGCGACGCGCTGCTTCGCGATGATCACGCAGAGATCACGGATCTGCTGCTCGCGTGGACGATCGCGTTTCCCGACGACGATTTCGCGATCGTGCGAGAAGCATCGATGATTCCCGAGGTCACGCGCGCGTTCGAGGCGTACGCCAGACTGCAGGCAGCCACGTGGGCCGCTGCGGATCCCGACGACATCGATGCGTTGCGTAGCGTCGTCGAGCGATTGGCAGAGCTCGCGGACGCGCTGCCTCCCGAGCAATCGCCGCGCGTCGAATCGGTGCGGCTCTCGCTCGCGCGTACGGGCAACTTGTCGGCGCGGATCACCGCAGCGCCGAGTCGCGCGACCATTCCGGACGGCTCGGTCGAAGCGCTCGCCGTCGAGCTCGCGGCCCTCGCCCGCCGCGTGTTCGGGGCGCAGCAGCGACTCGGCATCGAGGCGACCGATCGCGAAGCCGAGCTCGACGCCGCGCTGCGCACGGTCGGCGGCGCGCTGCGAAGAGAAGCCGGCATCGATCCATCCCCCGAGGAGCCCGTCGAGATTCACGACACACCGCACGTCGACGAGCCCGCGATCGGACGCGCAGAAACGCGGGAACGCATTCGCGCTCGCCGCGAGAGCATCCGCGCGGCCGATCGGGCGCGCACCGGAAGTCACCCGCCACTCACCCTGCCGCACGATCGCACGCAACCGATCACGCCGTACGATCGCGATGCTACGCAGCCGCTGCCGCGCGGTCATCGCGAGAGCCAGATTCGCGAGCTCTTTCGCGAGGCGATTCCGCTCGACGAGGCCATCGCGATCGCGATCGACACGATGCGCGGCGCACTTCCGCCCGCTCTCGCAGCCGCGATCGAACACGTGCTGCTGTCGATCGCACGGCGTCCGCGCGTCGACGAGGCGAAGGTGACCGCACCGGCTCCCGATGCAATGTTGCCGGGCTGGGTACCGCTGTCGCGCTTGCTCGGCGGGTTTCATGTCGTGCGCCCGATCGGCCGCGGTGCGGGTGGCTCGGTCCTCCTCGCGTGTCGTGCGGAGGAGCGCGCACACCCCGACAAGGAGCTCGTCGCGCTGAAGACGCCGGACTATTCGGGCGGCGCCGCGCGTAATCTGTCGGAGGCAGAGTTCGAGGCGATGTTCCGCGATGAAGCCGGCGCTCTGCTCGCCGTGCCGGCACATCGCAACCTCGCCGGATTCGTGACGTTCGATGCGACCGCGAAGCCCAAGCCGATCCTCGTCATGGAGTACGTGCGCGGCACGAACCTCGAGAGAACCCTCGAGCAGAACGGACTCGACGTCGCACGCGCGTTCGCGATCATCGACGACCTCCTCGCCGGTATCGTCGCGATGCACGAGGTGTCGGTCGCGCACCTCGATGTCAAACCTGCGAACGTCGTGCTGCGTGAGAGTAACGGCGTCGCCGTCCTCGTCGATTTCGGCCTCGCTGGACGCCGGCTGCGCGCGGGCTGCGGAAGCGTCCACTACGGCGCACGCGAGGTGTGGGCGGACGGCGCCACGGATCCGCCGTTCGGCGCGGATGTCTACGCCGCCGCGTGCGTCGCGTTCGAGGTCCTCACGAACTCGGTGCTGGTCCGCGGCGACTCGCTGAACGATGTCATCGCGAACCACTTCTCGAAGCAGCCTGCGGCCGACGTTCTCGCGACGCTCGAGAGAACGCCGCGCCTCGGGCCGCTCTCGGAGCTGTTGCGCGCATCGCTATCGCGCGACTCGAAGCGGCGTCCGACAGCAGCGCGGCTTCGCGCAGGCTTCTCCGCGATCGCGCCCGATCTACGGTCGCTGACCTGGCCGATCGACGTGTGAGCGACGCGTGAGCGACGTGAGCGACGTCTGATCGACGCGTGAGCTAGCGTGCTACCGTCGGCTATGCGCTGGTTCGCCCCCGTCGTGATCGTGGCCCTCGTGGCTGCGGGAGCGTCGCGGCCCGCGGATGCAGCTCGCTCGCAGCGCGCGGCGACCAGCGCCTCCTCGACCACCGCACGCCCCGCGGTCACCGCACGCGACGCGACCGGCTCGGTGAAGCTCACGCCTCGCCGCGGTGTCGTAGGTCGCGGCTCGGTTTCGGACCGCCGTACGGACGGCGATGAAGTCTTCGTCGCCCCGCGCATCGTCGCGCTCGTCGCGATCCCCACACTCTCGCTGCTTGTTCCTACCGCCACCGTCGTTCCTCGTACCGCCTCCCCTCGGATCGACGAGGTCGCACGCGGTCCGCCGTCTCTGGTCGTGCTGTCAACGTCACCACTCTGAACGCACGTCTCACACTCCAGGGAGGCCTCGTGGCCAATCCGTTCGCACTCGCTGCTGCGCTCCATCGCACCATGGTCATTGTCTGTCCGCATTGCGGACTCAAGAAGGTCGTCGAGAAACGAGCGGCACATCACCGCGTCTGTACGCGGTGCAAGAAGCACTTCCCCGACCCACTCACCGCGAAGGCACGCAAGAAGAAGTGACTGGGTCGCGCGTTCTCCTCGAGCTGGTCGTGGTGCTCGGCACCGCCGCGGTCGTCACCATGGTGTTCCAAGCGCTGCGCTTGCCCGTGGTGCTCGGCTACGTGCTCGCCGGTCTATTGATCGGCCCGCACTTGCCGGTGCCGCTCGTCGCGAACCCGCATCTCGTCCACGTGTTGTCCGAGCTCGGCGTGATCTTGCTGATGTTCTCGGTCGGCCTCGAGCTCCGCATCTCCACCCTCGCGCGCGTCGGCGTCCCCGCGGCGCTGACCGCGGTGTTCGAGGTCGCGCTCGTCATCGGCCTCGGCATGCTCGTCGCCAAAGCGGTCGGCCTCGCGCCGCTCGAAGCGCTGTTCGCGGGCGCCTGTGTCGGCATCTCGTCGACGATGCTCGTCGCGAAGGCTTTCGAGGAGCACGGCTGGAAGGGTGGCTTCACCGACATCGTGTTCGCGGTGCTGGTGTTCGAGGATCTGATCGCGATCCTCCTGCTCGCGGTGCTCACGGGCGTCGCGAGCGGTAGCGGCCTCGATGCCGAAGGTCTCGTGCGGCTCGTCGCTCGGCTCGGCGGATTCCTCGCGGCATTGCTCGTCGGTGGGCTGATCGTGATCCCGCGCGTCGTGCGCTGGGTCGCGGCGAGGTATCGCAAGGAGACGCTGCTCGTCCTCGCGCTGAGCATCTGCTTCGGCGCTTCCGTGCTCGCCGATCACTTCGGGTACTCCGTCGCCCTCGGCGCGTTCATCGCGGGCATCCTGATCGCCGAATCGGGCCACGGCGAAGAGGTGTTTCATCTCGTGCAGCCATTTCGCGACGTGTTCGCGATGGTGTTCTTCGTCTCCGTCGGGATGACGATCGAACCTGCACAGCTCGCTGCGAACTGGTACGTGATCCTGCTGTTCTCGGTCGTCGTGATGATCGGCAAGCCCATCGGTGTCGCGCTCGGCGTGTTCCTCGGCGGGCATGGCCTCCAGCCCGCCGTGCGCGCCGGCGTGTCGCTCTCGCAGATCGGCGAGTTGTCGTTCGTCATCGCCGGGATCGGTGTGACGAGCGGTGTCGCGAGCCCCGCGCTGCTCGCGATCGCCGTCGGCGTGTGCTGCGTGACGACGCTGACCTCCGGCGTTCTCATCGCGAAGTCGCAAGCGATCGCGAAGTGGGTCGCGCGCCGCCTACCGAAGCGCCTCGCGATGTTCGAGAGCTTCTACGAAGCGTGGCTCGGTCGCCTTCGCCAACGCCAGGCCTCGCCGTGGCGCAAGCTGCGCTCGCCGATCACCGTGCTCGTCCTCGACACGGGCGTGATCATCGCGATCGTCATCGGCGCCGCGACCTCCACGCCATACATCTCCGAGTACATCGCGAAGTACATCGGCCTCGAGGGAATGCCCGCGCGCATCATCATTGCCGCCGGCTCTGCCGTCATCGCCACGCCGTTCGTCATCGGTCTCGTGCGCCGCGTCGTCGTCATCTCGCGCATCCTCGCGCTCGAGGTCATTCCGGCCAACGACACGCACGACATCGGTCTCGCACCGCGGCGCGCGCTGATCATCACGTTCGAGATCGGCATCGGCCTCGCGGTCGCGCTACCCGTCGTCGCCGTGACGCAGCCGTTCGTGCCTGGCGGTTGGGTCGTGGTCATCGTCGGGCTCCTCGGTCTCGTCGCCGTCGCGCGCCGATCGCTGCGCGACTTCGACGGTCACGTGCGCGCCGGTAGCGAGATGCTCCTCGAGCTCCTCTCGCACCCGCCATCACAAGCCACCGTAGAGCTCGCACAGGTGGAGTCCGTGCTACCCGGCTTCGGTGGTGTCGTGTCGATCGCGATCGGCGCTGCGTCGCCCGCCGTCGGTCGCACACTCGCCGAGCTCGATCTGCGCGCGCGCACGGGTGCGACGGTCCTCGCGATCGCGCGCGGTGGCGCAGGCATGGCTACACCGTCACCGACGGAGCCTTTAGCAGCGGGCGATACACTCGCGATGGCCGGTTCTGACGACGCGATCGCACAGGCGCGAAACCTGTTCGACGCTACCTGAACGCGGGTATCGTCGCTGCATGGCAAAACGAGAGGAAACGGGTGAGGTCCTCAGCAAGCCAGCGCCGCCCCAGCGACGCTTTCCGTGGCGGCTCTGGCTGTTCGCGATCGTCATGACCGCGGGCGCCGGTGCGGGTGGCTACTTCACGTGGCAATACCGCCAGCAAGCCGCGCAGGCGATCGACGATCGCGCCGACTGCGCGGTCAACCTCGGCAAGCTCCGCAGCGAGATGACCAACACGCAGAAGACGTCCGAGACCGCGTCGAAGGATCTCGCGAACTGTACGGCCTCGGTCGCGGCGCAGGAGCAAAAGGCCAAGGCGGTCGAGACGCAGCTGCGCGACGCCGCGGCGAAGATGAACGCGACGATGGAAGAGCTCGCCACGCTGCGCACGCAGCGCGCGGATGCCGAGAAGCGCATCGCGGCGATGGAGGACATCCAGAAGCAGTTCGCGAAGATGATCGATGCCGGTCAGCTCAAGGTCGCCGCGCGCAACGGCAACCTCGTCATCTCGCTGCCCGCCGAAGTGCTGTTCCCGTCGGGCAGCGCCGACGTCTCCGAGAAGGGACAGATCGCGATCATCGAGATCGGCGTGACCCTCAAGAAGCTCGCGGACCGCCGCTTCCTCGTCCTCGGCCACACCGACGATCAGCCGCTCAAGAACAGCGTGTTCAAGGACAACTGGGAGCTGTCCACCGCGCGTGCGCTCAACGTCACGCGCACGCTGGTCAAGGCGGGAATGGATGCGAAGAACCTGATCCCCGCGGGTGCCGGCGAGCACGATCCGCTCGGCAAGGATCGCGCGAAGAACCGCCGCATCGAGATCGCGCTGCTCCCCGCGCTGAGCGAGTTGCCGCCGTTGCCGAGCTCGCTCGACGGCGCCGCGGCCGCACCGACACCGAAGCCTTAGTTCGCGGTCAGCGCGCCGACGAGCGGTAGCAGCTGATCCTCGGGGATCGATCCCGAGACCGCGAGGTCCGCACCCGTCGTCGTGATGGCGACCTTGTTCAGCATCTCCATCACGATCGCATCGAGCCGTCCGCTCGCGAGCAGGGCGATGATCTGATCGTTCGCGAGCTTCGCGACGGTCTTCGCTTCCGTGGCCGACGAGAACGTCATCGCGAGCGTGAGCGCGAGCGTCTTGTTGGCGAGGTCGAGGCCGCCGTTGCCCTGCAGCATCTTCTTGCCCTGCACCGCGCGCGACTTCGTGCTCGCGGCCCACAGGGTCGACGTCGTCTTCGTCTTCGCGACGAGCTTGCCGAGCGGCGACTTCGCGAGCGCGCCGTTGCCGCTCGTGAACGTCTTCAGCATCGCTTTGTCGCCCGGCTTCGCGGCGATCGCGATCACGTCGGGCGCGACCCACGCGACGAACAGCTTCTTGTCGCCCAGGACGAGCTCGCTGATCGCGCCGTGCTTGACCACGAGCGAGCTTGCTTCGGCGGTCGTCTTCTTCGCGAGCTGATTCGCGCACGTGGCGAGCGCCGCCTCGTCCACGCCGTCGAGCGACAGATAGTACGCGCCGGCGTCCGCGGTCGCGCCCTCGACGACGACGAGCCCGTCGATCGCTTTGGCCGGATCGATCTTGCAGGTCGTCTTGATGCGCTCGAGCACCTGCGTGGCTCCGAGCGTGGACATCAGCGCGCCCGCGAACGGCGCCAACGACGACGCCATGACGGCATCGATGTTCGCCCCCACCACGAGCGTGGCCGACGCGGGCACGTTCGCCTGGGCTGCCACCCATGCGCGCTCGTGTGCGGCGTGCGCCTGCGTAGACGCGACGAGGAGGGTCGCGACGACGAGCGAACGCGCGGGCATCATCCTGCTTGGACGATCACGGGCAGCCGTGCGTTGCCTTGACCGACACCGAATCGAACAGGAAGCTCGTCGCGTCGATGAAGTCGTTGTGCGATTCCATCTGGAACCGCAGCGTCTGTCCCGACAGCGGCGTGACGATCGTCTGCGCGAACGGCGTCCACATACTGAACGACGCGGCGTCCGAGTTCGTCTTCGACACGATGATGATCGGTGGCGTGCTCGGCGCGTTCGGGAACAGGAATCCGAGGAGGCCCGCGTCCGAGTTCGGGAACGTGTCGCTCGTTCCGATCGCCATGTATCCCGTCACCACGATCTGCGACGTCAACGGCGGGATCACGATGTTCTGATAGACGTAGTCCGGTGCGTCGTCGAGGAGCGCCTCGTATCCACCGAGCCACGTGTACTTCGTCGGCGTCTGCGCCGCGAAGCCGAGGTTCGCGGCCGTATCGATCAACGGGATGGTCGAGTCGTAGCGAATCTCGGTCCACGGCGTGATCGCGGCGTTGTCGAAGTTCGGATTGCCGAGCAGCTCGGTCACCATCGGCACGCACGCGTCGGGCGCGAGCGGTGGCGCATCGATCGGTGGCGCGGCGTCGACGTTCGGTGCGGCGTCGACGTTCGGTGCGGCATCGAGCTGCGACGCATCGAGCTGTCCGGGCGCGTCGATCGAGCCACCGTTGCTATCGATGGGTGCGTTCGAGCTGGTGCCCGAGGCGCAGCCAGAGAGAACAACGAGGGTCAACCACCGCCTCATTCGCCCATACTGTGTGGGTGGGCGTCCCAGATCAACGAAGATCTGGGACGTACCCACGGGCTTTGTAGCCCTGCCCACATCTCATACCGAGGCGCCGGCGATCGCGCGTCGAGCCGCCGCGGCGGCCGGCCGCCAACCACCTCGAAGCACACGTAGCCAGAACAGCGAGGCGCCGACGAAGATCTCGATCGCCAGGCCGATCCAGCCGCCGACCGCCCCCATCTCCCAGTGAACACCGAGGAGGTAGGCGAGCGGAGGTGTGGTCAACCACGACGTGATGATCCCGACGATGGCCGCGTACCGAACATCACTCGCGCCGCGCAACACGCCGCGCGCGATCACGTTCGCCGCGTCCGCGACGAGGAACGCGATGCCGACATGGATCAACATCGTTCCTCTCGCCGCGAGCGCCGCATCACCGGACGCCATCGCGCGCACGACCGTGCCACCGAAGATGGAGAACACGACCACGCACACGCCGGAGTACGCGACGCCGATCAGCAGGGCGCGCTTCGCGACCCGAGGGATGAGCGCGTCTTTGCCCGCACCGACCGCCTGCCCCACGAGCACCGCCGCCGCTTCCGCCAGCGCGTGCGCCGGCAGGAACGACACGTTGATCAGATGGAGCACCATCTGATGTGCAGCACCATCGATCGCGGACATCCGCGCGACCATCACCGTGAGGATCAAGAACACGCCGACCTCCATCAAGAACTGGAGTCCGTTCGGCACGCCTTGCGCCCACACGTCACGCACCGCTCGCGCGCGCCACGTCACGCGGCGAAGCTGCGCACGCAGCGGCCACATGAGGACGAGCATCTCGGTGACGGTGCCGAGGATCGTCGCGATCGCCGCGCCTTCGACGCCTCGATGCAGCATGACGATCAGCACGATGTCCGCGACGATGTTCACCGCGTTACCAGCCAGCGACGCGCGCATCGGTCCGCGGGTATCGCCCTCGCCGTACCTCGCCTCGCGAACTGCCGCATACACGAGCACGAGCGGCGCGCCGAGCGATCGGATCACGAGGTACTCGGCGGCGAAGTGACCCGCGCGCGGGCTCGCCGAGAACTGCACGAGCAGCGGCGCGAGCAAGTGACCGACGAGCGCGGCGAGCAGACCGAACGCGAGCGCGAGTCCGATCGCGCCACCGAGCAGCTCGGGGATCAGCTCGCGACGGTTCGCACCGACCGCTTGCGACACGAGCGTCTTGGCACCGCGCAAGAGGCCGATGCCGAAGCAGAGTAGCGCGAAGCCGACGACCGCACCGAGCCCGACACCGGCGAGCTCGTCAGAACCGACGGATGCCACGAACGCCGTCGAGGCGAGCGTCATCGTGGAGTAGGAGATCATGGAGACCGTGATCGGCCAGGCGAGCTTCAGGAGCTCGCGCCCTGGACGTTCGGACCACGGTAAGGAAGAAGCAGCAACCAAAGAGACGACAGGCATGACGACACGGCCCTCGCGAAGCGCTGCACGCGCGCTCGCCGAAAGAGGACAGATGCTCGAATGGAGCCGTTCGATGTTTTCGATCGCCGAAACGAAAACGGGCCCCAGGTTTGACTGGAGCCCGCGGCGGGATTTTGGTTTCTACTCGGTCAGCGTTCCGAGCAATCCCCACCGCGGGCTACGGCGACATCGGCGTTCACGAGGAACGACGAGCAGCGCATGTAGATCGGGTCGAGTTGCATGGGTTCGTTATCTCCGAGTGGTTTTACTCTCGCGCGCGGGATCGAAGAAGGCAAGCGTTGTGTTCGCGACGCGACAAGAAAGTACGATCGTTACCGCACGCGATACGCGAGCGTCGTTCGCTGACACGTGCGCAGCGTCGAAGCGCCGGGCAACTCCGCGAACTGCCACGCGCGAACGTCGTCGATGATCGCCGTATCCAGATCCGACAGCCCGGTCGAACCAGCGAGCGCGACGTCGGTCACGTTGCCGTCCGGGCTCACGCACAGCGAGAGCTCCGCGGTGATCGTGTCGCCGATCTCGTAGCGGATCTGCGTGGCCATGCGATCGACGCGCGGCAGCCGCGGATCGATCGCTGCGGGAATCACCTGCACGGCATCGTTCGCCGGCACGAGCGTGAGTTGCAGGCCGGTGCGCGGCGCGACGTCTCGATCGAGAACGCCGGTCGTCGATGCACACGCAGAGATGAGAACGAGACCAAGGACTGACTTCATGACGGAGCTCCCAACCGAGCCACCCAAATCGCGAGTCGTCGCCTGTCCACATCGCGTGCCACACGTGTCGCAGTGCAATCGCGCTGAATTGCAGCATCTGGATCGACATCTCGCGGGTCGCGCGACAACCCACGCCTGACGCATGCGACGCGGACCGCGCTAATGGGGCGATTTTCCCCGGCTAGTCGTGGGAATGAGCGATGGTCCCGACCGGTTGACAGGCCGCTCGCGGGACGGTTTTCTCCCCGGAGTCCTTATATGTCCGATCGCCTCACCGAAGACGTCACCAAGTTCCAGGGCCGCTTCAACTCGCTGAAGGCCGAAGTCGGCAAGGTCCTCGTCGGCCAGGACGAGATGCTGCACCGGTTGCTGCTCGGCATGCTCGCCGGCGGTCACGTGCTGCTCGAGGGCGTGCCCGGCCTCGCGAAGACGCTCGTCATCAAGACGCTCGCGGATGCGATGGATGGCGTGTTCTCGCGCATCCAGTTCACGCCGGACATGCTGCCGGGCGACGTCGTCGGCACGCAGATCTACAACCCGCGCGAGGGCACGTACACGGTCAAGAAGGGACCGGTGTTCGGCAACTTCATCCTCGCCGACGAGATCAATCGCGCGCCCGCGAAGGTCCAGTCGGCGCTGCTCGAGGCGATGCAGGAGCGGCAGGTCACGCTCGGCGATCAGACGTTCAAGCTCGCGGAGCCGTTCCTCGTGCTCGCGACGCAGAACCCGATCGAGCAAGAGGGCACGTATCCGTTGCCCGAAGCGCAGCTCGATCGCTTCATGCTGAAGGTCCGCGTCGGCTATCCGACGAAAGAGGACGAGGTGAAGATCATCGATCGGATGGCCGGTTCGGGTAGCGAGCCGACCGCGAGCAAGGTGATGGGGCTCGACGAGATCCTCGCCGCGCGCGACGTGGTCAAGCAGGTGTTCGTCGACGACAAGGTGAAGCGCTACGCGGTCGACCTCGTCGCCGCCACGCGCGATCCGAAGGCGAGCGGTCTGCCACAGCTCGCCACGCTGATCGATAACGGCGCGAGTGTTCGCGCATCGATCTCGCTGATCAAGACGGCGAAGGCGCAGGCGCTGCTGTCGGGGCGCAGCTACATCTCACCGCACGACGTGAAGACGATCGCGCACGACGTGCTCCGCCATCGCATCCTCGTCAGCTACGAGGCAGAAGCGCAGGGCAAGACGACCGATAGCGTGATCGGGCAGATCCTCGAGAACGTCCCCGTTCCGTGATCCGGTAACGCCATGCTGCCCGCGGAGATCGCGCAAGCCGTCAAGCGCATCCAGTTCGTCACCGGACGCCAGGTGTCCGATGTGATGGCTGGCGCGTACCTGTCCGTGTTCAAGGGACGCGGCATGGAGTTCGACGAGGTTCGCCCGTACGTCCCCGGCGACGACATTCGCGCGATCGATTGGAACGTCACCGCACGCACCGGCGAGCCGCACATCAAGCGCTTCGTCGAGGAGCGCGAGCTCACGGTGATGCTCCTCGTCGACGTGTCGGCATCGCAAGACTTCGGCTCCGGCCGGCGCAGCAAGCTCGAAGCCGCGGTCGAGCTGTCCGCGCTGCTCGCGATGTCCGCCGTCGAGAACGGCGACAAGGTCGGCCTGCTGCTGTTCCACGGCGGCGCGGACCTCTACATCCCACCGCGCAAGGGCGGCAAGCACGCGCTGCGCGTGGTGCGCGAAGTCCTCGCGCGCGGGCAAGAGAAGGCCGCCGGGCTCACCGCGCGCAGAGCGCTGCTCGCCTTGCCGCGCGCGATCCGCACGCTGTTCGCGAAGCTGCAGTCGCGCACGAAGGTGGAGACAACGCCCACCGAGGCCCGGCGCGCGACGAGCATCAGCGCGGCGCTCGAGTTCTGCCGCCAGGTGCTACCGCGGCGCGCGGTGCTGTTCTTGATCTCGGACTTTCTCGACGAGGGCTACATGCAGGTCCTCCGTCACGCGAACCGCAAGCACGACGTGGTCGCCGCGCTGATCACGGATCCGCGCGAGGCGCAGATGCCGCCCGCGGGCCTCGTGACGCTCGAGGATGCCGAGTCGGGTCGCACGCGACTCGTCGATACCCGGAGCGCCGCGTTCCGCACCGAGCTCGCGGCGCGCAGTGCCAAGCGCGAGACCGAGCTGCGCGATTCGCTGCGCGCGACCGGCATGGACCTGATCGTGTTCGATGCATCGCAGTCGATGGTGGACCCGCTGCTGCGGTTCTTCCGCGAGCGGCAACGGAGGCTGCGCCGATGAGCGGCGATCGTTTCAGGCGCGCTTCGCTCTCGCTCCGTTCGAACGACGATCGTGCCGTGCTTCCGTCGACGACCGACGTTGTACATGCGCGCTCACAGCGGCTCGCCCAGAAAATGCGACACCGAGGCGGAGAGAACACCGAGGTTTTTTTCGGGCGCGTCGTGATCGACTGTATCGACCAAGAGACGCTCCCGTCGCGCGCCGATGATCGCCCCGCGCTCCGGCTTCGCGCGCTGTTCGATTTGCTTTCCCAGCATA
>Ga0154020_10002477_pt1 | contig 22516 bp, 20 predicted proteins | sample Klosneuvirus_201_FD_109709 | JGI IMG/M metagenome (GOLD analysis project Ga0154020, IMG submission 109709) | Active sludge microbial communities from wastewater, Klosterneuburg, Austria - Klosneuvirus_20160825_MG | ecosystem: Engineered > WWTP > Aerobic digester > Activated sludge | place...
ATTCTGGGCCAGCCTCTTTGATTTCTTTCCTATCGTATATGAGGGTAATATAAATCCGGTACTTTCTGGGACATCTATGCCCGGCTACAGATGGTTCGAAGGAGTAAAGCTCAACATTGCGGAAAATCTGTGCGCCGGGAAATCAGCAGAAGAACTCGCTGTCATTTCAATACCTGAATCTAATGGTGGTTCACGACTTACTTGGGGTCAACTGATGTATAGAGCGGCACACATTCAAGATTATTTATATCAATTGGGATTGAAAAAGGGGGATACAGTTTGTGGCATCCTCACTAATAGTGCTGATACCTCGGCTGCATTTCTCGCAGTAGCTGCTTCGGGCATGATCTGGACCTGTAGCTCTCCTGACTTTGGAGTAGGCAGTATCATTGATCGCTTCGAACAGGTCCAGCCAAGAGTAATGCTGGCAGTAAGTGAATATGCATATGGTGGAAAGCATTACACCATCATCGAAAAGGCTAAGTCGGTAGCTATGCAGATTGAAAGTATAGCTTCTATATTGATGATTGACAATATGACCTTTCAGCATATGCAGTCTCATAGAGATCCCGCCATCTCAGCTTTTGAGGGCGCACCGCTCAAATATGAGCGCATGGGCTTCAATGATCCGCTCTGGATCTTGTATTCAAGTGGAACGACAGGTAAGCCCAAGGCGATCACTCATTCTCAGGGTGGTATTCTATTGGAGCTGTATAAGTATCATGCTTTCCATAATGACACACAGACAGGAGAAATCTATTTCTGGTTTTCCACCACCGGGTGGATGATGTGGAACTTCATGCATGGAGCCTGGCTTTTTAATGCTACTTTACTATTGTATGATGGGAGCCCGGGATATAATAGAGTGGATAAACTATGGCAACTGGCTGAGCAGCACCGCATCAACCATTTTGGTACCAGCGCACCATATATTTTATCCAATTTGAAAGCTGGAATTGACATTAGGGAAAAATATGATCTCAGCGCATTGCGTTCCATCGGCTCTACGGGTTCTCCCCTGCCTACGGAAGGATTTGACTATGTATACGAACAGATAAAGACCGATGTCTGGTTGCATTCGATGAGTGGTGGCACAGATGTATGTACTGCCTTCGTTGGTGGTTGCCTTATGAAGCCGGTGTACGAAGGGGTCATTCAATGTAGAGCCTTAGGTGCCGCCATATTTGCCTGGGATGAAAATGGAAAAGCGGTCACTAATGAAATGGGAGAAATGGTAGTTACCCGGCCGATGCCTTCGATGCCTATTTACTTCTGGAATGACGAAGGAGGGGTACGCTATAAAGAGAGTTATTTTGATATGTTCCCGGGTGTATGGCGACATGGCGATTGGATCACCATCACTGATGAGGGAGGGGTAATTATCCATGGTCGATCTGATGCTACCCTCAATAGGCAAGGCATACGCATCGGAACTTCAGAAATATATCGCAACCTAATGCAAATGGATGCCATCGCAGACAGTCTGATCGTAAATCTGGAACAACCTGATGGCTCTCACTTCATGCCTTTATTCATAAAGTTAAATCCGGAGTATGAATATGACGAAGCTTTAAAGAAAGCTATAACTCAGAAAATCCGGACCGAATGCTCACCAAGGCATGTACCTGATGCCATTTATGAGATAGATGATATCCCGTATACACTCAGTGGTAAAAAGATGGAAGCTCCCATCAAAAAAATTCTCATGGGGCAGTCGGCTGAGCACTCCATTACTAAAGACACTATGCGCAATCCGGAAAGTGTGGCCTTTTTTGTCGATTTTTACACTAAAATAAAGAAACAACAATGAGACTATTGATTCCCATACTGGCCATGCTTATGCTTTTTAGCTGTAAGCAAAAATCAACTTCTACTGCATCAGCAGCTAAGGGATATACTATTCCAGACAGCCTCATCAATAAGCGGGGTGTATTCTTCAACCGAAATGTAGTCGATATGGGTGTACTGCAACGGGGCATCCCGGTCATGTCAAAAGTGATCATGTTTAATCATTCCAACAATCAGTTGCAACTAGAAGAGCCTTCTACAACATGTGGTTGTACGACAGCGAAAACAAGTAAAAAAGTAGTGGAACCGGGGGATACCTGTATGGTCTATATTTCATATGACTCGAAGATACCGGGTATATTCAGCAAAGACGTGTATATCAATTTTCCCGGGCAATTAGATGTACTTCGAATCGAAGTAAAAGGTCATGTTGAGTTCTAAAAGAAGTGCGGGCGGAGGGACTCGAACCCCCATGCCTCTCGGCGCCAGATCCTAAGTCTGGTACGTCTACCAATTTCGCCACGCCCGCAATGGGTCGCAAAAATAGGATTTTTTCGTAAATACAAGCTAATTTTATAATCTAAATTATATCACATGCCAATAATCCTTCCTGTCAAAGGAATTTCGCCCGTTTTTGGGGACGATTGCTTTATCGCTGAAAATGCCACTATAGTGGGTGATGTAGCAACAGGAGCGCATTGTAGTTTTTGGTTTAATAGTGTAGTCCGAGGTGATGTACATTATATTCGGCTGGGCAACAAGGTGAATGTGCAGGATGGAGCTATACTCCACTGCACGTATCAGCTGGCTCCACTGGTAATTGGCAATAATGTTTCCATCGGACATAGGGCCATTGTGCATGGGTGCACTATCCATGATAATGTACTCATCGGGATGGGTGCTATTGTAATGGATAATGCAATAGTGAAATCAAATTGCTTAATTGCAGCAGGTGCAGTAGTCCTTGAAAATACCATTTGCGAGAGCAATATGGTGTATGCAGGTGTACCTGCAAAGCCAATAAAACAATTGGATGCTGCCACTTTCGAGCATAATATCCGCCGAATAGCCGATAACTATGTCATGTATAGTAGTTGGTTCTAAGAGTGTAACTACGCTTTATTGATATATTCTTTCAACTGTAAGGCGTCACTGGCTTTCATACGCCCACTGAGGATAAGTCTGAGTTCGCGTCTACGAATCGCACCTTCGAAGTAAGTATTCTCTTCCTGTGTAATGGGAGCAATCGGTGGTACCGGTATGGGTTTCATCGTAGTTTCATCCAGTGCTACAAAGGTGAGAAAAGCATGATTCGTCCTTTTGTTGTTAAGCCCTTTGATATCTGCAGTATATACCTGAACTGAGATCTCTACAGATGAATTGAAGGCGCGTGTCACCTGCGCATCTAGAGTCACTACTGCCCCAATAGGAATGGGATACGTAAAACTGACATGATCTACACTGGCAGTCACTACGTGTGATTCACAGTGCTTACCGGCACATATACTTGCGACTATATCCATCCATCGCATTAGATTACCTCCCATGAGATTTCCAAGAGGATTGGAATCATTTGGCATAACCATTTCGGTCATTATAGTTTTGGATTCACTTACTTTTTTTTCTCTCAAAGGACTATTCAAAATGCAGAATTTATGTTGGTTTATGGAGGAAATTTAGAATATTCGATATAACTATCTAAAATTTAAAGTTTCTTCCAATATATAATTTTGAAGAAAATATTGAATTGGATACAAAAGTACAACTTTAAACACTATAAATCCCTTGTTGTTAAAGAATAGCGAAACCTTAGACGTAAATTGGCGTATAGTTAATATAAAAAGTACATTCATGACCACAGCACCTCCAAGTACCTTAGTACAACTTAGTAAAAAGGGATATTTAGACATCGATCTAGATCCCACTTTGGACCTGGCTGCAGAAATTAATAAACTCAAGAAAGAGAAGAATGCAGTTATCCTGGCGCACTACTATCAGGAAAGTGCGATTCAGGACATTGCAGATTACGTAGGCGATTCTCTTGGACTTTCTCAGCAGGCTGCCGACACCTCTGCTGATATGATAGCCTTTGCTGGAGTACATTTTATGGCAGAAACTGCAAAAATACTTTCACCTCAAAAAAAAGTAGTCCTACCTGATTTGAAGGCCGGATGTTCACTAGCCGATTCTTGCCCCGCAGATGAGTTCAGAGTTTTCAAGTCAAAATACCCTGATCATATAGTGGTAAGCTATATCAATTGTAGTGCAGAGCTCAAGACACTTACAGATATCTGCTGTACTTCGACTAATGCTGTAAGTATCATAGAAAGTATTCCCAAAGATCGACCTATAATATTCGCTCCGGACAAAAACCTGGGTGCATATCTAATAAAGAAAACCGGACGAGATATGGTCTTATGGAATGGAGCATGTATGGTACATGAGATATTTTCACTTCAAAAAATAATCAGACTTAAAGAGAGGTATCCAGAGGCGCACCTTATCGCACACCCGGAATGCGAGGCAGTAATACTGGAGCATGCAGACTATATAGGTAGCACAAGTGGTCTGCTCAAATACACACTTACCAATCCGGCGCAACAGTTCATCGTAGCTACCGAACCGGGCATCATTTACCAAATGCAATTGCGCAGTCCAGAGAAACAATTTATACCGGCACCTCCTGAGAACAATTGTGCTTGTAATGAGTGTCCGTATATGAAGCGCAATACCATGGAGAAATTATACATTAGTATGAAGTACGAATTGCCTGAAATAATTCTACCTGAATGGGTGATTACTCAAGGTGTTGCATCAATAGACCGAATGCTTGATGTTTCAAAAAAAGCCGGCCTTATATAATTTAAAAATCTAATAACAGATAAATGAAAAATTTACTAATTCTTCTTTTGATTTTGACCGGTATTTCATCGTGCGCTCCTTATAGACAACTCGAAGATGAACGCCTGAAAAGGGCTCAGGCAGAGCGAGAAAAAAGCGACATGCTCTCTGAATATACCAGCATGAAAAACACGCTTGACTCTGTCAACGAAAATAAAAAAATACTCGCCAAGAAGATCAATCTATTGGAGAAAGATACCGCCATGGCCAATACCAATCTGAGAAATTATCTAAAGCTGGATGCTGAGAATAAAAGGCGAATGGATCAGCTAAGTCAGACCACAGATCGAATTCTGGACGCCAATCTGGGTGAGAATGAACGACTCAACAGCAAGATAGCGCTTCAAAAAGAAGATTTAAATAAGCAGCAATTAGAGCTAGAGAAAAAAATCGCTGCATTCGAGGCACAGAAAGAGGCCTATGACAACGCCAAGGGAAAACTCGGAGTCAAGGAACAACGTATTCAGGAATTGCAGGCGGCCTTGGATCGAAAAGAACAGGCAGTGAAAGATTTGCAAAATCTCGTCTCAACAGCTCTCATCGGATTCAAAGCAAGTGGACTTGATGTCGTCACTCGAAATGGAAAGGTATATGTCCTTCTGCCGGAGGCTCTTCTCTTTACCTCTGGAAGTAAGACGATAGATATAAATGGACGAGAGGCACTCCGCCAACTCGCCGCCGTACTCAATGCCAATCCGGAAATAGAGATCAGTGTGGAAGGTCACACCGACAATGTACCATATCATCCTAAAACTAAAGGGTCACTTGTGGAAGACAACTGGGATCTAAGTGTACTTAGAGCAACTTCAGTGGTCAAAGCATTAGCTGCATTTGGAGTATCACCATTACGCATGAGTGCTCAGGGAAGAGGTGAATACATGCCTGTAGATCCCGGCAATTCTACTCAGGCGAAGGCTCAAAACAGGCGGACTGAGATCATACTGTCTCCAAAACTGGAACAGTTGCTTAAAGCAATGAACTAATCAATTTTTTTATTATAATTTGACTTTTACAACGGCGTGGAAATAAAGATGAAACTTATAATCCCTTATAAGGCCTAATTAATCCCGCTTTGCTTTCATTTCATATAAAAAACTGCCGTAGTAGCTACTAACTCCCTATTTTTATAGCTTCTATTAACTTTAGATTTAATACAAATCAATGCGCACATTTTTAAAAATTGTTTTCGGGTCATGTTTGGGAGTATTTCTCGCCATGATCGGATTGATCCTGATTAGCCTGGTAACAGCATCCACTATAGGATCCATGTTTATGAAAAAGGACAAAGGCAGTCTTGAAAGCAATAGCGTCCTCCGCCTTGATTTTAATCAGCTAATGCCGGACAGAACGAATAACATAAAGTCAAATTTTATGAGTTTAAATAATTCTACAACAGTAGGATTAGTGGATGCACTGCGACTTATAAGGAATGCAAAGACAGATCCAAATATCAGTGGTATTCTGATCAATCCGGGCTCTAGTACCATGCTCGGTACCAGTGGATTGAAAGATATGAACGAGGCGATAAAAGAATTTAAGACATCTAATAAATTTGTCTACTCCTATGTAGAAGATTTAGGAAAGGGTGGATATTACATCAGTACTGTGGCTGACAAAATCTTTCTTAATCCGATAGGAAGTGTAGAATGGCGTGGAAATGGAATGGTCTTGACATATTTTAAAAACCTACTTGATAAATTAAATATCAAAATGAATATTTTCTATGTAGGTAAATTTAAATCAGCGACCGAACCGCTACGCTCTGACAAGATGAGTCCGGAAAATAGAAAACAATTGAAAGAGTTCCTCTCTGACTTTAACAATAGCTATGTAAAAGAAGTCGCTATAAATAGAAATCTCGATCCACAATTGCTAAACGACCTGGCTAATAACCTTTCAATTCATACTGCAGAAGATGCGCTTAAATATAAATTTGTCGATAAACTGGCTTATCAGGACGAGGTCTTCGATGATATAAAAGCGAAATTGAAAATTGCCGTAGACAAGAAGATTAATTTTATCAGTCTAAACGAATATTATGATGCCACTACCCTCAAGAAAGACTATTCGGCTCGTGATAAAGTAGTGGTTATATATGCTGAAGGTGAGATCAATGATGGTAATTCCAGTGAAGGAGAAGTAGGTGGACAGAAATATGTGCAGTATCTCCGTAAGGCCAGATATGATAAGGATGTCAAAGCCGTAGTCCTCAGGGTGAACAGTCCGGGAGGAAGTGCTTATGCTTCTGAACAAATGTGGCATGAAATCGATATGCTCAAAAAAGCAGGTAAGAAAGTAGTCGTTTCCATGGGGGATTATGCTGCCTCAGGTGGCTATTATATCTCTTGCAACGCAGATAAGATTTTTGCCTCTCCCAATACTATAACCGGCTCAATAGGTGTATTTGGACTAATTCCGGATATAAGTGGTTTCATGAAAGATAAACTATATGTGACTACGGATACAGTGCAGACCGGTCCAAATGCCATTCCGATCAATCCATTTATACCCATGAGTCCCACCCAAAGGGAATTTATACAGAAATCTGTAGAACGCACTTATCATCTTTTCTTGAGCAGGGTTGCTGAAGGACGGCACCTTCCGGCTACTGTAGTAGACAGTCTTGCTCAGGGCAGGATTTACAGTGGAACTGCGGCACTTAAATTAAAACTGGTAGACCAAATAGGAAATATGGAAGATGCATTGAAATCAGCAGCATCAATGGCCAGTCTAAAGGAATATCGTACTGTTGAATATCCTGAGCCAAAAGAAGGATTAGTTAGATTGATCGAGCAGATAACCGGTGAAAATAAAGACGAGGATCTCCTGAATTCTGCGCTACGAAGTGAGCTATCCAAGATTGCACCAGAATACCTGGACGCACGTAATATCATGAATAACAATTCAGTTCAGGCAAGAATTCCATTCATTATAAAGCTACACTAAGTTAGTAGATTTTGCGCATTTCTGCTTTTTCACCCTTCGGTGGATGAGGTCGCATGATGAGTCTCAGTGATTGATCCCGGGTAATGTAGCTCCAGGCCCAGTTCAAGAATATAAAGATCTTATTCTTGGTGCCGAGTATGGCCATAAGGTGTACAAATAACCAAGTCAGCCAGGCGAAGAATCCCTTAAATTTAAATTTTGGAAGATCCACTACTGCTCTTTTTCTTCCTACAGTAGCCATACTACCCAAGTCTTTATATTTAAATGGTTTTAGTTTTCTATTTTCTTTCATCGCACGCAAATTTTTGGCAAGATTACCGGCTTGCTGTATCGCGGTCTGTGCTACCTGTGGGTGACCGGCAGGAAATCTTTCTGTAATCATAATAGAACAATCTCCTATAGCGTAAATATCAGGAAAATGATCCGACTGATTATATTCATTGACCAGGAGGCGCCAACCTCTTCCATATGCGCTATCCGGAATTCCCGATATCGGATGGACGGTGACACCGGCAGCCCAAATCAGCTTATCTGAGATAATAGTAGTACCATCAGAGAAAGTCACTACTTCACCATCATATTTCTTTATCAGTGCATTTTTTATCACTTTGACACCCATCTTCTCCAAGTACTGCTCAGCTGCCTGACCGGCACTCTCTGACATGGTCCCTAGCAACCTGGAACCGCCATCTACCAGATAGATATCAATCTCACTCGAGTCTATCTCTTTATAATCCTTCGGCATTATGTATGACTTCATCTCAGCCAGAGCTCCTGCTATTTCCACTCCTGTAGGTCCGCCGCCGGCTATGACTATGTCAAGGAGACGCTGTCGATCATTATAATCCCTAATAGAGATTGCTTTCTCATAATCAGTCAGAATACGGTTGCGCATTGCTATGGCCTCGGAGACTGATTTCATCGGCAGGGCAAACCGAGAGATCTCTTCATTACCGAAGAAATTAGTATCGGTACCATAAGCGAGCACGAGTATATCATAGTTTATATACCCCATATCTGCAGTGGTCAGCTGTTTGCTTTCTACATTGATATAGGTGATCTCAGTGTTTCGGATATGAATATTATCTGCGTCCTGAAAGATCTTTCTTAGTGGAAAGGATATACTGCTTGATTCCAAGGAAGCTGTGGCTACCTGGTACATTAGTGGCTGGAACTGGTGATAATTATATTTATCAATGAGAACCACCTGATATGGAGCCTTGACGAGGTCTCTGGCCAACTTAAGACCGGCAAAGCCGGCTCCAATAATTACTACTCTAGGTGCACCAGTCTCCGGAAGATTTGCTATAAATGACATGCCAATTAAACATAATTGACTGAGATTGGTTTTTCTAAATCTTACTAATTAATGTAATAAATACGGGAAAGTGATCACTAAAACCATTGATAAATTGATCACCTGAATAAGTCCTGAGTGGATAACCCTTAAATTTTCCTGTAAGTTGAGTTATATCCTTCTCGTTGAACACATTTGCCTTATAAAAATGATAACCTCCATCAGATGGCTGCAGCCAGCCCGGAGATAAGACAATCTGGTCAAAAAGGCTCCATGCGTCTCTATAAGCTGTGGTGCCAATTCCTTTCTCATAGAAGGTGTACATAGGATTGAACATATCATTTGTACCCACCTTAGCTGTTTTACCTTTTGCAGATAGTGTACTCACCATAGACTTGCTCGAAGGGTCATCATTGAGATCGCCCATGACAATTACTTTCGCATTGACATTTAGTCTCACCAGAGAGTCCTTTATACCACGGCATATAGCAGCTGCCCGTATACGCAATGGCTCAGTTGCTGTCTCCCCTCCTCTTCTGGACGGCCAGTGATTAACTAAGATGTGGATGGTATCTTCTCCAAATAAGCCGGTGACATATAGTATATCACGTGTCCGGACCTTCACACTATCTTCTTTATAAATGGGCATTTCTACAGGACGAGAATTCAATACTTTGAAATAGCGGGGTTGATATATTAAGCCGACATCAATACCACGAAAGTCAGGAGATTCATAATGGACAATACCAAAATGTCTCTCAGCGAGTGCAGGCTGAGCTATCAAATCTTCCAGTACTTTGCGATTTTCCACTTCGGAGACACCTAATATAGCTATCCCATCAGGCGAATACTTTGTACCAAGGCGGCTTATAACTCCGGCCAAATTGGTCAATTTCTTCTTATAGGTATCTGAGTTATATAGTTTAGCACCAGTAGGTAAAAATTCTTCATCTAATTTCCCTGGTGTATCCAGTGTGTCAAAGAGATTCTCCAGGTTGTAAAAACCGATGTTTGCTACCTTGTAATTATTCTGTGACCAAAGTGAAGATCCCGATATCAGGAATAGAAACATTACGGCGCAGTACTTTCTCATGTATAATGAATTTGTGCCCACTGATAATAAAATGAAAATTAATTTTTAGACTTATCCCGATCAAAGTTTACTTCTCTGATTCTAAAAAATACGGTGTAATAAATTCCAATCAGCAATAAGAAAAATAGAATCTTAAAGGTGAGATTATATTTATCTACTTCCATAGTAGAATTGAAGATCATATCAATGAAAAAATATAGTAAAAATGGGATAGTAAATAGTGCCATTTGCAACCTGAGCCGACGTTGATTGTCTCTGATCTTATCTATTCCCGCGCGAATGGTTTCTCCATCGAGATGTGTAGTATCACTTGGAAAATTAGCGAGTGCCGCTTTCTCACGGGTCAGGCGCCAGAGCATATACAGCGCAGAGAGAACCGCCAATACAAGAAATATAAGATTGATCAATTTGTCCGGTCTGGTAAATAGTACATTTAAAAACAACAAGGTTAACAGCACAAATACAATGGTATTCAGCCTCTTAAATGTATGAAAACGACTTTCTTGCAGTGTATCCAAGTACATCTGACGAAGCCACTCATGATTGTCTATATTTGCACTCATCCTGAACAAATGTAAGGAAATTACCTTAATTGTAGAAGTGGCCAACATAAAGTTATGTTAATTGGTGTGCTTGTATGGACGCAGCTAAAAGGGACCCATTTTCGTTATTTTTAAAATGGCTAAAATAATATGAAACTCTTGACCTTCATTTTTCTGGTTATCAGCCTGGTCTCGTGTGACAAAACTACGTCTGCCCTTTTCAAATATGAGTGGACACTTGATGGGCAAACCCCGCAAAAGGTATTAACAGTTAAAAAAGAGAGCGGAAAACAAGTCATTCTAAACATTAACTCAAATAGTCTGTGCGCCAGTCATGGTGTCACCGCAATATTGCGACTAGACAAACAGGTGATTGATTCAATAGAAATTACTGAAATACCATTTAATAGAAATATTATCATTAACGCTGAAAAATCAGGTGACCTGGAGGTAATGGTCTCCACCAAGGATCTCAAAAATGGGATTGATTGTGTGTGGTTTGGAGAGGTAAAGTGTGAACTCTACGAAGTGGAATAACTCAGGTCTACACTTGAAATGATCAATCTAAGTGGAAACTTTTTGGCTGCCTTTGGCGGTAATAAATTTCTCAAATTCAGTCAAAAACTCATTTTTTAATACTCGTGGAAATTTGGCTTGCCCGTTTAGCTTTCCGATGTGTGACATAAATTCGTAAAACCACTCATTTGGTATTAACTGTATCTGAGGCTTGTCCAGAGCCTCCGCCGATCGCTCAGTACAGTAGTCATCATTTACTTCGCATAGTTTAGCATCAAGTCTTATTGCCAGCAGAGTAGTATCTACCATTTTATCTGTACCTATGTACCAACGGTGCGCAAAAAACTTGCCTGACTGAACAGGATAAACAGTAAACTCTTTGACTGAATTGCCCAATTCCTCTTGTATTGCCAGAATACCCTCTGTCATATTTCCAACAGACAAATGCTCACCTACTATACTGAGAAAGTGGCTCGTGCGTCCGGTAATTATAATTTCATTTTTCTGAACATCATTAAATCTCACCAGATCACCGATTTGATATCGCCAGGCACCACTATTCGTTGAGAGGACTAAGGAATAATCCACACCCGGTTCAATTTCGTTGATTAGCAACGACTGGGCACCGGATCTCAGATTGCCTGCGTCATCATAATTATTGGAATTGAAAGGAATAAACTCGTAAAAAAGTCCATTCTGAAAGACCAAAGCCATATTTGACGTATCCGGCCTATTCTGAAAAGCGACAAAGCCTTCAGAAGCCAAATAAGAATCAATTACAAATACTTCTTTATTGAATATTTTTCTGAAAGCTTGTTTGTAAGGTTTGTAATTTATTCCCCCACTGACGAACACTTTTAGATTGGGCCAAATATCATGTATAGAATCCAGTTTATAATAATCGATGATCTCCTGCAGAGTCATGAGTACCCATGAGGGAATTCCGGTTACATAGCCTATGTCCCAGTTGGGCGCATTGCGCACTATGATAGAGGTGCGCTCATTCCAATCTTTTGTCTTAGCTATTTCAGTACCCGGCTTATAGTAGCCTCTTATCCAAAATGGTGGGCGTCGGCTATTGATACCGCTCAGGTCGCCTATGAAGTAATCATTTTGTTGAATCAGAGTGGCCGAACTGCCGATCATAAGCATAGCCTTGCTATATTGAGTGGGTTCAATTCCAAACTTGGGAAGAGACATGAATAATCTCAGTCCGGCTCTGCGCATGGAGCGCTGCATATCGGTGGTAACAGGGATATATTTACTTGGTGCACCAGAAGTACCAGAACTGAGCGCGAAGTACTTTACTCTACCCGGCCAGCATACATCTGCTTCGCATTCTAGTAATCTATGCCACCATTGGTCATAAAGGGCAGGGTAATCATATATTGGTATAGTATTCCTAAAATGACTGATGATATCTTTATGGTTGAGCATTTTGTTGAATGCAAAATGTTTTCCAAAAGCCGTATTCTGGGCCATATCAATTAATGTCCTAAGAGTGGCTTGCTGAGCCAAAATGGGATTTTGAAGTGGTTTGGGTAAATTACCTGCTACTTTAAATGCTCTCTCTACTAAATATCCAATCATGCAGCTAAATTATTACAACATATGGTCAGTGACTTAAAATGTCAGGACACCTTACCTGGCCAAAATAATACATTATTCCGATAGTAAAGGTGGTATATCCATCTTTTCGGCTTTTATCACCTCTTTGGCGACCATCTACGCCGATCTTGGCATCGTTATAACCCGGAATTAATATAGACGGATCGGATAGCGCAGCGGCAACATCACCATAATTAATTCTTATTTGCTCATTATTGACATATTCTTTGCTCACATCATCCAGGTAATCAGAAAATGATTGTCTGGAGCAAAGATCGACATTAAGACTCCATTCTGTACTCAAGTCTAATTTCATACCGAGCCCGAATAACCAGTTACCGGCCATAATTCCATATTGTGAGCCTTTCTTTTGTCCTTCCGTTCCCAATTCTCTCAGTTTGTACCATTTTCCCTGGTATTCTGCACTGGGGCCATGAGCAAGTAGTGATCCACCAAGGAATAAGTACGGAGTATACCAATTGTCTCTACTGCCATGAGTATATGAAAGAAAGTTGAGCTCAACCTGACCGGATAACTCACCCATATGATTGCGAAAACTGAGATTCCGCGCTTTCTCGTATAGGTTATCTGAAAGCTTATCATTGCCTCTTATAAACACATAATTAAGCCCGCCCTTCACACTCAGACGTTCATTAAAGTTGTATCGTAAATCACCACCGGCGGTAACTCCGGGCAACTTAAAGCTAAAACTATTATTGAGATCACCGAAGTACATCGACCCACCCAAATGCCCGCCGATCTCAACTCCCCGTTGGCCAAAAGCATTGAGGAAAGTCATAAGAACGATCAGTATAGAGATTGGAATCCGCCCCATAAAATTTATAGCAAAACGATTTAAAAGTTACAAAATTATACAAAAATCAAGACGAATACGTAATTCAATACTTCAGACAGTTTTTGATTACAAAATCATACAATAGTCTCATACCATACCCGGAGGCACTTCTGCTCTGTCCATATTCATTATCCGTGTAAGCCATACCTGCTATATCCACGTGAGCCCAGGAAGGATGATCATTGATAAATTCAGACAGAAACATAGCAGCTGTGATAGAACCAGCCACCGGTCTAGAGCTGAGATTTTTTATATCAGCTATTTCAGAATTCATTTCTTCTTGATACAGATCCCACGCCGGCATTCTCCAGCATCGGTCGCTCGACTCCATTCCTGAATGATACAGCTGATCTGCAAGGACATCATCATTTGAAAACAAACCTGCAGCATGAAACCCAAGAGCTTGTATTACAGAGCCGGTCAATGTAGCAAAGTCGATTAAGTGATCCAACTGATATTGATCAGTAATATAGGCCAATGCATCAGCTAGTATCAGCCGTCCTTCAGCATCTGTATCGATCACTTCGATACTCTTGCCGGCATAACTCTGTATGACATCACCGGGCTTAGTGGAATTACCGTCAATGCAATTTTCTGTTAGCGGAATTGCAGCTACTACGTGTATATCAGGCTTAAGTCGGGCACATAGCTCGACGAAAGACAAGACGAGAGCGGCTCCGGCCATGTCACTCTTCATCATGTACATATTTGACGATCCTTTTACTGATATGCCACCAGTATCAAAGGTGACTCCTTTACCTACGAGGCCAATTGATTTCCTATTGGATGCTTTTTTATTATACTCCAAAGTGAGAAAATAGGGTTCCTCCTGACTGCCCTCACTCACACTGAGTAAGGCTGACATATTGTGTCGGATTATTTCATTTCTATCGAACACCTTGCAATCATAACCCCAGTGCGCGGCAGAAGCCTGCACCTGTCGGGCGATCATAGCTGGTGTCTTGTGATTGGCCGGTGTATTTACCAGTTTCATGAGATTCAGTTGCACTTCTGCCAAGTTAGAGTAGGCCAGAATAGCCTCTGAGGCTGATGATTCGGTCAGATGGCCTTTAATATCAAAGATGCCGAGAGAAGTCAGCTTAGTGCCGCCATTTTTTCCTTCCTTGAAGAGCCCAAGTTTGTTAGTGGATAGAATAGCAGCCATTATAACAGAAGGAAGCAATGAATTTGGATTCAAGTCTCCAAAAAATTCTACCGTCAGATGTTCTGTGAGAAATGCTTTGTTCTTGAGTAAATGAGTGCGAATAGATTTAGTAAAATCCTGCATCGGCTTTTGCTCATCTAGGTATAAAAACAAAGAAAATCCTCGTGTCGGTAAGATTGTAGTAAAACAATCATTGCTCTCCTTGAGATGATCATCTATAAACTGGCTCAAACTGTCGAAATCAGCATTTTGTCTTAAACTGCCGAGGGCTTCTTTTCCAAATGCGATTATCAGAGTTGAGTAAGGCTGCGAGGGTAATCTATCGACGATATGTATATCCATTATGTACTGATGTATATATAATTGGTTGGGAATGGAAAGATGATTACAAAATTGAAGCGCGAAAATAGAGATTACTTGAGAAATAAGTAAATTTTATCTCTTTGATTAGTGCTTAGGTACCATCAATCGTCTCGGTATCAATGTCTTTCAGTTCTACTTTCCGTAGTTGTGGTGCGAGAAATGCAGTCACAATTACGATTAAAATGGTCATTCCGGCTCCAAAAATGACAGATGGTACTGTCCCTATAATCCGAGCTGCTGTGCCAGACTCAAAAGCTCCTATCTCATTGCTCGAGCCGATAAACATGGTATTCACAGCAGCCACACGGCCCTTCATACGATCGGGAGTGTATATCTGAAGTAGTGTCCCTCTGATGACTACACTGACTGCATCAAATGCACCACTGCCGAATAGCAGCGCTATGGATAGCCATAGATGAGTAGAATTTGCAAAGCCCAGAATACACAGTCCGAAGCCCGCCACAGCCAGCAGTAGCTTTATCCCGGTGCGATGCTCAGGAGGTCTGACTGAGAGCAATAAAAGAACTATAGCTGCCCCCGCAGAAGGCGCAGCTCGCATCCAACCCAGCTCTGTGCTACCTACGTGCAGTATTTCACTGGCGAAAACAGGCAACAAGGCGACCGCGCCGCCGAAAAGAACTGCAAATAGATCCAGGCTGATGGCTGATAGGATGATCTTATTTTTAAATACATAGGATATACCCTCCTTAATTCGGCTGGCAATACTATAACCACCTGGCGCGTCCTCGCTGATAGCGGGCATAGAGGGCAGAAAGTAACTGCAGATTACACTGACGATGATTAAGAACGTAACTACAGTCGATGAAAATGAGGCCGAAGTAGCACCGTATAAAATACCTCCCAGCGCCGGCCCCAGAATAGCGCCTAGTTGCCAGGAAGTGCTACTGATGGGAGAGACCTTGGCCATCATGGAGCGGGGAAACAAGTATCCGATGACAGAGAAAGAAGCCGGGCCGGCAAAAGCTCTAGCCAACCCCAACACAAAAAGAACGCTATAAAATAACCATACGATCTGATGAGTGGTGAAGTGATCGTGTGTCCATCCACCGGTAAAGAAAGCAAACAATGCGGTACATAATCCATATACCACAAATGCGCCCGTCAGTACTTTGCGCTTGTCATATTTATCCACCAGATGACCGGCATACAGTGCAAATGAAATAGCCGGTAAGGCCTCAGCCAGTCCTACTATGCCGAGTGTCAACGGGTCTTTCGTGAGATTATAGAGGTACCATCCGGTGATGACATTTTGCATTTGGATGGCGAAAGTCATCAGGAAGCGGGTGCTGAGGTAAAGCTTAAAACCCTTAACCTTGAATATTGAAGCATCGAGTGTAATCATAGAAATGAATACAAAGATAATCCGGTGGAAAAATTGAGCTAAAAAATATTTTTTAGCAGCTTAGAATATTGCTTTCCCTTCTTGATTACGAAAGTAGGATAACTTCATCTGGAACATATCAGCCATCTTGCCGGCGCGCCACTTTGCCTCTTCTGCCACCTCACCTTCAAACAAGCTGTTCACAGTACTATGAAATATCTCCAACCAGTCTGCAAAGTGTTCCGCATGTATAGGTAGTCGTGCGTGAGGTGCGAAAGGAGCACCTACGTAAGTATGATCATCCAATAGAATGGTCTGCCAGAAGCGATACATTTTTTCAAGATGCACAGGCCAGCGATCTTGGATGGTTTCCTCAAAAATAGGGCCAATCAACTCATTTTGTCTGACAGTGCCATAGAAGGTATCTACAAGTAACTTAACGTCATCCAAAGAAGTAATGTCTCTTTTTTCCATGGTACAAAATTACACAGAATTTCTTATTCGGACAAAAATGTCCTAAAATAGAATGTCCTTTGGAGGTCAAAATGATCAATTAAAACAAGCTACACAAGTAGGTTGGCATTAATTGGACAAATATACATACCTAAATTAGCAGGTGTTTAGTAAAACTATAATTCACTAGAATGGTATAGAGGCCTCTTGAGATAGCCTATTTTCCACACTTCGAGTTATAAAATTCAGTTATTTTATCAGTATCTTTTCTATCAAATTCTTTGCTATCAATCTTCTGAATCAGGGCCGGACAGTCACTAAAGAATTTTCTCATATCTTTTTTGAAAGTGCCCCATTCCACAATTATTATGGGATCTGAGCCCTTTTGAAATACTGCATTTTCTATCCGCTTCGAGTGTGGGACTGTTTTAAGTTTAGAATTGGAATAGTCGGTCCTATAAAGCGTATAGAGTTTTAGCTTTCCATCCATTTCTAATTTTAAGAACTTATAGTCTTCATCCGCTCCTATATGAAGCGCGCCGGTAAACACTCGATTTACTGAAATCATGCGGATAAGCTCATCATCGTATTTGAACTGTACTTCTAAAGCATCTTGAGGCCGCAGTTTAATTTTTTTACCCTGTGCATCAATGTAATTGATTCTATGCTGCATAATTTCAAAATCAGGCTTTGATGGAATTAATCTAAAGGGGACGTCAATCACAACATCAATGGTCCTATCTTTGAATATAACTTTTCCCGGCAAGTCTTTGCCTAACAATGGAGCACAAAAAAGTAAGCTAAACGCAAAATATATATATAATCGTTTCATGATTAATTATTTAAATATTACTTATAATTGTATAGATAGAGAAATTCATTAAAGGGTTTTTATTCTTTAGTTAAACCTAAGAGCAAAGATAATATAAAAATAAATAGTAAGTATTTGGATTAAGGACTAAATTAAATATGGAGAAAAATAGATTCCACAAAATAACTCACTAGCTTCGGGCGTTTTAGTTGGTATAGCCGGTGCCATTACAGCCGTAGTGCTGCGAAAGGTTAGCAAAGCTTAAGATTTACTATAAATTAAGGGTTGGATATAAAATTCAACCCTATTTCTTTATTCAAATAGAATGTTTTGAAATTTGAATTAGTATCTCCTCTTAGTATTCTCATTTACAAACTTTTAAGTATTAACTAATTCTATATATGAGTAAAAGTTATCACGATTTCAGCTCGTTGATAGATTCTAGACTAAATATACTAATAAGTGAAGTAGTCATGAATAGGAGCTTTAGCAAATAGGGAAATTGATGTATGAGTTAGAGTATTGATAATGACGAATGGATGGTCGCTCAAAATAAGCTATAATAAAATAACCGCCGCAATCACAGATCGGTCATATTGCTGATGAGCTCTGAATTTTTCGATATGGATAATACCATGTAATAGCGTGGGAGAAACCAACTAATTTGTTGAAGCCTAAAATTAAATCGTTCTTCAGATGGGAAGTCCTCAGGAAAAACATTGAACACCAGTTCTTGTGTGACCTCACCATTAATACTTCGGCTTACCATCATGATTTGTGGATTGATGAGTCCGGATTTAATCAGGAAACTTCTCAGTACACTTCTAGTTTGGGCGGGTAAATAACTATCTGAGGGTTGAGCGCATAAAATATTTTCATCAATTTTAATAATTTCCTCTTTTTTCATCACTACCCGATTCGCTTCAGTAAAAAACTCATTATTCATATGAAGATTCATAATATCGCCATAAGAAAACACCCAATCAGCGGACTTTTCAGCCGGGTTGATGGCAACTCCCCAGCCTCTTTGAAGCAAGAAATCATCTGTTATGTTTCTGATACAGAAAGATTCAAAAGGTTGATTAGGCTCAGGTATCATTAATATAAAGTAGGGAAATCCATCAGGGCCGATTAAGACTTGCGGGTTACTACATGCAAAGCTGGCGTCAGGTATGTTCATATAGAAGGTGTGATACCAGGAATCGTCTCTTTGTACAATAGGGATCTTTAATAACTGTGCGATAGTCTGAGTCTTTTCAATATCACACTCGAGACCATGGGGCGTCGACGAAGCGCTTTTCATATCTGATAGATTAAGATTGAACAAAATGAAAGCCTAAGGAGAGTCGAAATCCTATAAATTGAAGCATCGTGATATTTTCAATTTATACTAAGAACCCTGATCAATGTCAAGCAACAAAGTGCAACAGAGAAAGCGCAGAAGAAAGTAGTATGACGCACTTCCAACAATTCAATCGTTTCATAGGTATTATTTTAAAAGAGAACAAATAATTACTGATTAAAAGTTCCGGCGACGCCGGAGGCTTATATTTGAAATCATCAGGATAAAATATTTGTTATAGTCAACACAAAGCGTAACTTTGCGACCTCAAATTTTGTCCCGGTCTCTTAGCTCAGCTGGATAGAGCAACTGCCTTCTAAGCAGTAGGTCATAGGTTCGAATCCTATAGGGACTACCACCACAACATCAAAAAGCCTGATAATCATTAATTGTCAGGCTTTTTTAATAATAAACAGATTTCAGTGGTCAGCTTCCAGTCGTCAGTGATGAGATCAGGTTCGTCAGCTCCTCAGGGGTGGCAACCTTGGTAGCCATTAGAAAAAAATCATCCATCAGCTATCAGTTTTAATTTTGAATGGTTACAAGTGACTTGAAAAAACAAGTAATCATACTACAAAAAATAAAGATAAAATTTATTCATGCAAACTCCGAACAACAAACCCCAAACTGTTCCAAACTACTTTATCCCCTTCTCCTGCATCACTTTCTTCACACGACCGAGCATCAACATGTACAGCACCAAGGCAAATATGAGAAGTCCAAAATCGAGCAGGAAGAAATAAGCTTTATTTGGAAACCGATCCCATAGGCCGGCGAGAATGCCGGAGATCTTATTACCTATGCTGGTAGCCAGAAACCACCCACCCATCAATAAGGCGGTCAATCGTGGCGGGCTGAGTTTCGATACCAGCGACAAGCCCATGGGAGAGAGACACAACTCGCCAATGGTAATCACCCCATAGGTGCCGATAAGCCAGAGCGGGCTTGCCTTTATGGCGCCATTGCTACTGACTAGCACTGCGCCTACCATGAGCAAGGTAGAGCAGGCTGTCACGAACATACCGATCGCTATTTTCGCAGGGGTACTGGGTTCTTTTTTTCGACGTCGTAGGATGGCCCAGAAACCCACCAGGAGTGGAGTAAGTACGATGACCCAGAAGGGATTGACGGACTGAAAGAGCTCTGTATTCAGTATATGAATTGAATCATTTTCGGGCGGCATTTTAGCCGGATCGATATTGCGCAGGTAGATGTCTTTTCCCGGCTCAGTGATCACTTCACCATTTTCTTTTACAACCTTGTATTGGTCATCATACTTCACTACCGGACCGGTTACATTGTCTATTTTCTCCACCATATAGATTGATTCCAGCGGCTTTTCAAGTGCGGGAGCAACCTGTCGATCGGTATAGTACTGAGCCCAGGTGGTAAGGACAGTTCCATTTTGTTTGAAAATAGCCCAAAACATAATACTCACCAGAAATATGGAAAGCAGGGCGCCGATGGGTCTCTTGTCTTCCTGAGAAGCTTTGGTGTACAGTGAAAAGAAAAAATAAATCACCGGAATACAGGCAAAGATGAAGGCGTCATTGCTGTCAGAACCGAAAATATTACCCGGAATCATCCAGCCGATGACTCCCGCCACGGCTGCCGGAAGTAGTACGGTAGAGAAGACACGAGCGATAGACATATCCTCCGGTTGTGTAGGTTTGAGCTGGTCGGCATGAACATAGGTCCTGCGACCCAGATTAAATATAATCACGCCGATAAACATACCAATACCCGCCGCCATGAAAGCTGCACCCCAGCCAATGGAATTGCGAAGAAAGGCGGCGAAAAAATTGCAGATAAAAGCGCCAATATTGATACCCATGTAGAATATATTGAAGCCACTATCCTTGTATGGACGATAACGGTCTTCATTATAAAGGTTGCCCACCAGTGTGGAGATATTCGGTTTGAAAAACCCATTACCTATGATGATCAAGCCCAGAGAAGCATAGAATGTTGGTAAGGTTCCTATGGCCAGGCCACAGTAGCCAAAGCCCATCAGGATACCGCCAATAGTAATAGAACGTCCATAACCCCACTTGCGATCGGCGATGAGCCCGCCCAGAAAAGGAGTGAGATAGACCAGTGCTATGAAGGTACCAAATATACCGGCAGCCTGGGTTCGGTCCATCGCCATACCGCCCGATTCAGCATCCATCAGATACAACTGTAGGATACCCAATAAGAGGTAAAAGCCGAATCGCTCCCACATCTCGGTGAAGAATAAAACTTTCAGTCCGGCCGGGTGTACACTCTTTTCACTCATTGCAAATTCTATTTTAACTGCGTAAAATAAAATAAAAAATATAAACCTATGAGATGAGGCAGATTTTTCTCACATTGGCCTAACTAAATAAAGGTAGAAATCAGATGGATAAATGGGATGTGGTCATTATCGGAGCAGGACCCATAGGAATAGCCTGTGCGCTGGAAGCTGAGAAAAAAGGATTAAATTATGTAGTGATAGAAAAAGGTTGCCTGGTCAATAGCATTTATAACTATCCGCGCAATATGACCTTTTTCTCTACCTCAGAGCGTCTGGAAATAGATGGAATCCCATTTATATCTTCAAGTCCAAAACCGACTCGGACAGAAGCGCTGGAGTATTACCGACGTGTAGCAGTGGAAAGAAAATTGAAGATTCATCTGTTTGAAAAAGTCAATACCATCATCGCTCGAAAGCCCGGAGAATTTATATTGCATACTGACAAGGCAAATTATAGTTGTGTAAACCTAGTCATCGCCTCCGGTTTCTATGACTTCCCATACCTCCTCAATATCCCCGGTGAGGATCTGCCGAAAGTAAGGCACTATTATGATGATCCACACTACTATGCTTTTCAAAAAGTACTGATCATCGGAGCGATGAACTCGGCTGTAGATGCAGCGCTGGAGACCTGGCGTAAGGGCGCAGAAGTGACTATAGTAGTACGTGGAAGTGAGATAGGCAGCCGGGTGAAATACTGGGTGCGTCCGGATATAGAAAACCGTATACTGGAAGGTTCTATCAAGGCTTATTTTAATACCACAGTAGAAGAAATATTGCCCACCGAAGTGAGACTCAAGACACCACAAGGCCGAATCTCAGTTCCCAATAACTTCGTGATCGCAATGACCGGCTATCAACCCAATCTTGATATGCTGCGCAATTGTGGCATCAACCTAGATCAGGACAATCATATGAAACCCGACTATAACGAGGATACCCATGAGTCAAATGTAAGTGGTATCTATCTCGCCGGTGTCATTTGTGGTGGTCTCAATACACACAAACTATTTATTGAAAATTCAAGAGAGCACGCAGTTGCCATTATGTCGGATATTGCTTCGAAGACCGAATATGTTGAAATATAATGATAAATGATAAATGATAAATGATAAATGATAAATGATAAATGATAAATGATAAATGATAAATGATAAATGATAAATGATAAATGATAAATGATAAATGATAAATGATAAATGATAAATGATAAAT
>Ga0154020_10002478_pt1 | contig 22506 bp, 13 predicted proteins | sample Klosneuvirus_201_FD_109709 | JGI IMG/M metagenome (GOLD analysis project Ga0154020, IMG submission 109709) | Active sludge microbial communities from wastewater, Klosterneuburg, Austria - Klosneuvirus_20160825_MG | ecosystem: Engineered > WWTP > Aerobic digester > Activated sludge | place...
CGATTTTTTAGTCTTATTTTTTGCTTTTTTCTTTTAGGATGCAATGCCTGGAAACACGGAAAAAACTTTTCTTATGAAGAAGTTAGTTGCGCAGATTTTGAATCTAAAATTAAATCAGCCTCTGATTACATATTAGTTGATGTACGTACCCCGAAAGAATACAGGAATGGTCATATGAATAATGCTGTTAATGTAAGCTACTTCCATTCTTGGTTCAGCGACAGTATCAAAAAATTGGATCACAGCAAAACCATTTACATGTATTGCCAAACACAACACCGCAGCCCGCTTGCTTCACGTAAAATGAAAAAAATGGGTTTTAAAAAAATAATCGACCTTAAAGGCGGTTTTATGAAATGGGAAAATAATCAGATGCCCATTGTGAAATAATTTTATTCCACAACAAATTTCTTTACACCTAATCTTTTTCCTGAGTTAATACGCGCGTAATAGGCGCCTGAAGCCAACTTCAAATTAAATTGCTTCGAATTATAATTCATCTTTTCAGAGTGCACTACTCTACCCATCACATCAATAATTTCTAACAAAGCATTATCTGCCTGATCAATTTCTAAATTAAACGAACCATTATTAACAGTTGGAAATAATTTAAAGTCGATTACTGCACCGGCTTCATTTTCATTAACTGATGATAAAATACTCAAACTCGTTTCCCAAATACCTCTTCCAAAAGTTGAAACATAGGCCTTATTTAAAGCAGGATTAAATTCAATATCGCTCACAATCACATTCGGTAAACCTGCGCTGTTGTTCACCCAGTTTGTTGTTCCTCCCATCAAAACATAAACGCCAATATCTGTTGCCACTATTAAATTATTAGTTCCCGGAATTTGCTTAATACAATTCACAGGTAAATTTGGCAAGTTGTAAGAAATGTTTTGCCATGAAATTCCCCCATTACCGGTTTTATACACTTTATTTCCTGCGCTAAAACCTGCCATACAAACATAAGCTTCACTCGGGTTGGTCTGTCCAATTTCAATACCTGTATAATATAAACTATCAGGTAAACCTGCTGTAATGTTAGTCCATGTCATACCTCCATTATTAGTATTAAATACTGCACCTGGTATATTTAACTCATAACGAACTCTGCGCGCTGCATATAAAATCAAACTGTGTGTATTAGAAACAGCTAGCGCACTAATTTCAGTTGAGTTAGAACCGGGCATTGTGCCTAATGCGGTCCAGGTACTACCATTATCGGTTGACTTAACTACATTTTCATTACCAATATAAAGTACTCCGGGATGATTATAATCTGCTACAATTGGTGTAACCCACTCGGCAGACTCGCTGTTAGGATTTGTAAATGGATTTCCGGATGAAAGTCCATCATTATTACTCTCCCAAAAATATCCATACTGACTCGCACCAATTACGTTATTATTATTCATTGGATCGAGATAATTATCCATTCCATCACCACCAAAAATTGTTGACCAGCTACCTGACTCGTAATAAAAGGTAGCGTTATCCTGCGCACCTGCACACAAACGTCCGGAAATATTCTTTGAGCTTGATAAACGATAGAAAGAAGTGATTTGCATGCCGTCGTTTAATTTCGTCCACACTGTTGGCCAGCTGGGCACACTCCAATTACTCATAATAATATTTGATGTTTTATACACCCCTCCGTCACTCACAACAAAAAATTGTCCGGTGCTTGCCTGCCAATCAATATTATGTATGTCACCATGCAATGTTGGTCCGTTTGAAGTAGTCCAATGTGCAATTGGGTCAAAGGTCACAGCACCATCAGTTGATCCCCACATATTCACACCGCCAACATAAACGGTGTTTTTATTTGTAGGATTTACCAATAATCCCAAATCATAAGTTCCTTGTCCGCCAGAACCTGTTCCTTGCCCAGACTCAAGTATATTTAATGCAGGAGCTATGTAGGTCCAATTCGTACCTGCATTTGTGCTTTTATAAAATCCGTATAAGCCAAATTGCGTATCGACTGTTAATGCATAAATATAATTATAGTCGGAAGGAGCAATCGCCAGTTTAATCCGCTGAACAGTACCTGTTGATGGAATACCTGTATTTAATTTTACCCAGGTGTTACCGAAATTGGTTGATTTATAAATAGCGGCATCGCCCTGATTTGAATTCATTACCCATCCTGTTGCCGCATAAATCACATTTGGATTAACGGGGTCTTGAACCATATCCCAAAACAAAGAATCCAGTTGCTTTGTCCATGTTGTACCACCGTTAGTTGATTTATGCATGCCATTAACGCCGCATGCCAATAACTCATTCGTATTGGCAGGATTCACCAAAATTTTCCTGATGAGCGATTCATCTCCGTTGGTTAGCTGGAAGGTTAATCCCGTGGGTGCCCATGTTGCACCACCATCTGTAGTTTTGTAAACGCCCAAACCGTAATGAGTGTGTCGCTTTCTGCCATTCAAAAACAAACCAAAACCAACATATTCAAAATCACAAACTGAAATATACATGGTATTTGGATTAGTTGGGTCAATAGAAATATCGCTGATACGGGTAATTGGTAAGTAATCAGTTAACGGTGTCCAGCTAGCACCATTATTGGTGGTTTTCCATAAACCGCCTTGTGCAACACCAACGAAATAAGTATTTGCATTAGTAGGATGAAAAGCAATGCAGTTAATACGGCCAATGCCGTTTTCCATATAACCTGTTAAATTAGTTGGCAACACATTAGGACCAACAGGTGCCCAAACTGAAGCTGTTGCAGACTTTTGTTGTTTAAAGTTAGCCATGTTAACCGCTTCATTCACGTAATCACTGAATCCATCAGGTTCCCCTTGTGTGTTCGTATGCATTTGTGTTTCGTTTTCCCAGCGCTTAAAATTTTTCCAGTGTTTTTGCTGAGATAAATTATTACTTTGCTTGAAAGCATCGAATTGCTGTTGAATTTCCTTAAAAGTTAGAGCACGGCTTGTTGTATTCTTTAAAAAATTCTGAGCGCTGGCGAATTGTACAGCTATAAATAATAACAATAGTGATAATCTTAATTTCATTTGAATTTGATTAAATATTTAAGTTAAAGATAATAAAAAAGCCGCTTCTCTCGAAACGGCTTTTTATCTAAAATCGGACTCTTAATTATTATGCTTTTACGCTGGCACGGATAATATTTAATGCGCCGCCTGCTTTAAACCACTCAATTTGCTGAGCGTTGTAGCTATGGTTCACTTTAAACTCTTCTTTGCTGCCATCTGCGTGATTCAATGTGATGGTTAATTGTACACCAGGTGCAAAAGAGGTTAATCCTGTTACATCAATCACATCATCTTCCTTGATTTTATCGTAATCAGCTGCATTAGCAAAGGTAATTCCCAACATACCTTGTTTCTTTAAGTTAGTTTCGTGGATACGTGCAAATGATTTTACCAATACAACACGAACACCTAAGTGACGCGGCTCCATGGCAGCATGCTCACGTGAAGAACCTTCGCCGTAATTCTCATCACCAACAACAATACTGCCGATTGACTTGGCTTTGTATTGACGCTGAACTACAGGTACGCCTTCGTAAGCACCTGTTAATTGATTCTTAACTGAATCTGTTTTATCGTTGAACGCGTTTACAGCGCCAATCAACATGTTATTCGAAATATTATCTAAGTGCCCACGGAATTTTAACCATGGACCTGCCATTGAAATATGGTCGGTAGTACACTTACCTTTTGCTTTAATCAATAATTTCAAGCCTTTGAAATCAATACCTTCCCATGCAGAGAATGGATCTAATAACTGTAAACGTTTTGACGCTCCATCAACAAGCACTTGCACTCTGCTACCATCAGCAGCGGGTGCCTGATATCCTGCGTCTTCAACAGCAAATCCTTTTGTTGGTAATTCATCGCCGCTTGGAGGATCTAATTTTACTTTCTCACCTTTTTCATTAGTTAAAGTATCAGTTAAAGGATTAAATCCTAAATCACCTGCGATAGCTAAAGCAGAAACGATTTCAGGCGAAGCAACAAACGCAAATGTGTTTGGGTTACCATCGGCACGTTTAGCAAAGTTACGGTTGAAAGAGTGAACGATTGTGTTTTTCTCTTGCTTTTCAGCACCCATTCGGTCCCACATACCTATACATGGTCCGCAGGCGTTTGTAAACACCACAGCTCCACACTCATCAAATACATCTAAGAAACCATCTCTTGAAATGGTATAACGTATTTGTTCTGAACCGGGATTAATCATGAAACCTGCTTTTGATTTTAATCCTTTTGCTTTTACTTGCTTAGCGATAGACACTGCGCGTGCAATATCTTCGTAAGAAGAGTTAGTACAAGAACCGATTAAACCTGCTTCTACTTTTAAAGGCCAGTTATTTTTGATGGCTTCTTCTTTTAATTTAGAAATAGGCGTTGCTAAATCCGGCGTGAACGGACCGTTAACATGCGGCTCTAATTCTGATAAATTAATTTCAATAACTTCATCAAAATATTTTTTTGGATCTGCATAAACTTCTGCATCACCTGTTAAATGTTGTTTTATTCCGTCAGCTAAAGCTGCAACATCAGCACGGCCTGTAGCTTTTAAATAACGACTCATGCTATCATCATAGCCAAAAGTAGAAGTGGTAGCACCAACTTCAGCACCCATGTTACAAATGGTTCCTTTACCGGTACAGCTTAAACTGATGGCACCATCACCAAAATACTCTATAATTTTATCAGTACCACCCTTAACGGTTAGTATACCTGCTACCTTCAGAATAACATCTTTCGCACTTGCCCATCCATTTAATTTACCGGTTAATTTAACACCAATTAATTTCGGCATTTTTAATTCCCATGGTAAACCGGCCATTACGTCGCAAGCGTCAGCACCACCAACACCAATTGCAATCATACCTAAACCACCTGCGTTAACAGTGTGTGAGTCGGTACCAATCATCATTCCACCCGGAAATGCGTAATTCTCTAATACAATTTGGTGAATAATACCTGCTCCCGGTTTCCAGAAACCAATACCATATTTATTTGAAACTGATGCTAAGAAATTGAAAACCTCTTCGCTTTCTGTTTTTGCTCGGTCTAAATCTGATTTAGCACCTGCTTTCGCCTGAATTAGGTGGTCGCAATGAACTGAAGAAGGAACCGCCACTTTAGGACGGCCGGCTTGCATAAACTGTAATAGCGCCATTTGAGCCGTTGCGTCTTGCATGGCAACACGGTCTGGATTAAAATCAACATAAGCTTTACCGCGTTCGTAATTTTTCAATTCAAACGAAGCATCTAAGTGAGAATACAAAATTTTCTCAGCCAAAGTTAAGGGGCGGCCTAATGTTTTACGAGCTGCTTCAATACGTGAAGGCATGTTTTCGTAAACCTTTTTAATCATTTCAATGTCGAATGCCATAGAATATAGTTTTAAGTGTTAAACGGTTCAAAATAGAGGTACGAATTTACAGAAAATAGGTAATAATTGCCATAAATAAGTCATAAATTTTGATAAGCGGTTAACAAAATTATCGCCGGCATTGTACCTTTGCTTCATAATGCCCTTATTATTAAAAGAAAATACACAGATTGCCCTCAGCGCCATCAAATCCAATAAACTAAGGGCCATTATTACCATGCTCATTATTGCGATTGGCATTACTGCTTTAGTGGGCATACTATCCGCTATCGATGCCATTAAATCGAGTATAAACAGCAATTTCACCGACATGGGAGCTAATACTTTTACCATCCGTAACCGGGAAATGAATGTAAGGGTAGGAAATCATGGTAAAAAACCGAAGCGTTTCGAGGCCATTACATACAAGGAAGCCATGCGCTTTAAAAAAGAGTTTGAATTCCCGAGTATGACTTCAGTGTCTACATTAGCATCTTTTACGGGCAGACTAAAATATGGCTCTAAAAAAACCAACCCGAATATTCAGGTTTTCGGCACAGACGAAAATTACCTGGAGACTGCCGGATATGAATTAAAAGAAGGCAGGAATTTTACAGCACAAGAAATATTAAGTGGTAATAATCTCGTTATTTTAGGTGATGAAGTTGCTTTTTCACTGTTTCCAAAAGGCGTATCTGCTATTGATAAAGTGATTTCCATTGGGGGTGGCAAGTATAAAGTAATTGGTGTTCTGAAAAGTAAAGGAAGCAGTATGGGATTTGGCGGAGATAAGATTTGCATCATTCCTATATTAAATGCCAGGCAATATTTTGGCAGGCCTGATATGAGTTTTACTATTAATGTCATTTCAAAATTCCCTTGGTTAATGGATATTGCCATTGGGGAAGCAACAGGCTTGTTCAGGAAAATAAGACACGTACATATTAAGGAGGAGGAGGATTTTGAAATCACGAAATCGGATGGTCTCGCTACCATGCTGATTGATAATCTTCAAACAGTTACTTTGGGCGCAACCATTATTGGTATCATTACTTTGTTAGGCGCAGCAATTGGACTCATGAATATCATGCTGGTTTCAGTAACAGAGCGAACCAGGGAAATAGGCTTGAGGAAGGCCTTGGGTGCTACCGCACAAGCCATAAAAAATCAATTCTTAATAGAGAGTGTAGTAATATGCGTGATGGGAGGGATTTTGGGAATCATCCTCGGCATCATCATTGGCAATTTAATTGGTCTTTCATTGAATGCAGGTTTTTTTATTCCATGGTTTTGGATAGTTACCGGGGCTTTAATTTGTGTTTTTGTTGGACTCATCAGCGGATTTATTCCTGCTAAAAGAGCTTCCAAACTCGATCCTATTGAGAGTTTGCGGTTCGAGTAATTACACGTTATGAATTACCCGCATCTGAACCGCGGGAACAACCTTATTCTTTTCAAACGCTATTTTTAAAGCTTCATTCACTTCCGAAACAACTATAGTCATATTATCGTAATTGCAATAAGGCCTTACATTAATTTGAATGGCACCATCAGCAATACGTCCGATAGCAATAATCGGCTCAGGCGTTTTTAACACTTTTGAATTATTGCCTAACACTTCGTAAATGATGGTTCTTACTTTTGCTACTTCATTATCTGCCGAAACACTGACAGGAATGTCGGCGCGGATGTTCCCGTGACGTGTGTGATTAACAATGGTACCATTTGATAAAGCCCCATTAGGTAAAATAACAGTTTTGTGATCGGCTGTTAAGACCAATGTGTTGAAAATCTGAATTTCTTTTACCTCCCCGGTTTGTCCTTGTGCCTCTATGGTATCACCTACTTTGTAAGGCTTAAAAATTAATATTAATACGCCACCGGCGAAATTTGACAACGAACCTTGTAATGCCAAACCTACTGCTAAACCTGCAGCTCCTAATATGGTTACAAACGAAGCGGTACCAATACCCAGCATCCCGGCAACTGTAACAATTAAAATTATTTTTAATCCGATAGAAATTAAACTCCGCAAAAAAGTACGCAAAGAAACATCCAGGTCTTTTCTCTCGAAAGCCTTCTGCGAAAAAATGGCTACGCGCTTGATGACCCATAATCCTATCAGCAATACTAATAATGCTGATATCACCACAGGCGTATATTGTGCCAGTAAATCTATAATCTTATCTATGTACTTGTCTAGCTTCATTCGGAATATTTTTTTAACTTGCTACAAAATTAAATTAAATTGTTTAATAAGCTTTTTATATTTTTTATTCTTTTTGCAGGTATTGCGTTCGCTCAAAAAAACGAACAAACAAAGTCCAAAGAAAAAACTGCTCCTAAAGCAAAGGAGAAACGGCAACGCACACCCGACTCACTCTGCTATTCTAAATACAACTCGAGTATCATTGTTGGGTATTACGGCTCAACAAAAGGCTACAACATGGAGTTAGGGCATTTTTTATCGAAGGACACTGGTGTTTTGAGAAAATCTAAACTCAATTACATTGCCGAATCCAATTGGGTAGATGGTATTGAACTGAGTTACGACAAAATCTCATTATCATTTGGATACAAAAGCACACCACCCAAAGACAAAAACAAAAAAGGCGAAACCAAATTTCTGAATTTCGGTTTCAATATTGGCGGTAACAAATGGATCGTTGAAGGATCTTACAGAAAATATCAGGGTTTCTATGAAAAAAACACATTCAACTACGACACCAACTTCAGAAACACCGGAGTTTACTTTAATCAGCCTTCCATGAGAAGCACATTACACAAATTGAAATTCATGTACTTCTCCAATAACAAACGCTTCGCCTTTAAATCATGTTATTCTTCAAGCTACCGGCAAATTAAAACAGCTTTCACCTGGATCATCACTGCCAACGCCTATTACAATACGCTCAAATCGGATAGCAGTATTATTCCGATGCCTGTAAGAGGAGGTTACGGTGATCAGGGTGGATTAAAGGGTTTAAATGTTTTTGGTTTTTCCGTATATGGTGGTGCTTCTTTAAACCTTGTTATCTGGAAACACTTGCTGATTAACGTCACAGCCATGTTAGGTCCGGAAGACCAATACAGAACTTACCGTTACGACAGCCTTCGCACAAGGGATTTGAATTATATTAATTTTTCAAGTGATGTACGTGGGGCCATTGGTTTAAACTACAGAAAGTTTTACACTTTCGTTTCTGCAACTGGTGATATCACACCTTACAAAAGCGGACAAATGGAATTAAAATCTACTTATTACAGCGTTAACTTTACAATGGGTTTCCGTGTACACACAGGTTATCCTAAATTCTATCAGAAACTACAACGGACTAAGTTGTATCAAATGTTATAATTAAGCATGATAAACACGCGAGGCCACAATTATTCCGTTTTCTATTTCTAAAACTTCCCCAACACTTAAAGGTTCTTCACCCTCAACGTTACGGGTATATTCCATGAATACCTGCTCGGCATCAGCTGTTAATTTTACTACCTCGTATCTTAATGTTGGTAAACGGTCAAACGCATCTTTCCACCAAGTACGTAAAGCTTGTTTACCTTGAATGAGTCCTTTTGTTTCGGGATGACGAACTTTTAATTTTGGACTGAAATGCTGCGCCTCATCGTGATACAAACTTAATAAGTTTTCGAGGTTGTGCTCGTTAAACGCTTTAAACCAATTCAATGCAATTTCTTTGTTTTGTTGGGCACTCATAAATTATATTTTATCTTTAAACAATGATTAAAAATTATTTTCTTTTCATAATTAGCGCCTTTTTCTTATTCGCTTGTTCCACACCAAAACAAGAAGCCGATCTCATTATTCATAACGCTACCATTTATACCGTTGATTCTTCTTACGCCATTCAGCAAGCCATGGCCATCAAAGATGGTGAAATTATTGAAACAGGTAGCAACGAAATTATTCTTAAAAAATTCACAACTAAAGAAACACAGGATGCCGCCGGCAAATATATTTTTCCGGGTTTCATCGATGCGCATTGTCATTTTTACGGCTATGGTAAAGGTTTACAGGAAATTGATCTGGTAGGAAGTAAATCCTTTAATGAAGTGGTTGAACGGGTAAAAAATTTCGTAGTAATAAATGACCTCACCCCCGTCCCATCTCCTACAGGAGAGGCGGGTAATCACTCATACGAATGGATAATAGGAAGAGGATGGGATCAAAATGACTGGGAAGTAAAAGAATATCCAAATAAATCTGCACTTGATAGTCTCTTTCCAAATACACCGGTATTACTAACCCGTGTTGACGGACATGCCGCTTTAGTGAATCAAAAAGCATTGGATATTGCGGGCTTCTCCACCAAAACAAAAATAAGCGGCGGTGATGTTGAAATTAAGAACGGAAAACTGACAGGCATTTTGATCGATAACGCAGAAGATTCACTTAAAAAATCTATTGCTAAAGCTAATTATAAAACCATTAGAAATGCCTTGTTAAATGCCCAGGAAAATTGTTTGTCATTTGGTATTACCTCTGTTGTGGATGCAGGCTTAGATAAAGCTGTTATCGATGCCGTTGATAAATTGCAAACCGAAAACGAATTACAAATGCGCGTGTACGCTATGCTAACACCCAACGAAGAAAACCTGAATCACTATTTGAAAAACGGGCCTTACTGCACCAATAAGTTAAATGTACGTTCGTTCAAATTCTATGGTGATGGCGCCTTAGGTTCACGCGGCGCGTGTTTATGCCATCCGTATGCCGACAAACCCGATTGGAAAGGGTTTTTACTAAGTGACATTGTATACTTTGAAAAATATGCGGCTATCATGAACGAAAAAGGGTTTCAAATGAATACGCATTGCATTGGTGATTCGGCAGCAAAAGTGATACTTAGTATTTATAAAAAATATTGCAGTGGTAATGAAGATAAGCGCTGGCGCATTGAACATGCCCAAGTCGTATTGAAAGAGAATTTCAAAGATTTTAGCAAAAATATTATTCCTTCTGTGCAGTCTACCCACGCTACCAGCGATATGTATTGGGCGGCTGACCGCTTAGGAAAAGAACGTGTGAAATACGCTTATGCTTACAAAGATCTTTTAAAAGCCGCAGGGCTGGTGGCCTTAGGTACCGATTTTCCGGTGGAAGATATTAATCCGTTTAAAACATTTTTAGCTTCGGTGGTTCGTAAAGACAGCAAAGGTTTTCCTGAAGGCGGATTTCAAACAGCAAACGCCTTAAGCAGGGAAGAAACTATTAAAGGCATGACCATTTGGGCCGCTTACGCCAACTTTGAAGAAAAAGAAAAAGGCAGTTTGGAAAAACATAAAGTAGCCGACTTTGTTATTTTAGATACCGACTTAATGAAATGCCCCGAAGATAAAATTTTGCAAACGCAAGTATTGCAAACTTATATTGGAGGGAAATTGGTTTATAAGAAGTAATTTCGTCATTGCGAGGGCGAACCGGTTCCCGAGCGGTCCCTGAGCTTGTCGAAGGGCTCATCGAGGGACGCTCAACCGAAGCAATCTTTTAAAAGAGGATTGCTTCGCTAACGCTCGCAATGATGTAAAAAATTAAAACATGGGCTACAACAGCTTAAAAGATTGTTTACTGGACCTCGAAAAGAACGGGCACCTTATTCGTATTAAAGAAGAAGTGGATCCGGATTTAGAAATGGCCGCTATCCATTTACGTGTGCACGAAATGGGTGGTCCTGCCCTGCTATTTGAAAATGTGAAAGGTTGCGAATTCCAATGCGCTTCTAATATTTTTGGCACGCTTGAACGCAGCAAATTCATTTTCAGAGATACCATTGAAAAAATGCAGAAGCTGGTGGAGGTGAAACAAAATCCGCTGAACGCTTTAAAGAATCCGCTCAAATATGCGGATATATTATTCACCGGCCTCTCGGCTTTACCTAAGAAAAATCCATTCAGCAAACCTGTTTTATTTAAAGAAACTACCATCGATCAATTGCCCATGATCAAACACTGGCCAATGGATGGTGGAGCTTTTGTGACTCTGCCACAAGTATACAGCGAAGATCTTGATAAACCCGGCGTGATGAATTCCAACTTAGGCATGTACAGGATACAATTATATGGCAATAATTACATCATCAATAAAGAAATTGGTTTGCATTACCAATTGCACCGCGGCATTGGCGTACACCAAAGCAAAGCCAATAAAAAAAATCAACCCTTAAAAGTTTCTATATTTATTGGCGGTCCACCCAGCCATTCTTTGTCGGCCGTTATGCCATTACCCGAAGGACTAAGCGAACTGACCTTTGCCGGCGCCTTAGGGAACAAACGTTTTGGCTATACTTACATCAATGGGTTTTGCGTGAGCACCGATGCCGATTTTGTGATCACCGGCGAAGTATTTCCTAACGACAACAAACCGGAAGGACCTTTTGGTGACCATTTAGGGTATTACAGTTTAAAACACGATTTCCCGGTGATGAAAGTCCACAAAGTGTATCACCGTAAAGATGCCATTTGGCCATTCACTGTGGTGGGACGTCCTCCTCAAGAAGACACGAGCTTTGGGGCTTTAATACATGAGTTAGCAGGTAAAGCTATACCTAATGAAATACCTGGATTAAAAGAAGTGAATGCTGTTGATGCAGCCGGCGTACATCCTTTGTTATTGGCTGTGGGAAGCGAACGCTACACGCCATATGCGCAAACGAAACAACCGGCAGAATTACTGACCATTGCGAATCATATTTTTGGAAGCGGACAATTAAGCTTAGCGAAATTTTTATTTATTACCGGCGGAGAAGAAAAGATAAGCACGCATAACATTGCCGAGTATTTCAAGTATTTATTAGAGCGTATTGACCTGAAACGCGACCTGCATTTTTACACCAATACAACCATGGACACGCTGGATTACAGCGGTATGGGTATTAACAGTGGCAGTAAAGTAGTGTTTGCAGCTTATGGTGAGAAAAAACGTGAATTAGCTACAACTATTACCAATGAAATAATGTCACTCAAAACATTTAATCATCCGTTTTTGGCGATGCCCGGTGTTTTGATCTTGCAGGGAAATAAATTTGAGAATTACGAGAAGACCGAAGAAGAAATTTCGGAATTTAACATTGAATTGATACGCAGTAGAATTGATACGCATAATTATCCTGTGATTGTAATTTGCGATGACAGCGATTTTACATCGGCTACATTAAATAATTGGTTGTGGGTGACCTTTACACGTAGCAACCCGAGCCACGATATACACGGTGTAAACCCCTTTACACGCTTTAAACATTTTGGTTGTGATAGTGTTGTCATTGACGCCCGCATCAAACCACATCACGCGCCTGCATTAATTAAGGATCCTGCTATTGAAAAACGCGTGGATAAATTATTTGAAAAAGGTGGTAGCTTGGAGGGGTTGAAAGATTCCAAGATTTAAGATTTAAAGATTACTCTGTGTTACTCTAAAACCCTGTATCTCTGTGTTGAATTTATTGCTGCGCATTAAGCTTCCGGTAATTTCAACACAGAGGGACGGAGATACAATGATTCACAGAATTAAAGAAAAACTTTGTATGCTTTGTCGTTAAGTTCAGAAAATGAGAATTGCAAAGTGAAGTTGAATTTTCAACACAGAGACACAGAGGAACTGGACTACACAGAGAATAGCGATTCCTCTTTAACTCAGTTATGAAAATTCGCAATTTGCAGATTACTTCCTAATAAAAATAAAATCCCCGCCTTCGTCACCCACGTTATTGATAACGCCGTATTGAGGTAAGCTGGTGCTGTTGTTACCAACAGGTGCTTCTAAAGCCTGGTATAAACCGCTGGCAGAAAAATATTTGTCTTTGTTCTTCTCTAAGCGGTCTAATAAATATTTGATGAATACACTTTTGTTCGGTACGGTTTTTAAAGTACCCGAAGTAATAGCTTTTCTACTTGGCAATTGGTATTTCTTTTTAATTACATCTGTAGCACCGGTTAAACTGATAGAGCGGTTCTTGAAAATACTTCCGCTAAAGCAAGCATCAGAAATTAATAAAGTATGCAATGACTTTATTTTACGTATAGAAGCTGTAAGTTGGTCGTTATACAACCAATTGGCCGAGTTACTTACTTCCGCATCTTTTGGTAACCAATATCCAATATCACTATCGTCTTCGTAATGCCCGTGGCCTGCGTAAAATATCAAAACATTGTCATTAACTGTTGCTTTCTTCGATAATTCATCTAACGCTATTACGATTTCGCGGCGGGTTGGGTTTTTTAATACATTAATATCATCCGGGTTAAAAGTGTATGATGATTTCAAAACTTTCCCAAGTGCCTCCGCATCATTTACAGGTAAGTTTTCCAAATCAGGAATGTTTGGGTCGTTATAATCACTAATACCAATTAAAAGTGCGTAGTATTTTCCGCCTGCACTAAAGTCAACATCAGCCGCATGTAATTCCTGCATTTCGCCTTCTGTTTGGATTTCTGAGCGCTTAGTCTCGGTCTTCACCACTTCAGTTTTATCCTTTACAGCCGGCACAGGTTTATTTTCTGTTTTTTTAACCGGCTTCTCCTTTGCTCTAGATTTATTAGAAGCAATAGGTTCTTCCTTTTTTACAACAGGCTCCGGTTTTTTAGTAGGAGAGAGAAAACTTTTATAATCACGTAATAAATCAGGATTACTAGCTAAGCCGAATTCAGCAGGACTCATTGGTAACAATGCAGCCGATACAAAGGCGTCGTTCCAAATAAGTCTTTTGTCGCCACCCTCGTTAATTGTTGCGAAGGCCAATGAAAATGTTTCTGTTTCTTCCTTTTTCAACATCATACTGCTGGTACGCTTTCTGAAATTATTTAAGGTGTTTCCTCCATCGTTCAGCTCCACTACACCCGGATTCAGAATCAGAATTTCATTACCAATGTTGGTTACTTTTATTTTTAAATGAAGTTTTTTTGCTTTGTCGTAATCGACATCGGTTACCATCACCTCAATATTTCCGAATTCTTGTTTTTTCTTTTGCGGAATATTGATATCGGGAAAAGAAATCATTTTTTCATTACCCGTTTTCAAAAACCCATCCATCACAAAAGAAATGGCTTGATCTTTCAATTTTTGGTATTTTACATCGAATACTTTTGTTTTTTTAGCACTTGGAGGAATCACTAAGGATTTTTCCTTGGTAAAAACTTTAGCTCCATTAATATAAAAGAAACATTTCGTAGGGTCGACCAAAATAAAAAAGTCATTCTTGTTTTCATATCTTACTTTAACTTTTATGTATTCATCAGTTGCGAGGCCGCCATCAAAAAACACCCTCAGATCTTCCATATTACTAACGGTATCCCTGAAAATAATTTTGTCTCCTCCACCGTTGCCTGAGAAACCCAGGTTAAAACAAAAGCTAAATACAAGTAAAATAATTTTTTTCATAAAAAAGGATTATGCTAGTTTGACTTACTAAAAGCGTTATGGTTTAATTATCAACCCTATAAAAATACGTAAAATTATGGTAATTTCAACAGGAACTTATAGCGTATTTTGATTTTTAATCCGCATTAAACCTAACTACCTTCCTTCGTCCTTCCAACGGTAATAGCATTCCATTACTTTATAATACAAATCGTATCCGTCATGGTTCAATACATAATAATCCGTTAAAGCAAAACAGTATTTTCTGAACCTTTCATAATCGATATTTTCATCTCCCGTGAGTTTCCTTACTACTTCGGCATTAATTTTCTGATTCACGAGTTCATCAATAAAAACCTGCTCAAAAATAGCAGCCAATTTCCGCTGTTCTTTACCCCGTTTACTGAATTGATCATACAAAGCAGTGATAGGACTACTGATAGCGTTTACGGGTTTTATTTTCGCATCCTGAATCACCTTTTCCATTTTTTCCCTTTCGTAAGGCTTAATTTTAAAGGATGTAACAGTTACAGGACCTAAAGCATAAATGATCTTTTTCATGACGATGGTAACCTCTCCATTAGCATTCGGATGGAGTTTCGTTACAGGGATTTTCATTCGTACAAAACCCACAAAAGAAACCACTAAAGTATCCTTATCTCCCGCTTTCAGATAAAAATTACCTGCATTGTCACTCATTGTACCGTTACCTGTAGCTTTATTGATAATGTACACAAACGGCATTACCGAATTACTATCAGGTTCAACAATCCGCCCTTTAATGAGTTGCTGCGAATACCCGTTATAGACAAGTATTAAAAGACCAATTATGAGTTTTATTGACTTCAGACGCTACTAATTTAACGTTAATGAGGCTTATTTATTAACCATTGTGAATAATTTAACCTTTTTTAATGCCTAACAAAAACCCCGTTATTGCCTTTAAAATAGTATTTTTATAATCCGCATGGAAGCATTTATTGTATCGGCCCGTAAATATCGTCCGCAGCATTTTAACACTGTTGTTGGGCAAAGCCATATAACCAATACTTTAAAAAATGCCATTGCTCATAAACAACTGGCTCAGGCCTATTTGTTTTGCGGACCCAGAGGTGTAGGTAAAACAACCTGCGCCCGTATTTTTGCTAAAACCATTAACTGCTTTAGCATCACTCCTGAAGGAGAAGCCTGTGATAAATGTGAATCTTGCCAGTCATTTAATACCGGAGGTTCATTAAACGTTTACGAACTCGATGCGGCTTCCAATAACTCAGTAGAAGATATCCGTAATTTAGTTGACCAGGTAAGATTTGCTCCCCAATTAGGCGAATACAAAGTGTATATCATCGACGAGGTGCACATGTTGTCGGCGGCAGCCTTTAACGCATTTTTAAAAACTTTAGAGGAACCACCTAAACACGCTAAATTTATTTTAGCAACTACTGAGAAACACAAGATCATTCCAACTATTTTATCACGTTGTCAGGTTTTTAATTTTAACCGAATTAAAAACGAAGATATTTCAAATCACCTGGCACACATTGCTAAAACAGAAAATGTTTCTTTTGAACCTGAAGCATTGCATGTAATTGCACAAAAAGCGGATGGTGGTTTACGCGATGCGTGTTCTATTTTTGACCAAATGGTGGCCTTTACTGGGAATCATTTAACTTATAAAGCTATTGTAGAGAACTTACACGTTCTGGATTTTGATTATTACTTTAAGATTACCGATTTTTTATTGTCGCAAAAATTACCTGAAATCATGGTGACCTTTGATGATATTTTGAAAAAGGGTTTTGATGCGCACAATTTTATTATTGGTTTAGGCGAACATTTAAGAAATGTAATGGTAAGCCGGGATCCTCAAACCATACAACTTCTTGAAATAAGTGATAACCTTAAACCGAAATACGCAGAACAGTCAGGACGTTGTCCTTTACCATTTCTACTTAAATGTCTTGCGCTCATTAGTAAAACTGATGTGAATTATAAGTCTGCCAAGAACCCGAGATTGCTGGTGGAGATGACACTGATGCAAATGGCTTACATTAATACCGCACAAAACATGGATGCGGAAAAAAAAAATGAGTTAGACGCCGTTTTTGAATCTAAAACCTCAAGCAATCAATCATCAGCAGTTACGCCTACTGTTCAAACTAGCATTACGAATCCTAACGAAAAAAACATAAAAACAACCGATAAGCCACTTGTTCCATTTTCTGAATTAAAAATTAAAGCCCAATTCAGTTTAAATGAAGCAACAAAAATGAAATCGGTTCAAGTGGCAGCCATTACAACAGAAGCTGAGAAACCTTTATTCGAAAACAAAACTTTTTCATTCGAAGATTTACAAAAAAAGATTCAGGCATTCGCCGATACAAAAAATGCGGCAGGCAACCGACAGTTATTTACAACTTTGTCAACTGCCAAAATTGAATTGAACGATACCAATTTGATTACACTCAATATTCATAACGAAGCGCAAAAAGAAATTCTGATGAATGTAAAACAAGATTTTCTTGATTACTTACGCAGCGAATTATCCAACAATACAATTGGGATGGATATCAGAATAGAACAGATACAAAATTCTACATCCAAAGCTTATAAACCTGCTGATAAGTTTAAATACTTAGCAGAGAAAAACCCTTCATTACTCGAACTTAAAAAGCGCTTCGGGCTTGAATTAGATTACTAATACCTTATGAAAAAAAAACAACTACTAATTGCCGCATTGTGTTTGTGCCTGGCACATCATTCAAATTCACAACAGAAGACTGATAAAAAACCAACTGCCACTAAGGTAAGCGACAGCTCACCAAAGCCAGTTTTGAATTATGAAACAGCACCGAATGATCCTTATAAAGCAAGAATTTATACTTTGAGCAATGGCATGAAAGTATATATGTCGGTTTACAAAGACGCGCCACGAATTCAAACTATGATTGCCGTGAAAGCAGGAAGTAAAAATGATCCTGCTGATGCAACAGGTTTAGCACATTATCTCGAGCACATGGTTTTTAAAGGCAGCGACAAATACGGTACGAAAGATTTTGTAAAGGAAAACGAGCAGATTACTAAAATAGAAAATTTGTATGAGGTGTACCGTGGTACAAAAGATGAAGCTAAGCGTAAATCAATTTATCATCAAATAGACAGTATTTCCGGAATAGCAGCTAAATACGCCATTGCTAATGAATACGACAAAATGCTTGCAGGAATTGGTGCGCAAGGAACAAATGCTTTTACTTCCTTTGATGAAACAGTTTACATCAATGATATTCCAAGCAATCAGATTGATAACTGGTTAAAAATTGAGGCGGAAAGATTCAGAAAGCCTGTTCTTCGTTTGTTTCACACTGAACTCGAAGCGGTTTACGAAGAAAAAAACAGATGCTTAGACAGTGATAATGATAAAGCATGGGAAGCATTGATGGCTGGGCTTTTTCAAAAACACAGCTATGGCACACAAACAACCATTGGAACTATAGATCATTTAAAAAATCCTTCCATGAAGGAAATAATGAAGTTCTATAATAAAAATTATGTGCCTAATAACATGGCCATCATTATGGCCGGAGATTTCGATCCTGATAAAACGATTCTTGAAATTGAAAAACATTTTAGTGTTTTTAAATCGCAACCTGTAGAGCCATATAAGTTTGAGAAGGAAGCACCAATTACTTCTAAAATTACCAAGGAAATATTAGGCCCTGAAGCCGACAATTTAGCAATGGCTTGGAGATTTGAAGGAGCTACCAGCAGAGACGCTGATATGATAAGCATTATTAATTCCGTAATGAACAATGGGAAAGCAGGTTTGCTCGACTTGAATTTAAATCAGGCACAAAAAGTAATCAGCGGCGGCGGATTTCCTTACATATTAAAAGATTATTCAACACATATCTTCTTCGGAAATCCGAAAAGCGGACAAAGTCTTGAGGATGTAGAAAAATTAATTCTTGAACAATTAGAAAAATTAAAAAAAGGAGAATTCAGCGACTGGATGCTGCAAGCAATTATTACAGATTACAAATTGCAAAAAACAAAAGAGCTCGAAAATAATATGTCACGTTCGTTTAACATGCTCAATTCATTCAAGAATGAAATAAAGTGGGAAGACATTGCAAACTACACAGAAAGATTATCTAAAATTACCAAGAAAGACATTATGGAGTTTGCTAAAACGCATTACGGAAACAACAATTACGTAATTGTTTACAAAAGAAAAGGTGAAGATAAAAACGTAGAGAAAGTTGACAAACCTGCGATTACGCCTGTTGAAGTAGACCGCGAAAACACCTCAGGCTTTGTGAAAGAAATGCTGGCTTCAAAACCAAAAGACCTCGAACCTAAATTCATTGACTATAATAAAGACATTGTTAAATCGCAAATTAAATCAGGCATACCTGTATTTTGCAACAAGAACACAGAAAACCTCACTTTCGAAATGTACTATGCATTTAACATGGGCACTAATCACGATAGAGCCTTAAGAATAGCTATTGAAAGTGTTCCGTATTGCGGCAGCGCGAAGTTAAGCCCCGCTCAGGTTAAAGAAGAGCTTTACAAGTTGGGATGCTCCTTCGACATTTTTGTAAGTGAAGACCAAATGTGGGTGAGTTTAAATGGCCTTAGCGAAAATTATGAAAAAGCAGTAAAGCTATTTGAAGATGTATTAAGTTCTCCTACTCTAAGTGAAGACGCTTTGAAAAACCTTGTTGAAGATATTAATAAAAAACGTGAAGATGCAAAAACCAATAAAATGGTGATTTTGCGTGAGGGGTTATTTAACTATGCCAATGCAGGGCCCATTAACCGTTTTACCTATAAGCTGAGTGCTGAAGAAATGAATAAAATAACTGTTAAAGAAGTTACCGACAAAATAAAAGGATTATTAAGTTTTAGTCACCGTGTTTTATATTACGGTCCAGACGAAGTAGAAACAATTAAAAACAAATTAAACACTCTGCACAATGTGCCTGAAGTTTTAAAACCAATCCCGGCGGAAAAAGAGTTTAAACAGGAGACACTTGGCAACCAGGTTTACTTTGTTCATTTCGATATGAAACAAGTAGAAATTGTAATGATAAGCAGAGGTGGAGCTTATGATGTAAAAAACCTTCCTGAGATAAATCTTTATAACGTTTATTTTGGTGGTGGTATGAGCGGTGTTGTTTTTCAGGACTTACGCGAATCTAAAGCTCTTGCCTATTCTACTTATTCAACTTACATGCGTCCGTCAAAACCAACAAGAAAATACACAAACTTCTCTTATATTGGTTCCCAATCAGACAAATTAGCTGATGCTTTAAAAGGCATGAGTGATTTATTAAATGAAATGCCAAAAGCTGATGCGGCATTCAATGCAGCAAAAGAAGTGATACTTCAAGATATCCGTTCTGAAAGAATTACAAAATCTGGTATATTATTTAATTATGAAGACGCCATAAAATTCGGGAACTCAGAAGATGTAAGAAAAAACATTTTTGAAAAAGCAGCTAACCTGAAATTTGAAGACATTAAAAAGTTTCAGGAGGAAAATGTGAAAGGAAAACCTTTTACCACATTGATAGTAGGAAAACAAAGTGATATTGATTTTAAAGTTCTCGAAAAATATGGAACTGTAAAAACATTAACATTAAAAGACATTTTCGGGTACTAGAATTTTTCGTTTTATGCAGATACAATTTTTTGGCGCCACAGAAACAGTTACCGGCAGTAAATATATACTTACCACCACAAAAGGTGTGCAGGTTCTTTTAGATTGCGGACTTTATCAAGGGCTTGGAAAAGAAACCGGCGACTTGAATACACATTTCGGTTTTGACCCCGGAAAAATTGATGTGGTAGTTTTATCACACGCCCATATTGATCACTCAGGTAACTTACCCTTATTAGTGAAACAAGGTTTTGCAGGCAGTATTTACTGTACACCGGCAACTCTTGAAATTTGCGAAGTTTTATTACTGGATAGCGCACACATACAGGAGAACGACATCATGTACGTGAATAAAAGAAGAGCCAAAGAAGGATTGGCTCCATTGAAACCAAATTATACCGTTAAAGATGTTGAGAAATGCCTCAGACATTTTAAAACTATTCCTTACAATGCAGAATTTAACTTGAATGACGAGGTAAGTTTAAAATATACAGATGCCGGGCATATTTTAGGTAGTGCGGTGGTAAATCTGAAGTTAACTGATGGAACAAAAACCATGTCATTAACATTCAGCGGGGATGTTGGCAGATACAACGATTTACTAATGGGAGATCCACAACCTTTTCCGCAGGCTGATTATATTTTATGTGAAAGTACTTATGGCAGCAAATTGCATGACAGAGTTGAAGATGCCCAGTTAAAATTACTCAACTGCGTTAAACACACCTGCATTGAAAAAAAAGGTAAACTTATTATTCCGGCATTCAGTTTAGGCAGAACACAAGAAATTGTATATGCACTTGACAAAATGAAAAACGCAGGCTTATTGCCTCCCGTTAAAGTTTTTGTTGATAGTCCGCTTTCAAAAAGCGCTACTGATATTATGAGGAAATATTCAGGCAGCTTAAATAAACAAGTATTAGAGCATTTGAAGAGTGACAGTGATCCTTTTGGTTTCGATGGTTTAACTTATGTAACAGATAAGGAAGAATCGAAGCGACTAAATGAATCAAAAGAACCTTGTATTATCATTTCTGCTTCAGGAATGATGGACGCAGGAAGAGTAAAACATCATTTAAAACATACCTTACCATACCAAAAAAACACCTTGCTAATTGTAGGTTATTGTCCACCGAATTCACTTGGCGGACGACTCTTAAATGGAGCTAAAATGGTTAAGATTTTCGGTAATGACATCCCCGTGAATGCAGAAATGGAAGTGATTTCTTCATATAGTGCTCATGCCGACTATGAAGAACTATTAAAGTTTTTATCGTGCCAGAATAAAGAAAAAGTCAAAACAATTTTTCTGGTTCATGGTGAAGATGACTCTAAAACAGGCTTCAAAAAAACATTGATGGCGAATGGGTTTCCGCAGGTTATAATACCACGAAAAGCTGAATCATTCAATTTAATTTAATAGAGTTAAGCGGCTTTGGGCCGCCATATAATATTTTATTTACCTGTATTTCAATTAATTACTTTTTATATTTACGAACCTGATATAGGTCATTTTTTTGGTGTATTATAAAGTATAATTTACTAGGTTTTATCATCTATAAAATGCCTATATTGAATTCAGAAAAGAAAAAGGAAATGGAAAGCCTTCATGCTTTATTTGAATTTGCTACAGAGGGGATTATTATCACAAATAAGAAAGGTGTAATCACAAAGGCTAACCCAAGCTCAGAAAGGATTTTCGGTTATCCTAAAGGTGAATTAATTGGCAAAACAGTTGAAGACTTAATACCAGATTCAGTCCGTAAAAAACATACCGAACACCGCGAAAATTTTAATAAAAGTCCACATGCCCGTTCCATGGGCCAGAATATGGATTTGCTTGCCAAACGCAAAGACCACACTTCTTTTCCTGTTGAGATTAGTCTCACACAATTTAATCAGGATGGAGAATTATTTGTAATAGCTTTTATTATTGATATTTCTGAGAGAAAATTAGCGCAGGAAAAAATTAAAAAAGTAAACATTGAATTGGAGCAAAAAGTAAGTGAACGTACCAAAGTTTTGCAGGAAGCATTAAATGAACTTGAACATTCTAAAGAACAACTAAGTCAGGCACTTGAAAAAGAAAAAGAAC
>Ga0154020_10002479_pt1 | contig 22480 bp, 6 predicted proteins | sample Klosneuvirus_201_FD_109709 | JGI IMG/M metagenome (GOLD analysis project Ga0154020, IMG submission 109709) | Active sludge microbial communities from wastewater, Klosterneuburg, Austria - Klosneuvirus_20160825_MG | ecosystem: Engineered > WWTP > Aerobic digester > Activated sludge | place...
GATTCTGTTGAAAAGTCTGATCTAGAAAAAGTTTTCGATACAAAAGTTTCTTTTGGTGGACGCGACTCATGAAAGTTATTGTTTTGAAAGGAGTTATACCTTATGCCAGAATCTTTCTGATTTTTAACTACAAATGCAAGTTCAGTAAAACGACGAAAGAGGCATTTAGTAAAGTGTTCGAACGCAACACAAACTGTTTCCGGTTGGACGTTTATAACACCCTTCTCGTCTAAGCTACAGTTTACAGGTGCGGGTATTCAAGATATGCTAGTTGTAGGTGTTTACTACGCTGGTATAAGTACTACAATTTCTTTAACAAATTTATTAGTCACTAGACGTACTTTAACCATGCCAGGTTTAAGAAATAGACGTATTTTGATCCCTTTTATTACTATAACTGTTTTATTGATGTTGAGGGCGCTGGCTGTTATTACACCTGTCCTAGGATCCGCAATGCTAATGTTGGTGTTGGATAGGCATTGACATACATCCTTTTTTGATTTTGCTTACGGAGGTGACCCAATTTTTTTTCATCATCTTTTTTGGTTTTTTGGTCATCCTGAGGTTTACGTACTAGTTATTCCAGCTTTTGGAGTCGTTAACTCTGTGCTACCATCAACAAATTATAGAAGGGTTGCTTCTAAACATCATTTGATTTGAGCTATTTATATTATGAATTATATGGGGTTTATTGTATGGGGTCACCATATGTATTTAATAGGATTGGATCACCGAAGCCGAGCCTTATATAGTACGGTAACTATTATGATTTCGATGCCGGCTACAATTAAACTAGTCAACTGGACTTTTACGTTAGTAAACGGTGCGCTAAAAGTTGACATTGTATTTATTGCTGTCGTTTCATTTATTTTTTTATTTTTAGTAGCTGGTGTCACAGGTATGTGGTTATCGCATGTTAGCCTTAATATTTCTATGCACGATACCTTATATGTAGTTGCCCACTTCCATCTTATGTTATCTGGTGCTGTTATGATGGGTATTTTTGTTGGTTTTTACTTCTACTTCCATGTATTTTTTTTTGTAAAGTACCCTAAGACATTTTCGTATTTTCATATTATTTATTATTCAGCTGGTCAATGACTAGCCTTTTTACCTCTTTTTTGGGTAAGTTTCTCAGGACTGCCTAGACGTTTACATGATTTCCCTGCCGTATTTATGGGGTGGCAAAGTATGTCTACAGTTGGTCATTTTATAACAATGATCGGGGTTTTAGCCTTTTATACCACTCTATTTGAGGCACATTTAGAAAAAAAATTAACTTATTATCTTTTCTCTCTCGTACCTAGACTAAATAAACGTATTTGTTATTACTTATTAAAAATAATAAATATACAGCTCCAGGTAAGGTCGTTATCTGTTACTCCTAATAAAAAAACTAGACTATGTATTGTACATGGGCTCTCCAACTAAACAAATGCTTGTACTTTTTTCTTATGTTCAAATATTTTTAACTAACATTGTAATCTTCTTATTACTGACTCTAATAATTGCAACAATTACATTAATGGAGCGAAAAATCTTATCCCTAGTTCAGCGACGAGTTGGGCCAAACTATATTGGATACAGGGGTAGGTTACAGTTTATAGCTGACGCTTTAAAATTATTAGTAAAACATATCGTTATTATAAATAAAGTAAACAAACTTTTATTTTTACTGCTACCCGCAAGCGTACTCGTTATGTGCTATTTATTTTGAGTTAATTTGATTTGAGCACCAAATTTAGCTGTTTGCGAGATTGAGTATAATTTACTTTTTATGGGTGTGTTATCCATGTTTTTTTCCTTCTTGATGTTTTTGGTTGGTTGAGTTACTAGAAATAAGTACGCAATACTATCGTCTACTCGTGTTTTGATTACCACGTTAAACTTGGAAGTTTTTTTAAATTTTTTTCTAATCTATTTATTGACGGTATTTGAATCTTTTTCTTTTTTTCAAATAGTATCTTTTCAGTATTCTTGAACATGGTCTGTTTTAATCTTATTACCTGTTCTACCTTTATTATTAATTATTTTTTTTTTAGAAACCGGTAGGATACCTTTTGATTTGGGCGAGGCTGAATCTGAGTTAGTTGCCGGACACACAACAGAAATGGGAGGTTTTTTTTTTGCGTTGTTTTATTTAGGTGAGTATTTTCATTTGTTTTGTTTTTCCTTTACATACGTAATTATTTTATTTGGGGGTTGACATATTTAACTGTTGTTAAAAATTTTCTTTTTTAATTTATATACTTTAACCGGAAACATTTCGTTTTATTTATTGATAATTTTAAGTTTTTTCTCTTTTCTGTTGCTTTTTTCCAATTTACGAAAAAAGTTTGCGTATTTTATTTTAGTTGTAATTTCTTATAGTGTATGGGGTTTTTTACTAGATCTTGATGGTATTATGCTGGTTTTTTTAACTGCAGAGTTTACAATTTTTTTTTTGCTTGTAATGACTTATTTACAGTTATACGGGAACTATACTTTTGTTACTCAAAACTTACCTAAAAACATTATAATTTATTTCTTGTTAATAATTTTGTATGTTTATGAGCCTCAAAATACTTTCCATTTTTATACTTCATACTACAAAGCCTTATCGCATATAGTTAGCAGTGACTTTTATATTCTTTACTACTTTTTATTTGAAAAGTTGCCATTGTTGGTTATTGTTATTACGCTTATTATAAGTTTTTTTAGTTTATTTTTTATAGTTATGTATTTTAGCCTAAAGATGGTAAAGCTCACTGCCTTCAAAAATGTAAAAAATATACATTTTTTAAGAAAGCAAACTTTACTAAAACAAACAACTTTTTCTAGTAAGTTGTATACGTTTCAAAATTAAATTGTTTCAAAAAGAGTCATTTAGCATTCCCAGCGATTCCAGTGGAATCTTGTTAGTAAGGGTGATAGAAATTCGTAGGTGTAGTACACGTCGTTTAGCCAAGGTGGGTAAATTTTTGCGTGTAGTGATTAGAAACACTAAACCTATTTTAATTAAAAGAAGAAAAAAAAAACTGAGAGCGATTGCCGTCAGAACCCAACATACACTGTTTAAAAGCGATGGGTTATCATATTCTTTTTTGGACAACGGCTTGGTTTTATTAAAAAAACGTATGAATACTGTAGGGAAGGAGTTATTCGGTCCTATTTGTAAAAACTTAAAAATTAGAAAATTTAGAGTAGCTTTTAAAAAAGTTTTTTAAACTTTAGTCGTCTAGTGGTTAAGATAACAGGTTTTCACCCTGTTGATCTAGGTTCGATTCCTAGCTAAAGTATTTGAGCTTTTTTTTTAATATTTTTAAAAAGTTACTAAATAGACCTTCTTTTAAGTTTAATTTAAACTTGTTTTTTTTAAAAGACTCCTTAAGTTTAAATTTTAAACACTTAGTATACATGCACAACTTTATTAATATAAGCAACAGATTAAAAGTTAAGTTATTTAAAACTGTCAATTTTTTAACAACCAACACAGTATATTTTTATATTGTTGCCTTAAACATCTTCCTTATTTTGAATTTTTTTTTAATATAAGCATAAAAATGTCTCGAAAAACTACCTCAAAATTTTTCTTATTTTTAGTGTATAGCCCTGTTTTACCTAAAGTATTACCACCCCGATTGTTAGCGCTTACCCCCAGCGTCTTTTCTCTGGAAGTAGCAACTTATTCCAAATTTGGTAACACGGGTCGTTTATTCAAAGCTTTCGCCTTTATAGGCTTGGCGTTTAGTTGTTTAGCCTTTAAAAACTTTAAAACTTTAACAATAAAGTCTGTTATGTTGGTGTTATGGAACACAATAGCTACGTATACACAAATATTTTAAAAATAATGGGAACTTTATTTTTTTTAAGAAAAGTTAGAAGTTTTAATAAAAGCAGATACGCTAGAAATAGACAACTTGCACGAGTAATTTTTTACTTTGCTTTATATATTAATATTTTAGTAATTTATGGAAGTTTTTCAATGTTATACGGATTTGTGTTTAAATTTAACCATACAATTTGACTTACATACGTGTTATTCGCATCCTTTATTATTCCTTCAGCTATGAGGGTATCGAGACGTTACTGACAAAATTAAAAAGGGTGTTACATTATTTATTAAACTGAAAGACTTATAGGACGTTTAAAAACGGATTTTTATTGGATTTTTTTTTCAAAAGATTTTTTTTTCAAGTATCAAGTTATTTTTTTTATGTCTTTAGTATTTTTTTTGGAGATAAGTTCATCTTAGAGCATATGTTTAGTAATTTATCAAATTTTTTACAGTTGGCTGGAAATAAGCTAAAGATGTTAAACAAACATGCGTTTCTTAATTTATTCAAGTTTACGTTATACCTAACTTTTTATATCGCAACTCTTTTAATAGTGATTTTTATAATATAACTTAACAAGGGTGTTACTTGATCTGTCATTTTCAAACCTATTTTTAGAAAATTTAGGTGCAACGATCGATAACTTATTAAACCTTACAAATTTAATAATTTTCAACCGAAATGCACTTAATTTTGAGAACATCATTAACTTTTTAAACATCATTAACATTTGACCTTCTCAGAGCCAGTTCAACGCGACGGTTAACCACGTTTTGTTTATTATTTATTCTAACAATAACTATTTTGAATCTCTACAAGAAGTATACGCAGTATTACCATACTTACATGCATTGGATTACTTGCATCTTTTCTATATAAAACAAATTATGTACAAATCTTTTTTGAGTATGCACACTGCTTCTACTATTTCTTTAGTTAAGCCAATAGTTTTAAATTTACAATTAGACGTTTTTGCTTCCTTTTTATTCAACAAATGGGCTTACGCAATAGCAGCTTTTGGATTAACTTATTACTTCAGTCATATAATAAAGTTTAGGTATCAGTACGGTTTTAATTTTTACTTCAATTACTTTAAAACTTTATCAGATTTAGGTGAGCAAGAATATGGGTCTTACGATGATTTTAAATTTTTTTTGTTTTTACTGGTCCAAATGTTGGTGTGATACTGCTGGGTTTTTTTTATAGGGTACACCTTTTCTTTACAGTCAGAAAGTAAACTTATTTTATTAACGTTGTCTGTAATGATAACTATTTTAACCATACCCGTTAGATTACTGTGAGATTTTGGGTTGGCTTTTGGAATGTACGTACGAGGTGCAGCGAGTTCCTCAAATCTAATTGTTGAGGCGTTTTTTGATACTATTGGTGTAATTATTATTTTTACCCGTTTTATTGTTCAAAATATTCGTTTTTTAATGGTTTTTGTAGCGTTTTTTGAGTTGTTTGAGTGATCTGCGGCGTCAACCGAGACAGCTTATATACTGCAGTTTAACCTTAACATGTGTAATGACTTTAGTTTTTTCGCACATTTAGAAGCTAGGTCTATCTTCATGTATGTTATTTTATTAGTAAAAACATTATTTATTTATTTATACCATTTATTACACTTAATTATCGTTAGTTTTATGCAAATTGGTGTTTATTTAATGGTTTCTTTTTGACTTTTCTTCTTCTTATACACATCATTTTTTAAATTAACTACCGATAGTTATTTTTCAGTAAAAAGAAATTTAAATGTTTGCCAACCTGTTTAACTTTACACCAAGCAGATTTAATTATGTATCTACATCTGAGCTTTTGGCTATTTTTTTACAACAAACCACAGTCTACCTTACATGTATACTTTTTGTTTTATTTGTAATTAACGTTTTATTAGTTCAAACAAATGTCAATGCTTTAAAATTTAAAACTATTTTTAATTTTATTAAACTTGCCAACATGTCTGTTTTGGCGTTAATTTTTTTTTTAGTATTTTTTAAATTCATTATCTACCTATGAAACTACAAGGGATTTGGTTTTTTTTTAAGCAACTATAGCTGACATAGTATTAGCTTTAATTGTCTGTATTGAGCAACTACCCTAAAGTTAAACAGTTCAGTTTTTAGTGATGTTATAATTTTACTAGCTTTCAGCTCAGGTATTATTTGTTTATATTTATTGGGTGAAAAAAATTTAGCTCGCTATTTATCAAACATTAGTATTTTTTCTATATTTTTGGTAGCAATTGTTTTTATGGTTTACACAACAAATATGTTGGTTATGTTTTTAGGTTTTGAATTTTTATTCTTACCTACACTTTATTTTGTGTATAGCCACGGTTATGTTCAACGAGTTGACAGAACTATGAAAATACTACTATACTGAACCCTCTTTGGTGCGTTTTTAGTTTTTACAAGTATGGCTTACTTATATGTTAAGTACAAAACATTGGATTATTTTTCTTTAATTGAGTTAAAATTTACGCCACTCGAAAGTAACTTGTTATATACTTGTATTTTTTTAGGTTTTGGTGTAAAAGTTCCCGTATTTCCGTTCCACTATTGACTGACAAAAATCCACGTCGAAGCGCCGGCCGGTTTTTCTATATTTTTAAGCGGATTTCTTGTTAAAGCTGCAATTTATTGTTTTTACTATTTCAATTTGATGTTTCAAGCTGAGTTTTTTATCCAAGTTACGAGCATGGTTGCTTTACTTGGTATTATTGAATCTTCAGTTAAAATGTGAACGCAAACTGATTTTAAAAAACTAATCGCCTTCGCTACTATTCAAGAAATGAATTTAATTCTTTACTTGTTACTAAACTATCAAAACTTGCTCGACTATAGTTTAATTCTTTTTATTTTAATTCATGGTTGATTATCCACTTTGATGTTTTTTTTAGTAGACGTTATTCAAAAAAAAACGTCTTCAAGAAATATCGTAGAAATTTGTGGGCTAGCTTATAATTTTCCTGAACTTAAAGTTATTATTTGGTTTATTATATTGTTATTTTCCGGGTTCCCCTTAACTGTCAAGTTTTTAATTGAATGGCAAATTTTGGGAACTTTGGTGTTGCAGTCTGACCAGTTGTATATTATTACTTTCTTTGTTATAGTAGTTGTAGGTGTTACAGGATTTGCTAAACAGTTTATTATTATTTTATACGGCTTACCACGTCGTACAAGCACTACAAACTATGTTTTGTCGAAACGTGATAAATATTTATTTTACTTAATTCTGTTCATACTTGTTTTTTTAAATATTTTAAATTTCTTCTTAGGCTAAAAGTAAATCTTTAAGATTGAACTAATACACCTTAACTGCTAATAAAGTTTGGATTTGATAGAAAATAGTATTGCGAAAGAAAGGTTAAAAGATCATTATTGTATGTGAAAAAAATTTGAATTTTAATACAATTATCAAATAAAGAGTTTCTTTATTGTACCTTTGGTATAATGGGTTAGCGAGTTAATTTTACAAGCAAGCGAAAGCAAAAAAAAATTATTATAGTTTGTAAAATTAGACCCGAAACTAAGCGATCTAATAATGAACAAGTAGTAGACTGAACCCGTAAATGTTGCAAAATTTTGGGATGATTTGTTATTAGGGGTGAAAGGCTTATCAAGCTTAGTGATAGCTGGTTCTCCGCGAAATCTATTTAAGTAGATTAGCTTTTTTGTTTTTATTAGGTAATGTTAAATATGATAGTCGCGAGACTTGACTATAGTCTATGAAGTAGTAAAAATTAAAAGCTAAACAGACATATAGTGCTAAGATTGTGTGTCGAGAGGGAAACAGCCCAGAGTGTAAGTTAAAGTAGCTAAACAAGTTCTAATCTTAAGGGGGTATCTTTTAAAGACGCAGAGGTAGGTTTGGAAACATCCATCCTTTAAAGAAAACGTAAAAGTTCAAGCGTTTTGTATATATGTTTTTTTATAATAAAAAATTATATCCCCATAAATGTAAGCAAAGTAATAACTTTACTGAAACTACACCTAAGGTAGCGGAGTGTGCTTTATTTTAACGAAGGTTTTTTGTAAAAAAAACTGGAAAAATAAGTATTAAATATGCTAACATGAGTAATAAACTACTTGTTAAGAAACAAGTACGCCGAATGCTGACGTGGTTTTTTAGTTAAGATAAACTGACTAAAATAAAATCGGCTCCTAAAAGTTTGTTTAACTACAAATTTGATGGTGAATTAGGAAACTTATTCATTTTTTTTTATTTAATTGCGACGGTATTTACTTAAAAAAAATGTGTAATAGAAAAAAACTAATGCTTAACCGTACTAATACCAACACAGGTCAGCTAATTGAGTAAATACAGGCGAAAAAATGAATAATATTAAAGGAACTCGGCAAAATGTCTTTGTAACTTCGGGATAAAAAGAGCTTTTTAAGTATGATAAAATAGGGGGTAGCGACTGTTTATTAAAAACATAAGACTTTGCAAAACAGAAATGTGACGTATAAAGTCTGACACCTGCCCAGTGCTGTAAGGCGAAAAATAACTATGTTGGTAGTTATATAAACCCCAGTAAACGGCGGCCGTAACCCTGACGGTCCTAAGGTAGCAAAATCCCTTGACGGGTAAGTTCCGTCCTGCACGAATGGTGTAACGACTGCCCCGCTGTCTCTAATATTATTTTTATGAAATTGAACTAGACGTGAAGATGCGTTAATATACAGCTAGACGGAGAGACCCTATGTACCTTTACTGTTATCTACTTTATTTTTTTGAATTATGTAATATAGAGACGTAGTAAAACTTTGCCAATGAAAAACTACTTTATATTTTTTAAAAAAAAGAAAACTAATAAATAAGTTTTTATTAGGTAGAGAGACAGTTTAGCTGGGGCGGCTACCTCCCAAAAAGTAACGGAGGTAAACAAATGGTTTATCTTATAGACTTTTTTCTAGAGAAAGAGGAACGAACAAAATAAGCTTGATTAAAGTACCTACAAGTATTTTAAGGATGAAAATCTGTCGTAATGACCCGATTTTTTATAGTGTAAAAAAAATCGTTCAATGAATAAAAGGTACACTAGGGATAACAGGCTGATGATTTCTGAGAGTCCCTATTGAAGAGATCGTTTGGCACCTCGATGTCGGCTCATCATATCCTAGTGGAGCATACGCTGCTAAGGGTTCGGCTGTTCGCCGAGTAAAATGGTACGTGAGCTGGGTTTAAAACGTTGTGAGACAGTTTGGTCCCTATCTACTGTATAACTAAAGAAAAAATATACTTTTACTTCAGTACGAGAGGACCGAGGACAGAAGGCCAATTGTTATCAATTACGCAGTCAGTGTAAGTTGAAAAGCTACGCCTTATACTAGAACCAGATTTAATGGGAATTAAGTATTTTTTTTTCTTTAATAATAATGTGGAAGATTACCACAATAAATTTATTAAATTTATATAATTTATAAAAGGTTAGTAATAACTGAAGTATATAATTTTATAATATTATTAAAAAAGCTGATTTAATAGACATGGGAACAATGGCTGAGTGGTGAAAGCGGTAGACTGTAAATCTATTGGGAAACCGTCGTTGGTTCGAATCCAACTTGTTCCAAGAAGTAGACTCACTATCAGCTGAAACGTTGTATTAAAAGGATACCTATAATCCAAACTTAAGTAAATATTGGTATAGCTAAGGGTTTATAAAAAACTACAAATAGTAATCCAAAAAAACTATACACTTAAAAATTTTATTGAATAAAAATATTTTAGTAAATAAAGCAAAAAACTCATTTGAGCAGATTAGTAGAGATGATCGAATAATCTAAGCAGTATAACATGCCAGTAATTATTTGGAAAAATAAACTAAATAGGTGATAGTCCTGTAACTCGTAGAAATTTTATTTTGTAATTGCAAAACTGCAAAAAACAAAAAAACCTTTATGGCGGAATGGTAGACGCGTATGACTTAAAATCATATCCTGCGGGGTAGTCGTTCAAGTCGACTTAAGGGTATACTAAATGAGTGTACCAAAAAGATTTAAAACAAAATCGCAACAAAAAAAAACTATGGTTTATTGTAAAAACTTAATAAAAATTAATGCTATGAATGCGCTTAACAAAGACCTTCAAATAGTTAGTGTAACCAAAGAAAAAAGTATAAATAAAATATTACTAAAGTTTGTGCATTAAAGCGTAGTAGTATAGTGGCAATACCGTAGCCTTCAAAGCTACCCACGTCTGTTCGATTCGGGCCTACGCTGTCGTATAATTTTAATTGTCAGAAAAAAGAATACCAATTTATATTAATTTTTTTAAATCTATCGTATTTTTTTGCGATAACAGTTGACTATGTCAATATTTTTTAAAAAATGACTTTAAACTTTTACTTGTACTTAGTATATTTTATAATAAAATCAACTCTAAAGATTCACTTAAATTAAACAAGTTTATTTTAAAAACTTATTCTATGCACTGGTTTAGAGTTTCTTTTCGAGGAAAGGGTTACCGCTTACGTAAGTTTAGAACCCACAATAAAGTAACACTAAACTTTGGACATTCACACTGAGCTAAGCTTGCACTTCAGAGTTCTATTTTTTTTTTTAAAAAACTTAGAAGACAAAATTACCTTTGTTTTGCGAAAAATTATTTTTTTTATAAGTCTTTAAAAAACAATATAAAGTTTTTTAAAAAACTAAACACCTATACAAAACGTGGTCTACGCTTAAAAAAGCAATTTATTAAAAAAAGATTTGGAAAAATTTCACAAGTAGTCTCATCTTTACATTAACTTTTGATTAGTTAAAATTGGCACAAAAAAGTTTACCTATTCTAAATAAAGTTGGGACATCAATGGTTTGATATAGTACGTATTACTACAAGTACTATAAGTGATTATCTTCTCAGTATCTATATTTGCTATACTTTTTGAATAAGTTGTTTGTATATTTAGATTTTTTTTTCTCAAATACCTTGTGAGTACGGCCCTACTCTGTAACAATGTACTATACGCCGATTAAGCCAACCTTTTCGAAAATTAATAAAATTCGATTCTTTAAGCCGTTAACGTCGTATATTTTCAGTGTAAAGAATACCTACGTCCTTTTTAACCTATACTATAAAACAAGTTTAGAAACATTTCAACAGTTAAACAGTGTAAAAAAAAAACAGGTTCGCATAATAAATGGTGAATTATACAACCAATTAAACGTTCAACGCTTGTTTTTTTTATAACATTTACTTAAACTGTGAGGTGGTCCAGGCGGGGCTCATCACCCAAACGCCTCGCTAGGTTCGATTCCTAGCCACGGTATTCGAATTTATGGCGAAAGCCGACCCAAGCATTACCTAAAAATTAAGGTTTCTGCTAAAAATAACGCGTTTAGGTTTTTTTATAACCCATAATAAGTTAGTAATCAAATTTGAGATTCAACTAAATACAAAACTCAAACTTACAATTTTAAAATTGTAAGTTTGAGTTTTGTATTTAGTTGAATCTCAAATTTGATTACTAACTTATTATGGGTTATAAAAAAACCTAAACGCGTTATTTTTAGCAGAAACCTTAATTTTTAGGTAATGCTTGGGTCGGCTTTCGCCATAAATTCGAATACCGTGGCTAGGAATCGAACCTAGCGAGGCGTTTGGGTGATGAGCCCCGCCTGGACCACCTCACAGTTTAAGTAAATGTTATAAAAAAAACAAGCGTTGAACGTTTAATTGGTTGTATAATTCACCATTTATTATGCGAACCTGTTTTTTTTTTACACTGTTTAACTGTTGAAATGTTTCTAAACTTGTTTTATAGTATAGGTTAAAAAGGACGTAGGTATTCTTTACACTGAAAATATACGACGTTAACGGCTTAAAGAATCGAATTTTATTAATTTTCGAAAAGGTTGGCTTAATCGGCGTATAGTACATTGTTACAGAGTAGGGCCGTACTCACAAGGTATTTGAGAAAAAAAAATCTAAATATACAAACAACTTATTCAAAAAGTATAGCAAATATAGATACTGAGAAGATAATCACTTATAGTACTTGTAGTAATACGTACTATATCAAACCATTGATGTCCCAACTTTATTTAGAATAGGTAAACTTTTTTGTGCCAATTTTAACTAATCAAAAGTTAATGTAAAGATGAGACTACTTGTGAAATTTTTCCAAATCTTTTTTTAATAAATTGCTTTTTTAAGCGTAGACCACGTTTTGTATAGGTGTTTAGTTTTTTAAAAAACTTTATATTGTTTTTTAAAGACTTATAAAAAAAATAATTTTTCGCAAAACAAAGGTAATTTTGTCTTCTAAGTTTTTTAAAAAAAAAAATAGAACTCTGAAGTGCAAGCTTAGCTCAGTGTGAATGTCCAAAGTTTAGTGTTACTTTATTGTGGGTTCTAAACTTACGTAAGCGGTAACCCTTTCCTCGAAAAGAAACTCTAAACCAGTGCATAGAATAAGTTTTTAAAATAAACTTGTTTAATTTAAGTGAATCTTTAGAGTTGATTTTATTATAAAATATACTAAGTACAAGTAAAAGTTTAAAGTCATTTTTTAAAAAATATTGACATAGTCAACTGTTATCGCAAAAAAATACGATAGATTTAAAAAAATTAATATAAATTGGTATTCTTTTTTCTGACAATTAAAATTATACGACAGCGTAGGCCCGAATCGAACAGACGTGGGTAGCTTTGAAGGCTACGGTATTGCCACTATACTACTACGCTTTAATGCACAAACTTTAGTAATATTTTATTTATACTTTTTTCTTTGGTTACACTAACTATTTGAAGGTCTTTGTTAAGCGCATTCATAGCATTAATTTTTATTAAGTTTTTACAATAAACCATAGTTTTTTTTTGTTGCGATTTTGTTTTAAATCTTTTTGGTACACTCATTTAGTATACCCTTAAGTCGACTTGAACGACTACCCCGCAGGATATGATTTTAAGTCATACGCGTCTACCATTCCGCCATAAAGGTTTTTTTGTTTTTTGCAGTTTTGCAATTACAAAATAAAATTTCTACGAGTTACAGGACTATCACCTATTTAGTTTATTTTTCCAAATAATTACTGGCATGTTATACTGCTTAGATTATTCGATCATCTCTACTAATCTGCTCAAATGAGTTTTTTGCTTTATTTACTAAAATATTTTTATTCAATAAAATTTTTAAGTGTATAGTTTTTTTGGATTACTATTTGTAGTTTTTTATAAACCCTTAGCTATACCAATATTTACTTAAGTTTGGATTATAGGTATCCTTTTAATACAACGTTTCAGCTGATAGTGAGTCTACTTCTTGGAACAAGTTGGATTCGAACCAACGACGGTTTCCCAATAGATTTACAGTCTACCGCTTTCACCACTCAGCCATTGTTCCCATGTCTATTAAATCAGCTTTTTTAATAATATTATAAAATTATATACTTCAGTTATTACTAACCTTTTATAAATTATATAAATTTAATAAATTTATTGTGGTAATCTTCCACATTATTATTAAAGAAAAAAAAATACTTAATTCCCATTAAATCTGGTTCTAGTATAAGGCGTAGCTTTTCAACTTACACTGACTGCGTAATTGATAACAATTGGCCTTCTGTCCTCGGTCCTCTCGTACTGAAGTAAAAGTATATTTTTTCTTTAGTTATACAGTAGATAGGGACCAAACTGTCTCACAACGTTTTAAACCCAGCTCACGTACCATTTTACTCGGCGAACAGCCGAACCCTTAGCAGCGTATGCTCCACTAGGATATGATGAGCCGACATCGAGGTGCCAAACGATCTCTTCAATAGGGACTCTCAGAAATCATCAGCCTGTTATCCCTAGTGTACCTTTTATTCATTGAACGATTTTTTTTACACTATAAAAAATCGGGTCATTACGACAGATTTTCATCCTTAAAATACTTGTAGGTACTTTAATCAAGCTTATTTTGTTCGTTCCTCTTTCTCTAGAAAAAAGTCTATAAGATAAACCATTTGTTTACCTCCGTTACTTTTTGGGAGGTAGCCGCCCCAGCTAAACTGTCTCTCTACCTAATAAAAACTTATTTATTAGTTTTCTTTTTTTTAAAAAATATAAAGTAGTTTTTCATTGGCAAAGTTTTACTACGTCTCTATATTACATAATTCAAAAAAATAAAGTAGATAACAGTAAAGGTACATAGGGTCTCTCCGTCTAGCTGTATATTAACGCATCTTCACGTCTAGTTCAATTTCATAAAAATAATATTAGAGACAGCGGGGCAGTCGTTACACCATTCGTGCAGGACGGAACTTACCCGTCAAGGGATTTTGCTACCTTAGGACCGTCAGGGTTACGGCCGCCGTTTACTGGGGTTTATATAACTACCAACATAGTTATTTTTCGCCTTACAGCACTGGGCAGGTGTCAGACTTTATACGTCACATTTCTGTTTTGCAAAGTCTTATGTTTTTAATAAACAGTCGCTACCCCCTATTTTATCATACTTAAAAAGCTCTTTTTATCCCGAAGTTACAAAGACATTTTGCCGAGTTCCTTTAATATTATTCATTTTTTCGCCTGTATTTACTCAATTAGCTGACCTGTGTTGGTATTAGTACGGTTAAGCATTAGTTTTTTTCTATTACACATTTTTTTTAAGTAAATACCGTCGCAATTAAATAAAAAAAAATGAATAAGTTTCCTAATTCACCATCAAATTTGTAGTTAAACAAACTTTTAGGAGCCGATTTTATTTTAGTCAGTTTATCTTAACTAAAAAACCACGTCAGCATTCGGCGTACTTGTTTCTTAACAAGTAGTTTATTACTCATGTTAGCATATTTAATACTTATTTTTCCAGTTTTTTTTACAAAAAACCTTCGTTAAAATAAAGCACACTCCGCTACCTTAGGTGTAGTTTCAGTAAAGTTATTACTTTGCTTACATTTATGGGGATATAATTTTTTATTATAAAAAAACATATATACAAAACGCTTGAACTTTTACGTTTTCTTTAAAGGATGGATGTTTCCAAACCTACCTCTGCGTCTTTAAAAGATACCCCCTTAAGATTAGAACTTGTTTAGCTACTTTAACTTACACTCTGGGCTGTTTCCCTCTCGACACACAATCTTAGCACTATATGTCTGTTTAGCTTTTAATTTTTACTACTTCATAGACTATAGTCAAGTCTCGCGACTATCATATTTAACATTACCTAATAAAAACAAAAAAGCTAATCTACTTAAATAGATTTCGCGGAGAACCAGCTATCACTAAGCTTGATAAGCCTTTCACCCCTAATAACAAATCATCCCAAAATTTTGCAACATTTACGGGTTCAGTCTACTACTTGTTCATTATTAGATCGCTTAGTTTCGGGTCTAATTTTACAAACTATAATAATTTTTTTTTGCTTTCGCTTGCTTGTAAAATTAACTCGCTAACCCATTATACCAAAGGTACAATAAAGAAACTCTTTATTTGATAATTGTATTAAAATTCAAATTTTTTTCACATACAATAATGATCTTTTAACCTTTCTTTCGCAATACTATTTTCTATCAAATCCAAACTTTATTAGCAGTTAAGGTGTATTAGTTCAATCTTAAAGATTTACTTTTAGCCTAAGAAGAAATTTAAAATATTTAAAAAAACAAGTATGAACAGAATTAAGTAAAATAAATATTTATCACGTTTCGACAAAACATAGTTTGTAGTGCTTGTACGACGTGGTAAGCCGTATAAAATAATAATAAACTGTTTAGCAAATCCTGTAACACCTACAACTACTATAACAAAGAAAGTAATAATATACAACTGGTCAGACTGCAACACCAAAGTTCCCAAAATTTGCCATTCAATTAAAAACTTGACAGTTAAGGGGAACCCGGAAAATAACAATATAATAAACCAAATAATAACTTTAAGTTCAGGAAAATTATAAGCTAGCCCACAAATTTCTACGATATTTCTTGAAGACGTTTTTTTTTGAATAACGTCTACTAAAAAAAACATCAAAGTGGATAATCAACCATGAATTAAAATAAAAAGAATTAAACTATAGTCGAGCAAGTTTTGATAGTTTAGTAACAAGTAAAGAATTAAATTCATTTCTTGAATAGTAGCGAAGGCGATTAGTTTTTTAAAATCAGTTTGCGTTCACATTTTAACTGAAGATTCAATAATACCAAGTAAAGCAACCATGCTCGTAACTTGGATAAAAAACTCAGCTTGAAACATCAAATTGAAATAGTAAAAACAATAAATTGCAGCTTTAACAAGAAATCCGCTTAAAAATATAGAAAAACCGGCCGGCGCTTCGACGTGGATTTTTGTCAGTCAATAGTGGAACGGAAATACGGGAACTTTTACACCAAAACCTAAAAAAATACAAGTATATAACAAGTTACTTTCGAGTGGCGTAAATTTTAACTCAATTAAAGAAAAATAATCCAATGTTTTGTACTTAACATATAAGTAAGCCATACTTGTAAAAACTAAAAACGCACCAAAGAGGGTTCAGTATAGTAGTATTTTCATAGTTCTGTCAACTCGTTGAACATAACCGTGGCTATACACAAAATAAAGTGTAGGTAAGAATAAAAATTCAAAACCTAAAAACATAACCAACATATTTGTTGTGTAAACCATAAAAACAATTGCTACCAAAAATATAGAAAAAATACTAATGTTTGATAAATAGCGAGCTAAATTTTTTTCACCCAATAAATATAAACAAATAATACCTGAGCTGAAAGCTAGTAAAATTATAACATCACTAAAAACTGAACTGTTTAACTTTAGGGTAGTTGCTCAATACAGACAATTAAAGCTAATACTATGTCAGCTATAGTTGCTTAAAAAAAAACCAAATCCCTTGTAGTTTCATAGGTAGATAATGAATTTAAAAAATACTAAAAAAAAAATTAACGCCAAAACAGACATGTTGGCAAGTTTAATAAAATTAAAAATAGTTTTAAATTTTAAAGCATTGACATTTGTTTGAACTAATAAAACGTTAATTACAAATAAAACAAAAAGTATACATGTAAGGTAGACTGTGGTTTGTTGTAAAAAAATAGCCAAAAGCTCAGATGTAGATACATAATTAAATCTGCTTGGTGTAAAGTTAAACAGGTTGGCAAACATTTAAATTTCTTTTTACTGAAAAATAACTATCGGTAGTTAATTTAAAAAATGATGTGTATAAGAAGAAGAAAAGTCAAAAAGAAACCATTAAATAAACACCAATTTGCATAAAACTAACGATAATTAAGTGTAATAAATGGTATAAATAAATAAATAATGTTTTTACTAATAAAATAACATACATGAAGATAGACCTAGCTTCTAAATGTGCGAAAAAACTAAAGTCATTACACATGTTAAGGTTAAACTGCAGTATATAAGCTGTCTCGGTTGACGCCGCAGATCACTCAAACAACTCAAAAAACGCTACAAAAACCATTAAAAAACGAATATTTTGAACAATAAAACGGGTAAAAATAATAATTACACCAATAGTATCAAAAAACGCCTCAACAATTAGATTTGAGGAACTCGCTGCACCTCGTACGTACATTCCAAAAGCCAACCCAAAATCTCACAGTAATCTAACGGGTATGGTTAAAATAGTTATCATTACAGACAACGTTAATAAAATAAGTTTACTTTCTGACTGTAAAGAAAAGGTGTACCCTATAAAAAAAACCCAGCAGTATCACACCAACATTTGGACCAGTAAAAACAAAAAAAATTTAAAATCATCGTAAGACCCATATTCTTGCTCACCTAAATCTGATAAAGTTTTAAAGTAATTGAAGTAAAAATTAAAACCGTACTGATACCTAAACTTTATTATATGACTGAAGTAATAAGTTAATCCAAAAGCTGCTATTGCGTAAGCCCATTTGTTGAATAAAAAGGAAGCAAAAACGTCTAATTGTAAATTTAAAACTATTGGCTTAACTAAAGAAATAGTAGAAGCAGTGTGCATACTCAAAAAAGATTTGTACATAATTTGTTTTATATAGAAAAGATGCAAGTAATCCAATGCATGTAAGTATGGTAATACTGCGTATACTTCTTGTAGAGATTCAAAATAGTTATTGTTAGAATAAATAATAAACAAAACGTGGTTAACCGTCGCGTTGAACTGGCTCTGAGAAGGTCAAATGTTAATGATGTTTAAAAAGTTAATGATGTTCTCAAAATTAAGTGCATTTCGGTTGAAAATTATTAAATTTGTAAGGTTTAATAAGTTATCGATCGTTGCACCTAAATTTTCTAAAAATAGGTTTGAAAATGACAGATCAAGTAACACCCTTGTTAAGTTATATTATAAAAATCACTATTAAAAGAGTTGCGATATAAAAAGTTAGGTATAACGTAAACTTGAATAAATTAAGAAACGCATGTTTGTTTAACATCTTTAGCTTATTTCCAGCCAACTGTAAAAAATTTGATAAATTACTAAACATATGCTCTAAGATGAACTTATCTCCAAAAAAAATACTAAAGACATAAAAAAAATAACTTGATACTTGAAAAAAAAATCTTTTGAAAAAAAAATCCAATAAAAATCCGTTTTTAAACGTCCTATAAGTCTTTCAGTTTAATAAATAATGTAACACCCTTTTTAATTTTGTCAGTAACGTCTCGATACCCTCATAGCTGAAGGAATAATAAAGGATGCGAATAACACGTATGTAAGTCAAATTGTATGGTTAAATTTAAACACAAATCCGTATAACATTGAAAAACTTCCATAAATTACTAAAATATTAATATATAAAGCAAAGTAAAAAATTACTCGTGCAAGTTGTCTATTTCTAGCGTATCTGCTTTTATTAAAACTTCTAACTTTTCTTAAAAAAAATAAAGTTCCCATTATTTTTAAAATATTTGTGTATACGTAGCTATTGTGTTCCATAACACCAACATAACAGACTTTATTGTTAAAGTTTTAAAGTTTTTAAAGGCTAAACAACTAAACGCCAAGCCTATAAAGGCGAAAGCTTTGAATAAACGACCCGTGTTACCAAATTTGGAATAAGTTGCTACTTCCAGAGAAAAGACGCTGGGGGTAAGCGCTAACAATCGGGGTGGTAATACTTTAGGTAAAACAGGGCTATACACTAAAAATAAGAAAAATTTTGAGGTAGTTTTTCGAGACATTTTTATGCTTATATTAAAAAAAAATTCAAAATAAGGAAGATGTTTAAGGCAACAATATAAAAATATACTGTGTTGGTTGTTAAAAAATTGACAGTTTTAAATAACTTAACTTTTAATCTGTTGCTTATATTAATAAAGTTGTGCATGTATACTAAGTGTTTAAAATTTAAACTTAAGGAGTCTTTTAAAAAAAACAAGTTTAAATTAAACTTAAAAGAAGGTCTATTTAGTAACTTTTTAAAAATATTAAAAAAAAAGCTCAAATACTTTAGCTAGGAATCGAACCTAGATCAACAGGGTGAAAACCTGTTATCTTAACCACTAGACGACTAAAGTTTAAAAAACTTTTTTAAAAGCTACTCTAAATTTTCTAATTTTTAAGTTTTTACAAATAGGACCGAATAACTCCTTCCCTACAGTATTCATACGTTTTTTTAATAAAACCAAGCCGTTGTCCAAAAAAGAATATGATAACCCATCGCTTTTAAACAGTGTATGTTGGGTTCTGACGGCAATCGCTCTCAGTTTTTTTTTTCTTCTTTTAATTAAAATAGGTTTAGTGTTTCTAATCACTACACGCAAAAATTTACCCACCTTGGCTAAACGACGTGTACTACACCTACGAATTTCTATCACCCTTACTAACAAGATTCCACTGGAATCGCTGGGAATGCTAAATGACTCTTTTTGAAACAATTTAATTTTGAAACGTATACAACTTACTAGAAAAAGTTGTTTGTTTTAGTAAAGTTTGCTTTCTTAAAAAATGTATATTTTTTACATTTTTGAAGGCAGTGAGCTTTACCATCTTTAGGCTAAAATACATAACTATAAAAAATAAACTAAAAAAACTTATAATAAGCGTAATAACAATAACCAACAATGGCAACTTTTCAAATAAAAAGTAGTAAAGAATATAAAAGTCACTGCTAACTATATGCGATAAGGCTTTGTAGTATGAAGTATAAAAATGGAAAGTATTTTGAGGCTCATAAACATACAAAATTATTAACAAGAAATAAATTATAATGTTTTTAGGTAAGTTTTGAGTAACAAAAGTATAGTTCCCGTATAACTGTAAATAAGTCATTACAAGCAAAAAAAAAATTGTAAACTCTGCAGTTAAAAAAACCAGCATAATACCATCAAGATCTAGTAAAAAACCCCATACACTATAAGAAATTACAACTAAAATAAAATACGCAAACTTTTTTCGTAAATTGGAAAAAAGCAACAGAAAAGAGAAAAAACTTAAAATTATCAATAAATAAAACGAAATGTTTCCGGTTAAAGTATATAAATTAAAAAAGAAAATTTTTAACAACAGTTAAATATGTCAACCCCCAAATAAAATAATTACGTATGTAAAGGAAAAACAAAACAAATGAAAATACTCACCTAAATAAAACAACGCAAAAAAAAAACCTCCCATTTCTGTTGTGTGTCCGGCAACTAACTCAGATTCAGCCTCGCCCAAATCAAAAGGTATCCTACCGGTTTCTAAAAAAAAAATAATTAATAATAAAGGTAGAACAGGTAATAAGATTAAAACAGACCATGTTCAAGAATACTGAAAAGATACTATTTGAAAAAAAGAAAAAGATTCAAATACCGTCAATAAATAGATTAGAAAAAAATTTAAAAAAACTTCCAAGTTTAACGTGGTAATCAAAACACGAGTAGACGATAGTATTGCGTACTTATTTCTAGTAACTCAACCAACCAAAAACATCAAGAAGGAAAAAAACATGGATAACACACCCATAAAAAGTAAATTATACTCAATCTCGCAAACAGCTAAATTTGGTGCTCAAATCAAATTAACTCAAAATAAATAGCACATAACGAGTACGCTTGCGGGTAGCAGTAAAAATAAAAGTTTGTTTACTTTATTTATAATAACGATATGTTTTACTAATAATTTTAAAGCGTCAGCTATAAACTGTAACCTACCCCTGTATCCAATATAGTTTGGCCCAACTCGTCGCTGAACTAGGGATAAGATTTTTCGCTCCATTAATGTAATTGTTGCAATTATTAGAGTCAGTAATAAGAAGATTACAATGTTAGTTAAAAATATTTGAACATAAGAAAAAAGTACAAGCATTTGTTTAGTTGGAGAGCCCATGTACAATACATAGTCTAGTTTTTTTATTAGGAGTAACAGATAACGACCTTACCTGGAGCTGTATATTTATTATTTTTAATAAGTAATAACAAATACGTTTATTTAGTCTAGGTACGAGAGAGAAAAGATAATAAGTTAATTTTTTTTCTAAATGTGCCTCAAATAGAGTGGTATAAAAGGCTAAAACCCCGATCATTGTTATAAAATGACCAACTGTAGACATACTTTGCCACCCCATAAATACGGCAGGGAAATCATGTAAACGTCTAGGCAGTCCTGAGAAACTTACCCAAAAAAGAGGTAAAAAGGCTAGTCATTGACCAGCTGAATAATAAATAATATGAAAATACGAAAATGTCTTAGGGTACTTTACAAAAAAAAATACATGGAAGTAGAAGTAAAAACCAACAAAAATACCCATCATAACAGCACCAGATAACATAAGATGGAAGTGGGCAACTACATATAAGGTATCGTGCATAGAAATATTAAGGCTAACATGCGATAACCACATACCTGTGACACCAGCTACTAAAAATAAAAAAATAAATGAAACGACAGCAATAAATACAATGTCAACTTTTAGCGCACCGTTTACTAACGTAAAAGTCCAGTTGACTAGTTTAATTGTAGCCGGCATCGAAATCATAATAGTTACCGTACTATATAAGGCTCGGCTTCGGTGATCCAATCCTATTAAATACATATGGTGACCCCATACAATAAACCCCATATAATTCATAATATAAATAGCTCAAATCAAATGATGTTTAGAAGCAACCCTTCTATAATTTGTTGATGGTAGCACAGAGTTAACGACTCCAAAAGCTGGAATAACTAGTACGTAAACCTCAGGATGACCAAAAAACCAAAAAAGATGATGAAAAAAAATTGGGTCACCTCCGTAAGCAAAATCAAAAAAGGATGTATGTCAATGCCTATCCAACACCAACATTAGCATTGCGGATCCTAGGACAGGTGTAATAACAGCCAGCGCCCTCAACATCAATAAAACAGTTATAGTAATAAAAGGGATCAAAATACGTCTATTTCTTAAACCTGGCATGGTTAAAGTACGTCTAGTGACTAATAAATTTGTTAAAGAAATTGTAGTACTTATACCAGCGTAGTAAACACCTACAACTAGCATATCTTGAATACCCGCACCTGTAAACTGTAGCTTAGACGAGAAGGGTGTTATAAACGTCCAACCGGAAACAGTTTGTGTTGCGTTCGAACACTTTACTAAATGCCTCTTTCGTCGTTTTACTGAACTTGCATTTGTAGTTAAAAATCAGAAAGATTCTGGCATAAGGTATAACTCCTTTCAAAACAATAACTTTCATGAGTCGCGTCCACCAAAAGAAACTTTTGTATCGAAAACTTTTTCTAGATCAGACTTTTCAACAGAATC
>Ga0154020_10002480_pt1 | contig 22479 bp, 16 predicted proteins | sample Klosneuvirus_201_FD_109709 | JGI IMG/M metagenome (GOLD analysis project Ga0154020, IMG submission 109709) | Active sludge microbial communities from wastewater, Klosterneuburg, Austria - Klosneuvirus_20160825_MG | ecosystem: Engineered > WWTP > Aerobic digester > Activated sludge | place...
AAACACGACCGCTGAGCGGCGGCTCTGCACCGCGCGGGCGGGCGCCGCTCGCGCGTGAACGGGGTGTTGTCAACCCCCACGAGTGTCTATTCTGCCCGCTGCGTTTCGGCCGCTAGACTGCTGTCCTCGTGCCGGCCTCGACGCCGGCCGTCAAGGGAGCGGCGATGGACAAAGAGTTGATGCGGGCCTGGCTGCGCCAGCGCCAGCACGCGCAGGACCTGATCGAGGGATCGGCCGATGCTGACTGGCTCGATGGCACCGGTGGTGACGACCGCCTGGTAGGCGGCGACGGCGACGACGACTTGCAGGGTTACACCGGCGATGACCGGCTCGAGGGCGGCGCCGGGATGGACATCGCCTGGTACACCGAGGCCGGCGCTGGCATCTCGATCGACCTGGAAGCCGGCAATGCCCGCGGCGGCGACGGCAACGACACGCTCACGGGCATCGAGGGCTTCGGCGGATCGGACCACGACGACGAGGCCCTGGGCACCGCGGAGTCCAACGTCCTGTGGGGCGCAGGCGGCAACGACCGCCTCGTGGGCCGTGGTGGCGATGACGTGCTGAGCGGTGATGCAGGCGATGATCAGTTGCAGGGCGATGGCGGGTACGACTACGCGTCCTACATGCTGGCCATGTCCGCGGTGGTGGTCGACCTGAACAGCGGCACGGCCGACGGCGAGGGGCACGACACCCTGCGCGGCATCGAAGGTCTGTTCGGCTCGATGTTCGGCGACACCCTGCGTGGCGACGCCGACGACAATGACTTCACCGGTCTGGCCGGCGATGACCGCATCGATGGCGGCGCAGGCTGGGACTACGCGAGCTACTGGTCGTCGATCGTCGATGCGGAGATCGTCTTCGACCCCGTCACCCAACTGCTGACCGTCGGGACCGACTGGGAGGGTACCGACACCCTGACCGGTGTCGAGGTCCTGCTGTTCGACGAGGGTGCCTTCGAGGTCTCCTGGTTCCAGCAACCGGCGCCGCCGCAGGCGATCTGGATGTCGCCGGAGCGCGGCAGCACCGACGTCCGGGTACAGCAGCCGTTGGTCTTCCTGTTCAACGAACCGATCGTGCGGGGGCAGGGCAGCATCGACATCGTGCGCATCGATACCGGCCAGGTCGTCCAGCACATCGACGCTGCGACCGCTGCAAACCTGCAGATCGATGGGCGCCAACTCGTGATCGAGCCCGAGCAACCGTTGCCGCGCGGCATGCAGCTCGCAGTGCAGTTCAGCGAAGGAGCGTTCGTCGACGCCCAGGGCCAGCCCATGCGCAGCGTGGGCAACTGGAGCTTCAACACGCGCGCCGGGGTCGAGATCAACCTGGAGCGCGAGCTGGTCGCAAACGAGGCGGATGGCACCCTGCGCGTCACCGTTCGGCTGTCCGAGCCGGTCGCGCAAGCGGTCTCGGCCACGGTCTGGCTCTATGACATTGACTTCGAGAACTTCCTGATCGGCACCGCGACCTGGGGCGATGACTACACCGACGATGAACAGCAGGTGCGCTTCGCACCGGGGCAGACCGTCCAGGAACTGCGCTTCGCATTGACCGACGACGCGGTGTGGGAGGCCAGTGAGAACCTCTTCGTCGTGCTGTCCCAGGTCTCGGGCCCCGTTGTGGGAGGCGACACGACGGTGCAGGCGGTGGTCGTCGATGATGACAACCCGTTGGCTGAACTGGTTTCCGACCCGCTGGCACCCCAACAATGGCACTTGCTGCCCGGCGTGGGCGTCAACGCGTGGTCGGTCTGGCCCGACTACACCGGTACCGGCGTGAGGGTGGGCGTATTCGACCAGGGCATCGACCCCGGTCACCCCGAGCTCGACGGCAACCTGCTGGCAGCGCTTGGACGCGATGCGGCCACGCTGGAGCCCGGCGGCTCGCCGCGCACCCGCAGCGACAACCATGGCACCGCCGTCGCCGGCGTGGTGGCAGCCGAGCTCAATGGCCTGGGCCCGGTGGGCGTGGCCTACGACGCCTCGCTGGTGTCCATCTACTCGCCGCTGGATGCCAGCTTCACACCGCAATCCATCGAGCATGCGTTGACCTATGCGCTCGATGTGGACGTGCTCAACAACAGCTGGGGCTATGCGCCGCAGTACTTCCTCGACGACCCCTGGGCCTTCTACGACAACTTCGACACACCCGAGTTTGCGGGCAGCGGCCAGGCACTGCGCACGTTGGCCGAGCGCGGCCGCAACGGCCTGGGCACGGTAGTGGTGCAGTCGGCAGGCAACAGTTTCGACTTCGGGGACGACACCAACCTGCACGCGTTCCAGAACAGCCGCTACATCGTCACGGTCGGTGCCACGGGGCCCACGGGTGAGGTCAGCGGCTATAGCTCACCGGGGGCGTCGGTGCTGGTGGCTGCGCCGGGCGGCGAGGGTTGGGGCGGCTGGTTCGACGTGCTCACCACCGACCGCACCGGTCGTGCAGGTTATGAGTCGGGCGACACCACGCGACTGGCGGGCACTTCCTTCTCGGCGCCGGTGGTTTCGGGCGTGGTGGCGCTCATGCTCGAGGCCAATCCGCTGTTGGGTTGGCGTGACGTGCAGGCCATCCTGGCGCTGAGCGCCCACGACACCGCGACGACAAGCAGCGAGCACAGTTGGCAAGGCAACGGCGCCACGGCCTGGAACGGTGGTGGCCTGCTGTTCGATGCCGAGCAACACGACCTGGGCTTCGGCATCGTCGATGCGCGGGCAGCCGTTCGGCTGGCCGAGGCGTGGCAGGCGGCGGCGCGTACCTCGGCCAACCTGGTGCAGGTGCAGACCGGTCGCACTGATGTCGTGGCGATACCGGACAACGACACCGCGCTGCAGCAGCAGGTGCGCATTGCCGACGACATCTCGGTCGAACGCGCCGAAGTCACGCTGGATCTCCAGCACGACTACATCGGCGACCTCGAGGTTCTGCTGGTTTCGCCCCAGGGCACGCGCTCGTGGCTGGTGTCGCGTCCTGGCCAGAACGAGCGCTCACCCTACGGCCTGCCGCAGCAGGACATCCGGTTCACGTTCAGCACCGTGCTCAACCTGGGCGAATCGTCGGTCGGCGATTGGTCGTTGCAGATCTTTGATCGCGAAGCCGGCGACACGGGCACCCTGCAATCGTGGACGCTTACCCTGACCGGTAGCCGACCCGATGGCAACGACACCTATTACTACAGCGATCGCTACGGTGAACTGGCTGCTGCCGATTCGACACGCGCCGTCCTGGCGGATGCCGCCGGCAGCGACACGCTTCATGCCGGGATGATCACCACGCCGGTCACACTCGATCTGCAGCCTGGCGCCAGCCCGTGGATCGATGGTCATGCGCTCGCCGTGGCACCGGGCACGCAGCTCGAGCATGCGGTCGGAGGCGACGCCGGCGACCTGCTCATCGGCAACTCGGCCGCCAACCGCTTGAGCGGCATGCGCGGCGACGACGTCCTGCGCGGCAACGGTGGCGATGACGCCATCGACGGCGGAGCCGGCCTCGACCAGGCGCGTTACCTGGGCCTGCGCGCTGACTACCAATTGCAGGGCACCTCCGCGGCGATGGAGGTCCACGATCTGCGTGGCGCCGACGGTCGCGATGCCCTGATCGGCATTGAACGGGTCGTGTTTGGCGACCTCGCCGTTGCCTTCGATACCACCGACGGCGGGCACGCGGCGCAGGTGGCGCAAGTCCTGCGCGCGGTGTTGGGCCCTGCAGCGTTGCGCGAGCCGTTGTATGCAGGCATAGGCCTGCAACTGGTCGACCAGGGGATGTCGATGGCCGACCTGGTCGCCCTGGCCGTGGCCACGCCGCTGTTCGAGCAGCTTGCCGGTTCGCGTTCGAACGCCGACTTCGTGCGTCTGGTGTACCGCCAGGTTATCGGCCAGGAGGCGGACGCCGCCGCGCTTTCCACCTACGTGGGCATGCTCGACAGCGGTGCGATCAGTCAGGACGCGTTGGCGTTGCTGGCCGCGCAGTCCCCCTTGAACGAGGGCAGCGCCGAACTCGTGGGGCTTGCCAGCACCGGGTTGTCCTATCTGCCGCAAGGCGGCTGACCGACCACGCCAGAGACCCTCAAGGTCCCTCGCCGTGAGGCCCGACGCTGGCCGGACGCGGCCCCAGGCGGGCGCCATGGCGGGCCACTTCCTCGGCCAGCGCATCGAGCACAGGCCGGCCCTTTCGGCTGGCCTCGTCGTGGTTGACCATCGCAGCCATCACCCACCAGTGGCCCTCGGTGTCGCGCACATAGCCCGCCAGTGCCACGGCATTGCGCAAGGTGCCGGTTTTCAGCCGCGCCCAGCCGGTGGCCGGCCCTTGCTTGAGTCGGTTGCGCATGGTGCCGTCGGTGCCGGCGACCGGCAGGCTCATCAGCAGGTCGGGCGCATGGGGGCCTCGCCACGCCACTTGAAGCAGGCGGGCCAACTGCAGCGGCGTGATGCGCTCGCTGCGCGACAAGCCCGAACCGTTGTCGAGAACCAACCCGGCGGTGTCAATGCCGTGGTCGGTGAACCACTGGCGCACCCGGTCAGCAGACAGATCGGCCGTATTGCGCTGGGGCGCCTGCGCCATCGCGGGCACGCCCAGTTGCAGGTACAACAGGCGAGTCAGCGGATTGTCCGAATGCTTGTTCAGCGTGCGCAGCACCTCGCCCCATGGCCGAGATTGCCGGCGGGCGAGCAGGCGCGCCTGAGGTGGAGTTTCCGACTCACGGGCGCGCCCGGTCCAGACTCCGCCCATGGTCTGCCACACCCAGCGCACCTGCCGCTCGTTCAGTGCCAGTCGCTCCAGCAGGTGCAGTCGCGCCCGCTGGCTGCATGCCACCGGGAAGCCGCCACGCAGCGTTACCCGCAACACGCCCGCGGATTCGCTCACCTCAGGTGGTGACTGCCAGTCTTCGTCCCAGTCGGCGCACCGCCGCGCACTGGGCACCATGGCGCTGGCGTCGATCTCCACTCCCGGCAGTGGTGGCCAGGGGCTGGCACGCACGCGTCCGTCACCGTCGGATTGCAGTTCCACCTCCAGCAGGTTGGCATCGAGCTGCAAGGCATCGGGGATGCCGTTGTACGGAAACTCCGGCGCCTCGTCGAATGGGGGCAGGCCGACATCCGCGCGAGCCGGCCGAAACAGTGTGCGGTCGATCAACACGTCCCCTGCGATCTCGCGCACACCCTGTCGACGCAGTTCGCCCAGCAGCGCCCACAGCTGCGGCAGGCCCAGCTCCGGGTCAGCGCCGCCGCGCAGGATCAGGTCGCCCTGCAGCACGCCGTCGCGCACATCAGCGGTACCCAGCAACTCGGTGCTGCCGCGGTGGTTGGGGCCGAGCAGGTCCAGCGCCACTGCGGTAGTCACCAGCTTCATGGTCGAGCCCGGCTGCATGGGACGCTCGGCCTGGACCAGCCAGCGCGGGAAGCGCCCGTCCACCGGCAGCACGGCCAGCGCCAGCGCATCGGGCGGCAAGCCGACCGCATCCAGCGTGGTCCGCACCGACGGCGGCAACGACGAGGCGCCCGCAGCGGCCGCAGTCGCGCTCGTGATGTACAGGGCCAGCACCGCGCACAGCCATGGCGGCAGCAGTCGCAGCAGGGGCAAGGGGCTCGAGGTCACGTCGGTCTCATCGGACCGCGGAATTCTAGGCAGGCCTCGGCCGGACTTGCCCATGAGTCCAGGTGATGACTGCGCGCCGACTGGTGATCGATGCATCCGGTGCGCCACAGTGTCGGCCGCGGTGCCAGGCCGAGCACAATCGGGTCGATGGCGACGATCGCGGCGATACCCACCGCACTCCACACGACGGGCAGTTCGCGCCGGCGGGGCATGCTCGGTGCCGCCTGCCTGTTCTGGGCCGCTCTGGTGCTGGCTGGTTGTGCGCCTATGCGCATCGATACCCGCCACGTCGCGCGCTCGCAGGACAGCCGGGTGCAGTTTCTGGTGCTGCACTACACCGACGAGAACCTGGCGGGCTCGCTGCGCATCCTCACCGAGGGGCCGGTTTCGTCGCACTACCTGGTCAGCGACGAGACACCGCCGCGCATCTATCGCCTGGTCGACGAGGATCGCCGCGCCTGGCATGCGGGCGACAGCCACTGGCGCGGCACCAGCATGCTCAACGCGGCGTCGATCGGCATCGAGATCGTCAACCCAGGCGCCAGCGTCGGCGCAGACGGTCAGCGCCGATATGCGCCCTACCCGCCAGAGCAGATCGACCTGGTGGTGGCCCTGGTCAAGGACATCGTCGGCCGCCACGGCATCGATTCGCGGCGCATCGTCGGCCACAGCGATATCGCGCCGCAGCGCAAGACTGACCCGGGCCCGCTCTTCCCGTGGAAGCGCCTGGCCGACGAGGGACTGGTGCCCTGGCCCGACGCCACCCGGGTGGCCACGTTGCGGGCAACGTACGAGGTCGAGTTGCCGACGGTGGCGTGGTATCAGCAGCAGTTGCAGACGCAGGGCTTTCGCGTGCCGGACCACGGCACGCTCGATGATGCCACCCGCCGCGTCGTGGCCGCGTTCCAGATGCGTTACCGGCCAGCTCTGCACGATGGTCAGCCCGATGCCGAGACGGCGGCCCTGCTGCGTGTGCTGAACACGCCGGTCACACCGTAACGGGCAGACCGGCCGTGACAGCTCGCCGCAGCCAGACCAGAGGGAGCGCCGGTCGGCCCACACCCGACCTGCATCGCCGCCAGGTCTGCCTGATCGGTGCGGCTGCGCTGGCCGGCTGCCAGGCGATGTCCGGTCCCGATGCCGGTGTGCCCGCATCGCCCTTGCCACCGCACGAAGCCCCGCCACCGGTGCCGCGCGAGTTTCGGGCCGCCTGGGTGGCCAGCGTCGCCCAGATCGACTGGCCCAGCCGCCCCGGCCTGGGCGCCGACCAGTGGCGCCGCGAAGCGCAGGCCTGGCTGGACCTGGCCGTCGACACCGGTCTCAACGCGGTGGTCCTGCAGGTGAGGCCCGCGGGCGATGCTCTGTATGCGAGTGCACTCGAGCCCTGGAGCGAGTACCTCACCGGCGCACAGGGGCAGGCACCCGAGGGTGTGCGTGGGGAGGCAGATGACCCGCTGCACCACTGGGTGCACGAGGCGCATCGCCGCGGGTTGGCACTGCACGCCTGGCTCAACCCCTACCGCGCGCGACACCCATCGGCGCGCACGCCGCCGGTGGCACCACACCTGGCCGTGACGCATCCCCAGGCCGTACACCGCTACGGCGATCAGCTGTGGATGGACCCGGCGGAGCCTGCTGCGGCGCAGCGCATGCTCGATGTGGTGGACGATCTTATTGCCCGCTATGCCATCGACGGCATCCACATCGACGACTACTTCTATCCCTACCCGGTGGTGAGGACAGACGGCAGCGAGGTGGCGTTTCCGGACGATGCCACCTGGCAGCGCTATCGAGACGCCGGTGGCATGCACGAGCGCGCCGACTGGCGGCGCGACCAAGTCAATGAGCTGGTGCGCGCGCTGTGGCAACGGGTGGCGGCCGCACGCCCCGGCATGCGGCTGGGCATCAGCCCGTTCGGTTTGGGGCGTCCGATCTGGCGGCCAGCGGGCATACAAGGATTCAGCCAATACGACCGGCTGTATGCTGACGTCGAACACTGGCTCGAGCACGGTTGGCTGGACTACCTCGCGCCGCAGCTGTACTGGCCGCGCGACCGTGCCGCGCAGGCGTTCGAGGTGCTGGCCGACTACTGGCACGCGCGCAACAGCAGCGGCCGCTCGGTGTGGCCGGGGCTGTACACCAGCCGGCTTCTCGACGTACGCGACCCCTGGCCCACCGACGAGGTGCTGGGCCAGATCGGCGTGCTGCGCGAGCGTACCAGCCGTCCCGGTGGCGCGGGCCATCTCCACTTCAGCGTGCGCGCGCTGCGCGACGACCCCGGTGGCATCGCGCGCCGCCTGCGTGCAGGGCCCTATGCCCAGCCCGCGCTCGTGCCCGATGCCCCCTGGCGGGGCGAGGCGGCACCCGAGGCGCCGCGGGCCTGGCGCGGGGCCGACCGCCGGCTGCACCTGCAGGCCGACGGGGCGTTGTCGCATTGGGTGCTGTGGCAGCGCCAGCAGGGCCAGTGGACGCTCGAACTTCGGCCGACGCAGCCCGGCCGGCCAGGTGCGACCACCCGTCCACAGGCCCACGCCACCTCCGTGATCGTGACCGGCGATGCAGTGGTGGCCAGCGTGGTGCGACCGCAAGGTCCGGAGAGCGCGCGTGTGGCGCTGCGCTGGGGGTCGGCTTGACCATGCGTGAACGCTTGCTGTCGCTCGATGTGCTGCGCGGACTCACCGTCGCGCTGATGATCCTGGTGAACAACCCCGGAAGCTGGGCACACCTGTATCCGCCGCTGGCCCATGCGGCCTGGCACGGCTGCACGCCCACCGATCTGGTGTTTCCGTTCTTCCTGTTCACCACCGGTGCGGCACTGGCCTGGATCTGGCCCGGGCTCGGCCAGGTCCCGCCAGGCGCATTCGCTTGGCGCGTCGGTCGGCGTGTGCTCGTCATATTCGGCATCGGGCTGCTGCTCAACGCCAGCCCCTTCGTGCGGTGGGGGCCCGAGGGCGAGCTGGCCTTGCGCAGCGTGGAGCAACTGCGACTGATGGGTGTGCTGCAGCGCATTGCGCTGGCCTGGGGCATGGCCGCGCTGGCGCTGCGCCTGTGCGGCGATCGCAGTGCGCTGCCGCTGGCCGCGCTGCTGCTGCTGGGCTATTGGGCGGCCTGCGTGGCATGGGGCATGCCGGCCGATCCGTACTCGTTGGAGGGTTGGTTCGGCACGGCGCTGGACCGCGCGGTGCTGGGTGCCGCCCACCTGTACCGCGGCGACGGCGTTCCCTTCGATCCCGAAGGGCTGGCCAGCACCGTGCCGGCAGTGGCACAGGTGCTGCTGGGCGCGCATGTCGGGCGGATGTTGCGAGCAGGCCAGGCAGGTTCGCCCATCGATGCCGAGGCGGCGTGGCGCTCGCTGCTCGGCCTGGCGCTGGCATGCGGCACACTGGGCTGGCTTTGGTCGTACGCCATGCCGGTCAACAAGAAGATCTGGACAGGCCCCTACGTGCTGCTGTCGACCGCTGGGGCCGTGTGCATGCTGATGGCACTGGTGGCGCGGCTGGACCTGCCGGCGCAGCGACATGGGTCACGTCCGCGCGTGCTGCAGGCTGTGACGCGCCTGGGCGAGGTGTTTGGACGCAATGCGCTGTTCATCTTCGTGCTCAGTGGCCTGGTGCCGCGGGTGCTGCAGTTGCTGCGCTGGCCCCTTGCGACCGATGCCAGCGGGCGCGTGCTGTACACCCATCCGGGCGACTGGGTCTGGCGCTCGGTCTTCGAGCCGCTGGCGGTCGACCCACGCCTGTCATCGCTGCTGTTTGCGCTGGTCCAGCTGGCTGGCTATGCCACGCTCGCGTTCTGGATGGACCGCCGGCGGCTGTACATCCACGTCTGACACGCGCTCATTGCAGCGGCCAGGTGATGCCATCCAGCGGCAGCGGGGCCTCGCCGCGGCCCATCAGGTGCGCCAGCAGGCTGGCCGTCCCACAGGCGAAGGTGAAACCCAGCGCGCCGTGACCGAGGTTGAGCCAGAGGCCAGGCAGCGCGGTCGGGCCGACGATCGGTGCGCCATCGGGTGTTGCCGGGCGCAGGCCGGCCCAGGGTTCGGCGCGTTCGTAGTCGCCGGCGTGCGGCAGGTCGCGCTGCGCCACGCGCAGCAAACTGCCTATGCGGTGCGGGTCGATCGAGTCGTCGTCGCCCACCAGGTCGACCATCGCGGCCACCCGCAGCCGGTGGCCGATGCGCGCATACAGCACCTTGCGCTCGAAGTCGGTGATGCTGGCGCGGGGAGGCACATGCTGCGGTCCGATCGGCATGTCCAGGCTGTAGCCCTTGAGCGGATACAGCGGCAGGTCCAACCCGGCTGAGCGTGCCAGTGCGCGGCTGCCGATGCCGGCGGCCAGCACGAAGGCATCAGCGTCATGGCGACCGTGGTCGCTGACCAATGCCAGCGTGCCCGCGGCATCACGCTCGAAGCTCAGGGCCCGGGCAGCGACCAATGCGGCGAAGCGGGGATGCTGCTGCAGCCGCTCGTACAGGCTGCAGCAGAAGGCATGGCAGTCGGCCACCGCTTCGTCGGCGGTCAGCAGGCCGCCCTGCAGCCGCCCGGCCAACGTGGCCAGCGCAGGCTCGGCGGCGAGGCACTCGGCGGCATCGAGTACGCGTCGGCCCTGGTCGTCGGCGGCGCGTGCAGCACGTTCGAACGTGGCCCGTGTGCGGTAGACCACCAGCTTGCCCGACTCCTGCCAGTCGAACGGAGGCAGGTCATGGTCACGCATCAGCATGGCCAGGCAGTCGCGGCTGTACTCGCCCAGACGCGCCAGGCGTCGCGTCATTTCGAGGTTTGCGCGGCCGTGGCACCGCATCAGGAACCGCGCCAGCCAGTGCCATTGGGCCAGCTCGGCCTGCGGCCGAAAGCGCAGCGGGCCATCGGGTTGCAGCAGCCACTGCACGGCCTTCAGCGGCACACCGGCATCGGCCAGCGGCGACACATAGCGGTAGCTCAGCTGCCCGCCATTGCGCTGGCTTGTGCCCTGGCCCACCGCGCCGGTGCGGTCGAGCAGCGTCACCCGCCAGCCTGCCTCGGCCAGATACCACGCGGTCGTCACGCCGACGACGCCCGCGCCGATCACCCAAACATCACGCATGCGCTGGCGCCCGCCGGTTCATCTGGTAGTCCAGGGCGCAGCGTACGCGGGCACCGCATCGGCATGTCATGCCGGCTTGCCGCGCTGCCATAACCGAAGCCCATGTGCCCGGGGGCGGGCCGGCGGGCGTTCGTCGCGGGACAATGGCGGCATGCAAACAGATGCCGAGCTCGATACCCGGTGGCCGCCGATGCCGCCCCTGAAGTCCGTCACGCTGCAGGGGCTGCGGCCTGGGCCCCGGCTCATCGTCACCGCGGCCGTGCACGGCAACGAGATCTGCGGTACCCGCGCGATCGAGCGGCTGCTGGCCGAGTTCGATGCCGGCGAGCTGGTGCTGCGCGCCGGCACGCTGACGCTGGTGCCGGTGGCCAACCCGCTGGCCTACGCACTGCGGCAGCGCGCCGGCGATCGCAATCTCAACCGTGCGCTGGTGCCCACGAGCGAGCCCCGCGAGTTCGAAGACCACCTGGCCAACTGGCTGTGCCCGCTGCTCGCGGCGCACGACGTGCTGCTCGACCTGCACTCGTTTCAGGCCAGTGGTCGGCCGTTCGTGATGGTGGGCCCGCTGGACAACGCCGCCGCGCTCGAGCCTTTCGCGCACGCGGCGCGCGAGGAGGCCCTGGCGCGCCGGCTCGGCGTGGGACGCGCGGTCGACGGCTGGCTGTCCACCTATGCCGCGGGCGTGGCGCGGCGGCAGGACGAGGCGCGCGCCCTGGGCCTGCCCGAAGCGCTGGACCAGCACCCGCGTTACGGCGTGGGTACCACCGAGTACATGCGCTTGCAGGGTGGCTGGGCGCTCACGCTGGAGTGCGGCCAGCACGACGACCCGCTGGCACTCCAGGTGGCCTGGCGCGCCATCCGCAACACACTGGCACACCTGGGCCTGACCGACGAGCCCGACCCCGTGCCGGCGCCAACGCTGGAGTCGCTGTCGCTGTACGAGGTGATCGACAAGCGCCACGCCGACGACACCTTCGCGCGGCCCTGGCAGAGCTTCGATGTCCTGCACCAGGGTGACCTCATTGGCACGCGCGCCGATGGGCAGGCGGTGCATGCGCCGGGCGACGGCTGGATCGTCTTCCCCAATGCCCGCGCCCAGGCCCGCCAGGAGTGGTTCTACCTGGCGCGCAGCAGCGACCGCTGGGCTGCGCCAGGTCAGCCCGGATAGGGCGTCCAGCCGCCCCGGCCGTCGGCCAGGCGCATGCCACCAGGGGTGGTGGCCACCAGCAGCCAGGCGGCGGTCTCGGCATCGGGCTGTCCGTCGTACAGGCTGGGCCGGTATTTCATCTGGAACACGGCCAGCACACGCTGGGTCGGCTCATCCCAGCGGCCATGGCGCGGTACCTCGTGGCCGAGTCGGGCCAGGCGCTGCTGGAACCATGCGGCGTCGGGCAATTCCTGCTCGAAGTGGGCGCGTTGCACCTGTACCGCGGCTTCGTCGGGCCACGGGATCAGGCCCTCGCGGGCCAGGCGGCGCCAGGGGAACCGCGGCCCGGGGTCCTGCTTGTGCTGCGGCGAGATGTCGCTATGGCCGACGATGCGGTGCGGCCGCACGCCGTGGCGGCGGGCGATGTCGCGCACCAGCGCCACCACCATGTCGATCTGGGTGTCGGGGTAGGGCTCGTAGGGCCCGGCCGGATCGCCGAGAAAACCGGGGTTGACGATCTCGATGCCGATCGACGCGGCGTTCAGCGAGGTATGGCCCTGCCAATGGCTGGGCCCCGCATGCCAGGCACGCCGGCTTTCGTCGACCAGCCGATACACCCGCGCTGGCTCGCGGTCGACCAGGTAGTGGCTGCTGACCGGCCCCTCGGTCAGCGTGAACAGCGCGCTGCCGAAGTGACCGACCGTGTAGTGCAGCACGATGAACTGCACGCGGCTGTCCTGCGCCTGCGCGCGGTAGCGGGTGTCGATCTGCAACGGTGCATGGACGCAGCCGGCCAGCAGAGCCAACAGCACTGCGGCTGGGCCGGGTCGCGGCCGGCTGATCGAAGAGAGCAGCCATCTCCCTAGCACATGAAATCCTCGTCTATGCGCAGCGTGCCGGCGTCGGCGTCCAGCGTCACTGCCACGCCCAGCGGCAGCGGCCTGTGGGGCGTGCCGTGGCCGCAGGGCCAGCCGCCCAGTACCGGCACGCCCAGCCGGCGCAGTGCCGTGTCGAGCACAGCGCGTGGGTCCTCGTCCTCGGTGAAGCTGCCCAACAGCACGCCTCGCACGCCGCGCAGTGCGCCGCACTGGTCGAGTTGCAGCAGCAGGCGGTCCACGCGGTAGACCTGCTCGCCCACGTCCTCCAGGAAGAGGATTGCGCCGTCGGTGCGCAACTGCCAGGGCGTGCCCGCCAGCGCCGCCAGCAGGCTGAGGTTGCCACCCACCAGCCGGCCACAGGCTGCGCCCGGAAGGCGCAGCGACCCATCGGCTGGCGCTGCGGCCCAGGTCGTGCCGGCGCGCAGGCCACCGGTGAGCAGAGCGAACAGTGCGACCTCGTCGGCCTCTCGGCCAGGGCGCAGCAGGTCGGATGCCGGCATCGGTGCGTGCAGAGCGGGGCAGTCCAGGCGGTCCAGCAGCGCATGCAGCGCCGTGATGTCGCTGTAGCCGATCAGCAGCTTGCGCGACTGCTGCAGCAGTGCGGTGTCGAGGTGCGGCAGCAGGCGGGCGCTGCCGTAGCCGCCGCGCAGACACCACAGAGCGGCCAGTTCGGGGTCGGCCCAGGCGGCATGCAGGTCGGCCAGGCGGGCCGCGTCGGGCCCGGCCAGGTAGCCCTGGCGCAAATGGCAGCCCGGGAACACCCGGGCGCGCAGCCCGTGCGCCGCCAGCAGGGCTGGCACCCGCGCCACGAGTTCAGGGTCGGCCGGGCCAGCGGGAGCGACGATGCCCACGGTGTCGCCCGGACGCAGGCAGCGGTAGGGTGGCCGGGGCCAGCCGTCAGGGGGCAATGCCACGATGGGGTTCATGGGCGCCGATCATAGGCAGCCCGGCGTCAGACGCCGTCAACCGATCGTTGGGTGTGTGATGCCTGCCGGCTATCACCGGCATAGCGCACGCCGTCTTGCGCCCGGAGCGCGGCGTTCGCTATCGTAGAGTCCTGCGTATCGCATGGCACCAGGAGCAGAACATGGCGAAGAAGGGCAAGAGCAAGGCGATCGAGGGAGCCGCACAGGCAATCGACATCGGCATGAGCGCGAGCGATCGCGCGGCGATCGCGGCCGGTCTGGCCCGCTTGCTGGCCGATACCTACACCCTCTACCTCACGACGCACAATTTCCACTGGAACGTGACCGGGCCGCAGTTCAATTCGCTGCACGCCATGTTCATGGCGCAGTACACCGAACTGTGGAACGCGGTCGACCCGATCGCAGAGCGCATTCGGTCGCTGGGGCATGTGGCGCCCGGCAGCTATGGCGAGTTCGGGCGGCTGGCTTCGGTACCCGATGCGCCTGGCGCGCCGCCGAAGGCGATGGAGATGGTGCGCATCCTCGTTCAGGGCCACGAGACCGTGGCACGGACAGCGCGCGGCGTCTTCCCGGCCGTGACCAAGGCCGATGACCAACCCACCGCCGACCTGCTCACGCAGCGCCTGACGGTGCACGAGCAGACCGCGTGGATGCTGCGCTCCCTGCTCGAGGAGTAGCGCGCAACCGCAGCGGCTTGTGGCTGTGGCTCAACCCGCCGACGGCGGCTGCGCTGGCGCTGCAGCCGGTTCGCCCTGGCCGCTGGCCTGGACGATGGCGGCCTTGATGCGCGGGTAGGTGCCGCAGCGACAGATGTTGCCGCCCATAGCCTGCTCGATCTGCGCCTCGGTGGGGCGCGGTGTTTGGGCGAGCAGTGCCGCCGCGCTCATGATCTGCCCGCTCTGGCAGTAGCCGCACTGCACCACATCGGCATCGGTCCAGGCCTGGCGCAAGGCCTGGACCTGCGGGCCCTGCAGCCCTTCGATCGTGGTGACGGTCTTGCCCAGGGCGGCCGACAGCGGTGTGGTGCACGAGCGCACGGCTTGTCCGTCGAGATGCACGGTGCAGGCGCCGCACAGCGCCATGCCACAGCCGAACTTGGTGCCGGTGAGCTGCAGCTCACCGCGCAGCACCCACAAAAGCGGTGTATCGGGCTCGGCCTTGATCTCGAGGGCGCGGCCATTGACTTGCAGAGTGGTCATCGGTGAATTCGAAACAGGGTGGGCCGGGGGCGGCGATACGGATGGTCGGGCCTGTCAGGCCAGTCGCAGCGGCAGGCTGCGCAGGCGCTGCCCCGTCAAGGCGAACAGGGCGTTGGCCACCGCCGGCGCCACCGGGGGCGTTCCAGGCTCGCCCACGCCCTCGGGCGGTTCGAGGTTTTGCATCAGCACCGTCTCGATTTTCGGGCACTCGTGCATGCGCGGCACCGGGTAGTCGTGGAAGTTCGATTGCTCCACGCGCCCGTCGCGCAGCGTGATTTCGCCGTGCAGCGCCGCGCCCAGGCCGTAGACGATGGCGCTCTCCATCTGCTGGCGCACGCCGGCCGGATTGACGACCAGCCCGCAATCGATGGCCGCCACGATGCGGTGCACGCGGATGGCCTTGTCGGTAGGCGATACCGACACCTCGGCCACCTGGGCGACGATGCTGCCGAAGGACTGGTGCAGCGCGAGCCCGCGTGCGCGAGGGGCACCATCGGCCGCTGGTGCCAATGGCTGGCCCCAGCCGGCTGCGCGTGCCACGGCCTCGAGCACGGCGCGGTGACGTGGATGGCGCTGCAGCAGCGCCAGGCGGTAGGCCAGGGGGTCCTGGCCCGCTGCATGAGCGCACTCGTCGAGGAAGCATTCCTTGAAGAAGGCCTGGTGCGAGTGCCCGACCGCGCGCCAGAAGCCCACCGCGACCGGCAAATCGACGATGACATGACCGACTCTCACTGCAGGCCATTCATAGGGCTGGTCGAACGCCCCTTCGGCGGTGGTCTTGTCCGGTCCGGCGGCGGGCAGGCCCCATTGGCGAGCCAGGTACTGCTGCACGATCGATGGGCCGGCGGACGTGGCACGCCAGGCCACGATGCGACCTTGCGCATCGAGCCCGGCCTCGTAGCGGGCCAAGCAGGGTGGGCGGTACAGGTCGTGCTGCATGTCCTGCTCGCGCGACCAGAAGGTCTGCACCGGTTGTCCAGGCAGTTCGCGGGCGACGGCCGCGGCCTGGGCCACGTGTTCGACCTCCAGCCGCCGGCCAAAGCCGCCGCCCAGCAGCGTGACGTTCACTGTCACCCGCTCCGTGGGCAGACCCAGCGCCTGGGCTGCGGCTGCGCGCGCGATGTCGGGCACCTGGGTCGGCGCCCACACCGTCGCCTGCCCGTCCTTGAGCAACACGGTGCAGTTCATCGGCTCCATGGTGGCGTGGGCCAACAGCGGCGCCCGGTACTCGGCCTTGAGCGTGCGAGCCGCGCCTTGCAGTGCGCCGCGCACGTCGCCGCGCGATTGATAGCCGAAGCCGTCGTCGCCGTCGAGCGCCTGCGCGAGTTGCTGCATCAGGCCCGCGCTGGACAGGCCAGCCGCCGGGCCGGGTGTCCAATCGACACTCACCTTGCGGGCCGCCTGCATGGCATGCCAGGGGGTATCGGCCACCACAGCCACCGCGCCGCTGCCGCCACGCGCGCCCGCCACCGCCAGCACCTTGGCCACGCCCGGCATGGCCGCGGCCGCGGCGCCATCGTGGCGGGCCACCTGCCCGCCCAGCGTAGGGCTCATCACCAGGCTGGCATAGCGCAGGCCGGGCGGCAGCACGTCGATGCCGAAGCGGGCACTGCCGTCGATCTTGACGGGCGTATCGATGCGTCGGGTCGCCTTTCCGATCAGCGTGAACTGGGCGGGTTTCTTCAGCACCGTGCGCGTGGGGATCAGCTCCCGCGATGCGCGCTCGGCCAGCTCTCCGTAACGCAGCGAGCGGCCGCTGTCGAGGTGGTGCACCACTCCCGACCGCACCGTGACCGCACCCACCGGCACCTTCCAGGTTTGCGCCGCTGCGCTGACCAGCATCGCCCGCGCGGACGAGCCGGCCTGGCGCATGGGCATCCACAGGTCCTTGACGCTCGACGAACCGCCGGTGGCCATGACGCCCACTTCCCGCATGGTCTTGGCAGTCATCCAGCCGAGGAAGTGCTTCAACGTGCCGTCGTCGTCGGGATGGAACGGCAGGCCATCGACGACCATGGCCAGGTTGTTGTAGATGCGGTCGACCGGCGCGGGCTCGGTGCGCACCTTGGACCAGTCGGCATCGAGCTCATCGGCGAGCACCATGGCCAGTGCGGTGCTCACGCCCTGGCCCATCTCGCTCTTGGCCAGCAGTACGGTGACGCGGTCATCGCTGCCGATGCGCACCCAGCCATTGAACGTGTGCTCACCGGGCACTGCCGCTGCGGGATTCTCGGTGAGCAGTCGCTGCCGTGGCGGCATCACCGACCAGCCAACGACGAGCGCACCGCCCACACCGGCGGTGCCCAGCACGAACGCGCGGCGGCTCACCATGGGCGTGCTCCGAAGGGTGCGTGAGTGATCGGACGGGCAAGTGTTGTCATCATGGCGGGGAACAGGTCGGCGCGGCGGGTCGAGGGCGCCTGCATGCGGGGGACTGCGAGCATAACCGCGCCCCGTGCGAACGCACTGGAGCGCTCCCACCAATCCCGTGCCGCCCCGTGGGTGGTGCCCTCGGGGCGGCCGTGGAATGATGCGCACCGACCGCGTCCCGCGCCTACCGCGCCATGCCGACCATGCTGCCCAAAATCGCCCCGCCCACCCATGCATCTGTGTCGCTGACGATCGACCAGCCCCAGGTGGGTGTCACGGCATCCCACCGCACCCCGCAAACCCGCGCCAATGCTGGCGATTGGGGCTCTTGACGTCTCACTGAATCCGGCCCCAGCCCGGCAAAAAGCGGGTATCAAAGCGGGTATCGGATTGGGGCTGATGAGCGAGGCCAGAGTGCGTCGACCGAGCCGGCTACACGGTCGTGTCGTGATCTCTGGCGATCACGCGTCGGGAGGCTCGGCCACGCCGAACGCATCCAACATGTCGAGCAACTCCTTGACGTCGGACGGAACGGTCGCCCGGGTGAACTGGCTGCATACCTGTGCATCGGTGATAGTCGCGCCAAGCTCATCCTGCAGCTTTGAATTCAGCTTGGCCAGCACATCCTTGCCAGGAACCATGGCCTCCGGGCCGCCAGGTTCAGACCACCTCCGCTCGAAGTCGCGGGAGAGTTCCGCCGCTACGGTCGCTTGGTCCAGGTGGGCGGCATTCCGCTTCTTGAAGTCGGTGAACCGTGCGAGTAGCTGGGCGAAAACGTCGTGCCTAAAGTGCTCCATGCAGGCGGCGAGGTGGCTCTTCAGATCCGGAGCCGCCTTGACGGTCCCGCCACTTCGGCGCGCCCGCTCCCGCAACCTATGCACCAAGGCTGCTTGAAGCGCACCGGCATCGAGAAGGTAGTTCTCGATCTCTTTGCGCCCGTGGATGTGCACCTTGAATCCAGCCTTGACCAGGTCAGCCTTCACCTCCGCAAGCTCTGCTTCGCTGCGGTAGTCCCGGTCCAGCACGACGGCTCTGAGCACCTTTGCACCGACTGTCTTCTCGATGCCTGCAGCGAGATCAACCGCGCGCCGGGGATTGAATCCTTCGGTTTGCACGACCGCGAAGTCAGCTCTGTTTGCGAGGCGCTGCATGCCGCACGTCCTTGCGAACCCAGACAGAAGGTGGAAATCCAGCCCCTCGACAAAAACCACTCGCCGAGTCTTTGCGATCTGAGTCAACGTCGGGTTGAGGTTCGAACCCAGCGCAGAGAAGACCCGTTTCAGCTGGGACACGTCGCGAACGCGGCTTGCAGCTGACTTGCGCTTGTTAATGGCGAGCAGGCTCGTCGGTTCGCACTCCGCGATGATCTCGGTCGAGTGTGTGGCGATCAGGATGTCTGGGCCCAGGTCCCGAAGAAGCGCAACGAGCTGTCGCTGCAGGTCCGAGTGAAGGTAGATGTCAGGCTCGTCGATGACCAGCAGACTCGCCTGAGATGCCTTCACGATGAAAGTCAGCATCTGGCACCAGACCTGGAACCCGTAGCCAGACCAGCAGATCTCCCGCGGGTAGCGATCTTCCGGGCAGAACATGTGCAACTGGCGAGCGTCTTCGCTGATCTCCGGGCGCTCAATGTCCATGCCTGGCCACGTGGTCTGGACCAGTTCGCGAAAGCGATCGAAGTCTTCAGGGTAGTGGTGCCAGATGTTCCTGAAGTTCCGCGATGCCCCGCTAGTCATCAGTGCCAGGCGTGCGGCCTCCTTCGCGTAGAGCGGCTCCTTCTGATCGACAGGTCCAAGGATCGGCACAAAGCCCACCTCGACATCGAAGGCCGCTCGAAAGTCGCGTGGCGCACGGATCTCGCCGGCCTTCGGCTCGGCGACCATGATGCATGTGCGACGCTCCGGGAAGTAGAGCTTGAGCGTGTTGTCGTTTGAGAGCTTGAACGTGACGGTGGCCGGACTGCTGTCGTCGTAGTTGTGGAAGATGTTCTCGGCCGCGACCGGCAAGTCGTCGATATTGAGCTTGTAGCCCAGGGTGATGATGTCGTCGACCAGTACGCGCTCGGGGCTCTTCGCGCGTGCCTTTCTCAGGCCCTCGTGGAGGATTCGGAAGGCACCGACGATGGTGGACTTTCCAGAGTTGTTCGGCCCTACCAGTACGTTGAACTCTTGCAGGTGGATGGCGAACGAGCTGAAGGCCTTGTAGTGGCTGAATCGGACGCTCGTGATGTGCAAGGAGGCCATGTTCTGGATATGCGTTCGCCCATGACCGGATGAGTCTACGGCAGCGAATCTCGGTGCCTCGCGTCGGGACCTGGGAGGAAATCGACCGGCGTTTCGGTGCGGTATCGCCATTGGCCCCGCTCCGACCCTTGAAGACTGGACTTTGTGGCTGACCATGGACTTCCCCGGGTGAATCGGCCCGATAGTTCTCGGGAGCCACATGCCCCTCACCGACATCAAGATCCGCCAGGCCAAGGCCTCCGACAAGCCCTTCAGGCTCGCCGACACCGCCGGCCTGTACCTCGAGGTCAAGCCCAGCGGCTCCAAGCTCTGGCGCTACCGCTACCGCATCGCCGGGCGCGAGAACCTGTTCGCCATCGGCGAGTACCCGCAGGTCTCGCTGGCCGATGCGCGCAAGGCGCGTGACGACGCGCGCGAGTTGATCCGCCAGGGCCGGCACCCGGCCCATGCGCGGCAGACCGAGCGCTCGCGGCAGATCAACGCCAACGCGCTGACCTTCAAGGCCATCGCCGAGGAGTGGATCGAGAAGAAGCGCAGCCGCTGGGCGCCGTACTACCTGCTGCAGATCCAGCGCGGCATGAAGAAGGACATCTACCCACGCATCGGCCGGCTGCCGATCCGCTCGGTCACTGCGGCCGACGTGCTGGCCATCCTGGACCGCGCCACCAAGCGCGGCGCCGAGGTGGTGGCGCTGAACCTGCGGCAGTGGTGCTCGCAGGTGTTCCGCTACGCCGTGGCCACGCTGCGGGCTGACCATGACCCGGCCTCGGCCCTGCGCGGCGCCGTCATCCGACCACCCGTCAACCACAGCCGGCCGCTGGACCGCGACGAGATCGCCGCCTTCCTGCGCGAGCTGCAGGGATTCGGTGGCCACCGCACCACGGTGATCGCGCTTCGCCTGCTGCTGCTGACCTTCGTGCGCACGATCGAGATGCGCAAGGCCGAGTGGACCGAGGTGGACCTGGCCGCCGCCGAATGGCGCATCCCGGCCGAGAAAATGAAGATGCGCCGGCTGCACATCGTGCCGCTGTCCACGCAGGCGGTGGCGCTGCTCACCGAGCTGAAGGGCATCACCGGTGCCGGCCGCTGGCTGTTCCCCAACCACCGCCGGCCGCACGACGTGATGTCGGCCACCACCATCAACCACGCGCTGATGGGTCTGGGCTTCGCGTCGGCCACCGTCACCGCGCACGACTTCCGCGCCACCGCGTCGACGCGGCTGCACGAGATGGGCATGCGCTCCGACTTCATCGAGCTGCAGCTGGCCCACGTGGAGCGCAACCGCGTGCGCGCCGCCTACAACCACGCCGACCACCTGGCAGAGCGCGCCGCGATGATGAAGACCTGGGCCGACTGGCTGGAAGCCATCGCTGCGGAGAGCCCTGGCGCGCAGAACGTCAAGGGCTGACCGCCGCGGCAAGCATCACGCGGCCGGCTCGTCGGGTGTGGTGGCCTCCGCCTTCTGCCGGCGCGGACGACCGAGGATGGCGCCCAGGTAAGACATATGTGTAGCTGCACATATGGGCTATTTAGGTTCGTCCGCGGTTATGCGCAGCAAGGGCCTCAAGCCAAGCGAGCCACCTATGACGTAGGCCATCCCGACTGCGCATAACGCTTCCAAGATCGTCCTCCCCGGTGGCCGCTGTGGCTGCCGTCAACGAGGAGACGATCATGAATTCGCTCAACTCCAATGGGCCCGGCGCGCTGGCGCTGGAGCCGCTTTGCCAAGGCGCTGCGCAGGAATTGCTGATGCGCAGCTACACCATCCGCACCATCAATCGCTACAAGCGGGTGTGGGAGCATCTGGCCGACTTCGCCCGCGCCCAGGGCCTGCCCGCCGAGTACACGCGTGAACTGGCCCTGCGCTTCGAGCAGGCGTATGGCCTTCGCGACGGGGAGGTGCTCAAGCTCGGCCAACAGTGGCGGCGGCACTTGGTCTTCGGCATCAAGGTGCTCGACGACCTCGTACGCACCGGCACCATCTGCCGTTTCGTGGTCGAGACGACCGGGCTGCGCGTGCCGGAGGGCATGCACAAGGTGCTGCGCGAGTACGAGCAGTACGCCAGAGAGCGCCGGCATTTGCGGCCCAGCAGCCTGGCCGAGCGCATGCACAACATCGCGGTGTTCCTGGACTTCCTGCGCGCGCGAGGATTGGAGTCGCTGGAGACCCTGCAGGCCGAAGACCTCAGCGCCTTCATTCAGACCCGGACGGCCTGGAAGCCGAGGACCGTCTCGCGCGTGTCGTCTGACCTGCGGCTGTTCCTGCAGTACCTGTTCATGCGCGACGTCCTGCCCCGTGACCTCAGCACCGCGATACCAACGATCCGACTGGCGAGCAATGCCACGGTGCCTTCGGTGTGGGAGCCGGAACTGGTTCAGCGGCTGCTCGCCGTCGTCGATCGCCGCTCACCCAAGGGCAAGCGTGACTACGCCATCTTGCTGCTCGCCGCGCGCCTGGGTCTGCGCCTGGGCGACATCAAGGGTTTGACGCTCGACCACCTGCACTGGACCACTTCCACGATCGAGATCGTCCAGCACAAGACGGGTGAGCCTCTGGTCCTGCCGCTGATCGAGGAGGTCGGCACCGCGCTCATCGACTATCTGCGTGCAGGCCGACCCCCGGTGGAGCACCGGCATCTCTTCACCAACCTGACGCCGCCGTTCGAGCCCATCTGCGAGCGCGATCGACTCCACCGTGTCGTCACCTATTGGCGGGAGTTGGCCGGCATCAAGTTCAGGACGCCGCAGCGCCAGGGCCTGCACTCGCTGCGCCACACCCTGGCCACCCGGCTGCTCGGTGCACAGACACCGTTTCCGGTCATCTCCGCCGTGCTGGGGCATGCCTCGCCGGCAACGACCTTCATCTATGCGAAGGCTGATGTGGAGACGCTGCGCATCGCCGCCATCGATCCGGAGGAGGTGCGCCATGGCCGCGCCTCGTAAGCCCACGACATTCACTGGCAACAGCCCCTTGGCTCCACTGATGGCGCAGTTCATTCAGGAGAAGCGAGCCTGTGGCTATCGCTACGACGTTGGCGCATGGAGC
>Ga0154020_10002481_pt1 | contig 22470 bp, 29 predicted proteins | sample Klosneuvirus_201_FD_109709 | JGI IMG/M metagenome (GOLD analysis project Ga0154020, IMG submission 109709) | Active sludge microbial communities from wastewater, Klosterneuburg, Austria - Klosneuvirus_20160825_MG | ecosystem: Engineered > WWTP > Aerobic digester > Activated sludge | place...
CGACGTTTTCTCCCGTCCTCGCTCAGCGTCTGATTTGGTGCCTGCTGTTAGGGAGTCGATGAGCGCCAGCACCTCCTCGGCAAGTGTGTCGTATGGTAAAGTTTGGACTGCAGTGTCGCGGGACACGGTGGCGACGAACTTTAACCTCGATCGCGATGCAGAGACCCCAGCGTTCACTGGTGCGGCGAGCTTGTTGCGCAGTCTTCGCGGACCTCATTCAGGTTGTTGTTGATAGGCCGCGATGCGCCTGAATCGAGTGAGTCGAGCGAAGAAACTGACGCCCTCGAAAAGAAGCGACTCGAGGCGGAAGAAGAGGTTCGTCTGATCGAGGAAGAGCTCAAAGCCGATGCCAAGCGCTTCCTCGACAAGATCACGAGTACGCCCAAAGGTCGAAAGCGAGTGATCTCTTGGCTTTGGGAATTGGTACTATCCCATCCCAAAATCTTAATCGATTTACCATGTGGATAAATTGTGATTTGCTTCCAGGCGGACGTAGATAAGTCCAACAGCATCAATCTTCATGAGCTGACCCAGCTGCTGAAGGCACTTCGCATGGACGGCATCATGGCCGCCGATCTCAGCTTTTTAACGGATCCCAACGAAGGCCTTCGCGTAATACTTCAATTGTTGTGTTCTCTTCGCTTGTTGTCCTTTTCTCACTCTTCCTTAGTTGCAAAATGAACCGGAAGACGTCGCGAGTGCTCGCCGTCTGATGGCTCAGTATGACCTCGACAAGGACGGCATGCTAAAGAAGAGAGATTTCAAGAATTTGGCCAACATGGTTATCTCACACTATCGCATGAGGTATTTCATCTTGCCTCTGTTGTCAGCAAATCGCTTCCCAAGCATTTTTTGCAGAACGTTCGAGTCGAACAAGGAAGTGATTGGCAAATATGTTCTCGCTCGCGTTTTGGGCCAAGGCACTTTCGGTGTCGTTCGCCTTGGTATTCATAGGGAGACTGGAGCTCGCTGTGCCATCAAGATTGTCAGCAAGGGAAACGTAAACGACATGAATCGCGTCGATGTGGAAATTCGCGCAATGCTCGTGCTGCAGCATCCTCATGTCGCTCGTCTGGAGGTATGCTGTGGTTTTGGTACCTGCATCAGCTGTATCTCATCGATTGTTTCTAGAACGTCATGGAAGGCGAGGAGCACGTTTTCTTCGTCATGGAGCTTTGCGGAGGCGGCAATTTGAACGAGTATATTGGCAAAGTTCCTCTGAGCGAGGACGCTGCCAGATACTTCTTCTCTCAGATCGTTGAAGGTGTCGCGTACTCGCACAAAGCTGGCGTCGCCCACCGCGATCTAAAGCTGGACAATATTCTCCTGGACAACCAAGGTAAGATGGTTTGTTCGCTGGACGTGGAGCTATTTTCTATAATCCTTCTCTCATTAGCGAATGTGAAGATCACTGACTTTGGCCACGCTGGTGTCTATCAGCACGGCTGGGATGTTTTCAGCACGCCGCTTGTCGGCGGTTTGTCGCACATTGCTCCCGAGCAGGTATAATCTCTTCCCTCAATGTTGTTGTGCATTGGGTCTTGATTCGATTCGTTTGGTAGATTCGTGGTACCTCCTACAGCGGAGAGAAGATGGACGTTTGGTCACTCGGTGTCATCCTTTATAACATGCTTTACGCTAAGGTTCGATATTGACTCTCCATAAGCGACAGTTCGATCTTTTTCCTGATTTTGTGATCGCAGGCGCCTTTCTTTGGAGTAACCCACCAGGATATGTTTGATAAGATTTTGAATGGTCGCATCGCATTTCCGGATGAACCCAACGTTAGCAAAGGTCTTCACTTCGTCCCTTGTATTGCCGTGGCGTTTGTTGACAACCACTCTTTGATTTAGCTGCGAAGAACTTGCTTTCCGCAATGTTTCAAGTCGATTTCGAGGCGCGCCCACCAGCCGTCGTCCTTCCAACTCACCCATGGTTCTCCATGGGCGAAAAGCTGCGACCGCAGATTGACACATTCTCTGTTCGGCTTGTTGGTCTTAACCTTCTCTCCATTTCCTTCTTATTTGGTGGTTCTAGGTTGAGGTGAACCGAAGAGATTTGACATGGCAATCCGCTGACGACTACACGACCATGTGTCATTTGCTGTTCGCCGACTATTTAATCTCTTTCTCATTCGCTTTGATAAACGTTCCTTTCAGGAATAATATCGGTATTGTCACACTGTACGGTCAACCGTCGAAAAAGGCTCGTGACTATCCTCACATCAAGGCGCAGTATCCTGAATATGAGCTCCGTTGTGTCTTCTTCTTCAAAGTTGGTGATCGTGGAAACGTGCGTGATGTCCCGACGACTTCGATTTCTTTCCGTGCCTAATCTGTTCGTAGGAGTTCGTATTCCGCTTAAAGGAGGGCATGGCTCGCGACTTCCACGAGATGCAGAGGGACATTCTCACTGAGATCTCTGACCACGAGAAGAAGCTCCTCACGCGCAAAGAGCTTGGTATCGATAAGAAACGTACCAAGGCCGACCCTGCCGATGAGAGGGACCGACTCCAGAAAGAGAAGGAGAGGGAGAAAGAAAAGGAGGGCGACAAGGACCGTGAGGCGGAAACTCCTCGAAAAGAAAAGAAGGAGAAGAAGGACACGAAGGATGACTCCTCCTCTGAGGAGAAGAAAGACAAGAGGGAAAAGGAAAAGGAGAAGATGAGAGAGAAAGAAGAAAAACGCGAGAAAGAGGAAAGGCGTGAGAAGGAAGAGAGGCGTGAAAAAGAGAAAGAGCGCACTAAGAAAGAGCTTGATGGCTCCTCCTCCTCCTCTGATGAGAAGAAAAAGCCCAGAAAGACAGACGAAATGCCCAAAAAGAAGGATAAGATAGGCAGAGAGAGGAAGGAGGAGGAGTCGGATTCCTCCTCCTCCACCTCTGAGAAGAAAAAGAAGAAGAAGAAAGACGTGGACGCCGAGAAGCGCTTGAAGGAGAAGAAGGACAAGAAGGATGACGAAGATTCGAGTTCATCCGCCTCCGAGAAGAAGAAGAAAAAGAAATCGGAGGTCGATACTGATAAGAAGGTCAGGGAGAGGAAGGAGAAGGAAAGGAAAGAAGACGAAGACGCCTCGTCTAGCTCCACTTCAGAGAAGAAGAAGAAAAGGAAACCGAGAGAGAAGAAAGAGAAGAAGGCCGACAAGGACGATAGTTCATCCTCTGATGACGAGAAGCGCGTCAAGTCTAAGAAGCCCGAGGCCAAGGACAAGCGCGAGAAGAGGGGCGACAAGGATGAGAACTCTAGCTCCACGTCTGAGAAGCGCGCCAAGAAGTCCACGAAGGGTGACAAGAAGGACAAGAAGGATGAGGAGAGCTCTGATGAGAAGCGCAAGAGACCTCGTCGCAAGTCGAAGGAGGATCTCACCGCCTCCTCTGAAGATCGTGAGCGGGAGAAGGCCAAGGATAAGAAGGAGAAGAAACGCCGTGATGAACCTTCGATGTCCTCTTCGGACGATGAGGGTGACCGCAGGAACTCGAAGAAGACTCCGAAGAAGCTTGACACCGGCACAACATCAGACTCCGATAACCGTGATGTCGAGAAGGACCGCCCTTCATCTGGCAAGAAGAAAGCCTCGGAGAAAAAGAAGGGCGGAAAGCGAGATGACTCCTCCAGCTCGAGTGATAGCGAAGATATCAAGAAGAAGCCCAAGAAGGATAAACGCCTAGTTGAGTCGGCTCCCGTTTTCCTCCGCCGCCTTATCACCCAAGATGAGGAGGAGCAAGCGGAAGAGAGCAGCAAAGACGAGAATGAAGGTAAGACAAAGGAGCTGCCGACGCCGAAGCGCTCCCACGACAGCCTCCCTCCGCCCGAATCAGGCGAGTCCACTCCTGAACGCGAGAAGGATCAGTCTCGTCACGTTGGAGATCCCCGCAAAGGCAAGCTGTTCCGCTCTGCGGACGAGATTGGTCCGCACTCGAGTGTGCAGTCCGCGCCAATGGCCACGTCTCCTCGAAAACGCGATAGCCCTGCCGTTGGGCCCTCACCGAATGCTCGCTCCTCCGCTTCGAAGCGTCGTGAGAAGATGGTCGCATCCGCGGCTACGCCGGTGTTGGCTCACGAGGGTTTAGCTCAGAGCGCCACTCACTCACCTAGCTCCAAGTCCGCCGCAATCCCGATTGGTAAGCGCAAAGATACTCCAAAGGATAAGGTGCCCCGCGCAATGTCTCGGCCGAACACCCCGTCGAATACCGCGACGCCTGGGTTGAAGAAGAAGGGCAAGCTTGCCGACCGTGACTTGTCTGGCAGCGAGTCTGAGAGCATGAGGTATGACGTCTGATGAGAAGGACCACTTTCATTCTTTGGCACTCATCACTCTATTTTTCGCTTAGCTCTGCGAGCAGCTCTTCTTCAAGCACCAGCGGGTTCGGAATCATGAAGGCACTGCGTGGTAAGAAGCACAAGGCGTCGCAAGGGTGCGCTTCTATTTTCGTTACCTGCATTCTATATCTGAATTGATGGAGTTTAATTTCGTAGTACCGGAAGCGACGAAGAGGGAAGCAGCTCAAGTTCCGACAGCGACGACGAGCAAGGGAGTTCGAGTTCGAGCACTACCACGAGTAACGAGGGCCTCCTCGGCAAGCTCGAGAACTTTGTCCGCGGTAAGAAGGATAAGGAAAAGAAGCGCACCCAGCGGAAGCGCCAGAAGGACCGCGACAAAGAGCGCGATCGCAATCGAGTCGATAAGGAGCGCGACCGTGAGCCCGTCATCCGCAATCCGTCTACTCCAACGATTGTTGTCCCCTCGTCAGCCAAGAAGGAAGCCAGCCCTCGCACCATGTCTCCTCCATCGACCCCTCCTCCTGCGCAATACCTGTACCAAGTCAGCAATGTGACTTCTCCCGACGGCAGTTCGAGTTCCGAGGGCGCGCCTCGCCGCGTCAACGATGATCGGACGCCTCTCAAGACACCCGGTGCTAAGAAGGCATATAGTCGGCCTCTCCAGCCCGAAGCCATCCGACTGCAAGCCAAGAACCTCCGCGGCTCGGAACAAATTCGCCAAGACGAGCCCGCCTCCCCTCATGCACCTCACGATGACCACGCTGCTGACGCTCGCAGCGAAGCCGAAGTGACGGAGCACGATCACGAGCTCCCCCCGCCTCGCCCTTCGTCAAAAGCCGCGCGGCGCTCCTCAAAAGGAAGCAAGAAGAAGCGCGTGGTGGAGGAGGACAATGCCAACGAAGAGGACGCGGAAGAGCCGCACAGTCGCGTCGGCACACCCATCCTCGCGGCCTCAAGCATGGCTGCTGCCGCGAGGTCGCTCGCCTCGCCGCGCTCCAAGGATCACTCTTCTGAGAACAGCGCTAAGAACAGCAACACGACCTCGCCTGTTTCGAGCCGCCCCGCCACGCCACCGCTGATCACTCCGCAGCCGCTCAAGAAGACCACCTCGCACATCCACAACATCGTAAATCGCTCCAGCGGCAATTTGCGAGTGAAGGACGAATATGCGGGTGAGTACATTGAAGAAGACAGCGCCGCTGCCGAAGAGTCCCTCTCCTCGAGCGAGATCGAGGCCTCACGCAAGTCGCCAAGCGAGGTGCCAGCCAAGAAGCCCTCCAAGGGCAGCAAGGAGGCCGACAAAAACCGCACGAGCTCAAAGAAGCACTAATCCGTCCCATTTTTGCATTAACAGTCGACTCTATCTTGTAAAATTGTTACATTGTGGTTCTGATTTCTCCTGGTTTTTATCTGCTGATCGCCATTAGCTGGGGTGCATTAATGTGAAAACACGTCTAGTGGACGTTTCGGAGTATCATGTCGACGGTAGGGTGATGGAGGGCAGCAGCTCGACGGTCGGCACCTCAACTCGACAGTCGGCACCCCTTCACGACTCACCACCTCTTCCGGAAGTGACAGCAGTAATCATTTTGTTTATTAGTCGTCCTCTTTCATACCGTTGATGTTTAATATCTCACATTATCAGAAATAGAAGAGTGTATCATCCCGCTATGGACCTCTCAAGCTCGCCTCGACCGATGAAGGTACGGCGACGCTTCGTTTTTCATCAATGGACGTCGAGGACCTTGCATCTGTCCTTGAAATATGAACCATAGGGCTTTTTATCGATCTTCTGAAAGGAGATTCGAATGATATTTATGTTCTCTTTAGCCGGTCGAGTTTATCTTTGCTGGCCACAAGCCGATCTCAGTGCCGCGGCTCGACCCGAATGGCGCCGAGCTCAAGCGCAGCATTCGAGACGCGGTCACTTGGCTTTGCTCGCGCTACAAGGTCGACCCCGCCGCTGTCACACTCCAGAATGAGCTTGGTCAGGTATATTATTCTTTCTGGGAAGAGTTGGCATGATGATGGAGGGCGTTGTTTCTGTAGGAGGTCGAAGCGCCGGAGACTACCTCGGTCTTTCACTACTCCTTCACCAAGGTCGTTGTTCTCTCGCCTTCGGTCGCACCCTTCACTCCCTCCGCGGCCTCGCCTGCCAGCAATCCGATGTCAATATCAGTGAGCTCTCACATGGGAAAGAATGATACCAAGGCAGCGACTTCGAGCCCTCTATCTCCAAAGAGCGAACCAAGTCACGATGACTCGTCGTCGAGCTCAGCACCGAAGTCGGCCTCGCTCTTCGTGCCGTCCTCCAGGCTCTTCTCGAGTCGACGCAAATCCAATGAAGCTCCACCACCCTTCTTGGACCCTAAACTGACTTCGAAAGAGGCCGAGGTGGCGCGGCAGGCATCAGTCCATCCTTCCGTAAGTTTTAACACACCGCAGAATGCTCAGGATTCTGCTGCGACGCGAGAGTCGCGCTTCGCTGCGCTCGGTACTGGGGACCTCCTTTTATCGTTGGTGATTATCTAATAGTTGATTCGTTTAATTTTAGCTCCTCTGATCGCAGCAGAAGCTTCGGCCCCAACAGCCAGCCACCTCACATCCTCTCGGCGCAGCTCTGCGGTCCTGCCTCGGCAACTCTCATCTGGCTCTGAAATGAATTTAGAGAATCCATCGGGGGTGGTGGAGGTTCGCCTGCTGCTTCTGGACGACATGCGTGATGACGATGAGCTCTTCGATCACGCCGCCGTTTTGCCGTCCAAGAAGCTGGAGACGGTCAGAGAGGTTCGTCTTATCTGCCTTCTGCTATTTTTTAGATATTCTGATTTCATATTCAATACTATCTGTAGGCGATCAGTACGTTTGTCGAGAGGGTGCGGCAGATTGCGAGCAAAAAGAAGGGGGATCAATTCTACAATTCGGACTTCGTTGATTGGGCGCTCGTCAACGAGCGCGCTTTGTCTGGACGCAGCGATGCCCTGAAGGTCTTCCTCTTGATATTACAATTGCTCAAGTTTACAGCTCTTGATCTCATGTTGGTCTTCTTGTAGTTGCTTCAGCTCTTGGCCCGGTGTGACGTCGTCGAGGCTGCCTCCAAATGTATCGATTCATTTTGCATTCCTTCCCACAATTCCATCAGACATCGGTTCCTTTTTTCAGATGACAGCATATTCAGTGAAGATTCGTTCTCGGTCATCATGCCCAGAGCCGATTGGAACCTGAGCTGTCACGCGGTCCTCTCCGCCATTGACCGCCTCTTTAACCGCCCTCTCACTCGCGGCAAAGACTTGAAAAAAAGCAATGTGCATCGCGAGGTAGACTACATCTGACATTATACATCAGAATTCAGCGCATGCATCTTAATTTCATATTGATGATAGCCTAGAATTTCTGGATCTTTGTCCGCCAAAATGAAGATTTCTAAAGAGGCGCTAGAGTTCTCCTCCTTCGAGGTCTTTCTGCCGTTTGATGCCTCCACTTTGCTTCAAGTCTGTATTCTAAACTCTGCTCTGCCATTCTAGCCCGCCCAAGTAGACCGCGATTTGCTCCAAACGCGCGCAGAAACTCTTCTAGGAGCAAGTGCGAGTTTCATCGTCTTGATTCAATTGACCAGTTGTTTCCTTGTTGTTATTTTAGCTTCTGGCCAAACGAAGATCTTGCCCAACTCAGAAGATATCATCAAGGTCCCATTGTTCCTCATTGACAAGAGGAATATGGAGGTGACAGCAATCGGGACCACTATTTTTCTCGAGGTGAATTGCATTGACATGCGCCGCCTCTCGATCGCCCTATCTCCCACGAGTCCCTCCACTGTCGGAGCGCTCAAGGAGTTTATCGTCGGTGCGGTAGACAAATGGACTCCTTCTGCAACATCAGCAACCGAGAAAGTCATCAAGGAATTCATATCTGACCCAATACTGTCGGCTACCGATCTCAGTAATCTTCTTGCCTCGTTTGTTGAAAAGAAGAGTATGAATCTTGACTTCGATTCATAGCATTTCTTTCCAACAACTGGATGGCATGTCCCCGCAGTTCGAGTGGTGAGTGGTCGAGCTTCCGGGACGTCTTGGTACCCTCGATTCTCCTCGAGCGCATCTCGTTGCATCGATTGAGCTATGCGTGGTCCCGTGGTGTCATGCCCATCTTGACGTGGCATAACCAAGAACCCAAATTGACAAGCTTTCTTATGCGCTCTGAGCGTCCTGACCGGTTAGCCGCGGGTGCGTCTAATTCCCTTTCTTTTTTGTGGCCGCGTCTGCTTACATTTTCGAGATTTGTTAGAGTCCGATGAATCCAATCTTTCGGCCATGGGGAGTGTCATCAACTCATCAAATTTGTCCCTTTGTCAGGACTACATGTTTGCCCTGTCCTCCATAGCTTCGGTACGAATCTATTCCGCTCCAAGATACCCTCTTTGGTGAGTCGTTGCTTCTTTAGGGCTCAAAGAGATTGTTGAAGCTCTTTGATACGGGCTCGTCTAGCAAGCCCATGACAGAGCTATTCGGATCTCTAGTGGAGTTGCGCTTCTTAGACCTAGCGTCGAGTGAGCACCTGGACGCTCACTACAAGGAGATGAAAAGGCTTTGCATCTCAAATCCTAGCTCCCTCGAACTGCTCCTTTATCAGATCGAGTCGAATCCGCTGTACGCACACACTTGGACTTCTATCAACTTCTCCGTTCTCGCTTCATTGTTGTTCGTCATAGGTGTGCCTACACTCAACAATCCCTAATTGCTTCCTATCAAATCGCGTTGATGTTAGACGAGGGCGAGTCTGCCGTTGTCATGGAGGGTCACAATAACCCAGGAAGCGCGGCGCTCATTGTCTCATTGGTGCAGCTCATGCTCGATGCCGGCTACCGCTCCGTCGATGGATTCTTGCGCCTCTTCTGCAAGGAGTGGCTCTGCTTAGTGTGCGCCGTTGCAGTTTTTATTGTTTTTCTCTCGTGGTCACTTAACATCCGATGTAGATCGGAAAATTCCCACCATTCATGCGATTGTTGGCCTGAGTTGTTCTGCTTTTGTCAAGCAGCTGCGGCGCTCTTTGATTGCAATCCAAGGGCTTTTGGCTTCACCAAAGAATTTTTTTCTGAGTTCATTGGTGGCGTCTATCGATATCAGCTTCAGAATTCGACTGTGCAGTTCCCGTCGTTTCTCTCCCACATGAAGACCATCTCAGATCCAATGAAGAAGCAGCTGTCGAAGAAGGCACCAGTGCCGCTTCGATTCAACCAGTCATTCTATTCTCCTTGGATGGACTACTTGCTCAGTGCCAATTTGGTGTTACGCTCTTCGATTGAGCTATCGAGACAAGCCCTTCTCGCTGATGCTGCAAATTCCAAATTTGTGAGGCTGACTGGAGCCGTCGTTCTTCCCGAAAACGTCAATACGCTGTCATCACGTGTTTTGTCACTGTCTCTGCCCGGTGGTTCATTGTGGTCTTTTCCCGACTCAATGGCCTCCCTGAAGTCCCTAACTTCTCTCTCGATTACCAATCAGCGCCTCACGACCATCCCTTCTTCTATCTTCAAGCTGTCTGCCCTCACAACTCTCAATGTGGCTGGCAACAAGATTGCCGTCCTCCCTTCTTCGATGAACCATTTCACTTCCTTGAAGAAGTTTTCTGCGCCTTTCAATAGCATTACCGATCTCAGCGCGCTCTTCCTCGTTCCCTCATTAGAAATCCTCAATCTAGCATCGAATCAGATTAAGGACCTCCCGATGGCGACCTCGAAGCTTACTGGCCTCTGCGAATTGGACTTGGCATCCAATATGCTCAGCACTGTCAGCTCACTCGTTCTACCTTTGTTGAAATCGTATGCGTTCATTCTCTTCAGCATTTTGCTTCTTCGTGCATTGATTCCGTTCACTCCTGATTTCGATAGGCTTGAGGTATTGAATCTCAGCGGGAATCGTTTGGTCTTGCCGCCCACTGCCTTCCCTCCACGCCTTCAAGTTCTTCGATTTGATGTACTCCATTTTGTTCATTTATCGCTCAATGGTTTCACTGTGAGATTGTTCTCTTCTCACAGAGAAACATGTTGGTGAAAATGGTGAAGGAAGTTCACACTTGCAAAGCGCTGACTTCACTCGACCTCAGCTGCAATCAACTCTCCCTCTTCCCAGAAGATGTCGGTCTCTTGATCCACCTGCGCACCATCTCTTTCCGCGAGAATTCTATCAGTCACCTTCCATTCCAAATTACAAAGTGTCGGAAACTCGAGCGGCTCATTCTCGCTAAAAACAGCTTCCAAGAGCTTCCTCTTTGGTTGTATCGCCTGCATGCTCTAGCTTACCTCGACATCTCAGGCAATCGTATGTGCCAGATTTCGAGTGCCTTTGGGCAAATGTCGAGCTTGAAGAGCCTTAAGGCTTCCTCGAACGATATCAGCTCCGTTCCCTTCTCGCTCGGCCTCCTTTCTGACACGCTTGACGACCTCGACCTCTCGAACAACCCTCTCCCGCAAGAACTCTTCGCAGAGCTCGGCAACGGGACAAAGCCATTCCTCAAGTTCCTAAAGCAGAAGCTTGGTGAGGACATATTCTTGCAAAGGTATATTTCAATATTTTGTCCGATCCCATTTTCGTAATCATTGACGGCATCTCGCGAGGCAGGTTCAATCTCATGTTCGTCGGCCCGGAGAGAGCAGGAAAGAGCGCTTTGTTCAACTCGGTATGCGAAGCGTGGGAACGCGTCGACATTGTATCCTCGTCGACGCCATCGTCTTCATCGCAATCGTCAGAGGGTTTTGCCGTTCAGACGCGTGCCATGCCACTCAAGAAGAAGGGTCGCGTCACCGTGACGCTCTGGGATTTCCCTGGCAACGAGCTTTCGGTATAACCTCCACTGCTTCTCCCAATTAGGGGTGTGATCAACCTCTGTATGTTTAGCAATCACTGCATCGCTACTTCTTTTTCCGCGCGTCGATCTTTCTCTTGGTGGTGAACCTGAGCGAGAAGAACGTTGAAGACAGCGTCGAGTACTGGTATAACATGATCCAGACGCAAGTTCCGAACCCGATCGTTATTGTCGTCGGCACACACAAAGACTTGCTCCCCAAAGATGTCCGCCCAAGCGTCCTTGTTGCCAATATCCTGCGCTCACTGTCTAACGGGAATAAGTCTCTCAACGTGACACGTGCCTATTCGTTGGCTCTATCGAACCAGGGCAAAGTTGACGAGAGCGAGCTCTTTGAGACGATTCACACTGCCATTACCGCTCAAAACACGGACTTTGTGGGCCGCAAGATCCCTTTCTCGTACTCCTTCTTCGAATTGCTTCTCAAAGACTTCGCGAAGACGATTGAATTCCCCGTGATCAATCAGCGAACGTTGCTGCGATTGGGCGAGGCCGTCGGCTTCCGAAAGCTGAATGACGTCATTGAATGCACGCGTGTTCTCCACGATTACGGTTCGTTGCTCTACTTTGACGACGTGTTAAACCTCCGCGATGTTGTTGTCCTCAATCCGTTGTGGCTTTTTGGCTTCGTGTCGAACGTCCTCAGCTCGATCGCGTCGGAGACGAGAGTGAGCGGTATCGCCGACCGAGAGTGCCTCGCTCGCATCCTCAAGCGATATCCTCGAAACTTCCATTCCCAACTCAAGCTTCTCCTCGTCAAATTTGAAGTAGGCTTCGAGATTGACGGAAACCCTGACCTCCTTTCGCAACTTGGCCAAGTCATCTCTTCTGAAAAAGTGTCTAGCGATGCCGTAACACATTCGCTTTCGTCTGTGAACCTGCTTAAAATCATCAACAAGACGGGAAGCTCGGCGCGCTTGCTCGACGTCTTTGACCCAATAGACCGCGACCTCGACCTCTCATCGGCCTCGTCAAGCTCGGAGGAGGACGAGAAAGCACTTCTTCTGTGCCAGTTGTTGCCGGACAATAGCCCCAAGGCGCTCCTTCACCGCTACTTCCCAGACGCGCTCAAGCAAGGCATGTCACGTTGCGCGAGGTTTATCCACTTTGAGTTCCTGCCGACTAGTTTCTTCCCCAACTTGATCGTTCTCACTCTTGGCCATGCCGATTCTCTTGCGTCAATCTGGCGTGCTGGATTGCTCGGTACGGTGAAGAATTACGCCTCGGCCGCTCTCGTCCACATCGGCCTTTGTGCCGTCAAAGAATACGACCCGAATAATTTGCAGGTAAGCCCTTCGATAGGAAAGAACTACGTACGGCTTTTGGGCTATTTATGCCGCCGATAAGCTCTTGGTCAACTTTTATTGTTGTAGTACAATGCGATCAAGCTGGACGTTCGTGGTGCTGATATGGAGCAAGTGCGCAACGTGTTTGCTTTCATGATGGAGGAGATTTGGGAGGTGGCTGGTCGCTTCAAGCGCCTGTCAATGCGTTCTTATGCACTTGACCCTGCTGCTCCAAAGCCCGCGTTGTCTCATGAGGGCGCCGAGGTCATCCCAGTGATCAGCTTGATGGAAATTGAGAATTTTATCCTTCGCGGTTCTCAAGGTGGTGAAGGTCGGCTCATTAGAGAGGGTGGCGATGTGAGTTACGATGACATCTGCCCCGATGTCTTCATCTCAAACTTCAAAGGGCAGCGCGTTCCGCTCTCTGCGGTTGACATTGCTGGCTTCATTGGCGTGGGCAGCTATGCCACAGTCAAACGAGGAGTTTTCAAGGGCCAACAGGTCGCCGTGAAGACCTTGAACGTGCCAGATGGCTCTTCAATGCGCGAGCTTATGGCGATCCACATTGCCTTCCGACGTGAAATCCTGGCGCAGATCTCTTTTGCCCACCCAAACGTCGTCTCAATTCACGCAATTTGCCTTAATCCCCTTTCCGCCATCCTTGACCTTTGCCCTCTCGGTGACCTCAATCGCTACCTCGCCAAGCCGTCGTCAGTACACAATTGGTCGATAGCTGTTCGTATCGCACGTGATGTGGCGAGTGCCTTGTCCTACCTGCAGAGCTTCACCCCACCATGGGCCCACCTCGATATGAAGAGCCCGAACATCATGCTCAAATCGAATGACCCCGCCAGTCCAGCATGCGCTCTCATCTCGGACTTCGGTACCGCGCAACCGGCTGATCGCACCTTCAACGTGCGATACGTCGACAATCCCACGTGGCTTGCTCCTGAGATCTTGGCTGGTATGTCGAATTTTCTATGTTCGTTTTGCATGTCGCCGTGACCTCGTCTGCCTTAGGTCTGCCCTATGATGAGCGGGTGGATACCTATGGTTTCGGTGTCATTTTATGGGAGCTCGTGACGCGCTCGGCCTTCTTCGGCGAGATTGCCTTCGCTGGTGAGGTTCAAGATCGCGTGTTGGCTGGTGAACGCCCGCTGATTCCGGCTACTTGCCCTCCAGGTTACGCCACGTGCATCGAATCGTGCTGGGTGCGTTCTCATGATAATCCTATTGGCCAACTCTCAAATCTGATCGTCCCTTTTGACACAGCATCAAGAGCCAGACAGTCGCCCCGATCTGGGGGCTATTGTTGTCGCGTTGGATGGGCTCCTCGTCAGCGGCCTCTCCACATTTGACTCCATCTGCCCCATACCCGTTCCTATTGCTCCTGCCCCAGACATTGCGCAAACAGATGTTGGGCGCAATACTGCGAACAACAACGAGATCGAGATCGAGGAGCTGTATGATCTTTGGGTGGCTTGGATTGACCCAAAGACGTCCGACCCTGTCAACGATCTTCTACTCAAAACCGTGCGAAAGGCCAACCCGCGCCTGCAGCTCCTTGGCTTCCCTTCATTACCCGATTTCAAAAAGTGGTTCGACGAAGGCGGCACCAAGCGCTCTTCGCGCCTCAAGCTCATCACCTGCGGATATCGCGTCAATGATGGCAAGGAGAAAGCTGCCGAGAACGTTGTGGCGTTGACGGAGACGGATTCGAGACTGAGAGGGACGCCGGTGCTGGTCTTCTGCGGCAACGCGGCGCCACATCAGCCGTTTATTACTGCGGCGCGGCGCCAAAGTGACCACTTCGACGACGCACTTCCTCGAGTACTGCCTCAAATATTAGCTGTCCTCATTGAATGTGCGTGGTGTGCCGTCGTCTCTCTCATGAAGGGCGGTGGATTGCAAGAATGCGGAGCGGTGGACAAACAATCTGTCGAAACAGCATCAAAAAATGTTTACGCTTTATTTTTGGAGTTGAACGATATTGCCGAAACGGGCTTTAATAGTGGCGAAACTGGCAGTTGGTTCCGTTTCGGCAGGTTCCCTGCTGGAAGTACTTGCACATGGGCTCTATAAGATAAGTACAAGTCAGTCGAGGGAGACAATCGGACAAGATTGACGAGACGCACTGTTATCATTGCGCTTATGTCCATAACCGCTAGAAGACTGTAGGCCTCCTTGAGACCGAGCTAAAATCAGGTCTTAAGTTATATATATTGTGACCATTAAGCAAGTAAACATACCAGGAGCAGAGGAAGAGCCAGCAGAAGGGGCCGAGGAAGGGGAAGGGGAGGCGAGCCACGAGGACTCTTGCTTGCCAATCACGCGTGCGCCAGTCTGCACGTCACGTATGCTGATGATCGAAGTAAGATCATAACGGCCTGAACAAGTCAAGATGTGAGACACGATCTCAAAATACGACAACCATGGCGAGTACCATCCGCGGCGCGTAGCAAGAGAATGCAGTCGACAGTCTTGGGGTTGTTCGTATCTGAATATTACGTAAGTGAGACAGTTTAAAAAAAGAATAATGTAAGGAAGTAACCATACCGAATGAAAAGGGAACGGCAAGCGCCGGAACGGCGCGAACGCTCTTGTCAGCGGCCTTGATCGTCTTCACGATAGGGACGGCAACCAAAGGAGACGACTTGAGGCGAGCGGCGACTGATGGGAATGCGGCAACGAAGCGGTTCTTGAAATCATCAACCTTGAGAGATTGCAGCGGCGAGGGGAGTTTGGCGCGAGCCTAACGAACATATTTTCGATCAGTAAGGCGGACTCAAACAACTATGGCGGGGCATCATTTACGGCATTTGAGAGGATCTTGTTGAAGTCAAAATCGTTGGCATTGGTGCCTTCGACGAGGTTGAGGTCGAGCAAAGCATTCGCAGAAACGTAATCCCTACAAAGATATCAATGATGATAGTAAAACCATCGCAAGACTAGCCAACAGGGAAGCGTACGTAGTGAAAGAAAAGAAGCTAGCACGACGAGGGAGGTTCTTCTCTCCCTCAAAATTCTTCACTTGGAAATCGTTAGAAGCCGACGTAGCACTGGTCAAGGAAGTGCCCTTAACGATGGCCAAAGGAGACGCCTACGTTGTAAACATAAGCTAGAAAGACTGTTGAGCAGAACGCATAGAGGGCTACCGAGATGGTGTAAAGCTTGGGAATATTGTCGGGCTTCCCACTGGCGTTCCTCGGAAGAGGAGACGGTGGCAACGCGCCCTTTTTACCCTTCACGAGGCTCAACACGACAAATAGATCGGCATTGTCGGGAGTCTGTAGGCCTTCGAGAAAAGAAAATTGATTCACATGGGGAGCGGAGGAAGGAGTGTCGCCACATACCAGTGTTAAATACGATGCGGTATGGCGTTGAGGTCGAGTCTTGAAAAGAAGCAACCTTCTTCTCTTGCACAAGACGAGCGAACGTTCTCTGGAGGTACTTTTTCAAGTAGATGAAATCTGAGTGAAGGAAGAATAATGAGTTGCGCGTGAGATCAAAATGGAATGCGAATGGAGTGACCTTTGCCCCAATCCTCAGATGCAGCTTTGGCAGCAAGAGTGGAAAGGAAGAAGAGTGAGTCGAGGTCATAGAGGAGCTTGAGTGAGGAGAAGAGCTCTGGGTTAACGGCAAGCTTCAACGACGTCCAGGCAGCCTCAGCCGAAGGCGCCTCTGCAGCAAGGCCGTCCTGAGGCGATGACTTGACGCTCTGGGGTTTCGAGTCCACAGCGGCGCCACCAGAGGGCTTGCCATCAGTGGGGCCACGATAGTGCTCCTCCGCCTCTAGCTCTTCTTGAATAAATTGCTAGAAAAAAGAACAAATCGGTGTCTTTCGAGTACAGTGCGTTGCAAGACTCCGCTCGAGTATTGTCAGCAAAGTAAAAGAAATTCGAATAATAATAATTAATTAAATTTCTATCTATATAATAATAATTCAAATAAGACCGATTTAATTGATGAGTGAACGAACATCAGACGAAGACGGCGTTGACGAATGAACAAGGCCGAGTTCGAGGTAAACACAAATCACCAATTACAAGCCACTCCAGGTCCACAATAAAGATGAGGATACGATATCCAATTTGATGCGATAACGACACGGGGAAAGGCAAAGGTCATGCAGAGCAATGGCGTTCTCAAACCTCGTAAGCGGCCTCGATCTCGTCCATCTCGTCCTCGTACATGTCCGGGTCCGACTCCCATTCCGACGGGTCAAAACCAGGAGGGAGCTAGGGGTGATTTATGAGGGAACGCGCGAGCGTGAAGATGAACGGCAAAGGCGAACGTTGGGGTTATAAGGCATCGGGGCCTCTTGGGGAGGGTAATGTTGATAGGGAGCTCCATAGGGAACGCCGTAGGGGATGCCGCCAGAGCCACCGAGCGCGGGCGAGCCCGGCATACGAAAGGTTTGCGCGTTCGGGTTCATAATGTCGCCACGGAATCAACGCAATGACGAACAGGGCCGAGAAAACCCGAGTTCCTCGATGGGCTCGGCAAAGACCACGCGCTGTGAAATTTCCGCAGAGCCGACCGTTGAACGGTCAGCCGGGCTGGGTGCCTCAATGACGCGCAGGCGGAGCTGCGCAGGTCCATTTGCCTAACTATCGCCATCAGTGTGTTATATTTGCTGTGCCCACGATGGGTTCGTCTCAGTCCTCGATCGCACTGAGCGTAAAATTGTCAGGAAAAGGCATCAAAGATCTCGAGAAGGATTTGAAACAGCCCCACCTCCTGCCCGCCTTCCCGAAGCTCGAGCTGATCGATCTATCAAAGAATAAAATCGAACACATCCCACCATCAATTCACCAGGACTTGGTGAAGTCGCACAATGTGATTGAGTTCCTCCACACGCTCGATTTCTCCAAAAACAAACTGTCTGAGGTCCCAGACACGATCTTCCTTCTGAGTACGCCCTGAAATCACATTTCCTTAGATTTATTACGATCTATTCTTCGTCCAATTCCGTTGCCTTGGCTAAGACAGTACTCGGTTCCTTTTCATCACGGGACAACTCGGAACCTCTCTTTCCGCAATCTCCCTCGACTTATTGCCCTTCCGGACGTCGCGCTCCTCGGTTAAACTCTTTTTTTTAATTGAATTTTTTTAAAATGATAATTATGTTTGTCGTTATGTGTTCATCGTTACTCGGCTGCTGCTTCTCGGTTGCTCCACGACAGTCCACGTTTCCTTGTCACGAGTTGCTACAGTATTTGGCTCCCTTTGCCGAATTTAAGGAGAGATCCCCTATTAAATGTAAATTGAATAATATATAAATTCCAATATATATACTAGTTAACCTGAAGGAGCTTAACCTGGCTGGAAACGAAATCGTCTCGATTACTGACAAATTGCTCAACTTCTATCGCCTTGGTGCTTTTTTTTCTTGCTCTTGTTGAGTTGTGATGTTCCCAATTTTGATTTCATTTTGCTCTTTCACAGAAACGTTGGATTTACATAACAATAAGCTAAAAAGGTTGCCGTATGCGATGCACAGAATGCACGCGCTAAAAATCCTTCGCGTCGAAAACAACGATCTGAGCTATTTACCGAACACTATCGCCCGCATGGAACAGCTCGAAGAGATCAGCTACGTCCCGAATCCTTTTGCTGAGCCTCAATTGCAAGAGCAAGTGGAGAGCCTACGAGAGTTCGTTAAGATCATTCGCGGCCAGAAAATTCCGCCAGTACGGTTACTCGTCACTTAGATTCCGTCAGCCTCGTTTCGCTCAAATTGAACTCATTAGATGTATATCGACGAGGCGCGAAAGGCATTGGACTCAGATAAGCAAAAGGAAGAGAAACTCACTGCTGACCAGCGTATTGTGCGCGATCTTCTCAGATACCAAGAGGGCCTCGACGAGCTCATGAAATGGATGAAGAAGGAGCACTCGAGCGAGAACCTCGAGTACTCTTCGTTGCAGCCACGCCTCTGTGAGCTTCTTCTGAAGCGTTCCGTTTTTTAGATTCTATAAGGAAACTCGTGCTTTCCGTAAGAAATACAACGCGCCAGTGGAGATTCATACCACTGAACTCGTCGCTCTTGCCAAGAAGATTTACGATGCTTACATTTCTCCATCCGCCCCAAACCAAGTGAACCTCCCCGCCGAGGCCATCTCCAACTGCATCAAGAAGTTTACTGACACTGTGCGCCCTGATCCACTTTCTATCATCTTGGCGTTCCTCATGGTCTCTTTGTCGCTTGCAGTTCTCTTATCCCAGCGGCATCAATCAATACATTTTTGAGGAGCCTTATAAAGCTGCGTTCGAATTAATGGTGCGCGATACATTCCAGCGCTTCCGCTTATCCGATACAGGCAAGGAGCTGCTCAAGCAGCTCACCCTTATCCAGAACCGCAAACCCAAGACTCACTAGAGATTAGAAATTCCCGGATCATACGGAGCATTAAATTACGAATGTTCACTTGGCTCAAGTGTCATTTTGTCTTCGAGAATCATGACGCGGTTGTCGAATCGTGGCGACTGTTACTGGTTCTGAACGAATTGCTGAATGGTTGCACACATTGGCACGATCGAGTAATGGTAGGCATAACTTGCGAGAAGACGAACAACCGTCCCTAGGGGCGAGGGCGATCAGTCAAGGCCAGACACATGCACAGGAGGGGAGGACCATCTTTGAGAGTGAGCGCTATCCGATGCATCTCGAGGCCGTCATCCTCTTTCTTTACCTCCACGGATACGTCACTAATTTGATCCAGTGGTGTCTCGGCAACAAGGCCCATAGTTCGCCTCGTAGGAACCACCCATTTCGTTGGAACTAAGATGCCACGAGTCAGGCCGAAGGGAGGCCGAGGAGAGGGCGAGAGATTGTACGATTGATGTAGAACCAGGGACGCTTCTGATAGTGCAAAACTACGTTGTCACGACGGCTGAATACCCACTCGTGATAATATGTTAAGTCGGCGTGGACCAAAGTCATGGCGATGAAGACCCTAATCCAACGAAAAATGACGTAAGGAGCTCGACGAATCAGGCCGAGAAGCACCTGGGAAGGTGCAGCCAGAAGCTCAAGTTGGGGATTGTAAAATATCACATTTTAAAATTAATTCAAATATACGAAGGAGGCGCGAAGGTAGGAGAACAAAAACGGCAGAGAGACAAGGTCGTCGCGGAGGGCGGGGAATAGGTCAAGAAGCAGACGCACCAACCAGCGACAAGCAAGACGACCCAATACAGCCACCCCTCAATAAAGCCAGAAAAAAGCAGCGACAGAGCAATGGCTGAGCCCCACTGAGCGGGGATGAGCGTGAGGCGCAGCGGCGAAACGCGCCAGCCCTCGTACTTGACGACGAGGCGGTCAGGCGAGGTCGAGACCAACTCCATCCTCAGGGCCTCGGAAGAAACTCGCTGTTTAATGAGTGATCAATCTCTAATCTCCCAAAATCGCTGTTTTCTGCGACTAGATTCTTGATCATTCGAGGCCAGGACTGCTGATGCAAGATTTCGAAGCAGTTGGATGAACTCTGACTTTCAGTGAACTGGTCGCCTTGTTTTAGAGGATCTTGGAATCTAAATTTGTTTTATTAATAGTCTTCTTCTAATACAACGTGGAAGACATCACTATTTTTTGGCGGCATCAGCGGCAGCGTTCAGGCTGCGAAGATATTCAGCACATTGCGCATGCAAAGAGCCTTTGCCGGGGATCATCAGGAATCCGCTCTCGCCAACATCCTTCTTGCAGAGCATGCAGGACTTCAACGAGGTTCTGCATGAACCGCAGAGCGGCATTCCGTTGGTACTGAAGTATTCTGTCGGCAGGATGATGTTCGTCTTGCAATTGACGCAAATGAAGCACTGCTGGTGCCAGGACTTGCCCAAAGCCTGATAGATGACATCGCCCAATATCAAGCTGTCGTTGCATTTACCGCACACCTCGCCGACGCGATCCAGTCGGCGAACTTCCTTTGGCGCCTTGAACTTGATAGCATCGTAATCCTTCTCGAAGTCTTTCAGCATGCCTTGAAGCTTACCACCATCTGCGGGTTCGTCCTTGCGCACAACGGCTCGAGCCCAACCGGAGCCGCTTGAGGGCTCCGTGCTGCGCTTCTCACTCGCAGGGGTAATGGCCGCAGAGCTCCTTTGAGAAACTGATGGTGAGTTGGCGCGGTAAGACGCTGCCTTGGGCTCCGACTTTGGTGCGCTGGGTTTTGCGACGGTCTGCCACCCGGCAGCGGAAGCTCGAGCACCCAATGGAGAACCTGGAGAACCTTGTACGGTTTTCCTCTGCTCAGCTGGCGAGACCTTCTGAGGAGAAGAGCCAGCGCTACTCGGCTTCACGGCGGAAAACGCAGCGCTTCCAGGTCTCGCACCAGCTTTCATAGTTGGCGGTACAATCCGAATATTTTGCGAAGCATTCGACTTCCGAGCAGAGGTGACAAGGGGTTGCAAGCCTCGCTGAGGTTGCTTTTCGAAAACTTGAAGAAATTCGTCATAAAAATGCTTACATCAAAGAACGTGGTTGAGGATACCTTCGCTGAAGAGGTCGAGCGTCTCCATCATGGCCTCCGGTTGCTTGTTGATAGTGGTAGCCTTAGTGCCATACATGGAACCAGGCCGCGACTTTTTCTGAATCTGGTTGCCTTCTCCGAGGAGTTGCATAGTATCCATTCCGAATTCTAACGCGAAGAAAAATTAGAAAGGGAATCTAGAAATTCAAGCTTCAACGGACGAACCGCTTTCTTGCTTCAAGGCATCAGGAGTTTTCTGTGATAGGAGTTGCTTCACCGTTTCTTTCGTCTCTGTAATTGCGGCTGATAATAAAAAGAATAAAGTGAGAAACTTGAGATAGGATCAGGCGCCAGTGGAGCGATTGCTTACAAGGTGGAGGGGGAGCTGATGACGGGGGTGGAACAGGGTCGCTTGATGGCGGAAGGACAGGGTCACTTGAAGGAGGCGGAACAGGAGCACTTGATGGTGGTGGAACGGGATCAGAGGCAGGAGGCGGGATACTGTCATCAACGCCAAGCATGAAGAGGGTAGCTTGGCCGAAGCCTTCATATGGATCTAATACAGGACAGATGAGGTCTACCAGGAAGAGGTTTCGGAGGTCCGTGTACTCGCTTGAGGCACGCCAGTTTTGGCTTCAATCATTTCTATAAGCTCAATGGTGCTCTCTCCAAAATCTAGGACAGGCTTTGAGACCGAGAAGCCAACGAGAAAACGACAGGAGGCTGCACCTAAGTCAGGGTCGTCGTTATGGTGTTTCTCCGGAAGCTCAATGCCGAGATCGAGGGCGCGTTGTTTTTCTTTTTCATAAATATCTTTCATGACATCTAAAAATTGCACCATTGACAAACCGGAATGCAAATGAGGGGAGACGACGGACAATATTGGTCTTCGGCGTCGAGGTCGTCGAAATCGGTCATAAACTGGACCTTGGGGGCAAACCATTTAGTTCTCAGAAATTCCATACAAACTCTAGAATCATACCGGTTCGGCAGATGCATTGGTCGAATTCTCTTCGGCGGGCTTTTTGCTCACCGGCTCGAGCATAATTTTCTCGAGCAAAGCGTCCATGTTGTCGAGTGATGGTTCGCCCTCGACGGAATGGTGAGCGACCACAGTTTGCGGTACCGCGAGCCCCAATATCGCCATAAGTTCTGCGTCATTGTCAAAATTTGCCATGGTGAGATATCTAGGAGCCACGGTGAGCGAGCATGCAACACCAGGACTAGGTTGGCAGACGAGGTTGAAAAGCGATACTTGGACCGATCGCACTTTTCTCCATTAATATACTAAATTTTTCTAATTTGATAAATATTCACCATTCAATAATTCTCCGCGATGTGTTTGAGCCGTCGCAGGGCAAACACAGGGCCGGCTTGGAGCACTCAAACTCCACGAAGTTGCCAAACGACGTTCCGGACCCTCCAAAATAATACAAATCACCAGATAAAACAAAATAAAGAGAATTCTCAAGACGCAAGGTTGGAAGCAGGCACGCCGCTCGACGATCATTAACGGCTACGGTGATCTTGGATGATGCTATTTTATCAATACGCACCCTACACCAGATCA
>Ga0154020_10002482_pt1 | contig 22462 bp, 19 predicted proteins | sample Klosneuvirus_201_FD_109709 | JGI IMG/M metagenome (GOLD analysis project Ga0154020, IMG submission 109709) | Active sludge microbial communities from wastewater, Klosterneuburg, Austria - Klosneuvirus_20160825_MG | ecosystem: Engineered > WWTP > Aerobic digester > Activated sludge | place...
CGCCCGGATTCACGATCGAGCGCGTCGAGAGCGATACGGTCGCGCGGCTCGATGCCGACACGTGCACCCGGGTATTCGCGACGCCCGAATCGCTCGCCGAGGTGACGCCGCTGGTTCGCGCGCTCCTCGGCTCGTAGCGCTCGCGAAGCTCTTCGGCTGCGCACCTCGTAGCGCATCGCGTGGGCGATCGGCGCGGTCCATGGCTTCTCGCCCGGATCGTCGAGAGAGCGCCGGCGAGAAGGCGGCCAACGAGAAGGGCGGGGGCAAGGATCGATTCGTGATCTGATCGAAATACTCGTCGGTGGTTCGCACTCGCTCCGGGAGAGGAGCCACACGGCGAGGGTCGACGCGTGTCGACGGTGAAAGCAGCTCGCGTATCGCTGGCCGTCGGCGCGAGCGATGTCGGGAAACTCGAAGCTCCGGGCACGAGGCGGGGAATCTCCAGGGCGATCCCGTCGACGATGACGACGCGCATCGCAAGCGCGCGGTGCTAGCGTCGCCTCGTGGACGCCGAGCTCATGCGCCGTATCGACGCGCTTCGTCGGCCGCTCGAGCTAGCGGCCGCCGATGGCTTTCGCGGCGTGCGCAAAGTGACGGGGCTGGGCCACGCGCTGCGTGCGGCGACGGATGCACTGATCCCGCGGGTCGCGGAGCCAGCGGTCGCAGCGCTGACCCAATGGCGATCGACGCTCACGACATGGGAATCGCTGGACGAGATGCGGCAGGCGGAGGAAGTCGCACGCGGAATGCGGCTGTTGGCGAGGTTTCCGCGGCCGGCCGCGCCCGTGTCGCGGGCGAACGCGCCGGGGCTGCGCGCCGAGTCCATTCCACGCGCGCCGTCATCGTCGGCGCCGCTATCGCCGTCGGCAACCGAGCGCGCGTCCTCGGCGAACGCATCGTCCACGGCAACTCGGCCGGCGTCCTCGAAGTCCGCATCGTCCACGGCAACTCGGCCTGCGTCATCGTCCACGGTAACCGGGCCAGCGTCCTCGAAGCCCGCGTCCTCCACGCCACCCCGGCCATCGTCGTCGAACGCATCGTCCGCCACAACCGGGCCATCGTCGTCGACAAGCGCATCGTCCGCCACAGCCGGGCCATCCTCGTCGACGAGCGCGATGTCGAAGGCCGCTTCGCCCTCGACATCGGCCGCGTCGTCCTCGACGACCGATCGGGGGGTGGCGGCATCACGGACGGCGGCATCGTCGAAGGCGGCATCGTCGAAGGCGGCGAGCGCATCGCCCGACGCGACGGTGGAGCCGCCGAAGAAGCCGCGCAAGGCGAAGGCGACCGACGAGCCACCGATCGATCCGCTCGCGGCGCCGACCTCGTCGCTCAAGGGCATCGGGCCCACGTTCGCGCAGGCGCTCGCCGAGAAGGGCCTCGTTACCGTCGAGGATCTCTTGTGGATGGTGCCGCGTCGCTACGACGATGTTCGCGACGCGAAGACGCTCGCCGAGGTCTGCGAGATGCCCGAGGGCGGACGCGTCACGTTCCTCGCGAAGGTCGCGAGCGCGCGCATGGTGTTCGCGCGGGGACGGCGCTGGGCCGAAGTGCGCTTGGGCGCCACCGACGTCACTCAGTCGGCGACGGCGCTCGTGCGCTGGTTCAACGTGTTTGCGGGCATCGACAAACGCATGCCGCCGGGGAGCACGGTGGCGCTCAGCGGTGTCGTGAAGAGACGCGAGGGACGGCTCGAGCTCGCAAACCCCGACGTGCTGGGCGTGGAGATCGAGGGCGCCGCGGCGAAGGAGCGGCCCTCGATCATCGCGCGCTATCCCGACGTGCCGGGTGTGCCGGCGGGACGGCTGCGATCGGCGTGCGCGGCCGCGTGCGCGAGCGTGGCAGGTGGCATCGATGACGGCGTGCCGGCGAGCGTCGAGCGGGCCGCGGGGCTGACGAGCTTGGGCGAGACAATCGCGCGGTTGCACGTTCCGGATCCGGGCATCGAGCCCGACGAGCTGGCCGCGATGAACGCGGGGACGAGCCGGTGGCAGCGGCGGTTGGCGTTCGGCGAGCTGTTCGCGCTGGGCGTGGCGATCACGCTGCGGCGGAGAGAGCGACGACAGGATGCGGCGGTCGCGTGCGTTGCGGATGTGAGCGGCGAGCTCGCGACGGTGTTCCCGTTCGCGCTGACGAAGGCGCAGCGGCGATCGATCGACGAGATGTGCACCGATGTCGCGCGCGAGGTGCCGATGAATCGGCTGCTGCAGGGCGACGTCGGTGCGGGCAAGACGGCGGTCGCGTTCGCGGCGGCGCTGCACGTGGCGAGGGCAGGCCGGCAGACCGCGATCATGGCGCCGACGGAGCTCTTGGCGGAGCAGCACTTCGAGACGTGGAGCGCGTGGGCGAAGAAGGTGTCACCGAAGTTGCGGATCGAGCTGCTCACGGCGTCGACACCGAAGGGTGTGCGCGCGTCGCTGTTGGCGCTGTTGGCGGCGGGACATGTCGACATCGTGATCGGCACGCACTCGCTGCTCGCCGAGGGAGTCGGGTTCGGTGCGCTCTCGCTCGTGATCATCGACGAGCAACATCGGTTCGGTGTCGCGCAGCGCGCGAAGCTGCGGGACAAGGGCGACGGCAACGGTGCGCCGCACTTGTTGGTGATGACCGCGACGCCGATTCCGCGGACGCTCGCGCTCACGGCGTACGGCGATCTCGACGTCAGCGTGCTCGACGAGATGCCGCCGGGGCGCAAGCCCGTCGCGACGAAGCAGCTCGCGGGCAAGCGCGGGATGGGCGATGCGTGGAAGCTCGTGGCCGCGCGCGTGGCGGCGGGGGAGCGCGCGTATGTCGTGTGTCCCAAGGTGGAAGCGGACAACGACGAGAGCGACTTGATCGACGCGACCACGACGGCCGAGGAGCTCGCGAAAGCGATGCCGAAGCTGCGCGTCGGGTTGGTGCATGGCCGCCTCGATGCGATGCAGCGTGATCGCGTGATGCGCGCGTTCAAGCAAGGCGACATCGACGTGCTCGTCGCGACGACCGTGATCGAGGTCGGCGTCGACGTTCCGGCGGCGACGGTGATGGTCGTGCTCGACGCGGATCGCTTCGGCCTGGCGCAGCTACATCAGCTGCGTGGTCGCGTGGGACGCGGCGGTGGCGATGCGCACTGCGTGCTCGTCGCGAAGAGCGGACTCGGTCCCGACGCGGAGTCGCGACTGTCGGCGATGGTGGAGACGCACGACGGGTTCAAGATCGCCGAATACGATCTGCTGTTGCGCGGCCCGGGCGAAGTCCTCGGTGCGCGACAAGCGGGCGTGCCTCGGTTGCGCTTCGGCGATCTCTCGCAGCACACGGAGCTCTTGCTCGAAGCGCGGCGGTTCGCGGAGCAGATCCTCGACGAGGATCCGGCGCTCGCGAAGTCGGAGCACGGCTCGCTCCGGCGCGCGATCGATCGACGCTTCACACGGCACGTGTACGGCGCCGAAAGCGGTTAGTGGATCGCGTCGCTACCCCGAAATCTTTGCGGGTACGACCTTTGACTACGCGCGTGACGGTGCGCGTCAGGTGCGGGTGGCGCACCCATTCTCCGACGAGGAATCGAGGTTTTTGCACATCATGTGTAGTCGATGACGACAACTGACCCCACCAGCATTCAGCAACGCAGCAATCGTCAGCAAGGGTGACTTTGGCGTTGATCTCGTACTTCGGCTTAGTAGGATGCCGACCCATGATGAGGATGACGACGTTGGTGTTCGTGTGTTCGTCGTTCGTGGTCGGCTGCTCTTGGGGAGAGGGCAGCGGATCGGATGATCCCACGCCAGACGCCGCGGGCGCTGGTGGTGGCGGAGTCTGCGGCGACGGCGTGTGCGCCGCCAACGAAGTCTCGAGCTGCACCGCGGACTGCGGAAGCGGTGGTGGTGGCGGTGGTGGCGGCGGTGCCATCTGCGGCAACAACACGTGCGAGACCGGCGAGAGCCCGTCGTCGTGCCCGAACGACTGCACCAGCGGCGGTGGTGGATCCGGATCGGGCTCTGGCGGTGGATGCCCGACGCCCGCGCCGATGATCCAGGACTGCATCGGTTGCCTCACGGGCACGTGCCCGGGCGGCCTCGATTTACAGGGCTGCTTCACCTGCGCGAGCGGTGGCGGCGGCGGCTTGCCCGGCGGCAACTGCAACAACGACGGCGTTTGCGACACCGGCGAAGACGCGAGCTGCGTCCTCGACATGTGCCCCTAGCGAATGACGCTCGACGCCACCCACGCGAGATACGGCGCGTGGCCGTCGGCAACGTCGAGCGCGATAATTTCCGGCACCTCGTAGGGGTGCAGTGATCGAAGACGATCGGCGAGTGGGGGGAATCGCTCGCTGGTCGTCTTGATCAACACGAGGGACTCCGAGTCATCGGAGACCTCGCCTTGCCAGCGATAGATCGATCGCACCGCGGGCACGATGTTCACGCACGCGCACAGCTGCTCCTCGACGAGGACGCGCGCGACCTCGGCCGCCTTCTCGGCGCTCGGAAACGTGGACAGGACTACGCGGATGGCAGGCTTGCTCACGCGACGGCTGTAGCACGCGGCGTGCGTTCATGGCGCACAGCGTCGTGATAGGTTCCGCGCAGGAATGCGGACATGTTGATCGTCCAGAAGTATGGCGGAACCTCCGTCGGTTCGATCGAGCGCATGCGCAATGTCGCCGCGCGCTGTCTCGCGACGCAGCGACAAGGCCATCAGGTCGCCGTCGTCGTCAGCGCGATGTCGGGCGAGACCAATCGCTTGCTCAAGCTCGTCGGTGAGCTGCACGACGATCCGAACGACCGCGAGGTCGACGTGATCGTCTCGACGGGCGAGCAAGTCTCGGTCGGCTTGGTCGCGCTCGCGATTCGCAAAGCGGGCGGCAAGGCGCGCAGCTTCCTCGGTCACCAGTGCAAGATCGTGACGGACTCTTCGTTCGCGCGCGCTCGCATCGTGTCGATCGATGGTCAGCCGATCAAAGACGCGCTCGCGGCCGGCGAGATCGCGGTGATCGCGGGCTTCCAAGGCGTCGACGAGCAGGGCTCGATCACCACGCTCGGTCGCGGTGGTTCGGACACCACGGGCGTCGCGATCGCAGCAGCGCTCAACGCGGATGTCTGCGAGATCTACACGGACGTCGACGGCGTCTACACGACGGATCCGAACGTCGTGCCCGAGGCGCGCAAGATCGAGCGCATCAGCTACGAAGAGATGCTCGAGCTCGCATCGCTCGGGGCAAAGGTCCTACAGATCCGATCCGTCGAGCTCGGAATGAAGTACGGCGTGAAGATTCACGTCCGCTCGAGCTTCTCGGATGTCGAAGGCACGTGGGTCGTGCCGGAGGAAAGTGCCATGGAGAAAGTCATCGTCTCGGGTGTCACCGTCGCGAAGGACGAAGCGAAGATCACGTGTGAAGACCTGCCGGATACGTCCGGTGTCGCCGGTCGGCTGTTCGCGCCGCTCGCCGACGCGAACATCTCCGTCGACATGATCGTGCAGAACCAAGCGTACGACGGCACGACGGACCTCACGTTCACCGTGCCCAAGGGCGACCGCAAGCGCGCCGTCGAGATCCTCAAGGACAAGGTCCCCGAGCTCGTCGGCAAAGACGCCGAGCGCGTCCAGTTCGACGACGAGATCTGCAAGGTCAGCGTCGTCGGTGTCGGCATGCGCTCCCACGCCGGCGTCGCGAAGAACATGTTCCAGCTGCTCGCAGCGGAGAACATCAACATCCAGTTGATCTCGACGAGCGAGATCAAGATCTCGTGCGTGATCGCGCGCAAGTACGCCGAGCTCGCCGTGCAGGCGCTGCACAAGGGCTTCGGCCTCGATCGCCCGCCGAGCGAGCGGACGTCGCTCTAGCTCACCACACGTGAACGCGATCGGCGGGAGCGAGGTACAGCTTCTCGGGCGCCTTCACGTCGAACGCCGCGTACCACGCGTCGAGGTTGCGCACCGTCGCCGCGCGCCACGGTCCCGGTGCGTGACCGTCGGTGAGGATGCGATTGCGCAGCGACTTCTCGCGATACTTCGTCGCCCACGTCTGCGCGAACGACAGGAAGAACTGCTGATCAGCCGATAGGCCTTCCCATGGCTTGGTGTCGAGCGTCTTCGACGCGTCGTACGCGGCAGACAGCCCGGCGACATCCGCGATGTTCTCGCTGAGCGTCTGTTTGCCGTTCAGCGCGAGGTCGGGGAACGCCTTGTACGCGCTGTATTGCTTCACGAGCGCGTCGCCGCTCTGCGCGAAGTGCGCGAAGTCGTCCTTCGTCCACCAGTTCTCGAGCTTGCCCGTCGCGTCGAACAGCGCGCCTTGATCGTCGAAGCTGTGGCTGATCTCGTGACCGATCACCGCGCCGATCGAGCCGTAGTCCATCACCTCGGGGCGCGTGGGATCGAAGTACGGCGGTTGCAGCATGCCGGCGGGGAAGTTCATCGCGTTCATCGCGGGCAGGTTCACCGCGTTCACGATGTGCGGGACCATGACCCACTCGTCGCGATCGACGGGCGTGCCGAGCTTGCCGAGGGAACGCGCGAGCTGCGCGGCATCGGCGCGCTGGAGGTTGCCGAACGCATCGCCCGAGTTGACCACGAGCGCGGTGTAGTCGCGCCACTTGTCCGGGTAGCCGACGCCGACCTTTAGCACCGCGAGCTTTGCCTTTGCCTTGGTCTTCGTCTCCGGCGACATCCACGCGAGGTTGTCGACGCGCTTGCCGAACGCCTCGAGGATCTTGGCGACCATCGCCTTCGCGCGCGCCTTCTCGCTCGCGGGGAAGTACTTCTCGACGTACAGCTTGCCCACTGCTTCACCGAGCGCGTCGTCGGTGGCGTCGAGTCCGCGCTTCCAGCGATCGCGCTGCGCGGGCTGGCCGGCGAGGGCGGTGCCGAAGAACGCGAATTGCTCGTCGCCGAACGCCTTCGGCAGCACCTGCGCGAAGTGCTCGATCGCGTGATACGCGAGGAAGTCCTGCCACGTCGCGAGCGGCTCGCTCTTCACGAGCTTCGCGATGCCGATGACCGCTTCCGGCTGCCACACGACGATCGACTCGGCGCCGAGGCCCGCGGCCGTGAAGTACGCGTCCCACCCGAGGCCAGGCGCCTTCTTCGCGAAGTCCGCGCGCGGCCAGTGCACGAGGCCGCGCTTCACGTCGGAGGTCTGCTCGCGCGACGCGTGCGCCGTGGCGAGCTTCGTCTCGAGCGCGACGATCGCCTTTGCTTTCGCGTCGGGCTCGGCGACGCCCGCGAGCTTCAGCATCGCGGAAACGTGCGCGAGGTACTTCTCGCGCGCGGTGACCATGTCGGGCTTCTTCGAGAGGTAGTACTCGCGATCCGGCATGAGCAGGCCGCCCTGGAACAGGAACGCGGAGTACTTCGTCGGATCTACGAAGTCCTGCGCGACCCACAGCCCGAGGATGTTCGGCGTGTCGTAGTCGGTCGCGTTCGTGCCGTCGACATCGGCGCGCAGCGACTCGCCGAGCGCGACGGACAGCGTGTGCGGATCCTCGATCGCCGCGATGGCGGCGAGCTCGACCTTGAGCGGCTCGATGCCCTTCGCTTCGATCTTCGCTTCGTCCGTGAATGCCGCGAAGTAGTCGCCGACCTTGCGTGCTTCGCTGCCGGCGGGCGCCGTCGCGGCGCCGCGTACGAGCTCGACGACGCGCTTCAGGTTGCGCTCGCTCACCGTCGCGCCCGTGCCGAACGACGAGCGGTCCGGCGGGATCTCGGTCCGCTTGTCCCACGCGCCGTTCGCGTAGGCGAAGAAGTCGTCGCCCGGCTTCACGGTCGTGTCCATCGCGGAGAGATCGAGGCCGCTCGGCGCTGCCTTCGGTTCGGGCGGCTTTTCGGCGGTCGCCGAGCCCGTCGACGACCCGGTCGATGACCCGCTCGCCGACCCCGATCCCGAGCCCTCGCGCACGGGGGTGGGCTCGGTCCGACTCTTACAAGCAGCGCTGAAGACCAGGAGGAGCGCGAGGCGACGGTGCATGACCGGACCGTATCGCGATAGAGTGGGGCATCCGATGGGCGGCTGCACGAACTGCAAAGGCAAAGGCGCGTGCGACGACCACAAGAGCACCATGATGGGCTCGGTGGAAGCGGCGGTCGAAGCGCTGTACCCGTCGCGGGTGTGGGGCGAGATCGACGAGGCGAAGACAGCGAGCGATCCGTTCACGCCCGAGGATCTCGCAGGGTTGGCGGACGAGCTCGCGACCGAGCTGCGCGCTGCGACGTTCGTGCGTCACGGCGGCGACGACGAGGCGTGCGACTACCTCTACGTCTTGTGCATGGGACGCGCACCGTGCGTCGTGCAGGTGCGCGATCACGGCGTGCCGATCCCGGACGAGTGGCGCGGGATGGAGTCGATCGACGAGCTGTACCTGCGCGTCGTGGTCGCGCAACGCACGCGGCACGTCGCGGTACAGCAGGTCGCGATCCAGCTCGTGCGCAGCGACGATGGCTACGTGGTGCACGAGCGACCGCGCGCCGGCGTGTACGACGCGCCGCTGCTTTCTCGCATGCAGAAGCTCGTCGCGATCCTGCCGGCGTACGATCTGGTTCACGTCGACTTCGGCGACATCGCGCACGCGCCGCCGGGATTCCAACCCGGTGCGTGGCCCGACATCTACGGGCTCGGCTCCGCGAAACCATCGATCGCGAACTACCTGTTCTATCCGCAGCCGACGACGATGGTGACGACGAGCTACCTCGCCGCCGAGGTTCTGTCGTGAGCGACATCTCGGGCCTCGACGACGAAGTGCGCGATGTCTTGCGCGAGCTCGTCACCGCGACCGGCGCGGTGTCCGCGCGCATCGTCCTCGACGACGATCTGCGCACCGGCGTCCCCGCGCGAACGCTCGCACTCGGCGGCGGCGAGTTCCTGCGCGTCGAGCTCGGCACGCACTCGTCGGGCGAGACGCCGATCGAAGCCGCGTTCGAGCACGCAACGCGACAGCTGCGCGCGATTCGTCGCCGGTGGGAGGCCGCTCGCTTGCCCGAGGTGCATGTCGGTCCCGGCGCACCGCCGACGACGGACAAGGTCACCGAGCGCATCGCGAGCTATGTCAAAGCGCTCGCGCAGATCGACGGCGCCACGAACGCCTTCGTGGTGAAGGCGGGCAAAGGCGGCACCTCCGCGAAGCTGCTCGCGAGCGGCACGCCGCCTGACGAGCAGGAGAGCTCGCGCTGGCAGTTCCTCGCGCGCCGCGTGCTCAACACGCACGCGCCGAACAGCTCGCACGGCGAGGTCGTCGATCCCGACGCCTACGCGATGAGCTTCTGGTACGACTGCGCGTTGCTCGTGTTCCTCGCCGAGCCGTTCGGCGTCGACTTCGTACGCCATCGCTGCAAGCAGGTCGCGCGCGAGCTCGCGAACCTCCTGCCGCTCCTCGAGCCCGATCCGGACGCGCCGGCCGCGATCCGTCGCCGCCCGCCGACGATTCCATGAAGCGCGTCGTCCTCGTGATCCTCGCAGCGTGTGGTGGCTCCCAGGTCGCGCACGTCCCGCCGCCGTCGGCCGACGAGCGTCCACCGGCCGTGTCGCTGCCACCGGTCAGCGATCAGCTGGATGCGTGCCGGCAGCACAGCCTCGAGGTGCTCAACGGCTATCGCGCGAAAGCGGGTGTCGCACCGCTGGTCCTCGACGCGAACCTGACCGCGTTCGCGCAAGCCGGCTCGCAGCGCTACGCGCGTGACCAGGAGCCGCACGCGCACATGCGAGAGCAGGGGCGGACGATGTTTCGCGGGCGCTATCGCCACGAGAACCAGGGACCGAAGGCGGGCGTCCCGCTCGACGGTGCGAACCTCGTCGAGAGCTGCAAGGAGCGGATCACCACGCTCACCGAGATGTTCATGGACAAGGGACCGGGCGAAGGTCATCACGACGCCGTCCTCGATCCGAAGCATCACCTGCTCGGCGTCGGGCTCCACGTGCAGGACAACCTGATGTGGATCACGAACGACTTCCTCGAATAGCATCGGCGCATGCGCTGGCTATCGTGTGTCGTCGTCGTCAGGCGTCGGCGCGCGATCACGGCGAGCCGCCGCACGCTTCGTCGGTGTCGACGGTGCCGTTGTCGGGCGTGAGATCGCACGCGGCGATGATCGCGGTCTGATCGTTCCCGACGGCGATGTCGCAACCGGACGCCACGTACGCGCGCGCGCTCTCGGCGGTGACGTGCATGCAGGTCGCGCATTGCTGCTCGCGAACGTCGTCGAGCATCGCCTTGATGACGGTCATGTCATCGAGGACGTCCTGCTCGCACGCGGCCTGCGTGCCGTCCGGATCGCTACAGGTGAAGATCGCGGTACACAGCGCGGTACTGAATCCCGGCAGCTCCATGTCGAACGCATCGGGCGCGTCCGGCGGGACATCGATCGGCGCCGCATCGATCGCGGCGCTATCCCTCGGCGCTGCGTCGGTGGTCATCACCGGCGGCTCGTTCGACGAGCACGCCACCAGCCCCATCACGATCACCCAGCGCATGATCCTTGGTACCGCGATCCGCGGCGCGTTCGCCCGCGAATCGTCTCCGGTCGAACTTTGCCGCTCAGCCGCCGATCAGCGACTTGAGCACGCTCGCGTCACCCTCGAGAGCCGTGCGCTGCATGTAGAGGTGCAAGCCGCGCTCGCCGCCGAGCTCCTCGCCACCGCCGGCGCGGCCCGGACCACCATGGAGCAGTGAGGGCAGGGCGGTGCCCGGGCCCGGCGATTGCGCCGCCATCTTCGACGAGCCGAGGTAGACGCGGCCACACCACGGCGCCGCCGCACCGACGAAGCCGGCGACCCAATCGCGCTCGTCGGAGTACGCGCTCGACACGAGGCAGCCGTGGCCCTTCGCGACGAACGCCGCCGCGAACGCCGCATCGCCGGGATAGCTCGCGACAGTGGTGACCGGACCGAACACCTCGTGCTCGTGCAGCGGCGCGCAGCCCATCGCGTCTTTGGTGGAGCGCACCACGGGCCCGACGAAGAAGCCCTTGCCGGCGGCGACGCCGACCGGGTTGATCTCGCCGGTGCCGCCGTACACGCTCTCGGTCGCGGCGGCGAGGCGCTCGATGCCGGCGACGATGTCCTTCTTCTGCGCCGCGGTCGCGAGCGGTCCCATGCGCACGTCCTCGCGCGATGGATCGCCGACCGCGATACCGCCGAGGCGCTCGCGCAGCGCATCGAACACGTCGCTCTCTTTGCCGAGCGGCACGAGCACGCGGCGGATCGCGGTGCACTTCTGCCCGGTCTTCTGCGTCATGTCGCGCACGACATCGGCGAGGAACAAGCCGCCGGTCTCGCTCGAGACGTCGACATCGGGCGCGAGGATCGCTGCGTTGAGCGAGTCGGCCTCGATGTTGAGGCGCACGCCGTGCTCGACGATCGCTTTGTGCGCACGGAGCATCTTCGCCGTCGAGCTGCCGCCGGTGAACGCGACGACATCGCCCGCGCCGAGCTGATCGAGCAGCGCGCCGGCGGGACCGACGAGGACTTGCAGCGCACCCGCCGGCAGGAGCGGCGCGAACAGCTGCGTCATGCGATGCGCGACGAGCGCCGTGGCCGTCGCGGGCTTCGCGATCGTCGGCATGCCCGCGAGCAGCGAGCACGCCAGCTTCTCGCACAAGCCCCAGCCCGGGAAGTTGAACGCGTTGATGTGAACCGCCACGCCGCGCCGGCGCGTCCACACGTGCTGGCCGCCCATGCGCGCGGTGCGACCGACCTGGATCGCGTCGCCGTCGGCGAGGTGCTGTGCGCCGCCGAGCTTCGCGCCGAGCTCCGCGTAGTACGACAGCGTCGCCGCGCCACCGTCGATGTCGAACTTCGCGTCGCCGCGCGTGTTGCCGCCGTTCGCGACGGCCATCGCGATCAGCTCTTCGCGCGCGCCGTGGATCGCCTTCGCGAGTGATGCGAGCAGCGCCGCACGCTGCGCGAACGTCAGCGCGCCGAGCTCGGCGACACCCGTGGTCCGCGCGTAGGCGAAGGCGGCGGCGAGATCGTGCCCACCATCCGGCACCTCGGCGAGCACGGCTTCCGTCGCGGGATTGACGAGCGGCGATGCCGCCCCCGAGCCGTTGGACCACGATCCCGACAGGTAGCTGGCGAGGAGCTGCATGCGCGCTTCATAGCAAGGCATGGCCGCCCTGCGCTATCGTGGCCGAGGGGATGTCACCGCTCATCAAGCGCCTGCTCGTGGGGTTTCTCGTACTCGTCGGCGTCGTCTGGGGCGGCGCCACGGGCTATTGGTGGATCGGCGACGGGCGGTGGAACTTTCACGACTGCCTGTACATGACCGTCATCACCCTGACGACGGTGGGGTACGGCGAGACGCTCGAGGGGATGGACAAGGTCGCGCATGCCCGCGACTTCACGATGGTGCTGCTCCTGTTCGGCACCGGTGCGATCGTGTACTTCGCATCGACGATCACCGCCTTCATCGTCGAGGGCGATCTCAAGAACGTTCTGTTCGCGTCGCGAATGAAAAAGAGGATGAAGCGAATGAAGGATCACGTGGTCGTGTGCGGCGCCGGCTCGACGGGACGCAACGTCATCGAGGAGATGCTCAAGGTCGGCATCCCGGTGATCGCGATCGACTTGGACGAGCAGGAGCTACGCGAAATCGCCGAGGACTATCCTAAGGCGGAGTTCACCTATCTCGTCGGGGACGCCACCGACGACGAAATCATCGAGGCGGCCAACCTCGCGAGTGCTCGCGGCCTCGTCGCGGCGCTGTCCAGCGACAAGGACAACCTCTACCTCGTCGTGTCCGCTCGCCAGACGGCTGGCCATCTCCGGATCGTCGCTCGCTGCTCCGAGCTGTCTCACGTCGAGAAGATCCGCAAGAGCGGCGCCGACGCGGTCGTGTCGCCGAACTACATCGGTGGCATGCGCCTGGTCTCCGAAATGGTGCGGCCCGCGGTCGTGAAGTTCCTCGACGAGATGCTCCGCGACAAGCGCGCCGCCTACCGCATCGACGAGGTGAACCTCGGCGACCGCGCCAGCGATATGGGCCACACGCTGCGAGAAGCGCGCGTGCGCGAGAAGTTCGGCATGACCGTGCTCGCGGTACGCGAGAGCGCCGGCGCTGCGTGGAAGTACAACCCCGAGGCCGACCAGAGGATCGGCCCGGGCATGGTCCTCGTGGTCCTGGGATCGGCCGAGCAGGTCGCGAAGCTTCGCGCGGAAGTCTCCTGATCTTCAGGGCCCGCGCCGGGGGTGGTGAATCTTCAACACCCCGAGCAATCTCCAACAGTTCCGCGATTTCGATCGGCGTGTTACTGAATCGTCAGTGCCTCGTCTCAGCGTGATCGTGCGCTCGTACAACCGCCTCGGCGCGTTGGCGGAGCTGCTCGCTCGCTTGTTGGCGCAGGACCACGATGACTTCGAGATCGTCGTGGTCGAGCAGTCCACGCTGCGCCCGCCCGAGGATCTCGCGGCGGTCGAAGCCCTCGCGCGCGATCCCCGCGTGCGCCTGCTTCGCTTCGCGCCGCTCGGCGGTCCGGGCGCGCGCAACGCCGGCGTTCGCGCGTCGCGTGGCGAGCTGCTCGTGTTCATCGACGACGACGATCTCCCGGCGTCGCGCGACTGGCTCCGCCTCCACGAGGCCAACTTCGCCGATCCGCGCTGTCTCGGCGTCACGGGGCGCTTCGTCTCCGAGGACAACTCCGAGCCATCCGCCGCCCACCTCGCTCGCGCGCGCCGCCGCGTCCTCTCGTTCAATGCCCTCAAGTGGCAGGTCGTCTACGCGCGTGCCGATCAGAAGAAGCGCGTCGAGTCGCTCATGGGTGGCAACGCCGCGATCCGCCGCTCCACCCTCGAGCGCTTCGGTCTGTGGGACGAGTGCACCCCGATCGAGGACGAGCCGTCGCTCGCGTATCGCATCGGCGCGGGCAAGCGCGACGACGAGTACCTCCTGTTCGATCCGGCGCCGCAGATGATTCGCCGCCTCGACGTGCCGGGCGGCATGGCGAAGCGCACGATGTCCGGCCCGCGCTACGCGAAGCGCGTGTTCACGTTCCTGCACAACATCGTCGGGCACTACTTCCCACTGCGCTTCGCGCTGCTCTACCCGGCGTACCTGTTCTTCGTCGCCTATCACACGGTCGAGTGGATCGGCTGGGACTCGAAGAAGCACGACACGTTCACCAAGCGCGCGTGGGCGACCTCGGGCCTCGTGCTCTCGATCATCCCGCTGTGGTTCGTGTGGGTCGGCCAAGCCTGGATGCGCCGCTTCCGCGAAGGCCCCCTCGCGCACGCCCCCGCGCTCGCTCCCCTGCCGACAGTGGTTCCCGAGGCGGTGCACCTCGCACCCACATCGCGTCCAGTCGAAGCCTCGTCGCGCGCGGCCTGAGTCTTCGTCGAAACCGACCGCCTCGACACGGTGTCATGGAACAACGAGCCGCCTGGCTCGTGTCATCTGTCCCATGCGGCTTGGCCTCTGCATTCTCGCGATCGTGCTCGGCGTTTCGACCGCCGCTGCATCCAGTGTCGCGCTCGAAGATTCGCGGCACAGCCCGATGAGCGTCGACCTCCCGACCCGTGGCAGCCTCTTTCTCGTTCCGCTCCGCTATCGACTTCCGAACGTTCGCTGGGTGCGCGGGCACGGCACCGTCACCAAGAAGAGCCTCGGCCTCGTCGCGCGCATCGACTACATCGCCGACGGCGACGCGGTCCTCGAGATCGACGGAGACCTGCTCTACACGATCGCGTCCGCCGCACCTCCACCGCGCATGCCGCGCACGGTCTCGCTCCATCGCGACGATGCGTACTGCGGCGACATCTCGATCGCGCTCGGCGGATCGGTCGCCGCCGTGAAGGCGCGACTGACCCGCGGTGATCGCGTCGAGGACTACTGGCTCGTCGACGCCTACGATTTCTTCACGCTCGAGCCCGCGTGCGATCCGACCTACGCGTCGATGCAGGTCGCGACGCTCGAGCTGTTCGTGACGCTGGCCGACGGTACCGAGCGCAGCTTCCTGTCGCCGATCGCGGTCGCGCAGATTCCGATCCATGCGAACGAACATGTCGCGTCGCCGCCGATCGACTGGCGCTGGCTCGCGGCGCTGCTCGTGGCGATCGCGACGCTCGTCGCCGCCGGCGCGGCGCGTCCACGCACGGCGCTGCACGGCCTCACGACGCGCGGCTACCTGTCGAAGCTGCGCTTCCGCATTCGTCTCCCGCGCGCTCGCATCGTGCGCCGCTAGGGAACATCTCGCCCGCTCGCCCGTGGAATGGTCATGCGCCACCTCGCGATCGCCACGCGCGTGCACCTCGTCGTCGCCGTGATCGCTGCATGCACGCTGCTCGCTCCCACCGAGGCGCGAGCGTGCGACAGGCTTCCGTTCTGCCGGCTCGCGATCGGGGCCCACGCGATCATCGTGACTCGCACGGTCTTGCCCAGCCACGACGTGCTCGAAATCCGCGCTCCATACAACGCGCCGTTCCACATCGAGATCGCGCGCGACGGCATACTCGAGACGCCGGAGCTCGGCAACGCGATGGATGCCGGCTCGGACAACGTGACGTATTCGGTCCCGATCGGTCACCTCGGCGACGACGATACGGTCACGATCGCGATCGATTGCATCGAACGTCACCTGCCGCGGACGATCGCGGTGTCGACGATTCCGGCCGACGACACCGGTGACCTCGACGCGATCGCGCTCGATCGGATCGCCCTGATCCTCGGGTTCGCGATCCTCGTCGTCGGCGCGCTTGCCCGCCCGCGCATCGCCATCCTCGCGATTCCCGATCGCGACTACCTGCCGCGTCTACGATGCCGTGTTCGCCTGCCCGGCGCGCGCATCCATCGGCGCCGCCCGTAGTACCCTCGCAGCGTGCGCGCGCTGTTCCTTGTCGTACTCGCTGCGTGCGCGCAGCGGCCCGCGCCCGTCGAGCCGAGCCAGCGCGCGCTGTTTCGCGATCTCGAGCGCCAGGTGACCGTCAGCGCCGCGACGGGGTGGGGCTCGGACAAGGTCGAGATCGACGCGCTGACCAAGCCCGCGCTCGACAGCGCGTGTCGCGTGGACCTGCTGGACCGCAAGCAGCTCGCGGACTGGATCGATGGCGAGATCCGGCGGCTCGGTGGACCGGTGGAGACAGCGTGGCGCGAGCGCGGCAAGAAGCTCGACGCGGTGAGCGACTTGCTCGTGCTGACGCGCGTGCAGAAGCTGCTCGCGCGCGCGGAGGAACTGTCGCTCGAGTGTCCGTTCTGGGTCGAGGCGGAGCATCCATTCACGGGGCGACAGATCAGCGACGGCGCATGGCTGCTCTCGTTCGGCGGCGGCGGCAAGGGGACGATCGCGGTGCAGAGCGGCGACGCGGACCTCAAGTTCGGCGGCGCGGGACGATTGCTGCTCGGGCGCGCGATCAGCGATCAGCACGCGCTGTTCGTGGGTCTCGAGGCGGGCGCGAGCGCGGCGTTCCCGAAGAACGACATGGGCGAGCGCACGATGCTCGAGCTCGGCGTCGATGTGGTCGCGCCGCTCGTGTATCGGCGCACGCTGCTGAACGCGTACTTCGAGGTGGAGGCGGGGTGGCTCGGGCGCGCGACGGAGCGCGATTGGGGCGACTTCGATCACGGCGTGCACGCCGGGTTCGCGATCGGCGGGCGTGCGCTGCGGACGCGCTGGCTGTTTCCCGGGGCCGCGTTCGGCGTGTCGTGGGAGCGGACGTTCCTCGACGGAGATGACGCGACGACGATCAAGATCGGTGCGCGCGTCGCATTCGACCTCGAGCTGTGACGCGCATTTTCTACGGCCGACCGGAACTATCTGTTTGATCGAGGTGCGCGCCCCGACTAGCGTCCGAGGCATGTGGCTCCTCTTCCACCGGAACCAGAAGACGCGCGCCGTGGCCGACGGCGAGCGGTTCGTCGAGACGTGTCCGAGCTGCAAGGTGCGCGCGACGTTTGTCGAGGTCGAGATGGAGGAGAACGTCGGCTTGTTCTTCGTCGACATCGTCGGCGACAAGCAGCGTGCGTTTCGTTGCTCGAGCTGCGCGGAGACGTTCGAGCGCAAGGACGATGACGCGGTGGAAGAGAAGTCGCCGCAACAGCTCGAGCGCGAGCGTCGCGAGGCGGAACAGAAGCGATTGGCCGCCGCGAAGCTCGCGGAGAAGCAGCGGCTCCTCGAGGAGGAGAAGCGCCGCGAGGCGGTTGCAGAGAAGGCCGTGCGGATCGAGGACGAGCTCGCGGCGCTCAAGGCGCGGCTGGGCAAGCGCTGATCGCCGGCGGCGATCGCCGAGGTCGCGGGCAAGCGCCGATCTCGACACGATCACCACCCGGCCGCGCGGTTCGGACCGCCGCCCTACAAGCCGATGCCGGTCCGCCGCCGCTAATCGCGAGCGGTACATCGCCCGGTCTGTGCGCGCGCCGAACGCGACATCAACGATCCCGTTCCAGCGTCATCTCTGCGAACGCCGCCGCGTCGACGACGGCGTAGGGGCCGTCGCGGAGCTCGAGGCCCGTCGGATCCATCGGGCCGCACTCGCCGACGAATTCGCCGGTGTACAGCGGGCCCGAGACGAGTGTGCCGCTCGCTTGCTCGAGCTCGACGAGGCCGTAGCCGCACGCGGAGCGCGGGAGCGTCCGGGGCCGCACCGACTGCCCCCAGCACGACGCCGACAGATTCGCGCGCATCGTGCACGTGGTGGAGGTCGACACGTCGAGCGCGTCGCGGAAGCCCTCGTTCAGCGCAGGCACGCATCGCGCGTGACCGATGTCGTCGGCTCGGGCGACGCACGGTGTGTCGAGCTCGACATCGAATAACGGTCCGGGCCAGCGCTCGCCCGCGCTCGTCACCCATGTCGTGTGGCGCAGGCGCGTCTCGTGGGTGTCGTCGATCTCGAGCGAGAGCGCGATGTTCGCGTTCGCGATCGGAGCGATGTCGAACACCATCGTGCCGATGATCTGCAGAGGGACGCACGCGCCGCTCGCGTCGCGATAGAACACGTTCGGCACCGAGAGAAACTCGCCGAGCTGATACAGCGGCGTCGGTGCGCACGGGCGCGCCTTGTAGTCGATCGTGATCTGCGACCCGAATCCCTGCGGCTCGATCACCGGCATCGTGCACGCGTCGTCGCTGTAGTGGGTGTGCGCACCGCCCGCGGACCTCTCGAACGTGCACTCTGCGGTTCGCGGCCCCGTCAGTCGGATCCCGCACCCGAGACCGACCGCGCTCGACACGGCCTGGCGCGGTCCGCCATCGAGGGCGACGATCTGTCGCGAGCCATCCTCGCCGAGGTATTCGGTGGTGACGAGGGCCGTCCCGGTGGTCGTCACGTCGGCAGCGACGAACGAGGCGGGAGGGACTGGCGCACCGGGCGCGAAGAACACGCGATTCTCGTCGGTGGACTTCTGACACGGGAAGTCCCCGCCTTTGACGTACGCCGAGGACAGTGGTGGTCCGTCGACGCGAATCACGTCCCCAGAGCTGATCGCGAAGCGCACGTCGGTACACGCGCTCGGTGCCATGACCGCGGGTTGCGTGCAGCCCGCATCGACGAAGCCACCCACGCGCGCTTCTGTCGGGAGACAGCGAACGCGTCCGTCGCTGGCCATCGCGAACGCGCAGTACATCTCGAGCTCGCGGTCATACCAGCGAGCGAACGAGGCGGCTCCGTCCGGGCCGACCCAGCGCTCGGCGAGGAGCCGCGAGCCATTCGTCGCCGTCGGATCGTCGCGACCGGGCGCGTCGTCTCCGCACGCGGTCAGGACCAGCAGGATCAGCGCGGCTCGAACCACCACGCGTCTTTCGGACGCGGCCCCGAGAGGCAGCGCTCGGTGGCTGCTTGGACGGACTTGGTCGCGCGAAAACACGCGAGCGCGATCGCCTTCTGCGCGTTCTCCTCGGGCTTCGCTTTGCGGCCCGCCGTGAAGTCTTTGCCAGCGCGTTCGATCCAGTTGTCGAGGTCCTCGCGATCCGAGGACTCCAGGTTCGGACAGTCCTTGAACGTGGCCAGCGCCAGGGTGAGCGCGTCGCATTCCTCGATCATCCCACGCAGCGACGGCGGGGGATCGGCACCGATCGGCGGGCCGGGCTGCACCGGAGGCTGCGGCTTGCTACACGCTCCAAGCACGAGACAGATACTCCCGCAGACAAGCAGGAGAATCTGGAGCGGGGGGCTCGGGAGTATCAGCCGCATGAGCTAGATCAGGAGGTCGTTTACCATGTCCGCGTTCACGCATCTCCACCTCCACACCCAGTACAGCCTTCTCGACGGTGCGATCCGGGTGAAGGATCTGTTCCCGAAGGTCAAAGAGCTCGGCATGGACACGGTCGCCGTGACGGATCACGGCAACATGTTCGGCGCGATCGATCTGTACACGGAGGCCAAAGCGGCCGGCGTGAAGCTCGTGTTCGGCTGCGAGACGTATGTCGCCGCGACCGACATGACGGACAAGACGAACCGTCGCAACTACCACCTGATCCTGCTCGCGCAGAATGACGTCGGCTACAAGAACCTGTCGTACCTGAACTCGAAGGGCTACCTCGAGGGCTTCTACTACAACCCGCGCATCGACAAGAAGATCCTGCGCGAGCACAGCGAGGGCTTGATCGGTCTGTCCGCGTGCCTCGGCGGCGAGATCGCGCAGACGCTCGAGAAGAACGGCGTCGCGGCGGCCGAGGAGACGGCGAAAGAGTACGCGTCGATGTTCGCCGAGGGCGACTTCTACCTCGAGCTCATGCCCACGCCCACGCCGGAGCAAGACACGCTCAACGGCGAGCTCGTACGCATGGGGCGCAAGCTGAACATCCCGCTCGTCGCCACGAACGATTGCCACTACGTGAATCGCACCGATGCGGCAGCGCACGACGTGCTGATGGCGATCCAGACGGGCAAGAGCCTCAAGGACGAGAAGCGCCTCAAGCACACCGTCGACAGCTACTACATGAAGTCGCCCGCCGAGATGGAGGCGCACTTCAAGGACGTCGGCATCGCCGTCGAGAACACCGCGAGCATCGCGGCGCGCTGCAACGTCAAGCTCAAGCTCGATCAGACGTTCCTCCCGACGTACAAGGTCCCGGAGGGCGAGACGCTCGATTCGTACATCGGCAAGATCGTCGACAAAGGCCTCGAGCGGCGGTTCACCGAGCTCACCGCACGCGGCGTGACGTTCGACGTCGACAAGTATCGCGAGCGCACGAAGATCGAGCTGGGCGTCATCCAGAAGATGGGCTTCTCCGGCTACTTCCTCATCGTGTGGGACTTCATCAACCACGCGAAGGAGAAGGGCATCCCCGTCGGCCCGGGGCGCGGATCCGGCGCGGGCAGCGTCGTCGCGTGGGCGATGCGCATCACCGATATCGATCCGCTCGAGTTCAAGCTCTTGTTCGAGCGCTTCCTGAACCCCGAGCGCGTGTCGATGCCGGACTTCGACGTCGACTTCTGCATGAATCGCCGCGGCGAGGTGATCAAGTACGTCCAGGACAAGTACGGCAAGGATCAGGTCGGACAGATCGCGACGTTCCACCAGCTCAAAGCGCGCGGCGTCATCCGTGACATCGCGCGCGCGATGGAGATTCCGTTCGGCGAGGCCGACAAGCTCGCGAAGCTCGTGCCCGAGCCCGTGCAGGGCAAGAGCCCGCCGGTGCGCGAAGCGATCGAGCAGACCCCCGAGCTCAAGGCGCTCTACAACGAGAGCCCGCTGCACCGCGAGCTGCTCGATCTCGCCGCCGCGCTCGAGGGCCTGAACCGCAACGCCGGCATGCACGCGGCCGGTGTCGTCATCGCGGAGCGGCCGCTGTGGGAGTACGTCCCGTGCTTCCGCGGACAGAACGACGAGATCGTCACGCAGTTCGCGATGAAGGAGGTCGAGAAGGCGGGCCTCGTCAAGTTCGACTTCCTCGGCCTCAAGACGCTCACCGTGATCCAGACGGCGGTGAAGCTGATCAATCAGCACCGTCCGCCCGGCGAAGAGCTCGATATCGATCTGATCCAGAAGACCGACGTCGAGACGTTCAAGATGATCGCGCGCGCCGACACGACCGGCGTGTTCCAGCTCGAATCGAGCGGCTTCCGCGAGATGCTGAAGAAGCTCAAGCCGGACTGCCTCGAAGACATCATCGCGGCGGTCGCGCTATATCGACCGGGTCCGCTCGAAGGCGGCATGGTCGATGACTTCATCGATCGCAAGCACGGCCGCAAGAAGGTCGAGTATCCGCATCCGCTCCTCGCCGAGGTGCTCGCCGACACGTACGGCGTCATCGTCTATCAGGAGCAGGTGATGCAGATCGCGCAGGTCATGGGCGGCTACTCGCTCGGTGGCGCCGATCTGCTCCGTCGCGCCATGGGCAAGAAGAAGCCCGAGGAGATGGCGAAGCAGAAGGAGACGTTCCTCGCCGGTGCGAAGGCCAAGGAGCTCGACGCGAAGATCGCGGATCAGGTGTTCGAGCTGATGGCGTTCTTCGCCGGATACGGCTTCAACCGGTCGCACTCGGCCGCGTACGGCTGGATCACGTATCAGACCGCGTATCTCAAGGCGCACTTCCCGCACGAGTTCATGGCGGGTCTGATGTCGTGCGATGCGGACAACATCGACAACATCGTCAAGTTCATCGCCGAAGCGCGCGCGATGGGCCTCGTCGTCGAGCGTCCCGACGTGAACGAATCACTGCAGGACTTCAGCGTCACGCCCCGCGCGGACGCTCTCGGCGGCAAGGTGATCCGGTTCGGTCTCGGCGCGGTGAAGGGCGTGGGTTCGAATGCCGTCGAGGCGATCCTCGAGGCGCGCGCGAAGGATGGCTCGTTCGAGTCGCTGTTCGAGCTGTGCCGTCGCGTCGACACGCAGAAGTGCAACCGCCGCGTGCTCGAGCAACTGATCAAGTCCGGTGCGCTCGACAGCCTGCCGGGCGCGCATCACCGCGCGAAGCTCCTCGGCGCCCTCGATGGTGCACTCGAGCGCGGCGCGTCGGAGCAGCGCGATCGACGGAGTGGACAGACGTCGCTGTTCGGCTTGTTCAACGCGGCCGAGCCGCCGGCGATCACGACGAACGGAGCGGCTGCGAAGGCCGGCGAGACGTATCCGGACATCGAGGAGTGGAATCACAAGCAGCTCCTCGCGTTCGAGAAGGAAGCGCTCGGCTTCTATGTCTCGGGCCATCCGCTCGATCGGTATCGCGGCGACCTCCAGCGCTACGCCACGTCGACGACGAGCGACTTCATCAACGGTCGTCGCAACGTCGGCGATCACGCGATCGGCGGCATCGTCAGCCAGTACCGCGAGATGATCACGAAGAAGGGCGACAAGATGGCGCGCTTCATGCTCGAGGATGCCGAAGGAACGCTCGAGGTGATCGCGTTCCCGAAGACGTTCGAGAAGGTGCGCCACGTGCTCGTGAGCGACGAGCCGATCCTGTGCGCCGGTCAGGTCAAGAACGAGGGCAACGCCGAGTCGCCCGAGTGGAAGATGCTGCTCGAGAAGGCCGATCCGCTGTCGCAGATGCGCGAGGCGAAGTCGACGCGCGTCACGATCGATCTCAACGCTGACGTGATCACGCTCGACATGGTGGACGAGCTGAAGAC
>Ga0154020_10002483_pt1 | contig 22456 bp, 9 predicted proteins | sample Klosneuvirus_201_FD_109709 | JGI IMG/M metagenome (GOLD analysis project Ga0154020, IMG submission 109709) | Active sludge microbial communities from wastewater, Klosterneuburg, Austria - Klosneuvirus_20160825_MG | ecosystem: Engineered > WWTP > Aerobic digester > Activated sludge | place...
GCTGCTGACCGTTCTGCACAAGCTAGTAGACGCCGGGAATACCCTCATCGTCGTCGAACACAATCTGGATGTCATCAAGACCGCCGATTGGGTGATCGACCTCGGACCGGAAGGAGGCGAAGCCGGCGGACACATTGTGGCCGAAGGCCGACCGGAACAGGTCGCTAAGGTGGCTCAATCGCACACGGGGCGGTTCCTGGCGAAGGTGTTGGAGAGTCACGTATCTCGTGAAGCGTGAATTGTATTTCGGCAGGTAGAACCTCAACAGATCAATCAATTCCGGACTTCTGAGTGTCCAAAAGACGAAATACTAATCTCGTCGTCGGAAACTCAGCCTGGATCGCAGAACGTTCGAAAAATCTCATTAAGCCTTACCCGTCGCCTCTGACCGCAGCCGATGTATGCGCCGAAGGCATCGTCAGCCAAGATCGACCCCTTCGTGAGGTTCTACTGCTGGCAGTTAAGGAACTATTCAGGCTGATTCGCCCATCCCAACAGTTTCCAGTTCCCTTCATGCCGAACGAACAAACGTAGATTGTGGAAGGTTTTCGCCTCGGGCTGAGATTTGACACTGACAAGACATTCAACGACTGCCCTGTGTCCATGAATGGTAATGGAAGTGACTCGCGTTACCCGATTGGCACTGGGCGCAACCTTGCGGAGGAAGGTATTCCGATCATCAATCGTTTTCCCATCTGCTCGACGGAAGGCGAGCTGAGACGCGATGTGCTGGTCGAGCCACGCACGGTCCCCTCTGGTCTCCGCCTCACCGAGAGCGATATTCAGCTTCGTCAACTCTTCTATGTCGTGACTCATTGGCCTCCGCTAGCTCGGCCATTCAGGTAACCTGCCGGCATAAGTCACAATTAACAGGATGTCTTTGACGTCCCCATTCCTAAACCACTGTTGAACTTCTTCATCTTTGGAAAGCGTCAGACGCCATTGCCCAGTAGGCGGTGCACCCTTCATGCTGAGCCAGCTGCCACCATTGCTCGAACGTGTACTAATGACTCCGTTGTCGGTTCCACTGACCCCGCCGAGTAGACCACCGGCTGTTTGTATAAGTCGAAGATCCACTGCATCAAATTCGATGTTTGCTCCTGCTTTGCGTGAAAAATACAGGGTGACATGGTCAATCCGCAAGTTGTCTACATTAGAAGGAAAGTCTTCGCGAGAGATCTGCACACTCACTGACATAGGATGTGGTGTCAATTCGGAATTGTGCAGGTCATACCACGCATCAGCGAAGGTGTGACGGAAGCTGAACGCTCGGTCCTGGCTGACGGTACGTTTCGCATTCAATCGCTGGATGACTTGTTGTCTGTAGTCAACGCTGAACAACGCCGTATAGTCGACTGTAATTAATACGTCCGCAATTGTTGAGAAATCGAATGGATTCGACGTTTTTGGCAACATAAACTCCCCGCTGGTGGCAACTCCGTGCCCTTCGCCAGGTAGCAACATCTCCGACTGTTCCTGTAGCTCAGACACCCCAGAAGCATTCGCGGCAGCACTCAAGGTGATGACTTCCGGCGATCGACGGACGGCAATCGTTTGAAAGAGATCTCCACTGATCACAACTCTGGAGAGCCCAGACAGCGTCAAGGTTGCGCGGATACCAAGAGTAGGAGGAATGAGCGCGATAACCGATGTTCGTACTCGTTTGATGAGGCACACATACAGCCCTGGAAAATCTCGATCAAATAGCTCCAGTGGCATCACGAATGGAAGTACACCTGTTTCGAGAAATTGATGAAAGGCAAGGGGATCATGTTGCGCCAGAGAAATAGTTTTAGTTATGGAATGTCTCCGCTGATTTTTCTCAAAAGCATAGTGATCGAGTTGCGATATATCCTGAAGTAGCCTGGCCGATCCCGTAAGCCCTCGCCGATCTTTCGACTCTCCCTCACCTTGCCCCGCGGTACTTTCAGTTGGTGCTTCCCAATAATCCTCTTGGATGTAAGCCGGCGGCGCTTCCTGACGTTCGAACGCAAGTTGGTCAGCGGCAAGCCTCGCTACACTTGTCGCTTGTTGGAGCAATAGACTGTAAACATTCTCTAACACGTTGCTCATCCAATCGTAGAGTTCCTTGCTGGTAAACTTATTAGTGAGAAAATCCAGCATTTCCTTGGCTTGATCAGCTTTCAATTGCTCAATCACACGTTCTTGCTCAGTGATGCGGACCCGGTCGTTTGCCAGAACAATCTGCTGCTCGGAGATGACCGCGTCTTGATCAGCGAGGGCTTTCTGTAACGTCCACTCTTCCATCCTGCGCTCAAACCCAATCATGACGTTGAGGCGGTTGATCTCACGCTGAGCGTTAATCGTCAATGACTGCGACGCGACGTTAGCTGCATTTGCTAATTGTAGCGTCCAATTGGCACCGGCGGAGATCGCGGACACCACCCCTGCCCTGATTGTTGACTCAATCTCATATGCCGCCAACCAGTCATACCAACCGAGCACCGCAAGTTCAGAAGGCATCAGCCCTTGATTGATCCACTCTTCATAGGTCTTAACCTGGATCTGCACGCGATCTCGCTGCAGTTCTGCCGATTTGACCCCATCCTGGGATTCAACAATTTTAAGGTCTTGGAGCCGCACCCCGGCTTGGGCTAACCGAACATTGCCTCGGGCCGTCAATAGGTCATAGGCCTCCTTCTCACTCTTTTCTATGGCCGAGAGATAGGCCGCTTCAATCTGAACCGCTTGTTGCACCAGTTGCTTGGCCCGATCGATCAGAAAGGCATATCGATAGACTGTTGTTTGCCGTTGCGGCAATCCCGGCAGAACCAGCTGGCCACTTCCTCCAATCACCGGCATACCACTCACAGTATCTGTGGCAGCTGCGAAGAAATCCAGATGCCGCTCAAGGCCCGCAATATTTCGACAGTTGTTCAGTTTATACAGATTCAAATCTGCATGCAGTCGGAGCGCTCTTAACACGGGATTGGCAGGTACACAGAAACTAAACGCTATACTCGGCGGCATCACTGCAGCCCTCGATCGCATGCCGTAATTCATGGTCACATTCGAGCCAGTTTCAAACTTGCTTGAGCTGGAATGATCTGATTTGCCAGTCATTGCACTCAATCCATAAACGATATCCGGACGAGTCAATACGGCAGACTCGATGCGAAGCCTTTGTTCCTTTGCACGTCTGAGACGAGCCCCGTAGGGAACGGGAGCTGCTTTTCCACTGGAGATTTGCTCAATGATTGGCCGAATGGCCTCATATTTTTTCTCATCGGGAATTTCGCGAGCAAAAATGGCATTGAGTTGTTTGACGGTATCTTTCACCTCGGAAAGTATTGAGAGTTTCTTCACCGCCGCCACAAGTTGTGTACTGACTGCCTGCCACTCAGGGTTTTTGATGGTGATCTTTAACTGGCCAATCACCTCTTCGCAAGCACTCGTTCCTTGCCGTAAGTCGTCGGAATCAAGCAATCTGAGCGCTGTTTCATATAGCTCTCTGGCCTTGGGAACTGTCTCAGGGGTGTCCTTCGTGAATTCACTATCTGCATACTCTAAACAACAGCGAACAATTGCCATCAGCGTATATCGCGTATAAGTGTGCCGCCTGGTCACAGCAATGGAATGGGGATTTAACGGATCCAGGAGCCAGTTCTGCACATTTCGAGCAAACCCATCAGTTATTGTAGAGGCTTCAGCAGGAAGGCCGACCAACTGCTGAACAGCAGGTGGCACCGTGTAATCATAGACCAGCCGAAACCAGTCAAGCGCTTCGATATAGGCACCGGATTTTTGCAGCTGCAGGGCAATATGCAGAGGAACGAAATAAAACATCTCCTTCAGGTACTCTGAAATTGTCTGCGAACCATTGCCTGAGTTTGTATAAGCGCCACGAATGTGGATGGTGCGATCTACACGTTGACTCTCAGGCAGTTGCTCGGCAATTACCAAGTCTGATAGAGAGGCACCGTCCCACAAGAGCGGCTTCCAAACGGACGGCTTTTCCAAAGAACGAACGGGCAGGTCTTCATGTGCTTCGGTCCATCTCAAAGCGCCACTCGTATCGATTGCGAAGAGGCGAACCGTCGCCTTTCCGCCCGAGTCTATGGCCATTTGAGAAGCGACATAACCGCCAGATGGAAAAGTCACTGTTGGAGGGAAATTGATGGGCGCCCAGGGAAACCACTTTTCATCATTCAATCCATCTTGCTGCCAACTACTCTGGATCGCGCCTTCCTTTTGGACGTTGCCATTTACATCCATTGCATCATGCTCATCGATCACGAAGGCAAGTACCCGATTTGCCGAGCGAGTCACCGCTGTAATATGAGTGTTCGCAGGAAATGTGGGAGAGTGGTCTCCTATCTGTTCCCATTTCGACCAGTTGGAATCGATCACTCGACGAGCGGCCCAAATGCCTCCTGTGGTACGCGACACTAAAACCTCAAATTCATTTCTTGCGCGAACGGCTACGGCCACATACGCACTTGATGACACATCTCGAGAGTCTGGAATAAGCGCGTCGGGAGATCCAGCTCTCCAGCCACCAGTAAAGTTGCTTGTGTTACTCCATGTGATGTGAGCTAAACTTGACACGTCTTTAGGAGGCGCGCCTGATCCACTTGGATCATCAGTTTGTTCATTGAAGATTACATCCAGTCGGGTAGGATCGAGAGAGAATGCTGTAATTGTAGGATGTGTAACGTAATACGGGTGAGGAATTATCAGCGGGTAATTTTCCCAAATATAGTTGGTCGGTTTTCCCCACCTCTTCCAAAAACCCATAAGTCCATTTACATTAGGCTGATAAGGCCTAGGTGCAAAGACATCTAGGATATTTGGAGTTCTTGCGGTAACCTCCACCGGTGAGCCATTCGGCATTTGATCGGTTGGATCGCCCAACTGACTCCACCGATTCTGCGCCCACCCGTTCTCGAAATCCCAGTGCGCTGTATACATACGCCGATCATCTCCTACAGCGAATAAGTCAACTTGAGCTGCAACGTCTGAAGAATTCGGGAGGAGCGCGTGCCGTGCGATTCCGGTAATACCCCCATTACCTCCCCCAAACCCCACAAACCTCGGCAGTCCATCAAAACTTCGCAGCTTGCGGGTAAGGAAGTAATCACTCAATTTGAAACCGTAAGCCTGTCCATCTTGCCCCAAGCACACTACATAGACCACGTCGGGATCGACAATGTGCGAAGCAAAAAACCGTGAGCCTGATTTGAGACGAGACGCGTTGGCTTGCGTGCTGGCATTGTCCGTGTTATCTAGCGTGGGCGACTGCCAGGGTTTCCACACACGGTCGCGTGCTACCCATTCGCCTTCTGCCCAATCAAGCCCCGCTTCGTTGAGAAACCGCTGAAAAAGCATCCCATTTGCGGCTCGTATTGCCAGCGTTGGAAGGTGGCTTTCGTCCAAGCGTTCCATTAGAGCGGCGCTAAATGCCCCTGCATCTTTAGGAGGTTTAAGAGGTGTGATCTCTGGACTCCAGCCTGTATGGGAACGAAGATCGTACCGAGAAAAGGCCAACTCTCGATTGCCTTCAGATTCCACAGTGAGGAAAAGGTAAAGATATCGCTTGGAGTAAATCTTGTATGAATCTGCGCCCACGATCCTCGCAATTTTTCCGTCGAGTCCTTCAATGCGCGACCAAAAACTCAACGGATACCCGGTTGAATCCGCCGCATCGTACGTGCACCAGTACACAGTCCCGGTTTCGCCGCCTACACCAAAAAGGTACAGTAATTCGCGTTCTCCGTCCGGTGTGGTAGTCATCGTTCTACAGGTCGCTTTAATCTCCAGTGAACAAATATCCCGGAAATATGCGGCATATCGCTCAGCGACTTGTCGTGCCCTGACCGGAGTCAATCTGCGAGCGCCCCGCAATTCCTCAACGAGCTCCCGAAAGCCTGGAGTCTGGACTCGCCGTAGCGATGGCAAGAGAGGGTTCTCTGGGTAGAGATGTACAAACATGGCTGCTCGCCACGTTGCATAGGAACCAATCCACTTGAACTCCTCATCAAAATTGTCTGACGTGAGCGTCAGATTGGGATACTGATCCGCGAGAATACCGGTCCGCACTCCCCACAGAATACCTTGAAACGTTTCTATAGCCTGGCTGATACGAGTAGTTGTGTGGCATCCGCTATACTCGGTCGAGATTGCGAGATGATCTCCAAGCCATCGTTGGGCTTGCATAAACGAAGATCCTACAGGCGCCGCTGCAGTCAGGAGCGCATCTCTGAGCGCAGGGAGGCACTGCTCCTCTGCCTCGCTGACTGCCCGTTCAACGGCCTGCTCAATTTCTTTATCCTGGTCAATGCGGGACTGGAGTCGGTCTTCCCAATCCAACAAAATTTCTCTTGGACCGCGCCACACATCCAGCACCGGAGGCGGAGATGGGGGGAACCTCGTGACATCGACTGGGAGCAGCTGAAAAAAGACTGGACTGAGACTCAGATCTCGCACACGTTCTTCAAGTCCCCACTCTGCAAACTGCCGCTCCTTCCACACCTGCGTCAGGATCGAGGACACCATGTCCCACTCGGCGTCGAGAACGGGCTGCGGCGGATTTACGCTGAGAAGATCGCGGACATGTAATAGCTCCCGAAGCGCCTGAAAAGAGAGGTTCAGTTGTTGAAGTCGTGTCTCGATCGCCTTACCAGCCTTTCGTGCCTCAGCAAGTTCGCTCAGAACGCTCGGTCCAAGTTCCTTGTCGGTCAATTGATTGAGTGCCATGATGGTTCGCGCTGTGGCCTGAATCTCGCGGAACTTTGCTTTCGTCGCTGTTTGTCGTTGATCCCACAGAGTCCATGCGTGGCCGGATCCAGGGGTCTTCAGATAACCCACACTCGTCAAGAGATCTGGGTCAATCAGTGGAGGGCGACTACGAACCGAGAGAGTACGCAACCATTGCTGGCGTTCTTCTATGGTGGCTCTCCACTTGGAAAGTGCATGCCGTCGACAACGCCACGGTTCCACTCCAGTCGCGACATGAATTTCCTCAGAACTCCAGGCTGGATACCGATCCACCAGCTTCCACGTGTTGATAAGCATGGTGAACACTTCAGCAAGCTCGGCGGCAGTGGGTAATGGCCGTCCTCCAACACCTGACTGTGCGTCTATGACGGTTACCAACCGCTGAAATTTTTCAATGGTCAAGTGGAGTGTCTGCTCGACAATTTGCTTGGCAGAACTCATATCGCCCGCATTCGTTCCAGAGAGCTTGTCATCAAGCGCTTGCAAGTACTCGCCCCAGGATGCGACGCCGGCACCAGCCGGAATCGGCCCGAGCGCGCTTCCTAGAACAGCATTCATATCGGCATTCTCTAATTCCAAAACAAGCGCTCGTCGTTTATCATTCAGTGCCGTGGTGCGCTCCTCCCACATCGTGCGAGCATCCTTGAGGCCAGGATTTCTTCGCCCCGCAACTGGCTCTGGCAGGTCATCGCGTTTTACGAGCTCGGGGTCAATTAGTGGAATCCCGGCAACGCGAATAGGCGGCCATTCTCCGTCCGTCGAGGAGCCGATTGATTGCCAAAATTCACGCGGCCCGAACAGCGCTTGTGACGCATCCTGAGAATTCAACCAGACGCGGCGTATTTGGTTGGTTTGTGCGCGAGACTCCGCACACGCAATCTCTTCATTGATCCAGAAGACAGACAATTCAGTCTTGACGACCTTCAACAGAATCGCAAAAACCTCTGTCCATTCCGATTCATCGACCTTAGGAGCGCGCTGGGGAGTTCGCCAGAATTGTGCATCCTTATCCCACAGCTCGATAAGACGGCGCGCAGCATCGAGAGAAAGCCGATAGGTTGCCTTAAGATCCTGGACTATACGTTCGCTGTTTTCAGGCGTGAGAGTCGTCAATTTGGCTTTTATCTCTGACAAGGCATTTGCACGCCAGAGCGCTGCCCGACCTCGATAGGCCATCCCTATGGCTCCGACCGTCGCAGCAAAATCACGTCCCGTGATTCCAGCATTTTGCCGCAAAGGAACTGTGCGAAGGCTTTCAAGAAAAGCATCGGCCCAATCTCTTCGCGCCACCCAGAGGTCGAATGCTTGGTCCGGATCACCTGCATTCGCTTTTTGGTACGGAAGACGAAAGTCATCAGGCCCCAGAATGTCAGGGTCAATGATCGGAACCACTCGCTCGAAATACTCATCTATTGGCCAATCCTGAGCTTTCCAAGCTTCGCGAATAAAAGATCGTCTTGCATTCGTGAATATGGCCGTCGCTATATTGCGAAGTGGAGGTTGCGTAGTATCGACGAGTCCAAACTCCCCTTCTAATGCTGACTCTGTCAGTTTCGCAGCGGATGTGGGATCAAGATACATTGCGTCAAGGGCCGCATCAGAAATTGCGATACGGTCTGCGAGGGATTTTCGTTGTGCTATTGATGCCCCTTGGGCAAGCCGCAATTCCGTGAGGTTCGTGCCAAGTTTGTTCAAGAGGACTTGATAGACTTCCAGTCGATACCGTTGCTCTGCGTCCTTTAACAAGGATTCCCTGGCTACGTCTGCTATCGGTCGTGGCCCAATGTACGCACGAAACACTTCGATGCAAATGCGAACCTGCCGAACCTCCTCCTCCATGCCGACGCAACTGGAAGGCAGTTTTCCGAAAGGCTGATGGAAGCTTGTCTCAAAATACTTCAGATCGACCGACCGGCCGCTTTCCCGCAGATGATCAATCGCATATTGCATCAGGTCAGCAAGGTATGCGCGGGGGCTCACCGCCGAATCACAATCTTTGCACGAGCAGCTCTCCGTCATCATATCGAATATCGGATGATTAGTTGCCCACTCGTCTCTCGTTCGAAAGCCTGTTGCTTGGCTCCCCGACAACCCTAGGCTGACGCTTTGCACCAATCCGTACTGAGCCTTCGCTCGTCCAATCATGTCTTCAGAAGAGGGAGCATCAACATGGTCTTTCAACACCGCGGCCAATTCCTTTGGCTCAGCGAGTGCGATGTCGGCGATGCCGGTGTAGCCTTTCTTTATTAATGCGGATGTCACCCGCGTATCGGGAGATATTGTGAGAAGCCGAGACTGCGCATTCAGATGGGCGGCAGCCTGTCGATCGGAATCGCTCAAATTATCAAGAGCACGAAGGCCTCCAGTGCGACGTAGATCCGCAAGGGTTCTGATTCCTTCATGTCGCAGGGCAGCTTGGAGTTTTTTGGATCCGGACAAGCCGGAATGGCTCAGGAGGGTGGCAACTGGCGTGCGTTCGGTCGCCATGACTATCAATTGATTAACACCCTTGAGATCCTTAAGCCGAGGGATTTGCTTTGCTTCGATCGCGCGATCGATGGCCTTGTGAAACTTTTTGGGGTCTTCATCCAAAAGTTCATCCATTTGGCTTGCAAATCCTTGGCGGCTCAACGCAAAGAACATCTCCGGTGGAAGACGGGTCTCAGTAGCTGCTTTATAGGCAGCAGTGAGCTGTTCAAGGGATTCGAGTGGAATGGTGAGCGACTCAGACAAACTCTTGAGCCGGGTCGGGGAAAGCTCCCCCAACTGGGCCTCATTCGTATGCGCAGCAACCTTGTTTCGGATCGCCTCATACTCAGTGAGAAGGGTTACAGGCGGAGAGGAAGGCTGCGGGGATAACTCCTGTATAACACCGTCCTCTTCAAGGGTGTGAACCTTCTCCTTTTCACCGTCCTTCTGGTTTGTCTTCTTGGATAAGATTATAGGCGCCTCTCCAAAGAGGTCTATCGGGTCAAATTTAGCAAGTTCAGTAGGGCGGGAGTGGTCGATTCCCGGCCGAGCGGCATCAACGTTAGCCGTATCAGAAACGAGCTGCACTCCTGATGAGTGTGGCCCGGTCTCTCTTGATGGATCATCACCCAGAATAACAGGCGCATTCTCACCAATCGTGATCGTGTAGATATCCCCATCATGCTCGGCGTAGTCTCGGCCTTCTCCAGCACCATCCGCTAACGGTCGAATGGCATAGACAGAGAGAGCACCAATGGTGGGTGAGAAGTATTCTTTGATTCTCCCCCAGAAATTGAGATTGCTCTCTGACACTGTGATCTCAAAGTTACCGTCATCGTCCGTCACTACCTGAGCAAGAACGTCCCCACTGTCGGCCTTGGCTATTTCCACAGATATGCCGGCTATACCTTGCTGTGTCTGGCGATCGATGACTCGTCCGTTGATGACCACGTTCACCTCTTCAACCGGTTCACTTTCCCAGGATGTCTATTGAATGATCGCTTAGTACGGTCGGGAGTACTCAAGAGAGCTTCCAGAAGCCGCACTTATTTACAGTGAGTCGCCCATAAACAGTTGTCGAAAACTTGTCATCATGGGTTTGATCTTCGACTCCCATTCCTTATATGGCGGATTGCGCTGGTGTTCTTCGAACGCCGCCATGTCGGTGTAGGCTTCGTAGACATAGAATGCGTTGACAGCATCAGGATCTTCGTAGCACTCAAACCGCAGCGTGCCAGGTTCTCGTTCCCGAGCGACCTGCGCATCACGGTGGATAAAATCGATGAACGTGAGACGATCCGCGGGATCAACCTCGACTCGAAACAAGATGCCAAACATCTTGGCTCCTCCCCGAATGGTAGGCGAGTCTCGTGAATCGCCCCCAATAGGCATGCATCTCCAGAAGAGACTGAGAGACTCATCCGTTTCATGGCCGGACCTATCGGCGGGCCATCATGACTGCTTCGGCCTCGCGGACTCTGACACGAAGTTCTTCGCAGAACTCTTTGATCGCCTGCGGATTGGGGCTGGTGATCAGCCGTTGTTTCTCGTCGTACACCACAGACGACTCGGGATCGTGAGGCAATTCGAAACCGGCATTGCCTAAATCAATGCGCACATCTCCAACCGAAGTGGCCTTGGTACCCGAGGGGAACGTCTGGCTACTGATCAACACTTGAGGTCCGTGGCAGATCGAAGCAATCAGCACTCGCCGTCGGTGTGCTTCGCGAACAAAGTCGATGATCTTGCCGTCAGTCCGCAGCATGATGGGATTCCAAGCCCCACCGATGATGATGAGCGCATCGTAATCCTCGATCTTCGCGTCCGAGATTTTTTTGTCGGCATTCACGCAGACATTTGCTGCCAGCCATTGAACAAGTATCACCATGCCGGGAGCTTCGGGTTGGTAATCGAACAGCCAATCTTGCGTGATGATGTCAACGATGGCCCCTCGGTCCTGCAGGTACGTGAGCGGGATATCGAATTCCGGCAATTCCGGCCCGTGGGTTGTCAGGAGGGCGAATCGATACCCCTTCAGCAGATCTGGAGTAGCTCTGTCCCTTACTGGAACCGGATAGGCGGTGCCTATCAGCTTTTCTTTCAATCCATCAGGAAGTGGCTGATATTTTTTTCCTAATGCATGAGACCCTGTCGCGCGGTCGTCTTTTATTGGAGTCATTGTGCCTCTCGCTGTAACTGACGAAACAAATTGTAGGTCTGCTCGATTGGTTTCGTTCTCTCCAGGGCTTCCTCCAAGGACAACCATTCAGTCTTGCGTTCCGGATCCTCCGCCTTGCCCTCATCGACTGCGTCCATCAGGTAGAACTGAGCTTTGACCGATTCGTTTAGCACGGTATATTCGTTCACTTTGAGGGGTCTGGCGATGCGCGCCCAGACGCCAGTTTCTTCATGCACTTCACGAATAGCGCAATGTCGGGGATCTTCTTCCGGTTCTATGTGACCTTTGGGAAGCACCCGCTCACTAGGATTGTTCTTTGCCTGAACCAAGAGGTATTCGCGCTTGCCATTGCGTTGCCTGACCACCACCCCACCTGCATGTGTGAGCTCATCGGTTCTGGTCGCAGCCTTACTGGGGACAGGTGATGACGAGGCATTGGGATTCTTGGTTAGCTGACTGGCTTCCATGGTGAGGACAAACCAATAGGCTTGCTGGGTGGCTTTGAAGCGCTGTTCCATGTAACGCCAGAAGGCTAAGAGGAGAAGAAGTGCCGATCCGACGATCAGCCACCCATCGGAAGGCGCCGCCTGCGTTGGAATCGTAAGGCGATAGATCGCATGCCCCAGAGTGAATAGGAATAGACCGGCGAGCATAGGCACAAAACTGCGAAAGAATTTTGAGTCCGCTTCGAGTCGATTCACGATCGCCAACGCTTCTGGCTGTTCCATGGTGAGTCTGGCCTTGCACCATTGGAAGGCATTAACGACTTCAGCATTTCCAATCTTGGACAGACAGTCTGTTTTGAGTGCCACAACTCGATCGACGGCTCGATCCGGTTGTGTCTTGAAACACACCCGAGCGAACCAGCGGAGGGGTTTAGCTGAAAGTTTCCTGCCCAGCAGCAGCCGTGCAACTTGTTTGGGGCCAGTCGCATTTCGGACCGGCTCATAGACCAGATCGTCGAGGAGGGAGCCGATCAAAAAGAGAAAATGGCCCAGTATGTAGCTCGAAAAGAAAAAGACTGCCAGGCCTTCGACTCCCTCCGAATCGAAGCAGAACAAGTTGGGGAAAGTCGTTGACGCCCAATCCTTTCCCAGATAGGTCAAGAGCGCTCCGGGCATGAGGATGGAGAAGAAATCGACGAGGCCGATGAAGAATTTGTGCGGTTCGAAGGTCACAATAGGTCTTTCACAACGCCCTTGCTTACACAGCTCACTTGTCCGGTCAACAGCGCAACGAGTGGATCGCCTGGCCCTCAAACAACAAATCGAATTTGGTCACCGTCTCGGGCATGACACGTGTGAGCCATTCCTTAGAAGGCATATTTCGTTGGTGTATTCGAAACGCAGCCCTGTTTGTATAGCCTTCACAGACATAGAACGCATGACGATTATGGGGATCCCGGAACAACTCGAATTGCCGAGTGCCCTTTTCGTCACGCTTGGCGACTCGCGCATCCTTTTTTATGAAGGCAATAAAAGCCCTGCGTTTGGCAGGTCGGACTTCGACTCGGAAGAGAATAACCAACATAACTGCTCTCTCAGATGGGGTAGCTCATTACCAAATCAGCTACATGGCGGCCAAATCTCAATAGGTACGGACCATTACCCGCCTGGTCTAACAATTGAAAGGAAATCGGCCACGCAGATGATGAATCTCTGTGGCTCCAAGCTCATACGTATCGTTCGCCTCTCAAGCCCGTATCAGCTCACTTGCCTCCCGCATTCAACGTCGCCACGTTCGACACGTAAACCTTCAAACAATGGTTCCTGCCACCATTTCCCTCTTCCTTGCGTCACGACATCGACCGACGCTCCTCGATCACGCAGGTATGTCAGTGGGATATCGAATTCTGGAAATTCCGGCCCATGGGTCGTGATGAGGGCAAATTGATAGCCCTTCAACAATTCTGGAGTGGTTCTGTCACGTGGAGGGACCGGATAGGGTTGACCTACCAGTTTTGCTCTGCGGCCATCAGAAAGCGGCTGATACTTTGCCGCCAATTCATGAGAATCCATCGCGTGGTCTTGTTTTGTGGTCATTGCCCCTCCTCCTGTTCCAGCTTCAGAAACAAGTCACCGGTCTGTTTGATGAGCAAGGACAACCATTCATGTTTGCGTTCACGATCTTCAGGCTCGTCTTCTTCCACTACTTCTATGAAATAGAAGTGAACATTTACTGGTCTTGTCGGAAGGATTGCTAATAAAGGTCCTGAGATTTTTTTTAGCCCTTATACCCTCCTTAGGTTACGCGCGGCTGAACAATTGAGCTTCCAGCTAGTCCTACGTTTACTCCACGACCAGGCAAATAGCTAAAACTTTGGTCCATACGAGGTTGCAAGCGCTATAGAAGCATACGACGCCCCCTCCACTCGCATTCTCCCTGCAATCTTGGACTCGGATTCAGCTCTCGCGTGCCCTGCTGCCATACTTAGATCAAATACAGTTTCTAGATCCATTGGGCCAATGCCTATCTCACCCGCAATTGCTCTAGAGACCCGTTCTGCAGCACTTGCATCGGAACTGGTTAGAGTTATAATTGCCGGTATCAGTGGAACGGACTTTACTATTGGTGAGCGACCAAGAGTTTTCAAGGCGGCTTTGTTCTTAGCTACCTGGAGAATTTTATCGATCGTCGTTACACCTACGCCCACTTTTAGATCCTTAACCTTCTTATAGAGCTCATAATTGAGCGCTTTCAGAGCATCCTTAAATTCACCAACTCTTGCATCTACCATCAACTGGAGTTTCTCTCTCATAAGATCAACCGCTACTTTTCCTTTGTTATAGGAGACGACCAGAACAGTTTGAGATTTGCCAGTTACAGCCAGATGATCGAAAGCCTGTGGAGCAATCTCATCGGCTTTCTCTCTCAGGTATTTGTTTGATACTTGCGGCTTGCCGGAAGCTTTAAACTCTAGATCTGGTCCTTTTTGTTTCTTGACATCAATTTCCTGTGAATTTTTTGGACGGGGCGGCAACTTGCCGGGATTGACCGACGGTACCTCCGCTCCAGTGGAATCAATTACAACGTTAGGGCTAAACTCAATACCGAGCGCGTGCAAGAGCTTTTCTCCATACATTTGAGTTTTTGCGCCAAGGGTATTGGCAGCCTTACCAGGCGTGTCGCTGTCGGCGGCAAGGCCAGAAGGATCTCGCACGACGATAGGAGAGTTCATGGAATAAGGATAAAGATTAATACCATCGATTGGCCCGCCCGGATCACTACTCACCCATCTCGCCAGCCACGGCGCATAGAACCTCGCTCCGTGATAATTTAGCCGACTCTCCTCATCCCTCTCTTTCCCCGTAAACCGATACCGCTTCTTGCCGAAACTACCGAAGCTCGTCTCACCGTAGGGAAACAACTCTTCACGGTTAATGAATGAATTGGCCTGGTAGGCGTTGCCACCAATGATGACGGTGCTGCTGCCGAGATGGTCGCCTAAATGATATTGGATGGCCGGGCCGCCATCATCTCGATGGACATCTCCAATTCTGACCAGTGCGACTCGGTTCTGGTTGTCCATCACATGGAGATATGCGTTGTTCTTGGTTTGACCGCCTTCGGTCCACTCGTGCCACTCGAAGATGCCGTCGATGTAGACCGTGATCTCCACCTGGTCCTGTTGATTGCGGACGAGCTTTTTCACTCGCTGCCCGGCCGCATCGTAGAGGTACTGGGCATGCAGGGAGGTGGCGTTGTTTGCGCTGACTGAAAACGCCTTCAGGCGGTCGGCCTGGTCCCACTCGAAATGACGGTTCGTCGTTTCCTGAACCATATTGCCATTCGCGTCATAGGTGTGAGTCGCTGGAAAGGTCGTGACATCATCCCCCACCTGCGTGAGGCGATTGCTCGGAGGACTCTGCCAGGACATACCCCCGACGTGTTGCGGCCACTCATCTGCCCATTCTTTTGGCGTGAGCCCGCCCATGCCGAAATGACGTGTCCAGCTTTGCCCATCCTGACTGTGTTTCATCGTCAACAGATTGCCTGCCGGGTCATAGCGATACTCTTCCTTGTAGGGTCTCGTCAGGTGAGGCGCATTATCCTGATCAACAGAGCCATGATTGGGTGAATTGAATCCCGCCCGGGTCTCGTCCGACCATGGACGCGGCAACGCAATGTTGGTGCTTTCTCGTCCCGTGGCGGACAGAAGGCGATAGAGAGCGTCATAGCTAAATGAGCGATTCAGCGCATTCGGGCCTTCAGGCGTGTTCGCAATTCCGCATCCTGCGACTCGCTCTGTGATTGCCAGAATGTTTCCGACGAGATCGTAGTCGTAACCAAAGTCCTGTAGCAGTTGGCCGGTGGGGTGATAGGCGAGACTGTCTGGAGAATTGTAGGTTTCAGTGCGTAGCCTGGTGAGCCGAAACGTCTGTGGATTATACGCGTATCGCGTCATAACCTGATTGCCATAAGCAATCAGCGTGCGCTGGCCCTTGGCGTTATAGGCAATGCGTTCGACATACACATCGTTATCCACCGTTACCGATTCTAAGTTGCCCGCGCGATTGTAGCGGGGATGGAACTTCTTGTAGTTACCTGCCCCATCCGGAGGATAGGTCAACACCTTAATGCGATTAAGGGCATCGAAGCTCGTTGAGGTGTCGAAACGGATTTGGGCCAATAGTGCTGCGGCGCGCTGCCCGCGACTCGCTGCAGTGTCGACACCTTGCGGCGTCCAGTCCACGCGGTAGGCGACGTAGGGCGGCATTGCATACGCTTTTGTCAGTTCGGAATCCTGAATGACCTGGCGGAACTTGGTAGTGAGGTTACCTTTGAAGTCGCATTGCTCGGCTTGCAGCCGTCCTGCTTCGTCGTAATGCTGATACAGTCTTCCTTTGAGATTCTTCTGTAATTGGGCCGTTTCAGTCAGGCCGGAATCCGCTTGGTCACCATAGATCAGCCGTTCGCGCAAGGTGACCGGGTCTTGGGTCGCGCCTTTCGCCCAGAGATGTGTCGGACGGTGCAATTGATCGTATGCCCGTACGCTTACACTTCCTTTGCTGTCTCTCCGTTCAACCTCGTTTTCTATAGCATCTAACACCATGCGACGAAGGCCCGCGTCGAGGCTCTCGATTCGCCAGGGTCGATTGGCCAGATCGTAGACATGCCGGAAGGCGAGGCGACCGAGCGAATCGGTGATCGTGAGCACATTTCCTCGAATGTCATAGGTCGTTCTAATGATGAGACGATCGGCAGCTGTCACACCATTTCGTTCGACGGTCTCGACCACCCGTCCCAACGCATCAAGCAGCGCACTGGCCGGGGTGTAGTGGTGGGTGGCGGACGCTCTACTCGAGAGCGAGACGATGGTGCCGTCAGGTCTCTGCTGACTACTGATCGGAGCAAGGTCGTTGGCGTCGTAGGTGTAGCGTTCCCAGGGCGTAGCTGTTACCTGATCGGGACGATCTAATGCTGTCGGTATCCCGAAGATGACGCGCTGTTCCGTCCCGTCCGGATTGACGGTGCGGATGACCTGCCCACGTGGATCGTAGTACATCGTGACTTTTTGGCCGAGTTGCCTTTGCTGGATCGGCTGATAGTCCCATCCCTTCGCATAAAATGGCTCGTACTTCTCAATGACGCGCCCCTTGTTATCGTAGGTCTGCCAGCCGCTGACGACGACATTCGGCTCCGCTGGGTCAACATTCGTTGTGCCCTGTACGCTCGATCTTGTGCTGTGTTCATCGGCCTGGTTTTCCGGGAGAATCCCTCCACCGAACACGTTGTCGCCAAAGAGGACGGTTTCGGCTTGCGTCCTCGTTTGCAGCAGTCGGCCAAAGCCGTCCGAGTATTCTCTCGTTTCGATGGTTTCGTCTCGTTGGCCTTCACCAGACCCGGCCGGCACATCGATTTCCGTATCGTGGTGGACACGCCTGATTGTTTGAACAGAAATCGGCTCCTTGCGGCGCACAAACGCCCAAAAATCATAGAGGAGCTTGGCGCTGGGCTCTTGCCGATCGCCTTCGGGGCGCGCCGCATCATCCTTCCCTTTTAACCAGGTCTCTTTCAATAGTCCCATCGGCGTGAAGGTGAAGGCCGTTTTGTTGTTGTTCGGGTCGATGACGGTCGTTGGTTGCAGAACTCTGTAGTTGTATATGGCGGTGGTCATCATTCCCACCGCATCGGTGACCTTGGATGGGAGCAGCAAATAATTGTCGTACACGACCCTCGTGTCATGGCCCATGGGGTCGCGCGATGTGACAAACAACCCCTTCCCCTCGCCATTGTGAGCCAGGTGGAAATCGTATTGGCGACGCTCCGTGGCGGTATAGAAGCCGTCGACATAGTGACCACCGTCTGTTGCTGTCCGGTACAGGTACCCCGCCAGCGGTGGTAGCCGGTCTTGAAACTCTTGTGGATAGTCCTGCGTCCAGGCAATGGCATTGCCGTCAGTCCTTAGGTATGCCGGTTCCTCAGGAGCGGCGCTGAGCCGGTCGGCACTCTTATAGCTTTCTTGCAGGATGTTTCGCGTGAGCACGAGTGTCTCGGACCGCACGAGTGCCCCATACTTCTGCACTGCGCCGAAAACTGCTCCTTCAAAGGCCGCACCGTCGTACCAGTTCACCGTATGCCCGATGATAACCAGCGCCGGATCCGTGTCCTTGAGGTCGCGACACTCCAACACATTGCGGGCAGAGGTGTTCCGGATTTCGTATGTGGTCGACTTCGCCACGCGATCATACAGATAGGTTGCAGTGGGGTCTGAGGGCTCTGCAAATCCGGTGCGGGTCCTGGTCGCGAGGTAGTCGGTATGTCGATCGGACATACGTCGCCACCCTCTTGGGCAGGCAATCGTGGTTTGGCTTCGTGCCTGTCCGAACGCGTCGTAGTCTTCGGTGAAGGAGAATTGGGTCATCGGATCGTCCCCACGTTCCCATTGAGTCGTCCGTTGGGCGGCAGCGTGGGGAAAGAAGATATGCAGCCTCGTGGGTTCGGCAGAGGCCGGCTGGTCGATTTCGCTCAGGCTGTAGGCCTGCTCTGTCACCGTATAGGGGCGGCCCTGCTGAGGGCTTCCGTCGAGGGCATAGAGCTCTGTCCGAAGGATGCTGCCTCTAAGAGTCCGCAACGCATCGCGCTTGATGCGTCGGCGCTCCCGAGTGGGTTTCCCTGCATAGGTAAGATCGAGCACGGTGAGCACATCGTTCAGATCTCTCGCATGCGCGAGGAGTGGAGGATCGCCAGTCCAATAGTCGGTGGACCAATCGTGTTCCTCCCAGTCTCCAAACTCTTCACCGATCGGGCCCTGATGAAACCACGTTTTCGTCAGCATCGGCGGCGAGAAGCGCGCGCGATCCTGAATCTCGATAAAGCTCACATCTCGGCCATGGAGGCCTCGCTCGTTGTACCGATCGAAGGTTTCGGTATCGAGCTGTTCGACGAAGCCGAACCCGCGGAACTCTCGCTCCGCGCCATCCCAGTAGCCATGATGGTATCGGTATTCGGTCGTGAGTTTGCCTTGTGACAATGCATCAATCACTTCGACGCGCGCGACGCACTGCACGGGAAACGGTAGCGGTGTCCGCCATCGCAGTGCCGGCTTGGGCTCGTCATCGAGGTAGAATTCCGTCGAAGGTGCATAGGACACCTTCGTGACGGCGCCCATGTTGTTGTTCATCTCCTGCAGCATGTAAGGCTTTGTCCCGCCCGTAAGGTCGAGGAACAGATAGTGGTCCTGGCGGGAGGAACTCGCGTCCCTCGTCCACAGGACTCCGCTGATGCCGCTGCCCAGCAGATCGATCACACGGATGCTGTCCATATCGGTGACCGGTGGTGTGCCGAGAATCTCGATTGGCTCGCTCCACCCATTTCCGCTTTGGTTGATCCAGAGCGTGACCTTGGCGTTGTCGATATACAGAATGTCAGCAAAGCCATCACCATCCACATCGCCAACCAGAATGCGTTTGGGATCGTACCCATAAGGAAACCGGGGACTCTTGGCCATGTGTAGCCGCTTGCCCCAGTTGCCGTACCCGAGATTGGGCCAATATTCGACGTTGCCGTCGTGGACAAGCACGATATCTTGCATGCCGTCCCCAGACATGTCAGCAAGCTTCACTCGTGGATCGGACAAATTGACGTTGGGGAAATCGGTCAATCCTTGCCGCTGGACTCGGCGGGTCTCATTCCAGCCATCCAGCGGATCGTTGAAGAAACATTCGAAAGATGTACCTGACCGAAGACAATCGGTCACGCCGTCACCGGTGAGATCGAGCAGACGGACTTCCGGGTCCTTGAGATCAAATGAGGGCGCCGTGCGATATTTTTGAAAGGAGCGTCGATCCCACCGTCCGTTGAATAGCAGGGGATAGTAGCCGGCGATTGTTCCTTGAGTGACCAAGAGGTCCGATCGGCCATCACCATTCGCATCGATAAGTTGTACGCCCGGATCGCCGAGGGCTAGCCCGGCTGGTGCTTCCGCCATGGGCTTGGGCAGATCGAATCGACCGCCGCCTCGATTTCGCCAATATCGGACTGTCCCATTCATTTCGAGGATATCCGGCAGTCCATTTCCGAAGAGATCCACCAGTTCCATCGAGGTGTTGGCAAGCGACGTAGCAGGAAGGTCGGCTCCTTCGACTGGGTAGAAATCGCGCTGCTGTTGATCTTGGGGATTGAACCGACTGTAGCTGAACTGAAGCGGCGGCAATTCCTTTGCTTCATTTCCCGCATCGTCAAAGCCGATGACGTCGACGGAGGTGAGCAGGGATACCTTGTTGAGCGTCTCATTCTCGTACCGCAGATCGTAGCGCCTAACGGGGTAATCTTTGTCTGCGTGGGTCGTCACGAGGATCGACCGACATCGTGCCGACGTCCGGATCTCGAACCCCGCCCGGTAGTCTGAACAAGAATCTAGCCGAGCCTCGTAGTCGAACGTGACGGTCACCAGAAACTTCGTCGGATTCTGCTTGTAGTCGGCATAGCGAATTTGGGTCAGCAGTGGTTGGTCCCACTGGTGCCCCTGCCGCTCGTCAGCTTCATCGCTCTGATCACGTGTTTCATAGAGATATTCGATCCGGTTGCCGAACGGATCTTTGGTGAGAGTGAGCTTCCAGGCAAAGACTCGATCCGGATCAGCTACATTCAGTTTTGGTTTTGTGATAGTCGCCGGTGTGGTACGCGTTCTGAATGGCTGATCATAGGTTGTTGGATCATCGGTCTGTGGCTCTGCCGGGTTAATCCCATAGTAGCTAATCAGTCCGTCTTTACTGCACACCTCCCAGTAGTTGATTCCGTGCAGTTGATCGTGGTGATGGACGATCTTGGCAAAGAGCCCTTCGGTTCGAGGGCGATAGCGTGTGGCCACTGTTGGATCGAGGGAAGAGTCTTGAATCGGAACGAGATCTTCTGCTCCAGAGAGAATAAACGTGTCTCGTTTTTTGATATCGAGGTCGTAATCTCGGTATCGCGGAATGCCCTTCGACGCTTTGCGGGTGATACCCGGGATGCTCAAAGCCCAGCCGAGGCCGAACACACCATTGCCGGTTCCGGTGCTATAGGCAAGATTCAGCTGTGGTTGAAACCCATTACGACCAGGAGGCAAGGCAAGGGGGACTGTGAAATTACCCGTCCCTGTGTGGAGATCAGGCGAGAATTTTTCGCCGATGCCTTTTTGCGCGCCCCCGCCCTTCGGGAGAGAAATGATTTGGTTGGGGGCACTCGCTTGGCCAGCCATGAGATTGAATGTTCTCCATCAAACGAACCGGCGCTGGCAAGAGTGCAACAATTTAAATGACTGGTCAACAGAAAAGTTCCAGTAAATGCAGTTTTTATACGTACAAATAAAATACGTGCATTTAATTCTGCTGACTTGCCTGGAATAATTGCTTATGCTGACTTCACTTGAAGAAGCAGGCGCACTCTGACACCTATCACCGAGGAGTGAATCATGCGAGTACCATGCCGTCGATGTGTTCTCACACTGACGCTCGGTCTTCTTCTTGGATTAACTCTGCACGACATTGCGTGGGGACTCATCATTCCACGCCTTAAGCCCATGACTTCGCCCGGCATGAAGGGAAAATACGAAGTCACTGGTATCGGCAATAAAGCACTTGTCCCGGATCAGATTCACATCACTCGCCGATCAGACAAAGAGCTCGCTCTTAGATTTCTTCGGGATGGCAAGTGGGACGAAATTATCGTTCCGTCGGCCAAGCTGGGAGAGAAGGATGTCTTGCCAGACCCAATCAAGGGCGTCAATATCGGAAGAAAGCCCACAGACAGCAAATCAGTTTCTGTCAAGAACTATGAAGAACTATTACTCGGCCGCCGCCCAAGTTCAACAGAGCCTCCCCCAAAACTCCGGCTAATATATTCCAAGACAACTATCTCACCAATCGGCGGCATCGGTAGTAGGGGACTGCAATTCACAGTGAGCGGAGTGGCCCTCCAATCGATCATCGCTAAAGAAATCCGAATCACTCGTTATTCCGACAAAGCTCTGACGATCAAAATGTTAGTGGGTGAATCTAAGTGGCAAGAGATCCAAGCCACGTCTTTAGAGTTGGATGGAAAAATAGTGGTACCGGGACCGGAAAAGGGTATTGTCCTGCGAGGAGAAACCGAATCACGCGGATATCAAGAAATCGTTTTGGGTCGAACTGCACCCAGAACTCCTAGATTATCCGTAGCGTCCCCACAAAAAGGGCAGCAAGCTAGAAATACAAAAGAATCAAGTTCTGCCTATTCAGTAGCCAAGGTATTAACAGAAGAGAGCGACGACAACGTCTTGCACTATGAGTTCACGCATGCGGGGTCTCATTCATCCACACAAGAATGCGACAAGGACACCCGATCAGATTGCCGGCAATAAGGGAAGTAGGAATCACGATCTCAGCCACATCGCCGTCACTGAAAGCCCTTGAGAAGCGCATATTGAACAGACAGGCGGGTTCAAGGTCTGATTAATTCGAAGTGGGATCGAACGGCATGTCCGCGTAATGGCGGGAGGTGTCGTCCAGCGAGAGGAAGATATCCGACCAAATGCGGGTCGGTTCTTTTTCAAACACAATCGAGGGATCGGCAGGCAACGTGATCCAGGAACCAACCTGCATTTCCGAC
>Ga0154020_10002484_pt1 | contig 22455 bp, 22 predicted proteins | sample Klosneuvirus_201_FD_109709 | JGI IMG/M metagenome (GOLD analysis project Ga0154020, IMG submission 109709) | Active sludge microbial communities from wastewater, Klosterneuburg, Austria - Klosneuvirus_20160825_MG | ecosystem: Engineered > WWTP > Aerobic digester > Activated sludge | place...
CTAGCCCCCGCCCACTTCACGTCGCCAGTATACCTGCCTGCGCGCACGCGCGGCCCACCTCGCCCGACGATATCGCTGGAGGCTGGAACCTCCACCTGGTGCTGGAGGCCCGAACCTCCAGCGCAGCCCGGCCACCCGCGAGCGCGCCGTGATCCCGCGTGCTTGGCGCCCGCCGTGGCCGGCATCACCCTTGCTGAGACCTGGTGCCAGGAGGTCTCACCCATGGCACAGCCCGCTCGAGCCCGCATGCACCGGCCCCTGGGGTGGTTGATCATCGCCGCCGCCACGCTCGTCACCGTCTCGGCGCCCGCCCGCGCCGACGCGGCGGGCCGCTTCACCGGCCCCTTCACCGCCGGCAAGGTGGGCCAGACCTACCAGTGCTCGAACACCGTGTACCCGGTCGACGTGTGCCCGTATGTAGGCGGCACCTTCAACTACTCCACGGGCTACTGCGAGCAGTGCTACTACACGCAGCCCTACTACTCCGGCCCGGTGCGCGGCGACGTGATGCACTTCGAGGCCGGCGCCGCCGCTGGCGTGGCGACGCTGATCCAGCAGCTCGCCTTCGGCAGCGCGGCGCTGAAGACGCACTCCGCGATCTGCTCGTCGTCGAGTGGCTCGCAGTGCACCCAGATCTGGGAGAACACCGCGACCATGACCATCGATCAGCTGCTGGCCAGCCGCGACACCTGCTCCGAGATCAAGGACTTCTCGGCCTACGATCTGGCCACCCTGACCCCGGGGCTGCGCTGGGCCGCGGCGCTGTCGACGCCCTACGGCAAGGTGACCTACTTCCGCCCCACCGATCCCGCGATGGTGACGACGTACTCGAACAACTCCTACTCGCACCTGGGTCCCGGCTACGGCGGCAGCTACAGCTACAAGGTCGGCGGCTACAGCCGCTACCAGGCCTACTCGATGTGCTCCGAGAGCGTGTCCGACGCCATGGGCCTGACCGCCGCCGAGGGCGACGGCCGGGTCTCGCTGAGCCTGGCGCAGGTGACCACCATCCTCAGCAACGCCAAGAGCCAGATCTACAGCCTGTGCCGCGACAAGATCCCCGGCGCCGCGCGCTGGTGCCTGTCACAGGGCGGCCGCGACGGCATCTGCGACACCATCGCCAAGAAGGCCATCAACGCGTTCATGGACGAGGCCTGGCGCAACGGCGGCAGCCCGGTGCCGCGCGCGATCTCGAACGTGACCGCGCCGTCGCAGCAGTACTGCAGCATGGCCGGCACCTGCTAGAGACCCGCTGATGCCGACCCTCTCGACACGACGCCGGGCCGCCGCCGCCGGGGCTGCCGCGCTGCTGACGCTGGTGCTGGCCTGGGCGCTGTGGCCCTCGCGCCGGCCGGCGCGGGGGCAGCGCGCCGCCACGCCGGCACGCCTCGGCCCGGTCGGCCGCATCGCGCCCGGCCCGGTCATCGAGGCCGCGCCGACCGCGCCCGCCAGCGAGGCCACGCCAGGCGCCTACCACATCGGCGACGTCAGCTTCGATCGGACCCGCCTGTGCAAGAACGACGACGTCCTCATCCACGTCGAGGCCTCGGATCCGACCGGCGCCACCAGCTGGCTGCTCCCCATCGTGCGCTTCCCTGGCTTCGACGCCGAGGGCTTCACCGCCGTCGGCCGCGTCGGCGCCAGCTACCACGCCGAGCCGCAGCACCTCGACGAGCTGCAGGTCGACCTGCTCGACACCCGCACCCGCGCCATCGTCGCCAGCAAGACGGTGCCCTTCGTGGTCGACGACTGCGAGGAGTCCAGCGCCGGGCTGCGCGTCGACTGCGGCGCCGCCGAGATCGCCGACGACGAGGTGGTGTGCGAGGTCCACACCTGGGACGAGGACCACGGCCAGCCGGTGCGCTACCAGTGGCAGGTCCTGGGCGCCGATGGCGACGATGACGCCGCCGTGGTCGAGACGCAGCAGGCCTGGAGCCGCCTGACCCTGCCCCGCAAGCCCCAGAGCAGCGCGCTGACCTCGTACCTCATCGCCGTGCGTGGCTTCGACGCCGACGGCCGTACCCGCGCGGGCCGCACCTCGTGGGCCGCGCACAACACGGCGTGGGAGACCTCGATGCTGACCGGCGTGCTCGAGCTGAAGGTCCGCTTCGACGGTGCCCCGGTGCAGCGCGACGGCAAGTACGTCACCCACGTCACCGTCTACAACCCCTTCACCGAGTCGGTCAGCCTCGACTCGCTGCAGCTGACCCGCTACCCGTGCGGCCAGCCTGGCGCCCCCATCGTCGACGCGCCCACCGCGCCCGTCGCCGTCCTCGGCAAGGCCGTCCTCGGCCCCGGCGAGAGCGCCGCCTATGACTGGGTGATGCCGGTCGACGAGGCCCGCTGCGCCGCCCAGATCAACCTGAGCGGCGCCGGCACCAGCACCGGGCTGGCCGCCACCGGTCTGTGGATCATGCCCAGCGACCCCAGCCGGCGCGTCGCCGTCACAGGCGTCAACCGCGACCGCCTGCGCGCCGCCCTCGACGTCCTCAGCCGTCGCCGCGGCCACCCGGTCGAGCAGGTCACCGGCGAGGAGCTCGCCGACCTCGCGCGCGAGGGTGTCATCGCCCCGCTGCAGGGCGCCCCCGCGCCGATTGGCCCGCTGGCTCCCGGCCAGAGCGCCCCGTGAAGCATCTCCTGGCCGGCATGGTGCCGCGCCAGGTCGTTCGCCACCGAAGGAGAATGCGACCATGCGAAACCTGAGCAAGCACGCGCTGGCACTGGTTCTGACCGCCACCATGGCGACCGCCTGTGCCCAGACCGAGGAGCCCACCCCGCAGGCCGCGACCCTGACCATCACCAGTGCGACCCCGCAGGCCGTGGTGGCCAGCTACCGCGCCGGCGCGCTGAGCATCGAGCTGCGCGCGACGCTGCTGGGAGACCACGTGGTCTCCACCATCTCGGACCCGCGCGGGGTGCTGACCCGGCTCGAGCTGCCGGTCGCGCTGTCGCCCGAGCTCGACCTGCGCAGCGTCATCGCCGACGCCGCTGCCGCCAGCCCGGGGGGCTCACCCGAGGCGCTCGCGCTGGTGCCCGACGCGCTGGCCGCGCTGCACAGCCAGCTCGGGACCGCGGCAGGTCCCGCGCTGCAGCTCGGCCTCGACTACCAGAACGAGCTCGCGCTGGCGCTGCGCGTGGGCCCCGAGCGCTACCGGCGCGCCGACCTGGTGCCCGACTGTGGCGAACACATGGCCAGCGGCGCGGGCCTGTGGCACACCGAGGCCATGCATGACACGGAGGCGACGGCCGCGAGCACCGTCGCCGGTGTCGGCTCGCAGCAGCAGTCGATCTACCACCTGGCCTGCCTGGTGCACGACGTCGTCTGCCTGGGCTGCGGCCACTGGTACTGCGGCTGGGAATGCACCCCCGGCGCCCAGTGCCTGGGCCGCTGCGGCGGCGGCTGCGGCGAGTGAACGTCCCGGCGCCGGACGGAGGCGTTGGCCGGCTCGCGTTCGGCTAGCGTGCGTTGGCTGACACTGGCCGGGTGCCCGGGGCCGGGTCCAGCGGCTGGCCGGTGTCATGAAAGCGCTCCGAGACGGTCTGGTTGAAGCGGCTCTGGCCGCCACCCCCAGCCGGGCTGCGCTGGATCTGGAAGTGCAGATGCGCGCCGCAGGACCAGCCGGTCTCGCCGCTTCGCCCCACGATGTCGCCGCGTCGCACCAGCTGGCCGACGCGCATGGTGGTGCTGTCGAGGTGCAGGTAGACCGACTCCAGGCCGTCGCCGCGATCGACGACGACATAGTTGGCGTCGGCCGAGAAGGCGCTGTCACAGCCGCCGGTCCGGCTGTCACCCCGGGCCAGCCGCACGGTGCCATCATGCGCCGCGCGCACCGGCGTCCCGATGGCCATGCCGAAGTCCCACGCCCAAGAGGACAGCCCGACATGGCTGCCGGTGTTGTGCCCCTGCGTCACGGTGAAGGCGACGCCGCCGGTCCACGGCAGCAAGAAGTCGTGGCCGGTGGGCGCCGCGGCATCGGGCGCGGCGTCAGGGGCGCCATCCGCGACGGCGCCGTCGCCGTCGCCGCCAGCATCGCCGAGGTCGTCGTCGTCGTCACCCGCGTCACCGCCGCAGCCGGCCAGCACGAGTGCGGCGGTGATGACGAACCCCGCGAAGCGCGACCCGCGGCCGACCAGCCAGGACATCGTGACAGTCTACCCTCGACCGACCGGGTTTGACCGCCCGCGCGCCAGCAACGATGATGTCCCATGCGCATCCCGTTGCTGGCCACCCTGCTGACATCCTCGCTGCTGGCCCTGGGCTGCGGCGGCCCCACCAAGCCGGCCGCCACCCCGGCCGCGACCGCGGTCGAACCCGCGCCGGTCGAAGCCGCGCCGCCAGAGCCCGCCGCCGCGGAGGCTCCGGACCAAGCCGACCTTCAAGGCACCAGCATGGTGCTGGAGGAGGGCCGGATGGGTCGACGCGACGCCGCGGCCAGCGACTCGCCGCCCGCAGCTGTCGATCCGTCCGCCCCCGACGAGTCCCCGGGGGCCGGCGCGGGCGCCGGGGCCCCTCCGCCCGCGGCGCGCAGCGCGGTGAGGCCGCCCGAGACCGCGATCGGCAACCCCACCGTCACCGGTGGCAAGTTCGAGCCCGCCTCGGTCCGCCTGGTCATGAGGCGCAACCAGGCCCGCCTGAACTACTGCTACGAGCGCGAGCTGGTGGCCAAGCCCACCCTGGCCGGCACGGTGGTCTTCAACTTCACCATCGCCCCTCCCGGGGTGGTCATCGAGGCGGCGATCACGAAGTCGACGCTGAGCAACGCCAGCGCCGAGAAGTGCATGCTCGACACCCTGAGGCGCATCGAGTTCGGCAAGCTGCCCGGCGCCAAGGTGATGGTCACCCTGCCCATCATCTTCAAGGCCTCGCGCTGACGGCGCGGCGGCGGGCCGCCTACAGCTTGGCGGCCAGCACGTCGTGCTTCTCGATGTTGGGCGGGGAGGCCAGCAGCTCGCCCGCCTTGGCCATCAGCGCCGCGGCGATACGCCCGGTCAGGTGGGCGTTGCGGCCGGCCTCGTCGTTGAAGACGTCGAAGATGGCGAACGTGCTGGGGCCGAACTTGACCGCGAACCAGGCCACCGTGGTGGGCTCGTCGACGGCCAGGGGCAGCGCGCTCTTCAGGAAGGCCTCCAGCTCCTGCTCCTTGCCGGGACGGGCCTCGACGCGCAGATACAGACCAAGTCGCACCATCTGACACCTCCTGCAATCACGCGTCCATCGCGTGTGGCAAGAACCTAGTCGGACAGGTGCATTCTCGCCATTGGCAGAACTGACAATCTTGCTATCATTCTCGCCATGGACGTCGCGGTGCTGGTGCTCGACCAGGTCTTCGATCTCGGACTGTCGGCGGTGCTCGACACCCTGAGCACCGCGGGCGAGCTGGCGCAGCTGGGCGGTGGCCGGGCCCAGCCTCGGCCGCGCATGGTCGGGCTGCGCCGTCACGTCGCGACCCAGCATGGCCTCACGGTGCCGGTGACGCCGGCGCAGGGCGCCGCGCGCCCCGACGTGGTGGTGGTGCCCGCGCTGGGCTGCAAGGTGCCCGACACGCTGCGCGCCGCGCTGACCCGCAAGGATGTCCACGAGGCCGGCGAGCTGCTGCGCGGCTGGTCGCGCCAGGGCACCCTGCTCGCCGCCGCCTGCACCGGCACCTTCGTGCTGGCCGCCAGCGGCCTGCTCGACGACGGCCCCGCGACCACGACCTGGTGGCTGGTGCCGCTGTTCCGCGAGCTCTACCCGCGCGTCGACCTCGACGAGTCGCGCATGATCGTCGAGGCTCGCGGCCGCGTCACCGCCGGCGCCGCGCTGGCCCACCTCGACCTCGCGCTGTGGCTGGTGCGCCGCAAGAGCCCAACCCTGGCTGCGCAGACCGCGCGCTACCTGATGGTCGACGCGCGCCCGTCACAGGCCGCCTTCGCCATCCCCGATCAGCTGGCCCACGACGACCCCATGGTCGAGCGCTTCGAGCGCTGGGCCCGCACCCACCTGGCCGACTTCTCGCTGGCTGCCGCCGCGCGCGCCGCCGGCACCAGCGAGCGCACCCTGGCGCGTCGCCTGCGCGACGTGCTCGGCAAGTCTCCGCTCGGCTTCGTGCAGGCGCTGCGCGTCGAGCGCGCAGCGCACCTGCTGCAGAGCACCACGGCCGACGTCGACAGCATCGCCGCCGAGGTCGGCTACCAGAGCGGCGTCACCCTGCGCACCCTGCTGCGCCGCAAGCTCGGCCGCGGCGTCCGCGAATTGCGCCGCGCGCGCTGACCCCGCCCGTCGTCGCGAGTCGTTGACCGCGCCCTGCCGCCGCGCGATCCTGCCGCCATGCGCTGGTCACTCATGTTGCTGCTGGGGCTGGCGCTGGCGTCGGCCGCCCAGGCGTCGAAGCCGGTCGAGGCCAACCTGGTCGGCTGTGTCATCGGCGGCGCCTTCTACAGCGTCGAGCCGACCATCGCCTACCGCATCAGCTTGCCCGGCGACCTCGACGTCGCCCCCTTCGAGGGCAAGCAGGTGGCGATGCACGGCAAGCTGATGCCCGGCGACCGCTTCGTCCTCGCCGACGGCGAACAGCCGCAGGTCAAGGCGGCGACCTGCCCGGTCAAGGCGCTGCGCCTGATCAAGCACAACGAGGTCGTCGACCTGCGCGTCGCCGCCACCCATGCGGCCAGCGCCGGCGACCACGCCGGCGCCGCCGACCTCATCGCCCGGGCCATGGCGGTGCTGTCGCCGCCGAGCTGCGACACCTTCACCGATCGCGCCCACATCCTGGTCCTGGCCGGCGACCTGGCCGCGGCCAGGAAGGACCTCGCCATCATCAAGGCCCACAAGAAGTGCAACATCGACCGCCGCATGAACCCGCTCTTGCTGCAGGATCTCGGCAACGCGCTGCGCGACAAGGGCGACCGCCGCGCCGCCGTCACCGCCCTGCAGCTGGCCCTGGCCGCCTGCGACGGCGACTGGTGCCGGCCCGACATCAAGAAGGACCTGGCGACGGCCAAGAAGCCGTGACTGCCGGCCGCGGCAGCGACGCGCTGCTGGCAGACGCCATCGCGTTGCGGCGCGACCAGCTGGCAATGGCTGACGCCTGCGTGCGCGTGGTCGCGGGCGCCGCCGACGGGCTGCCCGGGCTGGTGGTCGACCGTTTCGGCAGGCTGCTGGTGGCCTCCGCCTACGATCCCGCCGGGCCCGGGGCGACCCTGCTGCCTGTCCTGGAGGCCGCCTTCCCCGGCTGCGCCATCCTGCTGCGCACGCGCAACCCGGGCCCCGGCGGCAGCGGCGGACTCGAGCTGCACCAGGGCAGCCGCCCCGCGCCCGAGTCACTGGTCGCGACCGAGGACGGCCTGCGCTTCGAAATTCGAAGCGACCCGCGACACGATTTCGGCCTCTTCCTCGATGGCCGCGGCGCGCGCGCCCGCGTGCGCGCCGCCGTCGCCGCGGCTCCCGGCGGCCTGGTGCTCAACCTGTTCGCCTACACCTGCGGTTTCGGCGTCGCCGCCCGCGCGGCCGGCGCCCGCGACGTCGTCAACGTCGACCCCGACAAGGGCTACCTCACGTGGGGCCGTCGCAACGCCGCGCTGAACGGCACCGACTTCCGCGTGGTGCCCGACACCGCGCAGGCCTTCCTGGGTCGCTGGCGCCGCCGCCACCAGCGCGCCGCCGCCGAGCACTTCGACCTCGTGGTCATCGATCCGCCTGCGTTCGGCGTCGGCCGCGGCGATGACCGCCTCCTGCGCAAGCTGTGGCCCGAGCTGCTCGAGTTCGTGGCCCTGGCCGCCCCCGCCCACGCCGTCGTCCTGTGCAACGACAAGGCCTACTTCGGCCACGCCGACTTCGAGGCCACCGTGGCCGACGCGCTGGGTGCCGCCTACCAGGTCTCCGGCATCCCCCACGGCCCCGAGATCCTCGGTCGCGACCCGTCCCGCGCCGACCCCTGGTACGCCCCGCCGCGCGTGGTCCACGCAACGCGCAGGTGAAGCCTCGGCCCAGTCGTGCTACGGCTGCCAGGCAAATGGCCATCAACTGGTATCCCGGTCACATGGTCACCGCCCGCAAGGAGGCCGCGGAGGCCCTGCGGTCGATCGACGTCGTCATCGAGGTGCTCGATGCCCGCGTGCCGCGTTCGAGCTGCAACCCCGAGTTCGAGGCCCTGCGCCGCCACAACCAGCGCCCCGCGCTGAAGCTGCTCAACAAGGCCGACGTCGCCGATCCCGCGCGCACCCAGGCGTGGCTTCTGCACTACAACGCACAGCCCGGCGTGCGCGCCATCGCGCTGTCGGCCAAGAAGCGCGGCGACGTGGCCCGCATCCCGGCCGAGGCCCTGGCGCTGGCGCCCACGCGCACCACGCGCATCAAGCCGCTGCGCATGATGATCCTCGGCATCCCCAACGTCGGCAAGTCGACCCTGATGAACACCCTGCTCGGCCGCCGCCTGGCCGACGTCGGCGACGAACCCGCCATCACCAAGCACGTGACCCGCTACGAGCTCGGGCCGACGACGTCGCTGGTCGACACTCCCGGCATGATGTGGAAGGGCGTGGCCCAGGACATCGCCCTCAAGCTGGCCGCCACCCACAGCATCGGCCGCAACGCCTATGACGACGCCAGCGTGGCCTTCGACCTCGCGCGCATCCTGCTGGCCGACTACCCGGGGCTGCTGGGCGCGCGCTACGGCGCCCTGCCCCTGGGCCCCCCCGCGCTCGACGGCCCTGGCCTCATCGCCGCCATCGCGACCCGCCGCGCCCTGGTCATGCGCGGCGGCGGCCCCGACCTCGAGCGCGCCGCCTCGCTGCTGCTGAAGGAGTTCCGCGACGGCACCCTGGGCGCCATCACGCTGGAGACGCCGTGACCCCTCCCAGCGCGCGCGCCTCGGCGTGCAGCACACGGGCGACCTCGGCGCTCGGCGGCCGCGCCTCGGGCGCGGGCACCGTGCAGCGCGCCAGCAGCGCGGCCAGCCCCGCCGACAGCTCGGGCAGCAGCGAGCGGGCGACCACCCCCAGCGCATAGACGTCACACGACGGGCCGACCGGCTCGCCGCTGGCCTGCTCGGGCGCCATGAACTGCGGCGTGCCCAGCGCGGCGCCGGTGCGGGTCAGATCGCTGCCCTCCTCCGACGCGACACCATAGTCGAGCAGCACCGCGCCGCGCTCCGGGTTGACCAGGATGTTGGACGGCTTGACGTCCCGGTGCACGACGCCCATGCCATGCAACGACGCCAGCGCATCGGCGACCTCGCCCAGCCGCGCCAGCGCCGCCGCCAGCGGCGGCCCGGGTCGCCGCCCCAGATGCACGTCGAGGCGCTCGCCGTCGATCAGCTCCATGACGGCGTAGAGGCGGCCGTCTTCGCGCACCAGATCGTAGCCGCGCACCAGGTGGGGATGGCGCACCTGCCGCGCGATGCGCACCTCGCGCAGGAAGCGCCGCTCCTGCTCGGGCCCGCCCGCCAGCGTCGCCAGCTTGAGCGCGACCGGCAGGCCGAGCTGGCGATCCCAGGCCCGGAACACCCGCCCCATGCCGCCCTCGCCGAGCAGCCGACCGACCCGGTAGCGGCCGGCGACGCAGCCGGGCACGTCGCTGCGCTCGACCTGGCTGCCCGAGCCCGCCGAGGTGGCCTGCTGCCCCGACACCAGCTGCTGCACCAGCTCGGCCGCCACGCGCTGGAACACCGGGAGCTCGACGGTGACCTCGAGCGCGCGCGTGACGGCCTCGAGATCGACCAGCACCTCGGCCACGCTCTGGTAGCGCTCGCGCGGGGACAGCGCCATGACCCGGTTCTGGAAGCCGTTGAAGACACGCTCCAGCTCGGCGTCGCCTGGCTGCGGCGTGCCGCGCATGATGCGCTCCAGCACTGGCGGCAGGGCGACCATCGACACGCTCGAGGTCACCAGCATGAACAGCGCGAACAGATCCGCGCTGGGCGCCACCGGCGTGCCCAGCTTGACCTCGGGCGCCGCGATCTCGGTGGCCTCCTCGACCAGCCAGGGCGTGCCGGACCGCCGCGGCCGCCCCAGCCCGAGCAGCCAGAGCTGACCGTCGCGCGACAGCAGCACGTTCGACCACGACCAGCGCCCAACACACAGCGGCCCCTGGTGCACCGGATCATGGTTGGCGTGCGCGATCGCCAGCACCTCCAGCAGCGCGCGGTACACGGCGACGCCCTTGCCATACTGGAAGGCGCCCCGCGGCCAGCGTGCGACCTCGCGCTGGAACTGCGCGAAGTCGACCACCGCGTCGCACGCCAGCGCCAGGTACTCGATCTCCCCGACGCGCGCGCGCGTCACCACGCGCGGCACCCGGGCATGCTCGACCAGCCGGTGCCCGGCCGCGATGGCGTCCAGCGTCGCGGCCACGTTGCCGGTCTCGGTCCCGGGCCCGCCGAGCAGGACCAGCCGGCGCGCGCCGCCATCGGCCTCGGCGCAGGTGTAGAGGTGCAGCGCCGCCTCCTTGCGGATGGCGACGGGGTCCACGAAGCGACCCAGCCACAGCCCTCGGTCCATTCCTCCAGCCTATCGTAGCCCCACGCGCGACGGCGGTGTAACGTTGCCTGCGATGGTGGGGGAGCGGCTGGGGAGCTACGTGGTCACGCGGCGCATCGGCGCCGGCGGCATGGGCGAGGTCTGGGAGGCCCGCCATGACAAGCTCGACAACCGCGTCGCCATCAAGGTGCTGCTGCCGGCGCTGTCGCGCGACGAGGACGCGGTCAAGCGCTTCTTCAACGAGGCCAAGGCGGCGACGCGGATCCGGCACCCGGGCATCGTGCAGATCTTCGACTTCGGGACCCAGCCCGACGGCAGCGCCTACTTCGTGATGGAGCTGCTCGAGGGCGACAGCCTGGCGGGTCGGCTGCGCGCAGGCTGGCGCGCGTCCACCGACGAGCAGATCGCGATCGGGCGCCAGCTGGCCGACATCCTGGGCGCCGCGCACGGCGCCGGCATCGTTCACCGCGATCTCAAACCCGACAACATCTTCCTGTGCCCCGACGCCGCGGTCGCCGGCGGCCTGCGCGTCAAGGTGCTCGACTTCGGCATCGCCAAGCTGGCGGACAGCGGCGGCGATGCCGTCTCGGTCAAGACCAAGAGCGGCGCCGTCATGGGCACGCCGTACTACATGTCTCCCGAGCAGTGCCGCGGCTCCGGCGAGGTCGACCACCGCGCCGACATCTATGCCCTGGGCTGCGTGCTGTTCGAGATGGCGACCAGCCGGCCCCCGTTCACCGGCACCGGCCTGGGCGAGATCCTCGGCGCGCACCAGTTCGTCGCGCCGCCGCAGGTGCGCACGCTCAACCCCAGCGTGCCGCCGCCGCTGGAGAAGCTCATCCACCACACCCTGGGCAAGCAGCCCGACGAGCGCCCGCAGTCGATGAAGCAGGTCGCCAGCACGCTGGACGCGATGGCCAGGACGTCGGCGTCGGGTCCGGCGCCCGCGGTCGCGCTGGACAGCACGCTGCCCGCGGGGGCGGCGGCCCCCCCGGCACCGACCGCCCCGACGGCGCCGGTCGCCACACCTGTCGCCACGCCCGCCCCGGCGCCAGCGCCAGCGCCCGCGCCGACCACCACCATGGGTGGCTCGGCCGGCCAGGTCGCCCACCACGCCCCGAGACCGCGGCGCCGCATCACCCTGCTGCTCGCGGGGGCCGCGGTGCTCGCGGTCGGCGCGACTACAGCCGTGCTGCTGAGCAGGCGCAGCGCCCCGCGTCCGCCCGCTGCCAGGCCCGGCGTCGCCGCCGATGCCGCCATCGCGGCCAGCCCCGACCCCATCCCGGTCCCGGTCGCCTCTCCCACGCCCCCCGAGCCCAATCCATGGATCGCCATCACGCCGCCGGCGACGCCGATCAGCCTCGGCATCGCCTCCGACAAGGCCGACGACAGCGTCCTCGGGCTGCGCCCGGCGCGAGGCGTCACCTCGCCGGCACGCGCCTACCAGCTGCAGCAGCACGAGGTCACCTGGGGCGAGTTCGCGCCCTGGCTGCTGGCGCACCCCGCGGCCGTCCAGGCGCGCCCGGCCAACAGCGATGACCGCCTGCCCGTGACCGGCGTGCCCTGGCAAGTGGCCCGGGAGTACTGCGCCGCCCTGGGCGCCCGCCTGCCCAGCGAGGCCGAGTGGGAGTTCGCCGCCCGCGGCGCGACCCGGCGCCCCTACCCCTGGGGCGACGAGCCGCTCGATCTGCAGCGCACCCACGCCTACGCCGGCGCCGGCGCGCGCCCGCACCTGGCCATGGCGAGCGATCAGGACCGCAGCCCCGAAGGCGTGCACGATCTCGCCGGCAACGTGCGCGAGTGGACCGCCGACCTGTGGCGCGAGGACCTGCCCGGCAGCGACGAGTCCTGGGTCCAGGACGGCGACACCAGCTACCGCGCAGTGCGCGGCCTGCCGCTGGCCGCCAGGCTGGGCAAGAGGCAGGCGCTCCCGGTCGAGGGCGCTGCGCACCGCGCCGCCCTGTGCGCCACCGGCCCGTGCGTCGCCGCCACCGCCGACGAGCTGGCCAGCATCGGCTTCCGTTGTGCGCGAGGAGACAAGTGATGATGAGGCCGCTCGCCCTGCTGGCGCTGCTCACCGCCGCGCTGGTGCCGCAGCACGTCGCCGCCGAGGCTTGCCCCAAGCAGTGCAAGCCGGGCGAGCTGCGCGACATCCACGGCTGCTGCGTCCAGGTCAAGACCCGGCGCACCCGGGTCAACCTCGACACCGGCGGCGGCACCTCGCTGAAGTCTTACGACTTCACCGGCGACGACATCGAGGTCGACGCCGACGACGATCTCCCGTCCGACACCCTCATCCCGGCCCCGATCTGGAAGAAGCCCGACCTGGTGTGGAAGCTGTCCGAGCTGCGCGAGCACTACGACAAGGCCACGACCCCGGCCGAGCGCGACAAGCTCGGGCTGACGCTGGCGGGGCTGCTGTACACCTCCGACGGTGGCGACAGCCCCAAGCTCGATGCCGTGACCATCCTGCGTGACCTGGCCAAGACCGGCAGCGAGCTGGTGCTGGCGCAGCTCGCCCTGGTCGAGCACGACCTCGGCCAGCGCGACCGCGCCGCCGCCGTGACCCAGCAGCTGGTCGCCATGTCCGACAAGCCGGTCTACAGGTTCCGCGCCGCCTACTACGACTTCGTGGCTGGCAAGATGGACGAAGCCGCCCGGCGCTTCCCCTACTTCGAGGCCTGGCAAGCCTTCCGGACCGGCGCGCCCCGGCTCGCGACCACGCTGCTGCTGCGCGCCGCCAACGACTCCGGGGTGAGCCGGTCACTGGTGATTCGCGACTACCTGCTGTTCGCCGCCTACTCGGACGACAACCCCGACACCGCGATGGCCGCCCTCGGTCTGCTCGCCGATCGCGCCAAGCAGGACGTCACCCAGACCATGCTGCGCCTGGGCCAGAGCTACGCCGACCTCGGCCGCCCCACCGAGGCCACCGCGGTGTACCAGGCCATCGCCACCAACGCCCAGCCAGTCGCCGCGGCGGAGGCCTACACGCGCGCCTTCCGCCTCGCCCTGGGCAGCCTCGGCTTCATCCCCGCCGCGCGCTACCTCGACGCCGCCGCGGGCAGCATGCGCGCTGCCGGCCCCGCCTTCCCCACGAAGCAGCGCGACGAGCTGATCGCCAGCGTGCGCGAGATGGCGCTGATGGCGCACAACATGTTCGCCAAGACGCGCAACGAGGAGCTCGGCGACGCCGCCAGCTTCCTCTACACGCTGTACTTCTCGCTGGGGCCGCACGCGGACGAGCGAGGGCTGATGGACTATGTCGACAACCTGCTCGACCTGCGCGCCGAGGCCCGCGCCACCGCGCGCGCGCTCGCGGCCCGGAGCAAGCCTCAGCCCAAGGCCAAGCCCGGGGTCGTCACCATCGGCGCGCCGATCACCAGGGGCGACCTCGACAAGAACCTCATCCGCCGCCCCATCCGCTTCAACCTGGCCCAGATCGCCGCCTGCTATCGGCGCACCCTGCTGGCCGAGCCCACCGCCACCGGCACTGTCACCCTCTCCTTCGTGATCGAGGTCGGCACCGGCACCCCGACCAAGGTCGCCGCCAGCGGCGTCAGCCCCGCGCTGTCGACCTGCGTCGCCAGCACCATCCAGGCCTGGCGCTTCCCCATCGTCCCCAACGCCAGCAACCAGAAGATCAACGTGTCCTACCCCTTCACCTTCCGCCTCGTCGGCGGCTGACCTGCCCCCTTGATCGGCTGCGCGCCAGCGGCCTGACCCGCTGCTCCTGAGCCGCCCGGCAGCGAGCGCGCGACATGGTCACTGCGCGCCGCGGATGGCTCCCTGCCGCCGACCTGTCGTGCATGGCGCAGTGCTCCGCGCCGACCCCCGGCGCCTTCCAGTGCCAGCGCTGACCCGTGCCGCTCAGAACTGGAATGGATAGCTGAAGGCGCCGCCAGTCTGGGTCCTGGCGAAGGTCGCCTTCTGCATCGCCGCGGCGACGCACTCGCCGAGCGCGGGGTCCGGCGCCGCCTTCACGGTCACCGAGACCACCGTGCCGGCGCCCGCGACCCGGACCGTGACCTTCACGGTGCCCTTCGCGGACGTCTGCGCGGCGCAGGCCGCGACCTCGGCGCGGACCCTGGCGACCGCGCTGGTGATGTCGCTCTTGGTCAGCGACGCGGGCAGGTTCGCGCTGGGTCCAGGCGCGCCAAGACCGCCGCCTCCCGACGGCGCGGGCGCAGGCCCGGGCGCGGGCTCGTCGGCCACCGGCTCCTCGGCCACGGGCTCCTCGACCGCTGCAGGTGGCGCCGGTTCGGCCGCGCGCGCCGCCTCTCCCGTCGGCGTCTCCGTCGGCACCGGCGTGTCCAGCGCCGCGGACGGCTCCTCGATCACCCGCGTGGCCGGCAGCGGACGCGCGCTCTGCGTCCCGCCACCACACGCCGCCAGCGCAACCATCACCGTTCCCAGCACTGCCCAGCGTCCAGTCATGGCGCCCCCCGCTGAGCAGCGTAGCAGCCCGCACGCCCCCGGTGTCACGCCTCGTGCGTCGCCGCGTCCAGCGCCAGCGCCATCGCGCGCATGTCGGGGAAGCGGTCATCAGCCCGCTTGGCCAGCGCCCGCGCCACCACCGCCTCCAGCGCCGGCGCGAACGCCCACCCGGTCACCGCGGCCAGCGCGGGCGGCGGCTCGACCGCGTGCAGGCGCAGCATCGACGCGATGTCGTCGGCCATGAAGGGCACCCGCCCGGTCAGTGCCTGGAACAGGATCACGCCCGCGGCGTACTGATCCACGCGCCCGTCGACCGGCCGCCCGGTGGCCTGCTCGGGCGACATGTAGAACGGCGTCCCGAACACCATGCCCGGCCGCGTCAGCTTGCCACGCGCCACGTCGTCGATCAGCTTGGCGATGCCGAAATCGATCATGCGCGCCTGGCCATCGGCGCCGACCATCAGGTTGTCGGGCTTGAGATCGCGGTGGATCACGCCCATGGCGTGGGCATAGCCCAGCGCAAACAGCACCTGGCGCAGCAGGGCGGCCACCTGCGCGGGCGCCACCGGCCCGCGCGCGATGATGTGCGTCAGTGGCACACCCTCCAGGTACTCCATCACCATGAAGTAGGCGCCGTCCTCCAGGCGCCCGAACGCGTGCACGCCGACGATGCCGGCGTGCGTCAGCCGGCTCATGGCCTCGGCCTCGCGCTCGAAGCGCGCCCGCGCCTCGGGGTCGTCGACCGCCTGCGACACCGTCTTGATGGCGACGCGCTCGCCGGCGGGCCCGTGCGCCTCGTAGATCAGCCCCATGCCGCCGCGCGCGACGAAGCGCACCACGGTGAACTGCTCGGCCACGACCTGCCCTGGCCGCAGGTGCCCCGGCCCGTTGGTCTCGCTGACCAGCTTGAGCAGCGCGATGCGCCCGTCGTCACTCACCTGAGCACCGCCCCCATTGTACGATCGCGCCCCGCCCTCGCGGTAGCATGTGGCCACCATGTCGCGGGCCGCGCTGCTCACCAGGCAATCTCGCCGCCAGCTGCTGCGCCGCGTCGCCATCTTTGCGTCACTGTCCGATAGCGAGCTCGACGCGCTGACCACCGGCACGCGCACCCTGCGTGCGCGCGAGCTGCTGTTCCGTGAGGGCGATCCGCCCACCAGCGCCTTCGTCCTGGTCAGCGGCCGCCTCAAGGTGTCGATGCCGACCCTGGCCGGCCACACCCTGGTGGTCGATTACCTCGAGCCTGGCAAGGTCATCGGCGAGCTGGCCCTGATCGACGGCGTACACCGCTCGGCCAGCGTCAGCGCGGTGGTGACCTCGCGCCTCTTGGCCATCGAGCGCCGCAACTTCCTGGCCTTCCTGGCCCGCCACCCCGCGGCCTCGCTGGCCCTGCTCACCGAGCTGGCGCGCAAGATCCGCCACTTCAACCAGTCGGTGCAGGAGAGCCACGCCTCCAGCCTGACCGATCGCCTCGCCCGCAAGCTGATCGCGCTGGGCCAGCGCTTCGGCGCCCCCGGGCCCGACGGTCTGCTCATCGATCTGCACCTGCCGCAGCGCGAGCTCGGCGACCTGATTGGATATTCGCGCGAGAGCGTCAACAAGCAGCTCAGCGCCTGGAGCGCCGCCGGCGTCGTCCGGGTGGGTCGCGGTCGCATCGTCATCCGCGACGTCGCCGCCCTCGCCCGCGAAATTCACCTCCAAGTGTGAACTGCTTCACACTGTGGTCGGCGCGCCATCGTCACCTTGAATCCAGGAGGCGACGACGATGGTGAAGGACCTGATGGCGACCGAGCCGCTGACGCTCGATGGCACCGAGCTGACCTCGAACACCCCCAGCGAGCCGGGCAAGCGCTGGGGCTGGGTCAGCGCGCGCCCCAGCGAGTACCTGGTGGTGTACCGCCGCGGCAAGCTGGCCCAGCGCCTGTGCGGCCAGGGCGGCCGCTTCTTCAAGTGGCCGTCGGACTCCTACGTGCTCATCCCGACCACGCTCAAGGAGGTGGTCTTCCAGGCCAACCAGATCACGCGCGACCACGTCGATGTGAAGCTGCGCGGCATGGTGGTCTACCGCATCGCCACGCCGCTGGTGATCTACCCGCTGATCAACTTCGCCGACCGCGCCAATGCCGAGGCCAAGCTGGCGCGCATGATCGCGGACATCTGTCGCTCCACCGTCAAGTGGCTGGTCGCCAACATGACGCTGTCGGAGTGCATCCAGCGCCGCAAGGAGGAGATCGCCGGCGCCCTGCGCACCGAGATCAGTGCCATCGCCACCGCGACCTGGGGCGTCGAGGTCGTCACCGTCGACGTGCAGGACGTCTTCATCCAGGACGACGGCGTCTTCCGCGCCATGCAGGCCAGCTTCAAGGCCGAGAAGGACCGCGAGGCCAAGCTGGCCCAGCAGCAGGCCGAGCGCGCCATCGAGGAGAGCCGCCTGGCCCACGAGCGCAGCCTGGAGAAGGACCGCCAGGATCTGGCCCTGGAGAAGGCGCAGCGCGCCGGCGACCTCGAGCTGGCCCGCCTGGCCCACGAGCAGCGCCGCAGCGACGAGCAGTTCAAGCTCGACACCCGCCGCGTCGAGCAGGCCCGCGAGATCGCCCTCTTCAAGGCGCGCCAGGCCGAGGAGCAGTCGCGCATCGCCGGCGAGACCACCCGCCTGGCCGCGCAGCTGGCCGCCGAGGCCGCGCAGTTCACCCACGACGAGGAGGCCGCCGCCCTGCGCGCCCGCCTCGCCGCCGAGAGCGGCGCCGGCCGTGCCAGCCTGGAGCGCCTGTTCATCCAGCAAGCGCTACCGCAGGTCGCCGTCGCGCTGGCCAAGGGGCTGGAGAACGCCCGCCTGCACCTCTATCAGAGCGACGGCAAGCCGGGCGCCGGCTTCCTGCCCATCGCCATGGGCCAGGTCATGGAGCTGCTCTCGAGCGCGGTCGACGCCCGCACCGGCGGCAAGCCCACGCATGAGTGACGACGGCCTCCAGCGACAAGCGCCCGGTCAGCTAGTCCACGCCCTCATCATGATTCGTGACTCCGAACGCCTCGATCTGCCTGTTCATGCGCTGGACCCAGCTCAGCGCCTGAGCCTCTTCTTCGGGCGGCACCCACCCGGCGACGATGTCCTCGGGAAACGCTGAATACTTCGACGAATCGAACTGCCGGAACAGGACGAACACCTTCGTCTCGTGGCCGGGGCGCGAGAGCTTCCTCAGGACGTACCGCGAATCCGGGGACAGCTCCCCGCTGAAGGGCGAATGGTCGATGACGTGGAAGATCGGATGCCGGTACGAGATCCCGACGACACCGAGATAGCGAGAGTCGGCAGTCTCCCGGACGGCCTCGATGCGCAGGGACTTGATCGGGCCGTTCTCGACCAGGCTCGTCAGCGTGGCGTCGGTGGCTTCAGCCATCGAGCGGTATCATGCCTTGTTTGCGTTCGAGGTAGGCGCGCGGGCATCACCCGATCAGGACCCGCGCCAGCGACTGCCACGCCGCGGTGTGGCCCAGGGCCACGCGCAGCGGGCCCGACAGCACGATGACGGCGGCGCCCAGCAGGTAGACCCGGTGCACGCGCCCGCGGGTCCGCCAGTCGTGCAGCATCCCGGCCACCACGAACAGCGCGCTCAGCCCCAGCGACACCATCGGATGCGGCACCAGCGGCAGTCGGCTCAGCGCCGGCGTCATCAGGGTCGCGGTCGCCACCAGGATCAGCCGGCGATGGCTCTCGGGCTGGCGCCGCTTCCACATCGCCGCCGCGATGAAGCCCGCGAACATCACCAGCTGCCCGAGCGGAAAGAGCAGGAACACCAGCGGCTGCGCCCCCGGCCTGCTGATGCCGCGTCGCGCGCCCTCCAGCGCCGCGATGGCCCCGAGCGGCAGCATCGCCAGCGCGAGCAGCGCGCCCGCGATGCCGAGCATGCGGTGCACCGCGACGCGCCGCCCCGCCACCAGCGCGCTCTGCACCACGAGCAGCACCAGCCAGCCCGTGAACACCAGGCCATGGACGTGCAGGAGCGGGCCGAGCGCCGGCCGATCCGACAGCCCTCGGAGAAAGTAGGTCGGCGCAAAGCCCGCGAACGCCGTCAGCAGGAACGCGACGGCCATCCCGGTGTGAAAGACGCGGGCGCCGCGGGCGCGCGCCACCGGCCGGGCCGACGCGCGCTCGCCTCCGAGCCTGCGCAGGGCCTCGCCCTCCTCGATCAGCCCCTCGACTCCCTGGACCAGCTGGTTGCTGCTCTTCATGTGCTCACCCTCCTTCGGTTCCGGCTGAAGTGCAGGACCGCCTACCCCTCGAACAGCTTCCTCGACGCCGGCAGCGCCTTGCCCAGCATGGCGCCGAACTCCTTGCCCTCGATGACCGGGGTGAACACCGGGTTCTGCCCCGCGAAGCGGTGGCTCACCAGCATGAGCTCGGCCATGTCGGACGTGGTCAGCTCGCACACCAGGTAGATCGCGCGGTGCGCCGGGCTCATGTAGACCGCCTCGGGCTTGAAGCGATCGACGATGCGTCCGATGACGGCGCCGGGACCACCGGGACGCGCCTCGAGCTCGATGCCAGCCTGCGTGGTGATCTGGATCTGGACCAGGTGCTTCATCTGGGTACCCTCCTTGCGCGACGAAGGTGTCGGCAAGCAGGGACACTACGGAGATCGCGCGGCCGCGACTTCGGGAGGACTACCCAATTTCGCGGGCGATTCTCGGATGGGTAGTTCTACCCAAGCAGGCGATGCTGATAGGCCCAGGCGGTCGCCGCCGCGCGCGACGGCACGTTCAACTTGGCGAAGATGTTGCTGACGTGCCGGTCGACGGTCTTCTCGCTGACGAACAGCTCGCGCGCGATGACCTTGTTGGTCTTGCCCGCGGCGACCAGCAGCAGCACCTCGAGCTCACGCCGGCTGAGGCCATGCGCGCCCTTGCCAGGTGCGCTCTGTGCAGCTGCCGGCGCGGCCATCGCCTCGACCGCCGCCAGGTCGGGCGCGGCGCCCAGCGCGACAAACACCTGCTTGGCCGCCTCCAGCTCCAGCGCGGCGCCGTCCTCGTCACCCAGCGCCTGGAACGCCCGCGCCATCACGACGCGCACCCGCGCACACAGAAACGGCGCACCCGCGCGCTGCCACACCTGCTGCGCACGCCCGAGCGGCTGCAGCGCGGCCCGCGCGTCGCCCTCCGCCAGCGCCACCGCGCCCCGGGCGTGGTCGGCCATCGCGCCCAGGATCTCCATGCCGTAGCCCTCGGCGATGGCGCCCAGGTCGTCCGCCGCCCGGCGCGCCTCCGCGACCTCCCCCGCCGCCAGCATGATCTCCACGTGCGCCGGCAGGAAGCGCGTGCGCTGCAGCGCGTCCGTGGTCGACAGCGCGCGCCGCGTCGCCGCCGCCGCCAGGTCGATCCGCCCCTGCGCCAGCCGGAGCAGCGCCAGGCCAGGCTGCGGATCACGCCCGCGCTCGCTGGCGCGCGCATAGCTCTGCTCGGCCGCCTCCAGCTCGCCGCGCAGCCGCTGCAGCTCGCCCTCCTGGTACAGGGCATCGCCAGCCCGCGAGTCGCGCGAGTGCGCCAGCTGGCTCGACGCCTGCCGCACCTCCTCGAGCGCCGCCGGCCACTCGCCGCCGAGCTGCAGGATCTCCGAGCGGTGGATCATGCAGGCGCCCGCGAACGTCACCAGCTGCGGCTGCCCCTCGCACCAGCCGCTCAGCGCCCGCGTCCACTCGCGCGCCCGATCCAGCGCATAGCTCTGCTGACACGCCGCGATGACGGCGCAGTAGATGAGCCCGGTCACCAGCGGCGACAGCTCCGCGCTGGCCACTGCCAGCATCGCCTCGTCGAGCACCTGCAGCCCCTCGGCCAGTCGCCCCTGTCTGATCAGCGCGCGCCCCTCGAAGCTGCGCCCCAGCGCGCCGAGGTCGCGGTCGCCATGACGAACGCCGATCTCCGCCGCCTCGGCCGCCGCGGCGCGCGCGGCCTCGAAGTCGCCGCTCGCGGTGGCCCGAAATACCAGCGGCAGCCGCAGGTAGCCGCACTCGACAGAGTCCTGCCCATCGCGCTCGACCAGCCGCTGCGCGCGACCGACCCAGCCGCTGCCCCGGGCCATCTCCCCCAGCGACAGCAGCCGCATCGCCGCCCAGAACGCCGCCCGCGCCGCGGCCAGCACCTCGCCCGCGTCGAGCCGCAGCTGGTACAGCCGCTCGAACGCCTCGATGCAGGCGTCCTCATGCCCGGTCAGCCCGGCCGCCAGCGCCAGCCGCTCGACGTCATCCGCCGCCAGCGGCGCACCCTGCGCGCTCGTCCGCGAGAACGCCTCGAATGCGTCCCCCCACGCCCGCCGCGCATAGGCGCTGCGTGCAATCGCCACCGCGTCATCGCCGCCCACGATGGCGATTCTAGCGCGCTCCACATTCACGGTGTTGTGGCCTGGATAGCCCTACTGGCGCTCGTCAGGGCTGGCCCAGCGGCTTGCCGGCGCGGTCCTTCAGCAGGTGCTCGACGGCGGTCGACCGGAAGGCGGCGCCGTCGGCGGACGATGACACCTTGTGCTTGCACGCCACCACGATGCCGTCGCGCACGTCGAGGCTGACGGCATCGAGCTTGGGCTTGTAGCGATCGAACTGGTCGCTGCTGCCGATCCGCTTCCACAGCCCGAGGCGGCTGCACGCGACCCACAGCTCACCCTGCCACCTGGCCACCGCCTGGACGTCACCGGGGTCGGTATCGGTAATGCCGCCGATCCGCGTCCACCCCGTCCGCGAACCCGCGAACACGCTGCCGCCGGTGCCACAGCCATACAGCTCGTCGGGGCCGGCGACGAAGATCGACACCACGCGCTCGTCGGTGCCGGTCGCCAGCGGGCGCCAGGCGGCGCCGTCCCACCTGGCGACGCCACCACCGGCCCCCGACACCCAGAGGTCGTCGCGCGACAGCCCGTGCATGCAGTCGACCGCGAACGGAGGCGCCGCCATCTCGGTCCACGCGCTGCCGTCGCAGCTGAACAGTGCCGGGCGGCTGTTGCGCTCGCCCCAGGCGAACAGCTCCAGATCCGACAGCCCGTAGATCCCGAACAGCGTGGACGGCAGCTCGTGCCGCTTGAAGTCGGCCTCGGGCCGCGCGAACTCGAACACCGCCCCCTGTGAGTCGGTCACCCAGACCCGGTCTTGCGACGAACGCCATAACCCGGTGTACCAGCCGTCATACAGCCACTTGAAGGTGTAACGCAGCCCGCTCGCCTGATCCGGCTCGACCCACGCGATCCAGCACTCGCCGCGCCCGGGCCGAAATCCCGCGTCCATCTGGTAGCGCTGCGCCAGGAACGAGTAGCGCGTATGACGCCCACTCGCGCACGAGTAGGCCATGTCGTACTCGATGTCACCAGCCGCCATCGCCTCGATCCTCCAGTCAGCCGGCGCTCAGGACCGCGGCCTCGGCTTCTTCTTCGGAGCCTTCGACTTGCCGGCGCTGTTGAAGGCGACCGCCTGGCGGATCAGCGCCTTGAACGCGGCCTCGTCGACCACCTCGCCCTCGCGGATGTCGATGGCGCGCCGGGTGTTGCCGTCGAGGCTGGAGTTGAACAGCCGGGCCGGATCCTTC
>Ga0154020_10002485_pt1 | contig 22450 bp, 23 predicted proteins | sample Klosneuvirus_201_FD_109709 | JGI IMG/M metagenome (GOLD analysis project Ga0154020, IMG submission 109709) | Active sludge microbial communities from wastewater, Klosterneuburg, Austria - Klosneuvirus_20160825_MG | ecosystem: Engineered > WWTP > Aerobic digester > Activated sludge | place...
GGCGCGGCGGGCCGGCCGATGAAATGGTGAGGAGCGCGAGGATCCGGGCGTAGTCGTCGGGAAGGGGAGCCTCCACGTCGAGCCCCAGCTCGGGGACGGTCACCCGCTCGGCGTGGAGGAGCGGCCGGGTCACCTCGCGCAGCAGGCGACGCCAGGCGGGATCCTTCACGCCGCGCCAGCGCGTCGCCCCGCCGTAGAAATCGTCACCGACGATCGGGTGTCCCTTCGACGCGAGGTGGACGCGGATCTGGTGCGTCCGCCCCGTCTCGGGCTGGAGGGCCAGGTCCGTGATGGACGTGGCGACGTGGCGGGTGACGTAGCGCGTCACCGCGGGCTTTCCGTCCGGCGTGACGCGCATCTTCCGGCCGTCCTTCGGATCGCGTGAGAGCGGGGCGTCGATGACCCCGGCGGCCGGGCGCGGCCTCCCCCATACGACGGCGCGATACGTCTTCGCCACGCGGCGCTCCTGGAAGGCGAGCGAGAGAGCGCGGTGCGCGGCAGGGTTTCGTGCGAGGAGCACGGCGCCGGACGTGTAGACGTCGAGGCGGTGGACGAGGAGCAGCGCGTCGTCCGCCGGGAGTCCGCAGGCCGCGAGGAGGCGCTCCACGGCGCGCCCGGCCGGCTCCCTCGCGGACGTGGCCATCGAGACGCCGGCGGGCTTGTCGAGCGCGAGGACGTCGTCGTTCCGGAAGAGGATCAAGGCGGGGGATCATAAGATCCGCCCCGATGTACCGCTTCCTCCCGTTCTCCTCCGAGCGGCTGTCACCCGACGAATCGCGCGAGCGCGCCGAGTCGTTCCTCGCCCAGCTGAAGACCCGCCGCAGCGTGCGCGACTTCGCCCCCGACCCCGTTCCCGACGACGTCCTCCAGGCGCTGGTCGAGACGGCGGTCCAGGCCCCGTCGGGGGCGAACCGCCAGCCGTGGCGTTTCGTGGTGGTGACCGACCCCGATACGAAGCGCCGCATCCGCGCGGCCGCCGAGAAGGAGGAGCGGGAGAGCTACGAGCATCGGATGCCGCCCGCGTGGCTGGCCGCTCTCGCGCCGCTCGGGACGGACTGGCACAAGCCGTTCCTGGAGATCGCGCCGGCGCTCGTGGCCGCCTTCCGGAAGGACTACGAGGTCGTGAACGGCGAGAGGCTCAACAGCTACTACGCCGGCGAGTCGATCGGCATCGCGTGCGGCTTCCTCATCGCCGCCATCCACAACGCCGGCCTCGTGACGCTCACCCACACGCCGTCCCCGATGAACTTCCTCGGCGAGATCCTCGGGGCCGTTCCGGGCGAGAAGGCCTACCTGCTCCTGCCGGTCGGGTATGCCGCGGCGGGGGCCACCGTCCCCGACCTCCAGCGAAAGCCGCTGGACCAGGTGCTGACGTGGGTTCGACCTTCCGCGGCGCTCGAACCCGGATAACATCCCAGGGATGGACGCGAACGCGAAGGGCGCCGGCGGAACACCAGGGGGGATCGGGACGTTCTTCCTCGGCCTCGGCATGGCCGCGGCCGGCGGCTACCTCCTGACGCAGCAGGTCACGGTGACGTCGGGCTTCTGGTCGTGGTTCGGCGGGCACACGTTCGGCCTCACGCTGGTGCCGCTCCTCCTCGGGATCGGCTTCCTCTTCTTCGACGGAAAATCCGTGGTCGGCTGGACCCTCACGGGCGCCGGGGCGATCTTCATCCTCGCCGGCATCCTGATGAACCTCTCGATCTACTTCGTCCCGACCAGTCTCTTCAACACGCTGATCATGCTCACGCTTCTCGCAGGCGGACTGGGGCTGGTCGCAAGATCGATCCGCTGATACACATTCCCGTGATGTCGATTCTTCGAGCTAGGAGGCTCCCATGAGAACCAGTTTCCTTTCGATCGTGCTCCTGTGCGCGCTGCCCGCGGCGGCCGTGGACCCAGCGGCCGCGCCGGCCCCGAAGGACCGGAAGAGCAAGGAACCGGCGAAGCCCGCGGCGGCCGCTCCCGCGAGCGGGCAGAGCGCGGCGAAGGCGAAGGGTTCGCGCCTCGTGGTGGTGAGGGATCAGGAGACGGGCGCCCTCCGGCCCCCCACGGCGGAAGAGCACGAACGGCTGACGCGGGAGCTGCGCCAGACGCTCGCGCCGAAGTCGTACCGGGTGGTCCTGAACCCCGACGGCTCGAAGAAGGTGCTCCTCGACGGCTACTTCAGCTTCTCGGTCGTCCGCCGGGGCGAGAACGGCCAGACGGAGCAGCGCTGCTTCTCCGATCCGGGCACGGCCGCCACCTTCATGACCGAGCCGGGCACGCTGCCCGTGGCGGAGAAGTAGCCGTGAAGGGCGCACGTCTCGCCACCGCCGCGCTCCTCTTCGGCGCCGTCTCGGCGTCCGCTGCGGAGATCAAGATCGTCAACAACAACAGGCCGAACGAGGGGTTCAACGACACGAAGGCCGCCACGCCCGTGGGGGGCAACACGGGCAGGACCATCGGCGAGCAGCGGCTCAAGGTCTTCGAGGAAGGGGCCCGCATCTGGGGAGGCCTCCTGCCGAGCAACCTCACGGTGAACGTGATCGCCTCGTTCGAGGCGCTCCCCTGCAGCTCCAACGGCGCGACGCTGGGGGCTGCCGGGACGACGTCGATCCACGCGGACTTCCCGGGCGCGCCGATCCCGGGGATCTGGTACCCGCAGGCTCTGGCCAACAAGCTCGCGGGGACCGACCAGGAGGCCCGCACCCACGAGATCAGCGCGCGCTTCAGCAGCACGCTCGGCTCCACCGGCTGCTCCTTCAGCTGGTACTACGGCCTGGACAACAACCACGGGGCCGCCACGGACCTTCTCGAGGTCCTGCTGCACGAGCTCGGCCACGGGCTCGGCTTCCAGTCGTTCGTGGACGAGGAGACCGGCGAGTTCTTCGCGGCCGACGACGGGTCGCACCTTTCGGACGCTTTCACCCACAACCTGTACGACAGCTCGCTGGGGCAGGACTGGGCGAGCATGGACGACGCCGTTCGCAAGGCCTCCGCCATCGGCGGGGCGCTCGCCTGGACGGGTCCGGCCGTGACGCGTTTCGCGGGCAGCTACATGAACACGGGGCGGGCGCGACTCCTGGTCCGCGGGCCCTCGGCGGCCGCGGGCACCTACCCGGTCGGAACCGCCGACTTCGGACGGGCGCTGGGAGCGGACGTGACGGGTGCCGCCGTCCAGGCGCTCGACGGGGGCGTCTCGACCACGGATGGCTGCGAGACGATCACGAACACGTCCGCGATGGCCGGCAACATCGCGATCGTCGACCGGGGCACCTGCAACTTCACCGTGAAGGTGAAGAACGCACAGGTCGCCGGGGCGATCGGCGTCGTCGTGGCGAACAACGGTTCCCCTCTCGGGGGGATGACGGGCAGCGACCCGACGATCACCATCCCGTCCGTCATCGTCTCGCAGGGGGCCGGCGCGAAGCTGAAGGCCGGTCTTCCGGCCACCGTGAGCCTCGGCGTCGACGAGACCCTGCTCGCCGGCGCTGACGACACCGGCCGCCTCCTGATGTACGCGCCTGACCCCGTCCAGCCGGGCTCGTCCATCTCGCACTTCGACACGACCGCTACGCCGAACCTCCTCATGGAGCCGGCCATCAACGGCGATCTCGCCAGGTCGACGACCGACGCCACGCTGGAGGCGTTCAAGGACCTCGGCTGGTTCCGCCCGTCCTCGTCGGCCTTCGGCAGCTGGCTTCTGGCGTCCAGCGCCCGCGCGCCCGGCGCCGGCGGCGCGTTCTTCACGACCGACCTCTTCATCGGAAACTCGGGGCCCGCCGAGGCGCGCGTCACCCTGAAGTTCCTGGGCAACGGTAAGGACGGCCGGACGGGCGCGGAGAAGCAGCTGACGATCGGCCCGCGCAAGTCCCTGACCTACACCGACGTCCTGAGCTCGGCCTTCGACATCACCGGTAACGACTTCGGCGCGATCCTCGTCACGGGGACGACCACCGACAGCGCCTACCTCACGGTGGTCGGTCAGACGTCGACCCCCGCGGCGGGCGGGGGGACGTTCGGTCAGAGCGTCCCCGCGGCCGCTCCGACCGACCTCGTGGTGAACGGCACCCCGCGGTCCATCGTGGCGATCCGCGAGGACGACAGGTTCCGGACGAACCTGATCCTGGCGAACGCCACGGAGAGGGCGCTCGACGTCGAGATGACCCTGATCACGGACGACGGCCGGGTCTTCGGGCCGATCACGCAGATCACGTTCCTGCCCCTCGAGATGCGGCAGATCGGCCGGGTGGTGCAGAGCTTCGCCGGCGCCGGCACCGTCACGAGCGGCACCCTCGTCCTGTCGACTCCCACCGTGGAAGGCGCCTTCGCCGCCTACGCTTCCGTCATCGACAACACCACCAACGATCCCCGCACGCTGCTGCCGGGCGTCGAGGGGCCGAGCACCTGGTACCTCCCGGCCACGGCGCGCGCGGGCGGCGCCGGCGGCGCCTTCTACACGACCGACGTGACGATCGGGAACCGGGGCGCCAAGGCCGCCACCGTCACGCTCAAGTTCGTCGGCAACGGCAAGGACGGCCGCGACGGCCTCGAGACGATCGTCGACGTCCCGGCAGGCCGGACCGTGACGTACAGCGACGTCCTCGGCTCCCTGTTCGGTCTCACGGCCGACTTCGGCGCCATCAAGATCACGTCGAGCTCGGCGCTCCTCAACATCCTCTCCCAGACGTCGACGCCCGGCTCGTCGGGGACGTTCGGGCAGAGCGTCCCGGTGGCGGGCCACGCGGACCTCGTGACGGTCCGCACGCCGAAGCGGATCCTCGGCGTCCGCGAGGACGCGGCGTTCCGGACGAACCTCATCCTCTTCAACGTGACGAACGACCCGGTCGACGTCGACCTCACGTTCCTCGACGACCTCGGCAACGTCCTCGGCACGCAGAAGGTCTCGCCGCAGCTCCAGCCGCTCGAGATGCGGCAGCTGAGCCGCGTCCTCCCGACGGTCCAGACGTCGAACGGCCCCACCACCCCGACCGTCCTCGGCCTCGCGGTCCCCACCGCGAACGGGCGGGTGGCGGCCTACGCCTCCGTCATCGACAACAAGACCAACGACCCGCGGACGCTCCTGCCGAAGTAACGGCTGGGTCCTCGTTCGCCACGTCCTTCCATCGGGCGGCCCTCGCGGCCGCCCGATCGCTTCCGTCACTCCTGCTACATTCTGCGGATGAAGCTCCGCGTCTCGTCGTTCGTGCTCGCCCTCGCCCTCGCGGCGCCCGCGCCCGCCGCGCCTCCCGTTCCCGTCGACTCCCAGCGGCTTCGGGCGCATGTCGCCTTCCTGGCCGACGACCTGCTCGAAGGGCGCGGGCCGGGGACGCGCGGCGGCCAGCTGGCCGAGAAGTACGTGGCCTCGCAGATGGCCGCGCTCGGGCTCCTGCCGGCAGGCGAGGGCGGGACGTACTTCCAGAAGGTGCCGCTCGTCGGCGTGACGACCCGGCCCAGCTCGACGCTCACCGTGGGCGACCTCGTGGCGCGGCCCGGCGAGGACACCGTGATCTGGACCGACGCGCAGAGGGCGAGCGTCGATGCTTCGGCGGAGGTCGTCTTCGTCGGCTACGGCATCGAGGCGCCGGAATACCGCTGGGACGACTTCAAGGGGACGGACGTGAAGGGGAAGATCCTCCTGATGCTCGTGAACGACCCGCCGGCCACGGCGAAGGAGCCCGACCTCTTCAAGGGGAGGGGGCTCACCTACTACGGCCGGTGGACGTACAAGCTCGAATCGGCGGCGCGCCACGGTGCGAGGGGAGCTCTCCTCGTCCACACCGACGAGTCGGCGAGCTACGGGTGGGACGTCGTCCGGAATTCGTGGTCGGGCGAGAGCTCGCAGAACCGTCTGGATCGAGCGGAGCGAGACCAACCCCAGCCGCTCCAGGTGGGGGGCTGGCTCTCCCGGCCGTTCGTGGAGAAGGTCCTCCAGAAGACGGGGACGACGCTCGCCGCGCTGCAGGAGAAGGCCGCGTCACGCGACTTCCGGCCGATGCGCCTCCAGCTCCCGGCGAGCGCGAAGGTCGAGAGCAGCCTCCGCCTCTTCGACGCGAGCAACGTCGTCGGGATGCTCCCCGGTACGGACCCTCGGCGAAAGGACGAGGTCGTCGTCTTCGGCGGCCACGTCGACCATCTCGGCGTCGGCAGCCCGGACGCGACGGGCGACGCGATCTTCAACGGCGCCCGGGACAACGCGGCGGGCGTGGCGTCGGTGCTGGAGATCGCGCGGACCGTCGCCGCGGAGGGGGGCTGGCCGAGGACGACCGTCTTCCTTGGCGTGGCCGCCGAGGAGCAGGGGCTGAAGGGCTCGGCCTGGTACGCCGCGCACCCGCTCTTCCCGCCGGCGAAGACGGCGGCCTACGTGAACCTCGACGGCGCCGGCACCGACGGGGAGGTGGACGATTTCACCCTCGCCGGGGCCGAGCGGTCGCCGGAGCTCGAGAGGATCGCGAACGACGTCGCGAAGGAGATGTCGATCCGGCTCGAGCCCGACGCCCATCCCGAGGCCGGGCGCTTCTACCGGAGCGACCACTTCAACTTCGCGAGGATCGGCGTCCCCTGCATCAACATGGGGATGGGAGAGAGCCTTCGCGGAAAGCCCGCCGCGACCGGCGCGACGCTCCAGAAGGAGTACCGGACGAAGAGGTACCACCGGCCGGCGGACCAGCTGGACGACTCGTGGGACTTCCGGGGCCTCGCGCAGTACGCGACGGTGGCGCGCGAGATCGGGCGGCGCGTCGCGGCCCTCCCGGGCCTGCCGGGCTGGAAGCCGGGCGACGAGTTCAAGGCCGCGCGCGACGGGCAGAAGTAGCCTGATCCTGTCTACGGGTCTACGTCAGTGGATCCCCTTCTCGGCGAGCCAGCGCTCGGCGTCTATGGCCGCTTTGCACCCTTCGCCGGCGGCCGACACCGCCTGCCGGTAGATGTAGTCCGCCACGTCGCCCGCCGCGAAGACGCCGTCGACGGAGGTGCGGGTCGACGGGTGCTGGACCTTCAGATACCCGACCTCGTTCATCTCCAGCTTTCCGACGAAGATGTCCGTGTTCGGTTTGTGGCCGATCGCCGCGAAGTAGCCCTTCACCGGCAGGGTTCGCAGCTCGCCGGTCTTCAGGTTCTTCACCACGACCCCCTGCACCTTGGTCTCGGGCGTCCCTTCGATCCTCTCGATCCCGGTGTCGAAGAGCACCTCGATCTTCGGGTCGGCGAGGACGCGCTGCTGCATGATCTTCGACGCGCGGAACTCGGCGCGGCGGTGGACGAGATAGACCTTCGAGCAGAGCTTCGCGAGGTAGGACGCCTCTTCCATCGCGGTGTCGCCTCCGCCGACGACGACGACCTCCCGCCCCTTGTAGAAGAACCCGTCACAGGTGGCGCAGGCCGAGATGCCCCCGCCGCCGATCATCTTGGGGTCCTCGATCCCGAGGTACTTCGCCGACGCGCCTGACGCGATGATGAGCGTGTCGGCCGTGAGGGTCTCTTCGGAATCGAGTGTCAGGCGGAACGGCCTCGTCCCGAGGTCGACCGCGGTGGCGGTCTCGTACACGAGCTCCGACCCGAACCGCGCCGCCTGCTTCTGCGTGATCTCCATCAGCTCCGGCCCGTTGATGCCATGCTCGAAGCCAGGGTAGTTCTCGACCTCGGTGGTCGTGGTCAGCTGGCCCCCGGGCTGCTGGCCCTGCAGCACGAGCGGCGCCAGGTTGGCCCGGCCGGCGTAGATGGCGGCGGTCAGGCCCGCGGGGCCCGAGCCGATGATGACGACGTTGTAATGCGGTTTCGACGGCATGTTCTCCTCACCTCGGCGCTGCAGTGAACGCAGCGCCTTCCGGCGCCGCGGCGGACGCGAAGAACTCTTTCGACTTCTCCCATTCGCCGACCATCGTCTTCTTGCCGGGCTTCCAGTCGGCGGGCGCGCAGGCGTCGCCATTCTCCCTCACGAACTGGAACGCCTGGAGGACGCGCAGGGTCTCGTCGACGGAGCGCCCCACCGCGAGGTTGTTCACGGTGGCGTGCTGGACGATGCCGTCGGGGTCGATGATGAAGAGGCCCCGGAGCGCCACGTCTCCCTCCTCGACGAGGACGTCGAAGGCCCTCGCGAGCGACTTCTTCAGGTCCTCCAGGAGCGGATAGCGCAGCCCTTCGATGCCGCCCTCGGCGCGCCGCTTCTCCGTCCAGGCAAGGTGGCTGAACTTGGAGTCGACCGAGACGCCGAGGACGACGGCCCCCAGGCTGGTGAATTCGTCCAGTCGGTCGGAGAATGCGAGGATCTCGGTTGGGCACACGAAGGTGAAGTCCAGCGGATAGAAGAAAAGGACGACCCACTTGCCGTGGTAGTCGAGAAGCTTGTACGTCTTGAACTGGCCGGAGAGAACCCCCTCGGCCGTGAACTCCGGGGCGATGCGGCCCACGATTGCGGACATTTTCTGATCTCCTCTACTTGACCGTAATTTATACCAGGTCTAAATTAGACCGACCTTAAGGAGGCATGACGATATGACAGAACTCAAGGGAACGAAGACCCACGACAACCTCAAGCATGCGTTCGCGGGTGAGAGCCAGGCGAACCGCCGCTACCTCTACTTCGCCGACAAGGCGGACATCGAGGGTTACCCCGAGATCGCCGGCAACTTCCGCGACACGGCCGAGGGCGAGACGGGCCACGCGCACGGCCACATGGACTACCTGAAGGCGGCGGGCGACCCGGCCACCGGCCTCCCGTTCGGCTCCACCGAGCTGAACCTCAAGTCGGCCATCGAGGGCGAGACCTACGAGTACACGCAGATGTACCCGGGCTTCGCCAAGACCGCCCGCGAGGAGAACTTCCCGGAGATCGCCGACTGGTTCGAGACTCTGGCGCGCGCCGAGAAGTCGCACGCGAACCGCTTCTCGAAGCTCCTCTCCACCGTCAACGCCTGAGCGGTCCCCCAAACGGGAGCCCGGATCCTTGCCGGGCTCCCTTCCCCCGGGCTTGGAGTGTCTGAAACATGGCCATGATGCAGCCGGTCAAGGTGACGGACAGGGGCACGCTCACCCACGAGCTGACGCGGATCGCCGACATCTGTCACGGCTGCCGCCGTTGCTTCTCGCTCTGTCCCTCCTTCGACGTCCTCTTCAAGGGGCTCGACGTTCCCGAGGTGGACGGCGAGGCGGAGAAGCTCCCCGCCAGGGTCCTCGAGGACTTCGTCGACCTCTGCTTCGAGTGCAAGCTCTGCCTCCCGCACTGCCCGTACATCCCGCCGCATCGCTGGATGGTCGACATCCCGCACCTCGTCCTCGACGCCCGCCGGGTGAGGGTCGAGGAGAAGGGCGTGCCGTTCCGAGAGAAAGCGCTGTCGCGGCCCGATACGCTGGGGCGGCTGTCGTCGCCCGTCGCGGGGCTCGCGAACTTCGTCAACACGCTGCCGCTGGCGCGCTGGGCCCTCGAGAAAGGGCTGGGCGTCTCGAGGCACAAGGATCTCCCGAAGTTCGCCTGGCAGACGTTCACCGCCTGGTTCAAGAAGCGCAAGGCGCCCGCGCGCTCGGGAGAGCCGGTGGCGAAGGTCGTTCTCTTTCCCACGTGCTCGGTCGAGTGGAACCGGCCCGAGATCGGGATGGCGGCCGTCCAGGTGCTCGAGAGGAGCAACGTGGAGGTGGCGGTCGACTACCCGCGCTGCTGCGGCATGCCGTTCTACGACGTGGGCGACGTCGTCGCCGCGAATGCCGCCCGCACCGAGATGGTGGCGGCACTCAAGGTCTGGGTGGACAAGGGCTACACGATCGTCACGCCGGGCCCGTCGTGCTCCCTGATGCTGAAGAAGGAATACCCGTGGCTCTCGGCAGACCCCGACACCGCGCTGGTGTCGAAGGCCACGCGAGACCTCTGCGAGTTCCTGATGGAGCTGAAGGTGAAGGGGCTCCTCGCGAAGGACTTCCCGAACGCGCCGAAGTCGATCGCCTACCACCTCGCGTGCCACCTGAAGGTGCAGAACATCGGCTACAAGTCGCGCGACCTCCTGGCCCTGACCGGCGCGACGGTGACGATGGTCGAGAAATGCTCGGGCCACGACGGCACCTGGGCGATGAAGACGGAGTATTTCGAGGAGTCGATGAAGGTGGGGAAGAAGCTGTTCGACGGGCTGGCCGCGGCCGGCGCGGACGTCCTCGCATCCGACTGCGCCCTCGCCGGCGTACAGATCCATCAGGGGATGAAGAGACCGGTCCTCCACCCGATCGAGGTGGTGCGCGACGCCTACGGACTCCCGAAGGAAACATGAACAAGATCGTCCTCTCCGACGTCAAGAACATCCACGAGTACGAGCTGATCCGCGACGACTGGCGGAAGGACGTCATCGCCACCAAGGCGCGGCGGCGCGTCCTCCTCGGGCCGATCCTCTCGCTCGTCTTCGAGAACCGGCAGACCGTCCTCCATCAGATCCAGGAGATGTGCCGGGCCGAGCGCCTGGTGAAGCCCGACGCCGTTCAGCACGAGCTCGACGTCTACAACGAGCTCCTGCCCGACGAGGGCGAGGTCTCCGCGACGCTCCTCGTCGAGATCACCGAGGAGGCGCGGATCCAGCCCCAGCTCGATCAGCTGATCGGGCTCGCCAAGGGGGACAGGCTCTGGCTCGAGGTCAACGGACGCAAGGTCTTCGCGCGCTTTCTCGAGGGCCAGGGGCGCGAGGACCGGATCTCGGCCGTCCAGTACATCCGCTTCCCGATCGGCACCGATCCCGCCGACCGGAAGGCTCTCGAGGACGGCGCGTCGCCGGTCGTCCTCCATGCGGATCATCCGAGCTACCGGGCGTCGCAGGAGCTGCCGCTTCCCACGCGGCGCGAGATCGCGCAAGATCTCGCCTGATGCGGATCCACCTCCTCCGTCACGCCGAAGCCGAAGACCGGTCCCCGTCGGGTCGCGACACGGACCGCCGCCTGACCGAAGCCGGTGAGCGGCGGATGAAGGCCGTGGCGAAGGCGATCGCCCGGCTCGACCTCGGGATCGACCTGATCCTCATCTCGCCGCTCGTCAGGGCGCGCCAGACGGCCGAGCCGGTGGCCGAGGCGTGCGGCTACGAGGGTGAGCTCGTGGAGCTGGAGGCCCTCGTGCCGGGCGCCGAGCCGGAGGACGTGCTCCACGAGCTCGCCCGGCGGAAGGCGTCGTCGGCGCTCCTGGTCGGGCACATGCCACACCTCGGTTCGCTCCTCGGTCGCCTCGTCTCGGGCCGCGACGACCTCGACGTGGCGATGAAGAAGGCGTCTCTCGCGTCCTTCGAGGCCTCGCCAGATCCGTCGTCCGGCCGGGCCGAGCTCCGCTTTCTCCTGTCGCCGAGGGTCCTCGAAGCCCTCTCTTGATAGGATTTGGTCCCATATGGGAAAAAGCGCGGTCCTCGGGTGCCTCGTCATCGTCCTCATCGGCGTCCTGATCCTCGGCGGCATGACGGTGAGCGGCTACAACAAGCTCAACGCGGCCGACCAGGCGGTGAGCGCCTCGTGGTCGCAGGTCGAGAACGTCTACCAGCGCCGGGCGGATCTCATCCCGAACCTCGTGGAGACCGTCAAGGGCGCGGCGAACTTCGAGAAGGAGACGTTGCAGGCGGTGGTCCAGGCACGGGCCTCGGCCACGCAGGTGAAGCTCGACGCCAACTCCATCAAGGATCCCGAGTCGTTCGAGAGGTTCCAGAAGGCCCAGGACGGCCTCTCGTCTGCGCTCTCGAGGCTCCTCGTCACCGTGGAGAAGTACCCCGAGCTGAAGGCCACCCAGCTCTTCAGCAACCTCCAGGCGCAGCTCGAGGGGACCGAGAACCGGATCTCGGTGGAGCGCGGCCGGTTCAACGAGGTGACGCAGACCTACAACACCCTGCGCCGCTCGTTCCCGACGGTGATCGTCGCGAACATCACCGGCTTCAAGGACCGTCCGTTCTTCAAGGCCACCGAGGGAGCGGACCGGCCGCCTGCCGTCAAGTTCTGAGGTGAGCGGCGCGCTCCGCAGACGGGGCGCCGTGGCGTCGGCGATCGCCCTCGCCTGCGCCCTCGTGGCACTGGCCGGGCTCGCCGGTCCGCCGGTTCCCGCGGCGCCCACCCGCTTCGTGACCGACAGGACGGGCGTCCTCTCCCGGGCCACGGTCGACGCCCTCGAGACGAAGCTGAGCGATTTCGAGGCCGACACGTCGAACCAGGTCCTCGTCTACCTCCAGCCGGCGATTCCCGACGGGACGACTCTGGAGGAGTACACCGTGGCGTGCGCCCAGGCGTGGCGCGCGGGACAGAAGGAGAGGAAGAACGGCCTCGTCCTCTTCGTCTTCCCCGAGAGCCGTGCGGCCCGCTTCGAGGTGGGCTACGGGCTCGAGGGCGCGTTACCCGACGCTCTGGCGAACCAGATCCTCGACGAGCGGGCGCTCCCGCGGTTTCGCCTGAAGGACTGGAACGGCGGCGTCGTCGCGGCCGTCGACGCCGCGCTGGCCGCGACGCGGGGCGAGTACAAGGGGACGGGCAAGAGGCGCCCGTCGCAACGGCGTCCTTCCGGCGACGGCGGCATCCCGTGGCCGCTCGTCCTCTTCCTCGTCTTCGTGGTCCTCCCGATCCTCTTCAAGAGGCGGCCCTACTTCTTCATCGGCGGGGGCGGCTTCGGGAGCGGCGGCGGCTTCGGAGGGTTCGGCGGGGGAGGCGGCGGCTTCTCGGGCGGCGGCGGCAGCTTCGGCGGCGGGGGGGCGAGCGGCAGATGGTAGAGATCGGCAGACGCGGGGCGGCCCGCACCTTCTACGACTCGCTCGACAGGCCGGCGATCGTGAAGGCCATCCAGGAGGCCGAGGCCCGGGGTCACGGCGAGATCCGGGTCCACATCCACCACGGCCGGACGACCGAGCCGCGACGCGAGGCCGAGCGCGTCTTCGAGAGGCTCGGCATGACCGCGACCGCGAGGCGCTCCGGCTGCCTCCTCTTCCTCGCGCCGGACGAGAAGGCCTTCGCCGTGATCGGCGACAGCGGCGTCCACCAGAAGGTGGGCGACACCTTCTGGCTCGACGCCCGGGACGCGGCGGCGGCCCACTTCGCCGCCGGGCGGTTCACGGAGGGGATCGTCGCCGCGGTCCGGAAGCTCGGCGACGCGCTCGCCACCCACTTCCCGAAGGAGAACGGAGAGGCGAACCCGAACGAGCTCCCCGACGACGTCACGCGGAGCTGATCCACTTCCCGCCGCCTCTCGCATGAGCTAACATCCCCGATTCGTCGCCGCGGACGGGTGGCCGAGTGGCTTAAGGCGGCGGTTTGCTAAACCGTTGTAGGGTCTTAAAGCCTTACCGGGGGTTCGAATCCCCCCCTGTCCGCCATCTTTTCTAGAAAGCCAGACGATCCGCTACCGGCGAGGTTCTTTAATACCGGTAGCGGGACAGGGGGGAGATTCGAACCCCCGCCCAGGGTCCGCCGAAGGCGGACCCGAGCAGAAGCAGCCTTCGAATCCCACCGTTAGAGGTTCGAGGACGGTAGTGGAAGCCTCCCTGGTGCCTCGGTGTTCTGGTGCCCTGGTTCTTTTCCCGGTCTGGTCGGTTCCCCCGCGGAGGAGTGGCCGAGCGGTTTAAGGCGGCGGTCTTGAAAACCGTTGGGGTCGAAAGGTCCCCGGGGGTTCGAATCCCTCCTCCTCCGCCATTCACGGCGATGACGGCGAGCCGGGACACCGTATGATCCAACGACACCCATGACTCCCTCACCCGACGCGCCGCGAATCCTCATCGTGGAGGACGACCCCGGGAATGCGCTCGTGATGAAGACCATCCTGACGCGCCTGGGGGGGATGAGGGTCGAGATCAGCGAGGATGGAGACCACGTCCTCGACCTGGTCCGCCTCGGGAGCATCGACCTCGTCGTCATGGACGTCTCCCTCACGAACACCAAGGTGGGCGAGGAGTCCGTCGACGGTCTCGAGCTGACCCGGCGCATCCGGGGCTGCGAGAGGCCCATTCCCGTCATCCTCGCCACCGCCCATGCCATGCGCGGCGACCGGGAGAAGTTCCTCTCCGAGAGCGGCGCGAGCGGCTACGTGGCGAAGCCGATCATCGACCACATGGGGTTCGTCACCGCCGTGAGGTCTCAGCTCGGGAGCTGAGGCGTCGATGTCCGCACCCTCCGCCCGTATCCTCGTTGTCGACGACGACCCCCTGCAGCGACAGCTGATCGCCGCGATGCTCACCGGGACCGGGTACGTCGTCGACACCGCCGGCGACGGCCGCGAGGCGCTGGAGCGCGTCCGGCTCGGCAGGCCCGACGTCGTGGTGACCGACTCCGAGATGCCGGTGATGGACGGCATCACCCTCTGCCGGCTCATCAAGGGAAACGAGCTGATCCACTCCACCTACGTCATCTTCCTCTCGGCGCACGGGGCCACGAACGCGAAGGTGACGGCCCTCGACGTCGGCGCCGACGACTACCTGGTGAAGCCCGCCGACGAGAACGAGCTCCGGGCGCGCGTCCGCGCCGGGCTCCGCCTCCAGCGCGCGCTCGCCGAGCTCGAGGCCAAGAACGAGCTCCTGGAGCGCCTCGCGCTGACCGACCCGCTCACCGGCCTCGCGAACCGCCGGGCGTTCGAGGAAGCCCTCTCCACCGAGACGGCCCGCGCCACGCGCCACGGCAAGCCGCTCTCCCTCCTCTTCCTCGACCTCGACCACTTCAAGGACGTGAACGACCGGCACGGCCACGCGGTCGGCGACGAGGTCCTTTCGGCCGTTTCGGATCTCCTGAAGCGGCTGGGGCGTCGCGGCGACATGAGCGCCCGGATCGGCGGCGAGGAGTTCGCGGTCATCCTTCCCCAGACGTCCCTGCCCCAGGCGAAGCTCGTCGCGGAGCGGATCCGCGCGGCGCTCGAGGCGTCGCCCGTCGGCCGGAGCCAGGTCGTGTCGGTGACGACCTCGATCGGCTGCTCCTCGTTCGACGGCTCCGGAACCGTGGCGTCCTCGGCCCTCCTCAGGGCCGCCGACGAGGCGCTCTACCGCGCGAAGCAGGCCGGCCGGAACCGGGTCGTCTAGTCGGGCTCCTCAATCCAGCCGCCACCGGTTGTGGACCCACATCCACTGCTCGGGAGCCTTTCGGATCTGCCGCTCCTGGACCTCGTTGACGCGCGCGGTCAGGGCCTCCGGGGTCCGCTCCTCCTTCGTCAGGGTCCGGACGTCGATCGGCTCCTCGATCGTGATGCGATAGCGGCCTCCGGGGCCAGTCCGGAAGGAGGAGGTGGGCAGGATGAGCGCCTCCGTCTTGTCCGCGAAGCGCGCCACGGCGGACGTGGTGGACGCGGGGCGTCCGAAGAACGGTACGACGAGGGCGTCGGGAGTGCGGGCATGCTGGTCGGGGAGGATGCCGATCGAGCCCCCCTTCCGCAGGGTCCGGAGAACTTCTCTCGCAGCGTCCGCCTTGGGAATGAGCCGATGGCCGCTCCTCTCGCGGAACGCCGCGAAATGCCGGTTGATCTCGGGGTTGTCGAGCGGACGGACGACGATCGTGGCGGGGAGGCCGAGCGCGCCGAACGCGATGGCGCCCGCCTCCCAGTTGCCCAGGTGCGGCGACAGAAAGAGGACCCCGCGGCCCGACGCGACGGCGGCCCGCGCGAACTCCGCGCCCGAGACCTCGAAACGGCCCACCAGCTCCTCGAGCGGCTCGTGGAACGACCAGACGAGCTCGGCGCCGAGGCCGCCGAGGTGCTCGAAGACGCGCCGGGAGAGCGCTCTCACCTCTTCCTCCGAGAGCTCGGGAAAGGCGCGCGCGAGGTTCGTCCGCGCGAGCCGACGGCGCTTGGCGTCCACCCGCATCCAGAGCCGCCCCAGCCGCTGGCCGAAACGCTCGGCCCCGGGGAGCGACAGGCGTGAGAAGAGCCAGACGGCGAGCCGGAAGGCCGACGCCTCGACGCGATTCCGGAAGGCCGATCGCTCCTTTGCCACCTACGAGGGCTGCCTCTTCAGCCGCGCGAGGACCTCGGAGAGGAAGTCCTTCTCGAGGATCCGCATCTCGATCGCCACCCGGAAGATCGGCAGGCTCACCCTTCCCTCCAGCTTCACGGCGTCCTTCTCGGTCGTCACGATCGCCGTCGCACCCGCCTCCTCCGCCTCGCGGAGGATGCCGCCGATCGCCACGTCGCCGTAGGGGTGGTGGTCCCGAAAGGCCAGAGAGGTGACGGGCTCGATGCCGAGCGAGGCCAGGGTCGCGAAGAACGCCTCGGGGCGCGCCAGGCCGGCCACGGCCACCGCCGTGCCCGGGTAGATGAAGGTCGGTTCGACGGTCTCGCCGCGGTCGTCGGTGATGCCGAGCACGTTGGTCCGCGCATGGTAGACCGGTGCACCCGGGGCGTGGATCCTCGCGATCTCGAGCGCGGCCGCCGGGTCGGCCTGCTCGATCTTCGTCACCACGATGATGTCGGCCCGGGCCAGCGACGTGAGCGGCTCGCGAAGCCGGCCCTTCGGCAGGAGCGCGCCGCCGGCGTCGGGCGCCGTGGCGTCGAGGAGGACGATGTCGAGGTCGCGGGCGAGGGAGACGTGGGAGAAGCCGTCGTCGAGGAGGTGAAGTGCGATGTCGGGGCAGAGCGCCTCCAGCCGTCGCGCGCCGCGCCCCCTCCGCGCGTCCGCCAGGATCGGGACGCGCGGCAGCGCCCGCGCGAGGACGAGCGCCTCGTCGCCCGACGCCCGGACGTTCGCGACGGTCCCCGCGCCGTCGGAGACGACGACGGGTCCGACGCTTCGCCGCCCGTAGCCTCGCGTCACGATGGACGGCCGGAGCCCGCGCGCGAGGAGCCCGCCCGCGAGCCACCTCAGGAAAGGCGTCTTCCCCGTCCCGCCCGCCGCGACGTTGCCGATCGAGAGGACCGGCCGCCCCGCCTTCCGCACCTTCAGGACGCCCCGCTCGTAGAGCGACAGGCGCGTCGAGATCGCGGCGCCGTAGAGCGCGGCGAGCGGGGAGAGGAGGTCGCCTTTCGTCACGAGCGCTGATTGTCGTCGAGGAGCGCGAGAACGATGGCCACGGTGCGCGCGGTGGCGCCCGACGACGTCGCGAACAGCCGCTCGGCGGCGCTCCCGGCGCGGCTCCTCCGCGCCTCGTCCCGGACGAGCTCGAGGAACCGCGCGGCGACGTCGCCGGCGTCGGCCACCGCGAGGCAGCCGTCGCCAGCGGCCTCGACGGAGGCCCGGATGTTCCAGATCGACGGGCCGACGAGCGTCGGCAGGCCCGCGCGGAGCGGCTCGAGGACGTTGTGTCCACCCCGCTCGCCGAACGTCCCGCCGAGGAGGGCCACGGTCCCGAGGCGATACGTGCCCGCAAGCTCGCCCACGCTGTCGAGGAGGAACGCGTCGGGAGCTCCCCGGGCCTCGCCGAGCCGGCTCCTTCGCGCCAGGCGAAGGCCTCCCGCCTCGAGGCGTCCGGCGAAGGCATCGAAAAGCTCCGGCCTGCGGGGCGCCACGAGGAGGAACGGCGTGACGCCGGCGGCCGCCAGGTTCCGCCGCGCGGCGAGGAGCAGGTCGAGCTCCTCCTCGGCAAGGGAGCCTGCCACGAGGACCGGACGCGAAGCCGCGAGCGCCCGGAACGCCCCGGCGAAGGTGGGTTCCTCGGGGAGCGGGCGGTCGAGCTTCAGGTCGCCCGCCACCGTGATCCGCTCCATCGGGATGCCGATCTCGGCGAACCGGGCCGCGTCCTCCTCGGTCCGGGCCGCGACGCGGGTGAGGGCCGACAGCGACAGAAGCCGCCCGGCGTGCTTCCAGAACCTCACGGACCGGTCCGACAGGCGCGCGTTCACGACGGCCACCGGAGTCCGCCGCTTTCGGGCCTCGGCGAGGATGGCCGGCCAGATCTCGGTCTCGACGAGGACGAGGAGGCGCGGCGCCACGCGGTTGAAGAACCGCTTGACGGTGGGAGGGAGGTCGAGCGGAAACGGCCGGGTGGCGACGGACTCCGTGAAGCGCTTGCCGGCCAGGGCCACCCCCGCCGGCGTGGTCGAGGTGACGAGGACGCGAAGCCCGGGCCTCTCGGCCCGCAGGGACGCCACCAGCGTGGACGCGATCTCCACCTCGCCCACCGAGACGGCCTGGACCCAGACGTCGGCCTCACGGAGGTTCTTCCTGGGCCACAGCCGCTCGGAGATCAGCGGTATCAACTCTTTTCGCTGCAAGGGGTTATCCCCATCGTCGGGGACTCTTGATTATACTGGCGGTCCGGCCCCGCACGGGCCGGGCACACCGTGATAGACGAAGAGAAGCCGAAAAACGTAGAAGACGCCGAAACCATGATGCGTCTCGTCACCACCGCCACGACTGCCTCGACGGCATCCACGATCGGACCGATCGGACCGACCGTCGTCGAAGGCGGGACGGGGACGGTGCCGTCCACCGAGAACGCGCGCGAAGAGCGGGCGCTGGTCCGGCGGGCGCAGGATGGCGACACCGAGGCATTCGCGCAGCTCATCGAGCGGCGCACCCCGGGCGTGCTGGCGTTCCTCCGGCGGATGCTCGGCGACGCCGAGGACGCCCGCGACGTCGCGCAGCTCACCTTCCTCAAGGTGTGGGAGAACCTCGAGAAGTACGACCCGGCCTGGGCCTTCTCCACCTGGCTCTTCCGGATCGCGAGCAATCTCGCGATCGACTCCCTCCGCTCGAAGAAGAGCCGGCACCGGACCGAGCAGGAGAACTTCCGCCTGCTGCCGGGCGGCAAGTCGGTGGCCGACCCAGACGGTCCCTCCGGGCTCGAGCGCAAGGACGTGCGGCGGATGTTCGAGGCCTGCGCGAGCGCCCTCTCCGACAAGCAGAAGACGGTCTTCGTCCTGCGCGAGTTCGAGGAGAAGGAAAGCGCCGAGATCGCCCGCATCCTGAGCTGCCAGGAATCCACCGTACGGAACCATCTCTTCCAGGCGCGCCGGATCCTCCGCGACGAGATCCGCAGGCGCTTCCCCGAGTTCGCCCCCAGGAGCGCGTCGTGAACAAGGCCCCTCTCCCCTGCACCCTTTCCCAGCGCGCCGAGATCGAGGAGCTGCTCCTCCGCCGCGAGGACGACTCCCTCTCCGCGGGCGACACCCGCCGCCTGAACGCTCACCTCGCCGCGTGCCCCGGCTGCCGCGCCGTCGCGATCGAGAGCGACCCCACCCTCCTCTTCTCGCGCCTCTCGGCGTCCGGCGAAGGGCGCCCCGATCCCCGCCTCGCCCCGGAAGCCCAGCGCGTCGTCTCCGACGTCCTCGCCGCCATCGAGGTCGACCGGACGCGCCGCCGGCTCGCGTCGGGCTCGCGCCGCACGCTCCTCCGCCTCGCGGCGGGGCTCCTCGTGGCCACCGGTCTCGGCGGCGCCTGGGCCGTGAAGCACGGCGGCGCCCCGTTGATGCAGACGGCGCAGAACGACGCCGCGAGGGCTCCCCGTCCGGCACTCCCCAGCCCGGCGAGCGCCGAGTCCGTCGCCGCCGCCGCCGTCTCGCGTCCCCTCATCGAGGGCGTCCAGAGCCCCGACGCCACGATCTACCAGTTCGCCGCCAGCGCTCCTGGCGAACCGTCGGTCGTCTTCATCGTCGACAAGAACGCCGACATCTAGGCGTGCCGCCATCGCCGCCTCTTTTATTCGGACCAACCAACATGCTCAGGCCGCTGTCGCTTCTCCTCCTCGCGCTCCTCACCGCGGCGCCTTCGTTCGCGGCGAACCCGGTCGTCGTCGTCCGCGTCTTCGTCCTGAAGCACCGGCGAGCCGAGGAGGCCGCGCTCCGCGTCCGTCCGTACCGCACCGAGACCGGCTCGGTCCTGGTGGAGTCGAGGCAGAACACGCTCACCGTGCGGGACGAGGCGCCCGCCGTGGAGCAGATGACCCGGGCCATCGCCTCCTACGACGTCCCGCCGCGCGGCGTCTCCGTCTCCGTCACGCTGCTGCGGGCCGGCGAGGCGCCGAAGCCGGGCGAGGTCCACGCCATTCCGAAGGAGATCGAGCCGGTGGGCCGGCACCTGATGAAGGTCTTCGGCTTCAGCGGCTTCACGGCGCTCGACTCGGTCGTGGTGCAGGGCGTGGAGGGCGACACCGTCGCCTACCCGGTGGGGAATGACTTCCGCCTCGCCTTCTTCCTCGAGCCGACGGGTGACGAGCCGATCGTCAGGATGAAGAGCCTGTCGCTCGAGCGGCGGCGCGACAACACGGGGGTCGACGTCTGGAAGTCCGTCGTCAAGACGACCATCAACGTCCCCGTCGGCCAGGGGCAGACGTTCGTCCTCGCCGTGGGGAAGGACGAGGCCGCGTCGAGCGCCCTCTTCCTCGTCTTCACCGCCGGCTGGCGCGGTCCGGGACCCGGGATCATCGGGGTGCGCTAGGTGGCGACGTTCACCTGCCGCGTGGGCGGCGCCGACGGGTCGATCAACGTCCGGACGATCGAGGCGGCCGACGAAACCGCCGCCCGCTCCGAGGTGACGCGCCAGGGCGGAAAGCTCTTCTCGATCAAGTCGGACGGGAACGGCGCCACAAAGGGCCTCCTGGCCTTCCTCTCACCGGCCAAGGCCGGGTCGAAGGCGAAGGGGCGGGGCGGCACGGTCAAGATCAGCGAGTTCCTCGTCTTCAACCAGGAGCTCGTGGCCCTGATGCACGCGGGCCTCCCCATCGTCTCGGGCTTCGACATCCTCATCGAACGGCAGGAGAACGCCCGGTTCAAGGCGATCCTCCTCGACATCCGCGAGCAGCTGGTCTCGGGGGTGGCGCTCTCCGACGCCTTCCTCTCGTTCGGGGACACCTTCCCCCGCCTCTACGGCACCTCGCTGAAGGCGGGGGAGCGGTCGGGGGAGGTGGAGCAGGTCCTCCGCCGGTACCTCTCGTATCAGAAGATCCTCGGCACGGTGAAGCGGAAGGTGACGGGTGCGCTCGTCTACCCGATGGTCCTCATCGGCCTCTCCGTCGGCCTGATCCTCATCCTGCTGACGTACGTCATCCCGAAGTTCCAGGAGTTCTTCGCCGGGTTCGAGGGCAAGCTTCCGGCGCTGACGCTGGCGGTGGTGGGTACCGCGGCCTTCATGAAAGCGCATTTCATCGAGGGGACCCTTCTCGCCGTCTTCCTGGGGTACGCGTTCTCTCGCTGGAAGAAGACCGAGAACGGGCAGACGATCTGGGACGGCTTCCTCCTGAAGCTGCCGATCGTCGGGACCATCCTCCACCAGTTCGCTCTCTCGCAGTTCACCCGGTCGCTCGCCACGCTGGTGGGAGCGGGCACGCCGCTCGTCCCTGCCCTCGACATCTCGTCCGGCGCCATCGGCAACCAGCGGATCGCGCGGGCCGTCATGTCGGTGGTGCCGAAGGTGCGCGAGGGGGCCGAGCTCTGGAAGAGCCTCGAGAACACGGGGCAGCTCACGTCGCTGGCCGTCGAGATGATCAAGGTGGGCGAGGCGACCGGAGCGCTGGAGGAGATGCTCACGAACGTCTCCGAGTTCTACGACGAGGCGATAGAGGGCTCGCTCCAGAAGCTGATCAACCTGATCGAGCCGGTCATCCTCATCGTGATGGGCGGGATCATCGCCACCATCCTCCTCTCGGTTTATCTCCCGATGTTCGGGATCCTCTCCAACATCAAGGCCTGAGCGGCCGTAAGAGAAGCGCATGTCGAAAAGCCCCGCGGCCGCCGCCGCTCCGCCCAGCACCCTCACGGCCGTCCCCTCGATGCCGCGCGTCCTCGACGCCGCGTCGGAGGAGAGCCGTGCCAAGGAGGTGGCGCGCCGCCTGGGGCTGACGTATGTCGACCTCTGGACCTACCGGATCGACCCCGACGCTTTCCGGGCCATGCCGCTCGAGTGGATGCTGAGGTTCGAGTTCGTCCCCGAGAAGGAGGAGAACGGCGCGCTGGTCGTCGTGATGGCCGACCCCACCGACGTCGTGAAGCGCGACGAGCTCGAGAGGCTCGTCGGAAAGCGGCTCAAGGTGAAGGTGGGCTCCCGCGTCGCCATGCAGGAGATCCTCCAGAAGTCCGAGTCGACGCAGCGCGTCCTCGAGGAGGCCACCGAGGACTTCCGGATGCAGGTGGTGCGCGAGGACGAAGAAGGGCAGGAAGTCCTCACCATCGACCGGATCGCGGCCGACGCCAGCCCGATCATCAAGCTGGTCGACTCCGTCCTCTTCAACGCCATCCAGCGCCGCGCCTCGGACATCCACATCGAGACGCAGGAGAACGTCGTCGTCATCAAGTACCGGATCGACGGCGTCCTCTACCCGGCCATGGAGCCGATCGACAAGAAGCACCACCAGACGATCATCAGCCGCATCAAGGTGATGTCGGAGCTCGACATCGCCGAGAAGAGGACGCCCCAGGACGGCCGCTTCAAGATCCGCGTGAAGGGCCGCACGATCGACTTCCGCGTCTCGATCATGCCTACCGTCCACGGCGAGGACGCCGTCATCCGTATCCTCGACAAGGAGTCGGCGAACGCGGAGTTCAAGAACCTCCGCCTCGACGTCCTCGGGATGGACGCCGAGACGATGCGGCGGCTCCGCAAGTTCATCCGCGAGCCCTACGGCATGGTCCTCGTGA